>Ga0222655_1000007_pt1 | contig 160926 bp, 158 predicted proteins | sample AntAcemetagen423_FD_179857 | JGI IMG/M metagenome (GOLD analysis project Ga0222655, IMG submission 179857) | Saline water microbial communities from Ace Lake, Antarctica - #423 | ecosystem: Environmental > Aquatic > Non-marine Saline and Alkaline > Saline | place: Antarctica: Ace Lake... | reverse complement strand
ACAACCACTGGCGAAGCCTTCTCAATTCTTGATTCTACAGGTTCTGACCTTGTGACAGTGTTGGATAGTGGAAATGTAGGAATTGGGACGGATAGTCCAAAGTACGCCTTTTCAGCAAATCCACAAACTAATGCTTCTTACACTGGTCAAATCTCTATAGGGGTAGATTCTACTTATGGAGCAGGACCAGTTTTATTCCTCGATGGATACAATGAAACTTCCACATACAAGATGTATGTAGATAACTCAGGAGGATTCCACTTAGCATCTCCAAATGATACCGAAGTTCTAAGTGCGAGTAACTCGGGAGTATTAATGCCTAGGTTAATTATGACAGATGCAGGAACGGTTGTTTCTCCTTCACTAACTTTAGACAAAACAAGTAGCTCTGAGGTTGGTTTATACGTACCAGGAGGTCTTGGTTCTAATACTTTAGGATTTATAACAGACAGGTTAGAAAGAATGAGAATCGACGCTGATGGAAACGTAGGAATCGGAACAAGGTCACCTTCAGCAAAACTCCAAGTCAAAGGAGACGGAACAACCACTGGTGAAGTGTTCTCTCTTCTTGACTCTACAGGTTCTGACTTGGTAACAGTTCTTGATAGTGGATATATGGGGGTTGGGACGGATAATCCTACAGCTCGTTATCAAGTAAATGGAAGTGTAGATGGAACCGCAGTAAGTAAATTTGTAGGTACATCAGGTCAAACTGCTGATCTCTCACAGTGGTATAGAGGAACTTCGGAAGTAGCAAGTATTAGTGCAGATGGATATGCAACTTTTGCAAGCGGAAATTTTGTGTTGGGAGGAGCTGGTGCCGCCTCAGAGTTTTCACAAACAGGATCAAGTGGACAATCTTTCTTTAAAATTGAAATTGGGGCAGGAGGAAACGGACAAGCGGGATTAGTAAGTTTTACAGGAGCTAATACTGATATTATATTAAGACCAGGAATCAAAAGCAGTAATTGGGCAACTGGACCTAAATCATTAAGTCTTGGAACTCTGCAAGAAGAGAAAGTAGCACTAGCAGACACTAACTGGAGTGATGTTGTAATTACAAGAAACTTGGATGGAGATAGTTCGTATTCAGAAAACGGAGCTAACCTTAGACTGTACAGAGATATAAAAGATGTAACCACTGAAAGTGGAAGGTTTATGGAGTGGGCAAATTCTTCTGGTACTTTGGGAGTAATTGATAAGAATGGAAACGTAGGAATAGGAACAACCACCCCATCCGCAAAACTCGAGGTAGCAGGTCTTGTCTACCAAACAGGGTTAGGAGACAGCACGTACTTTGGAGATGGTGCTGGAGGGAACGATGATTTGAGTGATAACAGAAACGTAGGGGTTGGATATCAGGCTTTGAGAGATAATACTACTGGGGAAAGAAACTCAGCTCAGGGGTATAGATCTCTCTTCAACAACACCACTGGAAGCTATAACTCAGCTCAGGGGTTTAATTCTCTCTTCACTAACATCGGTGGAGACTATAACTCAGCTCAAGGATTTGCATCTCTCCAATCTAACACCACAGGAGACAGGAACTCAGCTCAGGGAGTGGCTTCTCTCTTCTCAAACACCACAGGAGACGCTAGCACAGCTCAAGGGTACAATGCTGGTCGCTACATAACAGACGGTTCAACGTTAAACGCAACGTCAGGAACCTCAGTCTTCATTGGAGCCGAAACCAGAGCCTCAGCAGACGGAGTCTCTAATGAGAATGTCTTCGGGTACGGAGCAATAGGTTCTGGATCAAATACGGTAACGCTTGGTAATGATTCGATTACAGATACTATTCTGAAGGGGAATATAGGAATTGGGACGGATAGTCCGGGTTCAAAAATTAGTGTTGTGGCAACTAGTTTCGGTACACCAACAGTTCTGATTGATGCAAGAACTTCTACAGCACAGGCAATTCTTAGGCTAAACAGAACTGGAGTAGGTCGAGCTGCACAAATTGAGTATTCAAGTTCAGGTACGGTAGACTGGTACTCAGGTATGATAAGAGATGGTGGAAACCCGACAAACGACTGGAGCTTAAGTACAGCCAATGACATAAGTGTGGAAGCTCCCAAGTTTATTGTAAAGAAAACTACAGGTCGAGTGGGTATCGGGACGGATGATCCAACAGGGGAGTTTGAAATATCAGCAGCATCTACACCTGACCTTTACATTAACTACCAAGCCGATTTAACAGGGTACACAGGTATAATCTGGAGAAGTGTCAGTGATATTTTTGAGGGGTCAATTCAAAGAAGGCTAGACGATGGCTCAATTAACATCTTTACAGATCAAAGCTCTTCTGTGCCTAAATTTACAGTAGCAGAAAATGGCAACGTAGGAATCGGAACAACCACCCCCTCAGCAAAACTTGAAGTAGCAGGTCTTGTATACCAAACAGGGTTAGGAGGTAGTACGTTCTTCGGAGAGAGTGCAGGGGAGAATGATGACCTTAATAATAACAGCAACTCAGGGTTTGGGTATAGAGCATTAAAAGCTAACACCACAGGAATTGATAACACTGCTAATGGATATCAATCTCTCCGTGATAACACAACAGGAAGCTTTAACACCTCTAGTGGGTATAACTCTCTCGTTAATAGTACCGAAGGAAACAACAACGCAGGGTTTGGGTATAGGGCTTTGCAAAATAATACTACAGGAGGTCAGAACACAGCTATAGGTTCAAGGGCTTTACAGTCAAACATTGATGGGGTCAGAAACACCACAACTGGGAACGACTCTCTCAGTATGAACACCACTGGGGATGATAATACCGCTATCGGTGTTCAAGCCATGCGTCTTAACACCGAAGGAAACAAAAACACCGGGAGTGGGTATCGAGCACTCTACTCAAACACCACAGGAAATGATAATACTGCCCAAGGATACCAATCTGGTATGTACATCGCCGATGGGTCAACCGCTAACGAAACCTCTGGAACCTCAGTCTTCATAGGGTCAGGAACAAGAGCCTCAGCAGATGGAGTGTCTAACGAAGTTGTCGTTGGGTACGGAGCGGTGGGTTCTGGATCGAATACGGTAACTATTGGTAATAGCTCCATAACAGATAACTATTTCTATGGTGACGGAATATTTACAGGTGATATATCAGCTGATAATATTTCGGGAACGAACACGGGTGACCAAAGCTTATCTAACTATGTTGATAGAACAACTACGCAAACAATTGCAGGGTTAAAAACTTTTTCAAATGAGACTATCTTTGATGGGAATGTGGGGATTGGGACGGATAATCCAAGTTATAAATTAACAGTTGACGGAGGTGGGTCATTGGGAGGAATTCTTTCTAACAACTCTTGGGATAACTTTGTTGGGATTTCTGTAAATGAAAGTCAAATATATTCTGGTGCGTCAATTCGCCTTAGCTCGCGAGTGTCAGGGGTACAAAGAATGTGGGATATGACAGTAGGAGCAGGAAGTAACACCCGAGTTGGATCAGGAAACTTTGGTATCTACGATATGAGTGAAGCCTCTGCTCGATTGGTTATCGAAAATGGTACAGGAAACGTAGGAATAGGAACAACCACCCCCTCAGCAAAACTTGAAGTAGCAGGTCATGTATACCAAACAGGGTTAGGAGACAGCACGTACTTTGGAGATCAAGCTGGAGAGAATGATGATCTTAGTGATAACGACAATACAGGATTTGGGTATCAGGCTTTGAAAGCTAACACCACAGGAAGCTTTAACACCGCTAATGGTTTCAGATCTCTCTCTGCAAATACCACCGGAGGTAGTAATACCGCTGATGGGTATTTATCTCTCACTTCAAGCACCACAGGAAACAACAATACTGCTAGTGGGCGTAACTCCCTCTCTGTAAACACCACAGGATCTAATAATACAGCTAGTGGTTACTTTTCTCTCTCCAATAACACTGAAGGAAACAATAACACCGCTAGTGGTTTCCTGTCTCTCCACGCAAACACCACAGGATCAAAAAATACAGCTAGTGGGTATCAATCTCTCTACTCAATAATCACAGGATCAAAAAATACAGCCCAAGGATACAACTCTGGTCGCTACATCGCAGATGGAACAACCGCCAATACAACGTCAGGAACCTCAGTCTTCATTGGAGCAGACACAAGAGCCTCAGCCGATGGTGTATCAAACGAAAACGTCTTCGGGTACGGAGCAATAGGTTCTGGATCAAATACGGTTACACTTGGTAATGATTCGATTGTTACTACAGTTTTGAAGGGGAATGTAGGGATTTCAGATGTACCTGGTTTCATTCCTACAGGGTTACTTGACATTGCCTCGGAAGATTCCCCTTTAGATAATCTAAGCAGTCAAGCTGAATTCCAGATAAACTCTCGACATAATAGATCCTTTACAGGAAAATCAGCAGGAATGTCTTTTTCTGTGTCTGAAATAGACAATAATGTTGGAGCTGCGATTGTACACGAACGAACAGACACTAACTCAAAAGGAAACCTGCAATTCTTCACAAAACAATCAACAGGTTTAGGAGACGACCCAACGCTTGCAATGATTATGGATGATGCAGGAAATGTTGGAATCAACACCACCAACCCTCTCGAAAAACTCCACGTAGACGGAACCATCAGAGCATCAAACCTCACAGGAGGAGCAACCAACCTCACCACAGACGCTAACGGAAACATCATCCGTGATCCATCAGACAGGAAACTCAAGAAAAACATCAATACTCTAGAAGGATCACTTGATAGAGTGCTCGCACTCCGCGGAGTATCATATGACTGGAAAGACACAGAACGATTTGGTACTCAAACAGAAATTGGATTCATCGCTCAAGAAGTTGAGCTCATCGTTCCTGAAGTCGTACGCTCAGGAGGAGAGTACAAGTCTATTAACACCCGTAACCTTATCGCCATCGCCGTTGGCGGGATCCAAGAATTGTATGAGATTGTGATTGGGTTTGGGGATAAGATTGCTTCAAAGCTTGGGGTGTTTGATGAGCTTTGTGTAGGAGAAGTTTGTATAACCGAAGAAGAATTCTTACAGATTGTAAATGGATCCGTCGATCGAGACTCAGAAGACGAAGAGAGTCAGGGTGGTTCTGGAGGATCTTCATCAGAACAGGGTGAAGATGAGCAAGCTAGTGAAGATACTCAAGATCAAAATGCTTCAGATGTTGATGAGCCAGAAGAATCAGATTCAGGAGACGAACCGACGGAAGATCCAGCTCCCGAAGAAGAAGCGGTTGAGGATCCAATCGCCGACGAAGCTGATGAGGTTCAAGAAGTAAGTGAAGAGTCAAAAGATGATGGAGAACAGGAACCTGATACAGCCAATAGCGACCCTGAAGTGACCGAAGGTGAGTCAGATACTTCAGAGGACGAGAGTGTGGAAGCTGCAGAAGATAACACTGCAGAAGACGTGTCAGTATTTGAGGGTGAGGAGGCTACCGACGAAGAGAAAGAAGTAGTACCAGAGCCAGCTGCCGAAGCTGAAGAGCCAGGAGTAACTCCAGAACCAGCAGACCCAGAACCCGAAGCCTAAAAGAAAATAAGACTCAGATGTAGAACCTCGGCTTTTTTTCTGGTCAAAATGTGTCATGATAGTGCTATGTCTCATAAAGTCGACGGTGATCGCGTCAAAAAACTTAATAGCCACGATTACGCTGAAGGACCAGTGTGTTATTGGATGAATCGCGAGGGAAGGGTTGAAGATAATTGGGCACTCCTCTTTGCTCAACAAAAAGCTCTCGAGCACGAAGTTCCTCTCATTGTGGTGTACAATCTTGATCCCGGTTTTCTGGGCGGTGGGTATCGCCAGCATGTTTTCAAGATTAAGGGTCTACAAGAAGTTGAAAATGATCTGAGAATGAAAGGGATTCCATTTTTTATTGTCTCTGAAAAAGAAACAGTGCAGGATCTTCTGAAGTTTTTTGATGAGAGAGGGGTTGGAATGGTTGTTACAGACTTCTGTCCCCTCCGGATAAGTCGCGAGTGGAATGCATCAATTCGGAAGACTCTCAAAATCCCCATGTATGGAGTTGATGCTCATAATATTGTACCGATCTGGGAGGCAAGCGATAAGAAAGAATTCGCAGCCCATACGCTCCGTCCAAAAATTCACAAAAAACTCGGAGACTACTTTACTCCCATGCCTACGCTCCTTCGTCATGCTCATAAGTATATGGTGGAAATCCCCAAGATTGAATGGGAGACCATACTGAATAATCCAGAAATTAACCAGACAGTCACGGAGGCCGATTGGATCACTCCTGGGTTCCGTGCTGCACGTGACGTCCTGAAGCATTTCGTTCAGCATAAGCTTGATGGGTATGTTTTGAGGCGAAATGACCCTAACAAGGACGGACTTTCCGGAATGTCGCCGTACTTGCATTACGGACAAATAGCGCCACAGAGAGTTGCTCTTGAAGCTGAGAGATCTCATGTTCCTGCAGACGATAAAGAGGCATTCCTTGAGGAACTCATTGTAAGGAGGGAGCTCGCAGACAACTTTTGTTTCTATGAACTGCAGTATGATCAGTTTGAGGGCTTCCATGAGTGGTCACAAAAGACTCTTAACGAACACCGAGATGATACTCGTGATTTCCTGTATACCCAAGATGAATTCGAAAAAGCCGAAACTCACGATGACCTTTGGAATGCTGCTCAGATGGAAATGGTGAAAACTGGAAAAATGCATGGCTTCATGAGAATGTATTGGGCTAAGAAAATCCTTGAGTGGACGCAGTCTCCGGAGGAAGCCCTTGAGGTCGCGATTTACCTCAATGATAAATACGAGCTCGACGGGAGAGACCCGAATGGGTATACGGGGATTGCTTGGTCAATCGGAGGAATTCATGATAGAGCCTGGGCAGAAAGAGAAGTTTTTGGAAAGATTCGCTTTATGAACTATGCTGGATGTAAGCGAAAATTTGATATTAAATCCTATATCCAGAAGTTTTCGGAAGACTCGTCAGGGCCCGAATCTCTGGAGTTGTAAAATGGTTCTTACTATAAAGTAGGGTATACTTTATAGTAATTATTGATATAAAAAAATTTATGAAAAAAGGTATTGAAATTATTGTTGTATTATTGATTATTGCTGGAGGAGTGTTTGCTTGGAATGTGTATAAACAGCAGCAGACGATTGAGGCGATTCCCGATGCACTCGTTGGTGACGTTGATATTGCTCTTGAGGAAAACGAAGTAAACGTTGAGACTTCTGAAGTTCGCACAGAAGGTGTAGCCGAAGACGCCCTTTCACGTAAAGAATCAGTTGTCTCAACTATTGCTCCTCAAAAAACAACAGAAACTTCTTCTGGTAAAAAAGGGTTTGTGCTCACAATTACCTCAACTCCTGCCGGGGCAACACTCGAGACAGAAAATGATATCGTCGTCGATTTTGACCAAAGCTTCCTGATGTTCACCGGGTATGGCCCTGGAAAGTCTCATGAAGGAACGTTCGAAACTCTTGAAGCCAAGATTAATTTTGATGAAGTGAAGACGGTCACTGGAGGATCACTCTTGATCGAAGCTGCTTCGGTGAAAACTGATTCTTCAGGACTCGATGGACACCTGAAGACAGAAGATTTCTTCGATGTGGAAAAATACCCAACGATTGAGTATGTTTTGAAAAGCGTAATTTTCAATAGCGGGTCTGGAGAAGCGAGTGCACAGGGGACACTTACTCTCCATGGGGTGACTCAGGATATAACGGCACCTGTGACGATTCTTCCGAACGGATTCAATACAAAGTTTAATCTCTCGCTTGAACAGTTCGGAATCAGTTACATTGGGACTAATGATGAAGTAACCATAGAGGCACAAGTGGTACTTCAGTAGGGAGAATGGGGGAAAATAAAACCACCAGTTTCAAAATTGGCGGTTTTTTTTGTTTTTTTTCGTAGTCTCGAAAACTACACGATTTTTTCCTGTTCACTATCTGGAACAATAAGATCATAAATGAGACCTGTCATGAACCCGTAGATAAGGTTCATCCAAAGAAGTGGCACGAGAGTAATGAGTCCTGCTTCTCGAATAACTGGAGATAGAGTCCAGAGAATACTACTTGCGATGACCCAAATAATAATTCCGTAGAGAATACCTGAGAAAAGACTTCGTTCGTGAGAACCAATCTTCATCCCGAACGTGTAACTGAAGATAACTCCCAAAATAATACTTACAGCGAAGTGTCCGATATAGATATGGAAAAGAGTAACGTTAAAAAAAACTGCAAAGAATTTTGTATATTGCGAGAGGCCGAGCATGGCTCCTGCTGCGAACCCTGCAATAACTCCAGTTTCGAGTCCTCGTTTTAAGTGTATATTCATCATGTGTTTATTGTATCAGAGTTCATAATCGCTGTCTCTATTCGGAAGGGGAAGATTTGCTATACTAAACGTATGAATGTAACTCAAAAAAAGATTGCAATTATTGGATACGGGGTCGTGGGAAAGTCTGCGACACGATATGTTGTTGGACGGAAAGGCTTGGTGACAGTCTTTGATAGGCAGAAAGAAGACCAGTTACCACAAGGAGAAAAAGATTTTTTGAAAAAAGAGGGGATTATCTTCATGGGAGGTCTCGAGGAAGCCGAGGATCTCACAGGTTTTGACGCGCTTGTATCGAGCCCTGGAATTTCTCGGTATCGAAAAGATATTGTGGCAGCTGAAAAAGCAGGTGTCCCTGTGTATACTGACATTACCTTGTTCCTGGAGTGCTGGAAGGGGTCTGGGAAGATCATTGGAGTTACTGGTTCTAATGGAAAGAGTACGGTTGTATCGCTTTTTGATGAGGCTCTCAAAGCATCGGGTAATCCTGTACTCATGGGAGGGAATATTGGCAACTCACCACTCGAGTGGCTCGACAATCCTGCTGTTCCTCAAGATGCAACAATCGTCCTTGAGTTATCCAGCTATATGCTTGAGTATTTTAAAAGTAACCATGTACTCGATATTTCGGTAATTATTTCATTTTCCCAAAACCACCTCTCACGACACGGAACACTCGAAGAGTACGCACGAGTTAAGACAGCCGGAATTAAGGAGGGTGAAACTCATGTCTATTTGGGCGATACTCAAGGAATACGTGATTCTGTCGTCCCTTCTCTTGGTAAACTGGGGATACGGAAGATGAACTTCGTAGATTTAAAAAAAGCCCATAGTCTCATCGAAGATATTTCTGGAGTAAAAATGCTCGGAGAACATAATTTGATAAATATTGGGCTTGTTATGAACGTCCTCCAGGATCTAGAACTCTTTGATATAAAATCTCAGCAAGCTCTTAATAATTATACGGGACTTTCTCATCGGATTGAGTTTGTAAGAGAAATTGCCTGTGTGAGATGGATTAATGATTCTAAATCAACGAGTCCTGACGCGACAATCAAAGCGCTCGAAGCGATTGCTCAACCATCAGGTAAGATAGTCCTGATCGCCGGTGGAGTTGATAAGGGGGTTACTTATGAGTCATGGAGGATATATCTCGATCCAGAAAAAGTGGTTTTACTGATACTTCTTCCTGGTCCAGCAGAAGAAGAGCTCACTCGAATTGCTCGGGATCAACATATTGATTTTTGTTTGTTTGAGACTGAAAAAAACACGGAGACTTTGATGGAAAAAGTTGTCGCGTGTGCTCAAAGTAAAACAAAAGAAGGAGATACTGTTCTCTTGTCTCCTGGGGCTGCCAGTCTAAATTTGTGGGGAGGGTTTGAGGCACGGGGAGATGATTTTGTGAAAGCGGTAATGGATCTGTAAAAAGTTAAGAAAAGGATATCTTTTTGTTAACAGGAGGTCATCGATGACAAGTATTCTAGGAAGGAATCACTACTAATACTAACTCTATGAACCTCAGAAATTACGCACTTTGCAAAAACGGATCGACCCCTCAAGAGTGGCAAGCGAACGAAGACTGCCAAAAGCCCCGCTACGGGCGCCTCCTCTTCGTCAAGAACAATCACGTTCTTCTCATGCAGAAGTCTGGAAAACCATGGAAGCTCCCAGGACTTCCTCTGGGGCACCTTGCTGATCAAGAGGAAGGCTTGTCAAAATGGTCCAAGGACTTCTTAGGAATCTCAATAGATCAATTTGAAAATCTCCTTGGCCTCTTCACTGTAGGAATCAGACGCGTTGATGAGGATATCTATCGCTACCGTGAGACTCTCGTACATGTCCCTATGATGTGGCGAGAGGTTGACCCTAAAAGGTCAAGACTCTTTGATACACTATGGCAGCCAATCGATACTCTCATGAGGAATACCTCCTTCGCAGCTCGAGATTATATCAAAGAATTCCAAGAGCGGTCATTAGATCGAATTATGTCTTATGATTTCTCTCAGGCTTCGTAAGGCTCTATTCTTCACTACAGAGACCTCAACGGTCTCTGTAGTTTTTCTTTTTCTAAAAAATGCTACACTAGAGGATATGCCTGATAAATTCAAAGCAACATGGATCTCACACTCTTCAATTGGAGATTTTCTTCAATGTCCGCGACTCTATTATCTCCATAACGTTTACAAGGATCCCAATACGAACCGGAAGATTGCTGTCGTCAATCCTTACATGTCACTTGGGATCGCAGTCCATGAAGTCCTTGAGGGGCTCGTGAAATTCAAAGCTGAAGATCGTGCAAAACAAAATCTTCTCGAAATCTTCGAGAAAGAATGGGAGAAGGTGAGCGGGAAGAAGGGAGGATTTGTAGATTATGCGACTGAAGAAGAATTTTATGAAAGAGGGGTTCAGATGATCGAGCGGGCAAAAAGAAACTTCAAGCTTTTTGAAGAGAAGACCATTAGGCTCAAAGATGACCTGCCTCACTTCTGGATTTCTGAAGAAGAAAACATTATTCTTTGCGGTAAGGTTGATTGGATTCGGTATAATGAGGAAGACGATAGCGTACAACTGGTTGATTTTAAAACTGGAATGCACAAAGAAAAAGCTGGTTCATTTCAACTCCCGATCTATATGCTCCTTATGGACCGAGTTCAGAAAAGAAAGACCTCAGCTGCCTTCTATTGGTATCTTCAGACTGATGATGAATTAACCCCTAACGAACTTCCAGATATTGAAAAGGCCTACATAGACTTGCTCGAAGTTGGAAAGAAAATGAAAGCTGCGCGAGCCGAAAAGAAATTTAGTTGCCCGAATGGAGGGTGTCGCGGGTGTGAGCCATACGAAAAAATCATAAAAGGTGAGGCAGAGTTTGTTGGAGTCGGTGCGTACAAACAAGATATGTACATTATTCCACCAGAAGAAGCTGAGGAGGAGAAGGGTGACGGAGTGATCGAATTCTAATAACTTCAAATAATCCCCAGCGCTCCCAACGTGAATAGGGGATTTTTGGTATACTATCTGGTATGAAAGAGATATTTTCCCTCACAGAAAGACAGGCTTACAAAGCGGTGGACGACCTCATTGATGAGAGTCGACCCGACGGGCCTTACATTGTACTCCTTGTCCTTTCCTCAGTTATTATTACCTCGGGACTTCTTCTTAACAATGTTGCTATTTTGATTGGTGGAATGTTGATTACACCCCTCCTTACTCCGCTTCTTGTGGTCGCTCTTTCGATCACTACGAGCAAGATGTATCTTCTCAAAAGAACAGGACTCATCTTGGCAAAATCTTTTGCCTTCGTATTCGTGACGACATTTATTGTGTCACTCCTGATTGGGCTTCCTGAGAATGCGCTTCAGCAGTCAATTCTAGAGAGTTCTCCACGGACAGCTTTCTTGTACGCACTCGTTGCTATTGCCTCAGGAATTGCGGGAACACTTGCTTGGATTCGAAAAGAGGTGAGTAGTGCACTCCCGGGAGTGTCGATTGCTGTATCTCTTGTTCCTCCACTTGCAGCCGTTGGAATGTGGCTTTCACAAGGGTTTTGGTCAGAGGCACAGTTCTTCGGACTCGTTTTCTTAATTAACGTCACCATGATTCTCTTAGGAAGTGTTGCTGTGTTTCTAGTTTTACATATGAGTGATACCTTTGCGGTGCTGGATAAAAAAGAAGATGAGCTCAAAGAAGAGGATAAAGAAAAAGCAGAAATAAAAGATCTAGCAAAAGAAATAGAAATTCTTGAAAGAGAAGCTTTATTCGAAGATATCGTTGATCCAGATTTGCACATTAGCGTTACAAAAAAATAATATGGAAACTCTTTTCCCGTTCTTCATCATTCTTTTCTCAGGACTTTTCTTGACTGAGTTCTTCCACCGGATACATCTTCCCTGGGTGGTTGCTCTTATTATCTCAGGATTCGTCGTTGGTCCGTCAGGTTTTGGAGTCATTGAACCAAGTCAAACCCTTACTTTTCTCGCAGGACTTGGGCTTGTCTTCGTGATGTTCATGGCCGGAATTGAAACTGACTTTTTCAGTAAGAGCCGTGAGTCTCATTTCGGGAAGTCTTTCATGATGGCATTTGTCGGAGCTTCGCTCTCATGGGTTCTTGGATATATTCTCGCAACCACTCTAGGACTCCCTCTTCTCGCCTCAGTGCTTCTGGGGATTATCTTTATATCTTCTTCTGTCGCTGTTGCAATGCCTATTCTAGAAGGATCTGGAATTATTCATAAAGAACTTGGAAAGACTATTTTGTCGACAATGATTATCCAGGATGTTTTGAGTCTGGTACTCTTCTCTGTCTTTTCGCGAGTGGTGAGTCCTGACGCAGGATTAAATGTCCTTTTGGTTTATTCAATCCTGATTGCAGCATTCTTCTTTTTGAGAAAAGGTATCCCGCTCGTTCGGGGTTACTTTGTGAAAGAATTCCATACTGATGAGCAAGACATCTTTGAGCAGGAACTCCGAGCGGTCCTGGTCCTTCTTGTTGGGATAGTTGCATTCTTCGCTCTCTTGGGGATTCATGAGATTCTTGCGGCATTCCTTGCGGGAATGATTCTTACTGATCTTATATCTCATAGGGATATAAAGAAAAATATCCATGCTCTCGGGTACGGCTTGTTTATTCCCATCTTCTTCGCATCAGTTGGAGTTACCACACAAATTGATAATATTAATTTCGGAGAAAATGGAATCCTACTTCTTTTCCTTTCGATAATTTTTGGAACACTTCTTATACGTTACCTATCAAGCTATATAGCAGCACGATCTGTTCATTTGCCAAATAGGCAGGCAAAAGTTGTGGCTGCCTCAATGATCCCTCAGCTCTCTACAACACTCGCTCTAGGATTCGCTGGTAAACAGATGGGACTCTTCGATGACACTGTTGTGGCAGCGCTCGTTCTTATGAGTATTATAAGTATCTTTATTGCACCACTTCTGTTGAAGTTTAGTCTGCGGCATTTAGGTCATCTGAAATAATATGTAAAATAATATGTCAAAATCTAACTTTTACACTCAAAAAATTGCAACATTATATAAGAAACTTCTCTCGAGCTCACAAGGAGTTACACAAGAAGATGCTCTTTCTAGGCTCGAAGAATATGGACCCAACAGAATCCAAACAATGCAAGGTCGCTCACTTTTCAGAATTGTATTTGAGCAATTCAAAAATATTTTTACGATTATTCTTTTAATCTCGTCTATCGGAGTGTGGTCACTTGGGGAGACTGTTGATGCAATTGTAATTGGTGTAGTTATTTTGATTAACGTAGTTATTGGAGCAATTCAAGAATATAAGGCTGAAAAGACCCTCATTAAGCTTGAACAAAATCTCAGAGGTCACGTCAGGGTAAGAAGGAAAGGGTCTATTGTAACCGTAAAAGAGCATGCTGTGGTTCCTGGAGATATTATGATTCTACAGGGTGGAGATAGTGTATTTGCAGATGCACGCCTTCTAACTTCTAATGGTCTCGAAGTTGATGAAGCTTCGCTCTCAGGAGAATCTGCCTTTGTAAGAAAAGACGCTCAGGCTACTTTTGATGAAGAGACCCCTATCACTGATCAGACGAATATGATTTTTCGAGGAACTCATATTATGGGAGGTTTTGCGGAAGCTCTCGTAGTAAGGACTGGAGTTCACACGGTCATTGGTGCGATGACTCAGGACCTTCAGGAGGTCGACATGAGTGATATTCCTCTTCGGGCAAGTCTTCGGAAGGTTTCTTTGCATATCTTCATCTTGATCGGCATCGCTCTTCTCATTACCGGATATGCTGGATGGCGGGCAGACCTAGAGACTGCTGATCTCATTGGGACATTGATTGCTCTGGCTGTCTCTGCAATCCCCGAGAGTCTTCCTGTGGTTCTTACGGTGATTCTTGCTGTTGGTGTGTGGAGAATGAGTGTTCATAATGCTCTCGTAAAAGATCTTTACGCAGTGGAAGCTCTAGGACAAGCGACAGTCATGGCTTTGGATAAGACAGGGACGATTACACGTAACGAGATGATGGTAACTGATATTGTGACATTAGGACAGAAGTATAGTGTGCGAGGAAGTGGGTACCAACCAACCGGAGACATTACTCTCGGGGGAAGAAGAGTTTCGGTGTCAACTGATCAAACACTTGGACTTGGAGTTCGCATCGGAGTTCTTTCTTCATATGCGGTTATTGAACAGATACAAGGTCACGACTCGTGGAAGGTGATTGCGGGCGATCCTACAGAAGCGGCACTTATCGTTCTCGGAGGAAAAGTCGGGATGAATCGCCAGAAGCTTGAGAGTAAATATGACCTCAAAGAGGAGATTCCTTTTGATTTAGATCACAAGTATCATGCTGGACTCCATAGGATTGATGGGCTTGACTTTGTTTCTGTTTCTGGAAGTCCAGAGGTTCTTCTTAAAAAGAGTAAGTACTATAGTACTCCTCAGGGGATCCAGGTTCTTACTGATGATATAAAGGTTCAGTTCCAAAACCTGGTAACCCATTATTCAAATCAAGGAAAGCGAATTTTGGCTCTTGCGTACAAAGAAGGCGAATACAACGACTTGGATCATGCTCATATTACAGGTCTGACATACTATGGATTTGTTGCGATTGGTGATTCGATTAGAGAAGAAGCGTATGATGCAGTAAAAGACGCACAAAATGCAGGAATCAAGGTGGTAATGATTACGGGAGATCACAGGAATACGGCTCGTTCAATCGCTCAAGATGTTGGAATTTACACAGAAGGGGATTACGTAATTACTGGTCAAGATCTCTTGACGATGTCGCATGAGGTTCTTAAGGAGCGGTTAAAGAAGACTACTGTTTTTGCTCGGGTTACTCCAGAGCAGAAAATGGAAATTGTTGAGCTCTTCAAGGAGAGTGGAGAGGTTCTTGCTATGACAGGAGACGGAATTAACGATGCTCTTTCGCTTAAGGCAGCCCATCTTGGAGTAGCAATGGGGAATATTGGAACTGATGCTGCTAAGTCAGCTGCAGACATTGTCCTTTTAGATGATAATTTCTCGACGATCACGCGGGCTATTCTTGAAGGGAGGAATGTGTATCAAACTATTAAAAAAACCCTTCTCTATCTCTTATCGAGTAACTTTGCAGAGATTGCTGTGATTCTGGGTGCTCTTCTCTTGTTCTTACCAATTCCTCTTCTCGCAACTCAAATTATCTGGCTTAACCTCATTACTGATACATTTCTTGTGATTGGACTTTCAATGGAACCACAGAATGACAAACTTCTGAATAAGAAGCGTATCCCAAAGAAGTACACACTGCTCAGTAAGAAGGAATGGGCTCTCATCATGGTGCGTTCTCTTGTTATGGCTTCGATTGCTCTCTTAGTATTCGCTCATTATGAACAGTATGTCAGTATTGAGCGGGCTAGAACAATAGCACTCACGACACTTGCTGTTCTTCAAATGTATAATATTTACCTCATTCGAGCCGGTGTAAAGTCAATCTTCACATTCGCGCAGAAGAATCTGTATCTTCTTGGTGGGCTCATTCTGGCACTAGTAATGCAGATCGCAGTAGTATACGCTCCTTGGCTTCAAAAAATATTTTACACAACGGACCTCCTTCTTGAGGACTGGCTGATTATAGTTATCGCTGGATTTGTATTTGTCATGATTGAAGAGGTCGTAAAACTGTTTGTCCGAATGTTTAGAAAAAAGAAAGACAAGAAAGTGCAAGACAAATAAAGATCTAGGACCCACACTCCTTGGTATTACTGTATAAATAAAAAGACTATAAAAACCCCAGATTAAATCTGGGGTTTTTATAAGAATAACACTTAGAATTAGTACTTAGGTTTCTTGATAACCTGGACTACTTTCCCGTTAATAATAAATTGATCGTCACTGTGAATATAAATCGGTGGAATGTCAGTTGTTGAATCTGAGACAAGCACTACCTGTTCGTTCTCTTCGTCCCACACATATCGTTTGACATTAGCCATATTATCAATAACTGAAAGAATGATGTCTCCGTTTTGAGGAGATGTATCGTCAGAATCGATAATGAGATAGTCACCATCTTCAATTCTTTTCCCCTCAATAACTGCTTTGTTCATCGAAAGCCCTTGGGCTTTAATAGCAAAAATATTTTTGTGTCTCCGGAGGAGAGTGGGTGATATCTTAAGATATGTTTCAATATTTTCTGTAGCAAAGATTGTTGCCGGACCACAATTTGCTGTTCCCATGATTGGAACTGAGACGAGGCTCGATGCTTTCTTGAGGGCATGGTCGATATATTCGATAATATTTTTCCCACGATCTTGACGAATAAAACCCTTTTTCTCAAGTTGATCGAGATGGTGCTTAATCTTTTGAGGAAACTTCTCTTCTATTCTTGAGCCGATCTCTCGTAACGTAAGTGACCCAACATTTTCTCTTTTAATAAGGTTCAGAAGTGATTCTTGTATTTGATGCATATAAGTAGTATATAGAGAATGGTGTAAAAAACAATAGAAGTTTTCCACATCAGCATAAAGTTAGAAAACTTGACAATAATAAAAAAAAGAATAAGATAGTAATATATTAAGCACATAACATAAAATCACGGCATATGTTTTTAGACAAAATAACTTCAAAACAACGAGTAAGAAAAGGTAGGAAGCTTGGAATCATTAGATTTTTCAGTTTTCAAATTGTGTATCCTAAGTCTGTTTAAGTAATCGCTTTTATACACATAATTATAAATCTTTATAATATCGAGTATCTGAGTGTGTTATTATGAAAGAAGGATTCATAGAATCGATTGATAACTCTTCTTTGAATCTTAATCAAAAAACAAGTTGCTTTCTGATTATGGGTTCTTATTACTTACATTTAAATATATTACTTTATATGAAATTACTTACAATTCTTGCATCAATTGGTGCAATCAACTGGTTGCTTGTAGCATTTAACTGGAATCTTGTCGAGGCACTTCTAGGATTCAGTCCACTTCTTGTCAATGCTGTTTATGTTATCGTTGGAATCTCCGGAGTTCTTATTCTTATTCGAGCTTGTAAGTCTTCAGAAGGATGTGGAGTATGTGCAACTCCTGCTGCTGTAGATACCTCAGCACCTGAACCATCTGATGACATGACTACCGAATCTGAAGATCGAAACGCTGAATAAAAAAAGTAGAATTCACCTAAAAAGATCAGGTTCTTCCTGATCTTTTTTTGTATTCTGGTAGTATCTGTTTTCAGATAAAAGCTCCACAAAATAAAACTTTTATGCTATTCTTTACTCAATTATGGAATCTTTCATTCAGCCAATACTTGAATCCCTCGCATCGTACGGAGATACTTGGTGGGTTTCAATCCTCTTTGTTTTTGTCAGGACAATTCCTGTTCTGATTGCTCCAATTCCTGGAATCGTTGTCGATATTGTTGGAATTGCAACATTTGGATCTCTTAAGGGTTTTATTTTGGCAGAGATTGGTCTGGTGATGGGTTCTTCGTTCGCCTTTCTTATCGGAAGATTCGGACGCAAAATGCTCGCTCGTTTTAATAAGCTGGAGCAGCTCGAAGCTTGGGAGCGTTATGTTGATCCTAATCAGTCAATTCTAGTTTTGGCAGGAGCTCGAGCTATCTCAACCCCTGTATTTGACTATGTAAGCTATGCTGCAGGACTCACTTCCATGAGTTTCTGGAGGTTCACCCTTTCAACAGCGATCGGAACAGCACCGATCATGTTTGTTATCTACTTCTTCGGAAAAGAGATCTTGGAGGAACACTTAGGTATGGTCATGTTCCTTTCGGGTGGTTTAATCTTTGTCTATTTTGCCTATATTTGGATGAAGAAAACTCTGCTGATGAGACGTCTGGGGGGTGACATGATTCTTGTGGATAAGCGCCAAGGTATTACTTCCTTTGATATTATTAGAGAACTGAGAAGAGAGCGATGGGCCAAAAAAGTAGGGCACGCTGGAACTCTTGACCCCTTTGCGACAGGACTTGTGATCTTGGGGAGGAATAAAGCTACGAAGAGGCTTGGTGGTTTCTTGGGAATGGATAAAATATACGACGTAACGATTCAGCTTGGAAAGGAGTCTGACACAGGAGATACTGAGGGTGAAATTATTAAAGAGCAGTCTGTGAGTGAAGTTTCGAAAGGTATAGTTGAAGCTGTGGTTCATGGGCTCAAAGGTGATATCAATCTCTTCGTTCCAAAATATTCAGCAATCAAAGTCGATGGAAGAAGGCTCTATGATTACGCTCGGAAAGGCGAGGACGTTGAGATCCCTATAAAGACAATGAAGGTGTATTGGGTTAAGGTCTTTAGGGTTGATAATGAGAAGAAGACAATTGAGTGCCGAATCAAGGTAGGAAGTGGTACGTACATTAGAAGTCTCTCAGAAGAGATTGGTCGAAGACTCGGTACAATTGCTTACACAACCAAGCTCAGAAGGATTCAAATTGGAGACTATAAGATCGGCTGGGTGAAGAAGAAAAAATAAATGAGACATGCTATAATTTTTGTACTATGCAAAATATCAAAAAAGTTCACATTATTGGAGTTTGCGGAACGCTGATGGGGTCTCTCGCTGTTGCGATGAAGGATAGGGGGTTCGAGGTGACGGGTTCGGATGCTCATGTCTATCCTCCGATGTCGACATTTCTTGAAGAGAATGGAGTTCAGATAATGAATGGATTTAACGCAGAGAATATTTCTGACGATATGGATCTTGTTATTGTTGGGAATGCGATTGGACGTGGAAATGAAGAACTTGAAGAAGTTTTGAACAGTAAGATGCTCTATGCTTCCACTCCAGAAGTCTTGAAGCAGTTCTTCTTACACGGAAAAAGTAATATCTGTATTTCTGGGACTCACGGGAAGACAACCACCACAACACTTGCTACATGGCTTTTCAAAGTAGCAGACAAGAACCCAGCACACCTTATCGGCGGTGTTCCAAAGAACTTTCCTCTTGGAATGTCGTTTCCTCAAGATACTGACTACACGATTCTTGAGAGTGATGAGTATGATACTTCTTTCTTTGATAAGCGATCGAAGTTTCTTCAGTATTTACCTGAAACCGTTGTGATTAATGCCATTGAGTTCGATCATGCAGATATATTCGACACGCTTGATGATATTCTTCTTACCTTTAGTAGGCTCGTGAAGATTGTACCCCAGAATGGTTTGGTAATAATTAATAGCGATGATGAGAATTGTGAGAAAGTCTTAGGGGATGCACATGCTCCGGTGATGAGAGTGGGGTTCGATCTTGCTTCTGATGTAGTAATCAGTAATGTGTCATATACTGAGACACACAGTACATTCACACTTAATGATCATGAGTTTACGTTCACTATGGTTGGAGAATTTAATGTAAAAAATGCTGCGATGGCCATTGTTGTTGCTCAGCACTACGGAATCAGTGATGAGACAATCCAGGAAGGACTGACCACCTTTAAGGGGATTGCGAGGCGCCAGGAAGTACGAGGGGTGGTTGACGGGGTTGTAGTGATTGATGACTTCGCACACCACCCAACAGCGATTGAAGGAGTGATCAAAACGCTCAAAACAGCATATCCAAAAAAGAAGATTTGGGTATTGTTCGAGCCTGGCTCAAGTAGTATGAAGCGAGAACGGTTCCATAGCGATCTTGTCCGGGCTCTTAGTTCTGCAGATTGTACCATCTTGCCAGATGTTCTTGATCCCGAAAAAATAACAACTGAGGCTGTTCTCAGCATTGATGGGGTGGTTACAGATATAAAAAAAGCAGGATCAGAAGCTTTTCATATTAATGATCCGGACAAGATTGCAGAATACGTCGCTGAGAATACAACAGGAAATGATGTGATTGCTGTCCTTAGTTGTCGTGGGTTCGGTGGTGTGCACGATAAGATTCTGGAGAAGCTGAAAACAAAATAAGAAAAAGCCGAATTGTTCTACAATTCGGCTTTTTAAGAACTACTTCTTCCGAAAACTAATCCGATCAATAATCTGTCCCTTCTTGTTTGTAATATCGACACGCCATTTTCCATCGGCAGGATTGGATTTCTTGGTGTACCCTCGAAATCCTTCGGCTCTTCCTCCGATAATTCCCATGGGAATCCGGTCAGTCTGCTCCCACTTCATCGCTTCTTCGTTATATCTTGACCATGTGTGGTAAAGCGTCTCTGAGAAGTTTCGTGGAGCAAATACCGATGCAAAAACGTAGACTGGACCTGTGTGGTCAATTGTCCTGGCTGTTTCTCTCCAGAAGAGATACCACGGCTTGTCAAACTCTGTAAAAGCATAGTTATCTGCTGAGATACGCTCAATTGATGAGTAGATACCAGCAGTTTTGAGCGAGAGAGGAACTGGTGGGAGGATGTTCATTGAATACATGAATAGGAAGAGAAAGAAAATGGCCACGATAATCATTTTGATTTTAAATGCAAACTGCTCGTAAAGTACGGGGATGTATTTCCTGAAAAGCTCACTATATCCGTAAATGAGCAGCACTCCGATGAAGAGTCCAAGCAAAAAAACTATCCAAGAAATATGACCAACGATGACCGGAGTTAAGAGGATACTATATGCCGTCGTGGCGATTCCAAGAACAAGAATTTGGAAACTAAGCTTGGGATATCGTTGGTGGAGAACATCATTTCCTAAAAAGAGAACAATAAGGATTACCAGAAAAGGGAGCGTCAAAAGGCTTGTACTGTGATAGTAAAATATAGTGATTCCACTGAGGAGTCCTCCATAGGCAAACTGGAGAAGGAAGGGGAGGAAGAGTTGGATCTTTTTGAGTCTCAGAGATAACTCTTCTTTGGTATATGTTAAATAGTGTGAGACGAAAACCACGAGGGCTGTGAGGAGGACATACGCGGTAATGATCGCATTGTCAAAAACCGTATCGACTCTATTGAGTGTGATGTAGTCAACAATAAAACCGAGGAAAAGAAAGGCAGGCATGAGCCATTTCTCATATTTCTTCTTCCATGCTTGAAGTTTGCGATAGGGAGTGCTGAAGATCATATGAGTATCATACCATGAGAAGAGACCTCATAAAAAACCCCAGAAGATTCTGAGGTTAGAGTGTATATTATTTGGACGATATTTAGTCGAGGGCGTTCGGGTGCTTACTGCTCCATGCATATCCAACAATTCCAGCGGCAGTTGCAGCGTTCAGAGAGTCAATCTTTTTCTTCATAGGAATCTTCAGAAGAATGTCACAGTGTTCAGAGGTCTTAGACCGGAGTCCTTCACCCTCGTTTCCAATGATGAACACTGATGGCTTCTCGAATCCTTCGTGGCCAATTGAATGAGAGCCTTCCCCAGAAAGTCCGTAAATCCAGAATCCACGTTTTTTGAGATCTTCCACAACGGTATTCACGTTTCCAATTGAAACAAGAGGAAGGGTGAAGGCTGCTCCTGAAGAGACCTTGATTACCGTCCCATTAACTGGAGCTTGGTTGTGTTGAGGAATCATCACCGCAGAAATTCCGAAGGCAGCTGCAGAACGAATTACTGCACCAACGTTTTGAGGGTCTTGGATTTCTCCGAGAATCATGATCGCTGTCTTTTCAGTGATGGTAGTTTTTTCAATAAAGTCACTATATGACATGATCAGCGACTTGGTTGCAACACTTGCAATAACTCCCTGATGATTAAGTTCTGGATTCACGTGCTTTTTCATTTTCTTCTCATCAAGCGTATGGATTTGAGCATTGTTTGAGCGGGCAAGCTGAATAAGCTCAGGGTTCTGAACTTTTGGATCCAGCCAAAGATTGGTAACGTTTCGTCCGGTGTGCCTGAAGGCTTCCATGACAACGTTGGTTCCATAAATGTAAGTGGTTTCTTGTGATTTCATATTGAAGAGAGTATAGCACGATACAAGACAAAAGCAATATACGTCAAGTATTTCAATTATGATATACTGTCGGTATGAAAAAATTCCTATTCCTGCAGAAAGAAATACTCCTGAAGACCTCTACTGTAGTTACCGGGGGAATCGTACTCGGCGCGAGTATTGGATACGCAGGGTATGTTTCTTTGGATCAGCATGTCCAAAAAACCGAAGTCGTGATGCTTGAAGGAGAGGTTCTGGCACTTCGAGAGCAGGGAATTCAGAAAGATCAGACACTCATTGAGTCTGAAGAGACTATTAATGGGTTGGAGCGAGATCTTGAAGAATATAGAGATGATAATGACGACCTTGAAGATGACCTTAAGAAGGCAGAAAGACGGTACGAAGAAATCGAGGAGTCAGTAGGAGAAGCATTGGGAACCGTAGAATTTTTGAATAAAAAAAGTAAAGTTGATCCCCAGCTTCTCCAGAAGTATTCGAAAGTTTTCTTCTTGAATGAGCACTATTCACCGGAAGACCTAGATGCTGTTTCTGATGAATATACCTTCGGGAAGGAAGTAATGATAAATGATAAGATTATGTCGTTTGTGGAAGATCTCTTCGAGGAGGCGGAAGAAGATGGAATTGATCTGCGGACTGTTTCAGGGTTTAGATCTTTCGATAGGCAAGCGACACTCAAGAGTCAGTACTTGGTAACATATGGCTCTGGAGCTAATCAGTTTTCAGCAGATCAAGGATACTCAGAGCATCAACTCGGGACCACCTTGGACTTCTCGACAGAAGAGCTTGGGAATGCTTTCACAGACTTTGGAACAACTGAAGCTTATGAGTGGATGAAAGATAATGCCTATAAGTATGGGTTTACACTTTCGTATCCAGAAGGAAACGCTTTTTATGAGTACGAACCATGGCATTGGAGGTTTGTAGGGAAAGACCTCGCAAAGTATCTTGACCGAAAGGGTGACTACTTCTATGATTTGGATCAACGAAAAATTGATGAATATACGGCGGACTTCTTCGATAGGTAGGACTAGTGTGAGTGAGGCTTAAAAGCTGGGAGGTGGTCTTCGTCATGGTCAAAGTGTTCTGCTACTCGCAGGACGTGAGCTTTTATCCGGGTGTATTGATCCTTCGGAAGGGAGTGGTCTTGGTTCTCGATGATGTCTAGAGTGTTTTCCGAATTGATAAGATTTTCATGCATAAAGTGAGCGTTCTTAAGAGGAACAAATATATCGTTGGTCCCATGAATGATTATCGTCGGGGTAGTGATCTTTTCCCAGAGGGGGAGTATTGTCTCGAGCTCATCTTTGAGAGTATATACTTCTTCGCTCATTACGTAGATGTCCTTCGGGAGAAGCCATTTCGCAGGTGGGTAGTGCGCAACGTGCTCCCACCAAGGTTTTTCGTCAGCATAAGGGCTGAGCGATCCAGAAAGAATAATTCCTTGAGCAAAAGCCTTCGGATAGTCCATCAGAAGACGGACGGCAACAGCTCCTCCAAAAGAGTGTCCTACAAGAATAGGATCATGGATACTTTGGTTCTCCCCGAGAACCAAGGAAATAAGCTTGGCTTGTTGCTCAAGAGATCGCTCAACGTTACCAAGATCAGAAAGACCGTATCCAGGACGGTCAACTGAGATCATACGGAATTGCTCGAGAAGTTCGGGGTCTTCGAGATATTGCTCGAAAGTCCGCCAGTCACCCGGAGCCCCATGAATAAAAACAATGAGCTGTCCATCGGGATTCCCTGTCGTTACGTAATGGAGATTACGTGCTTCTTCTCCCTTGAAGCGAGCTGTTGCAATTGTTGAGTAGGCTTCTGGGAAGTTATCTGAGAATTTGGGAATATCCTGAATCATAACTGACTGACTCAGAATGGAAGTACTCTGAAGATAGAAAAGACCACCGATAATAATGAGAGGGGCAATAATGAGAAGAGGTTTCATAGGTCCTAGTATATCACTCAAAAGAAGTCTTCACATTTTATATCACTATGCTATACTCTTCCTACGCTAATAGGAGCTTCCTATTAGCGTACAATACATTCCGCCGTAGCTCAGCGGTAGAGCACTCGACTGTTAATCGATTGGTCGTAGGTTCGAATCCTACCGGCGGAGCAAATGAATGTATGAACATTATGAATGTTACAGAGGGCTCACCCTAAGGTGGGTTTTTTGGTATACTGAGGGGATGAAAAAACAATTACTTATCGTCATTCATGGTCCATCAGGGTCTGGAAAATCAACAGTTGCTGATTTGGTTAAGGTTGAGATTAAACCATCAGTTCACTTGGGCTCAGATAGGCTAAGATTTCATATTACTGACTTCAAGACAGACAAGAGACGAGAACATTTTGATCTTACAAGGGAAATCATGATGGGGATGGTGTCTGACTATTTAGATAAGGGTTTTAATGTTGTTTGTGAGGATCAATTCAGAAAGGTGCATATGGAAAAACTAAAAAATATTGCTCATGAAAAAGATGTAAGATTCTTGTCTTACGAAGTTTCACTTTCTAATGATGTTAGGAAAAGCCGTATTGCAGCCAGGAATGAAGAAGCAGGGAAACCAATGCCAAATATCAGTAATGTTGATTGGCAGTACGAAGAGTATATTAACGGTAAAAGTGATGACTCTGTTGTTTTTGATACAGAAGAAACAAAAGCTAGTGATATTTCGGACAGCATCGTAGAAGATATTAGGAAGTGATCTAGGCTCGAACATCGCCAAGTACTCGGAGCCTCTGAAAAGACCCTGTAAACGCTGGGTCTTTTTCTGTACCCTCGACTGGAGTTCGAACCTTGATACACTGAGAGTATGAAAAAAATAATCGATTACCTAATTAGTCTAGTTATATTATTCCCAGCTTTTTTGATGCTGGCACAAGCTAACGTTCCGATGCTTGGTTATTTAGTGGAATGGACTCCTCGAGTGTTCAATCGCAATCCGATGAATATGATTTTGACCTTTTCTATATTACTAATTGTACTTATCATTCTAAAGTATATTTTTGCTTCGTCGTCAGTTAATACAAATATCATTAAAGGTAAATATCCAGTGATACTGACATCGTTTGTGATTTCTTTGATTGTTACTGTTTCGACCCTCCTTTTTATTTTTTGGGACTTCATTGAAATTTTCTAACCGTCCTTGTTGAGTAGGTTCTAGGTTCGAACAGCGCCAGGTACTCGGAGCCTTCAAAAAGACCCCATAAACAAAAGGTCTTTTTCTGTACCCTCGACTGGAGTTCGGGAGGTTGGTATACTGAAGATATGAAAGAGCTACCGACAATTACGGATAAGATTGTTTTTAAAGAACTAGAATCTGGAGAGCAAAATTCGTATCAAAAAAGAATTACAGTAAAAGCTATTGTAATAAACAAAGATGAAAAAATAGCGCTGATTACAAGTGATCGACATGGGTTATATCTTCTGCCTGGGGGCGGAGCTGAGTCGGATGATCTTCAAAGGGAAGTATCGAGAGAGTGTGAAGAAGAGATAAACTATAGTGTCACAAATATAAAAGAGCTAGCAATGGTCTCAGAGCTAAGAAATAGGGAATCCAAAGAATACGAAACGACATGTTTTATATGTGATGCAGATAATTACTTAGACGAAGACACGAGAACTGAAGATGAAAAGGTCAACGGTTTAAGAGTCGAGTGGTTGTCTGAGGTTGAGGTAACAGAACTCTTCACTAAGCAGATTGAAGTTCTAGAAAAAGGAGAGATTGATTTTTATAATATAGCATTCAATGTGTATAGAGATTCACTATTCTGGAGTGAGTATTTAAGCTCAACAGCTCTAAGTAGTCGGAGCCAATGAACATTGTGAATGTTACCAGGAATCACCCAAAGGTGGGTTTTTTGGTATACTAAACCAATGGATATCCCAGAGGCTAAAATGAATAGAGCAAAAGAATTAATACTCACTTCCAAACACATTTCACTCGCTACAAGTAACGTAGATGGTTCACCTCACAATAGTCCTGTTAAATTTTTGTATGATGAAAAACTTGAAAATATATACTGGGGTTCAAGTGTGGAGGCACTGCATTCTCAAAACATACTACGGACAGGTCTGGTGTTCGGGGTTATATTCGACAGGATTGAAATAGGAGGAGTTTTCATGACATGTGAAAAAGGTCATGCTTTAGAGGGAGAAGAATTAGAGGCTGGATTGGAGATTGTTAATTCCGCTCGAGTAGAAGAAGGTCAACAAAAGATGAGCCTAGACTTTTATTCAGCTGGGAGCTCACAGAGATTGTGGTCAGCAAAAATAGTCAAATTATGGATAAACATGCCAGTGAGAGATGAGAATGGGTTTATTTTGAGGGATGAGAGAGTGGAATTAGAGAGGTGTAATTTAATGAAAGATCTGTAAGAATTATTAGGTTCGAATAGTGCCAAGTACTTGGAACCCTCAAACAAAAGATATTTTTTACCCTCGACTGGAGTTCGAACCTTGGTATACTGACGGTATGAAAGTATACTTATCGTCATATAGACTCGGTGATCATTCGGATGAGTTAGTGAGACTTGTTGATAAAAAAGAAGCAAGAGTTGCTGTTTGCGTGAATGCGCTCGATGCAGCACCAGACGAGAGCAGAAACGGGGAAGTCCTTACTCGTGAGTTAGGAGATATGAGAGGTCTAGGTTTTGAGGCTGAAGAGATAGACCTTAGAGATTATTTTAATAAAGAAGGTCTTCTTGAGAAAATGAGAGAATTCGATGCTGTGTGGTTCAGTGGAGGAAATTCTTTTTTGCTCGTAAAAGCGTTCAGACAGAGTGGCTTTGGTGAAGTTTTGGAACAGTTAGTAAGGACTAATAAGTTGGTCTATGCAGGGTACAGCGCTGCGTTTTGTGCAGTAAGCCCGTCTCTTCACGGCGTTGAACTTGTTGATGATAAAGACGTAGTAGCCAAAGGATATGAGACAGGAGACGTCTGGGAGGGCTTCAGTCTTATTGATTTTTATCCTATTGTGCATTTCCGATCGAATCACCACGAATCTGATTTGGTTGAAGAAGAGTATGATTATGTGTGTAAGAATAATATCAAACATAAGACATTCAAAGACGGTGATGTATATCTTGTTGATGGTGAGAAGGAATTTGTGCTGACTAGTGATCATTAGATAAAAATTTAGGTTCGAACAGCGCCAAGTACTCGGAGCCCAACAGGATTACTTGCTAATTCTAGTACTACATCGAAGGGAGAAGCTATTGTAAAATATAGCTTTTTCTCGTTTACAACAGGGTTCTGAATGAGGTAATTCAAGAATGCTCTCTTTTCGGTTGTTTCAGAACTTTCGAATATAGTCTTAGCTCTTCTTGCGAGAGAAATAACCTTAGATACAGTCATTAGGTAGTCTTTGTCTGCTTTTGTATACAGCTCAATTTCAATGCTTAGCTTCTGTTGCTTATCTTTGAGTTCGTGCAGTTTTTCTTCATAGGTTTCCTTAGTAATCCACCAATCAAGCTTATTGAACAGATGGAATCTGAGATCGGGTCTACTGGAACTCTTATCTCTTGGTACGCCTCATTCGAGCAGACTCGTAATCGTGAAATGGCAAAGATGTATCCTGAGCACGCTGACTTCCTTGATGATATTAATGTCAGGACATTTGATCTGATGGATATCTTCAAGAAAGACTTCGTGCATCGTGACTTCCATGGTTCACAGTCGATTAAGAAGGTTCAGCCTGTCTTGGTCCCAGAGTTGTCTTATAAGGAGCTTGATGTTCAGAATGGAACAATGGCAGTTGATTCTGCAGAACGACTTTTTGAAATGACTGACGAAGAAGAGATCAAAGAACTCCGAGAGCAAATGCTTGAGTACTGTAAGCTGGATACGTTGACGATGGTGAAGATTTGAGAGGAGTTGAGGTAGCTGGTGTTCCTTTGAAAGATCTGTAGAAGTATTAACTTATTTATTATATATATTAAGGTCACTGCTAGGAAGGAGAATGATTCCTCTTCCGTAACATAGAAAGGAAACTTCTTATGAATGAACCCAAAAAGTTCGCATGGAAAGTCACCGTAAATCAGAAACCTATTTCTGGCACAATCGTGTCTCAGGGACAGTGTCGTTCTGGTGGAGGTGGCAATGGAAAGTGCGGAGGAAAGTGCGGAGGAAAGTGCGGAAAATAATTTCTAACCTAACCAAATATCCACACAGCCCAATGGACTAGAGATTCGTTCTGGTCCATTTTTTTATTTCAAGAATTCTTCTTTTTCAGTCTTCGCAAGCTCTTCCCAAGATTTATTTGGATTATGACTAATATATTCTTTAACTATCCAATATCCAAGAGAATACCCAGACCACTTTTTATACTGACTATTTCCGAAGAGAAAATTTTGAATAATTTTCTGGTCTGTTGATAGAAGAAAATCATTATCAAGATCTTTTAGAGATTCAAGCGCCTCTTCTTTTTTCAGTGCTCCTGCCCAAGCAGTTCTTTGAGATCTGAAGAACTCTTCCTTAAAATTCTCTGCGAGCCCTTCAAGAAGCATATTGTCTAGTAGGGAATAATTACCGAAATCATCATAGTGGTGATAATAGTATATTGTATGATTAAGTTCGTGTGCCACGGTGTCTTCAAGCGATTCTTGTGTAAAAGTCTCTGAATCTATGAAAAGGTGGAAGACACAGCTATAGACAGCAACTGCCATTACACCTTCAAAAACTTTATCGTTGCCAGTGGGGAGGTAAGGATGAACATAAACTAGGTTTTCTGCAGGAACAGGAAGGTACTGGTTACACTTTTCGATAGTCTTTTTTATGCATTCCTTGATTAATTCGATATGCTCATCTGTTGCCTGTTTGTATGACTTGACGTCACCATTTCCAATATAAGTAAGGAGACCTTCTTTGAGAGTTTCTTCGTCTTGATATCCAGAATAGTCGATGTTTCCATCAGATTTAATCTTTGAGACAATTGAATCAACAAGGTCTTCTTTAATATCAAAATTTGCTTCTGGGTAGTGGATGATTACTTTGGAGAGGTTTGATTTCATACCTTTTATAGTAACAGAAAAAAAGAGACAGAAAACTAAAATAAGTTAACTGTCCCCCGTGTGATAATAAATTTATTCTAAGGACAGAATTGCATAGGGCGATGGAAAAGTCCAGGATTATATGTAAAAGTATTTCTTCTGCACTCTCGACTGGAGTTCGAACCTTGGTATACTTGAGAAATGAATGAGACTAGAAGGATTTGAGATTGTTGATGGAAAGGTGGTTGATCTTGAAAAGAGTTGATTCAGCGGTATATACAAGCTCTATCATTCGCGCTAATCTGTGTATTCATACCCATGGACTTCTTTAGTTTGTAACAAACCTATTGTACTCCATGGGTTTTGCGTTGTCTGTGCGTTTGAGGTGTTAATTCAGCAGCTACAGAAAGAGAGAACACAATAAACTATATATAGTGCGTCTCTCAGCTTCACCTAGACCTTGTTCTGGTTAGATCTGAGCACTTTTGTTCAAGTTATTTCACTCTCTCTTATAAAATTTTACTTTAATTCGAAAAGTGATAAAATTAAAGTATGAATATTCAAAATAAAATAAACTATATTATACCTTTATTAGTGTGGTCTAGTTTCCTTATAATAACAGGAGTTATTTTTACTCCAAAAATCTCTTTTGCTGCGCAGCCAGTAATAACAGAAGTAGTAGCAGATGATGCTGGTACCTATACAACAGGTCAGTGCGTAAATTGGAGTTTTAGTCTAGATCAATATATTGACCTAGAGACAGGTGATGCTGTTCCTTCTATTGATGTTCTTGTGGGGTCTGAAATAAAAAGTGCTGCCTTGGCATATTTCACTGCTCCTGGTGCTGGTTTTTCCGAAATTGGTTTTGCCTATTGTGTTGATGCTATTGATGTTGATAGTGATGGAATTGAGATTTTATCTCCTATCAAACTCAATGGAAGCACTATGCAAAGTGACCCTGGGGGTGAAGACTTGGTATTAACTTTCGAGCCGCCTGATTCGTCAGGTACAATAATAAATCCAGATCACCCAGAGGCTACAGATTTTTCACAATCTATACTTGCTCCCGATTCTGATTTAGTTATGACCTTTGACGAAGCGGTTGATATTCAAGGTGGAAATATTACCCTTAAAAAAGTAAGTGACGACACTACCGTATATACAATTGATGTTACAAGTGACGAAGTTACGGGTGATGGGACCGACACAATTACATTCAATCCAAACATAAATCTATTTCCAGGGCTAGAGTATTATGTACTTATTGATGTAGCAAGTTTTCTTGATGGTGATGGTAATGGTTACGCAGGGATAAGTGATCCTACAATGTGGACTTTTACAACCTTTGGTAGCGGTTTATCAAATATCGTTGTCGCATCGCCTGAAACTGCAACTATTGACGAAGACGCTGGAACCCAAGTGTTCACGTTTACACTAACTGAACCTATTATTGTCCCAGGGGGACAACCAGAAGGGTTGACCTTGCGACTTATTTCAAGTGATGATACTGAATTAATTCTCAGTACAAATACCCTCAGATGGGAAGAAAATGAATGGACTCAAGAACGTTTCGTCACGGTAACAGGAGTTAATGATGACCAAGAAGGCGAGGATACGGCTAATCTTCTTTGGGTTGTTGATAGTGCTTCTGAGCTATATGCAGGAAGGGTAGGAAGTTTAGCCATCACGCTTGCTGATGATGATGTAGTGATTGCGAATCAGGTCGCAGAAAATCGGTCTTCTCGAAGTGGTTCACGAAGAGTTTATGGATGTAATGATAAAAAATCAATAAATTACGAACGATTCGTAAGTCACAGGCAGGCGCTTTGTGAATATAATACAGAAACAGTAGAGCCAAGCCCGATCTCTATAGAGACTTTAGATGATAAAATGTCTATCACTGACAGCCCTCTCACGAATATTGTGGTGAGAGATATTGAGTTTGGTTCAATAGGAGAAGATGTTAAACGTCTTCAGCAAATTTTAAACAATAATGGATTCACTCTATCTGAAGAAGGACCTGGTTCATTAGGAAATGAAACAATGCATTTTGGTGACCTGACGCGCAATGCTCTCGTAAGATATCAAAAAGCTAATAACATAGTACCTGCCATGGGATACTACGGACCTATCACCAGAGCCTCAATGAAAGAAGTTGGAATTGCGGATCTCTAATGACAGAAAGGTTAATTACTTAGTAGAGACAGATTTTAAAATTAAAGATTAATCTTGAAGTAATACGTTAATCAAACTCAAGTAACTATACAAAAATAGGATTCTTCCTTTAGAAATAATACAAAGATTTGTACAGATGATGTGTTTTTAGCTTTTATTCTATAATCTCTTTCCGAACATCATCCAACCACTGGAGCATTTAAAAAGACCATGCAAACACTGTTTTTTTTGTACCCTCGACGGGAGTTCTGGGTTTGGTATACTTGAGAAATGATAAGCCTCTTTGAAGCTCTCAATTTCACCATCGCAGCATTGCTTGTGTGGATAATAGTCAGTGGGCTGAAAAATATAAATGAGAGATACAGAAAAATTGGTATTTTTTTAAAAGAAAATAATCGTTTTGAGTTAGGGTCTCATGCAAAAGAATCACTCGGTCGGTATAAAAGTCTTCGGTCTTTTTGTAATACTTTTATGCGTTCAAAAATAATATCTGGAAAAATAAAAGATTCTGGATTTATTTTCTTTGAGGGAAAGAAATCTTTCAGGAAGTATTCTTGTGTGATTGTTGATGCGGGAAGGTATGAAATCGATTTTGATTCTATTGTGATAAAGAAAGAGTCTGTCTTTCATACATCAGAAGATTTTGACCTTGAGTGGATACAGTTCAATGATACCTTTCATAGTGATTTGGAAAATCCACGGCAAGCTCTCGAGGTAATAAGCCCAACTTTCATGGAACAATTAAAGAGGTTTCATGATACGTATGATGAAATAGTTTTTGAATACTTTGAGGAACCTTCTTATTTTTCTCATCACATTCTCTGTATGATTCCTGGGTATATTTTCTCATCAACCGAAGATGTCACTCAGGCTTTTGAGAAAATAGAAAAACTTGCAGAACATGCAGTGGATCTTCAGGAGAGTATTTAGGTTGTAGTCTCCTAAAGTGCACGGGAGGGAGCTCATCACTTCGCTTATTATATATATTAAAAATGGGTGCCCAAATCCCTCCCGGTACCCCACACCTCTTATTATACTAGTCCTATTGTCACGAAAACATGCATCTCTAAGAAAATCTCGAGGTCAAAGAATGCCTTCTTAAGATTCTTGGTTCGTACTGTGTCCTCAGTCCGGAGCCCAACAGGATTACTTGCTAATTCTAGTACTACATCAAAGGGAGAAGCTATTGCAAAATATAGCTTTTTTTTGTTAATGACAGAGTTCTGAATTTTGTGCAGTCTTTCTTCATAGGTTTCCTTAGTAATTCTACTTCGTCAGTGCTATATTGTAGAGTATTAAAAACGACAGAATAAAAAAAATATCTACAAGCCAGAAGTCATTGAGAACAGAGGGTGTGCTCTTGAGTATGTTGTATTTTTTTTACCCATTCCGATTCCTTCACAATAGATGGTGGTACCGAATGATTCTGGTTCTAACCATTCCAATATCTATAATTATCCCGTTGTATATTGTATATAATTTGAGTTATCAGGAGGATAGAGAACCACGAGATAGAATCGAGACCTCTGTTCTTGTGCGGGAAAATGAAATATTGAAAGAGTATGTTATATGTTCAGATACAAAAGATCTGTATCCTTGTGGGGCAACCTCGATTGTCGCATCTCTAAATAGATTAGATTGGGCAAATAGTGAGGTGATTGATGGTGAAGATTCAACCTTTGCAGATTATGTTCTTGATTACTATTTGATTGAAACGAGTAAAAGAGGGGTTGAGTGGTCTCCTGAAGAGAGTATTTACCCTGTTCTCATTGTTGAAGCTGAGGGAGTTGAGTACTATGACCCAAAATACGATCACAGCCTCAACAGAAGTATTATCTCTGCGGTAGAGGATCTGGGTGTTCTCGAGATAATGCCCGCTGTTATACAAAAGCCTTCATCTAGCGCTGTAATCATGTATCGGATTACTCAAGCTGGCTATTTACTCCTCTTTCTACTCCTTCCCTTCGTCACTTTTGGGATAATAGTTTGTTTTGTGTATAGGGTTGTGTATTCTGTTTTAAACTTTATTATTACTGGTCGGACGAAGATAGGTGATTAGTCTGAGGGAAGTGGAAGAAGACTCGCAGACGGCAAATGGCACTCCCCATCACTGGCATATCTTTAATGTCATCTGTAGGAAGAAGTAAGATTTAGGTTCGAGCTTTGCATGAAATGACCTAAAAAATAACGAAGTATATTTTTGGAAATACTCTAGTGGTGCAGAATAGTCGCTTTCGCTCGTTTCTTCACGTAATAGCGCCAAGTACTCGGAGCCTTTTTCTCTATCCTCGATTAAGTCTCAACCTTGATATGTTTGACATACATACTTATTATTGCTTTAATTGTTTTTGATGAAAAAAGTACAATTTGAAATTAAAATTGACGAGAAATTATCACTGGTCCTACCTGATCCGATTTGTGCAAATGAAATATTTGCCCTTATTGATAAGGATAGAGAGCACTTGAAACCTTGGTTACCTTGGGTGGATTCTACTGTCACAGCAAATGACACCTACAAAAATCTATGCGAAAGAATTGAAAAGTTTCGTAACACGGAGCAGGCTTCTTTTTATGGAACTCTGAATGGAGAATTTGCAGCATCAGTCGGATTCATAAGCCTGAAAGATGGTGAAGGAGAAATAGGCTACTGGCTACTTTCACAGTATTGTGGCAAAGGTCTTATGACTCGTTTTGTGGAAGCCTGTATTAAATACGGTTTTGACAAGCTTAATCTTGATAGGATCGTAATCAAATGCGATGAAAAAAATATTAAGAGTGGAGCAATTCCTAAAAGACTTGGATTCACTCAAGTTGAAAAACCTGAGGGGAAGAGTATTAGAAACGGAAGTGAACCTAATATGATAGTTTTTACACGTAACAGAAGTAGTTGAGATACATAACTCAAGGAGCCTCAGTCCAAGAACCCCTTTGCTTGCATGGGGGTTCTTTTTAGTTCTGAAGTTTAAACCTCAAAAATATTTGAAAGACGCCGTTTTCATCAACTTCTCTTTTTTCTACATTCGAATCACTGCGCTGAGAATAATATCTGAATCGACGTCTCTTTTTTGGTACCAGAATTGAAGGGTACTAGATTACTGAAGGATACACCATTACTATGAGAATCTTTTCGTCAATAACTCTCGTGTGCTGTAGACAGGTTGTAGGTATTGCGTGAAATGAGATAAGTAACTTTTTTCTTAAATTTCTAATTCTTTATACATTTGACCACAGTTCTGCATTGAGTAAACTACCCCGTAGATGACATCCACAGTTGGGTGTCAGCCTGTACTTTGATAGAGGTACACAAACAAAAAAACCAAAATAAAATGAAACTAACTCAATGCATTGCATTAACTACGGTCCTCTTGTCCAGCGCGGCAAGATCAGATCTGACTCCATCTAATCTTAAGTCACAAATTAGTGACGGCGAAAGAGATGCAGGCTCGTATACGTACGAGTGGAGGTTCCTTAATCTCAGACATGTGCCACAAGAAACGGACTACCACTGTGGAGCGGCGAATACCTCGTCACTTCTCCATTGGGAACTGTTAAAAGAGACGGGGACTCATCAGCTGTATACTACCAAATCCTTGTACTCTTACATGAATACCGTAGGGGCAAAAGATTCTGGACTTACAGCGGATGAACTTAAGGATGGTATTCGAAAGATATTCGGTTACATCAGTCGTATGAAGACTGGTGTAAATCTCCAGCTTGGGCTTAAGGAGGTGAAAGAGTACTCAATCCGTAATGCCTACGACAGTGTCCTTGAGACCTTGCGAGACACCGCTTCTCCGGTGATCGTGTATGGAAACGTTGATTACGTTGACGGCGAAGGTCCAGACGGAGCTGATTATGGCGCTGCCGGAGGTCATTACTTTATGATCAATTCTGTTATGAAGCTTGTCGCGGATAAAGGAGTAACATTCCGGCATAATCAGAAGGGTTATGCTCATCTTGTCAGGGTGATGAATCCAATTGCCCACTCAGATTACTACCGTAATCATGATGATATGATTCGTCCGAGCTCCAATTTGTGGCACTACGATGATAGTATCACTAAGCAATGGCGCAAGAGTGGATCGCCCTGGCCTTTCGGCGATAGGCACATGTACCTTGCAAATGAGGTGAAGTAAATTACGCATCTCAAAAAATAAAATGGGCTATCAACTACTCACGTTGATAGCCCATCTTTACACCCAAACAAAATCAAATATACTAAACACAATGAAAAATAAACTACAGAAAAAACACGCACTCCCAATCCTTGCTTTGCTGGTATTATTAGGTGCACTCCTCGTCTCTTTTGACAAAGTGGGTAACAATAATACTGTTCTGGATCTAGGAGAGAAAAGTGCTGATAGTAGTACGTCCTTATTCTCGTTGCTCGGGTCAGATAGATCTGAACGGACTCGATTAACCGATGGGGAAAAAGTTATCGACATGGGTACGGATGATTTCATCCATAATGTACTTTCTGTTGCTGCACCTACAGATAACATTGAACTTGCTGGAGAAATTCGTATGAAGCATCTTTGGGATTTTCAGAATACTGTTGGTGTGGTTAAATACTACCGAGAAATAGACACAGGAGAGATCCTGGCATCGACTAATCTCGAGCAAGATTTATTAGCACCATCTGGACTAACCATGGTATCTACTGGATTTTTTGCCACAGGTGACGAGTATGGTGCTTATCCTCTTCGAAACGAGTTTCCTCCGATCACTCCTGCTATGGCATTTGAAATGGCACAGAAGAAGTTTGAAGGTGTGTCTAACCTGACGTATGTCGATCCTGATCTTTACTACATTAAAATCGGAGGTCCTTCGTATCTTATCTACGGTGACAAGATGAATGTGGTTGTGACTGCTGTGGACGGACAGATTGTATCTGAGCAAGGACTGAAGAGACAAATCGAAGGTCTGTACGGTACACCCGAATAGGTTGAGTCTTCTCCTAAGATCAACCTTGCATACCCCGCAAACAATTACTGTTTGCGGGGTATTTTTTTGTAAATATTCTTATAGCGTAGGGGAAACCTTCAAACGAAAGTCTTTCTTCTGCTCTCGACTAGAGTTTGAGTCTTGGTACACTGAGTGGATGTTAAAAATAACAGTCCTGATCCTTATTATCGTAATTATCTATCGTATATTAAATTCGGCTCTTAGGAAATCAAACTCTAAAATAGTTAGCAAAGGTTCCTTGATGAAAATTTATGCAAATTCCGAAGTCTTTATATGTATTGGTGTTGAACGTGTGATTGCAGAAGAAATTCAGATATATGGAGAAAAAATGAAATCCGAATTAGAATCAGGGGATCGTCTGGATGTGCTAGGAAATGAGGTTATCATCAAAGACGTATACAGTGATGAGGTGGTCGTAGATCAGCCGAGTGAACTAGCTAAACCTGGATTAGAAATCGCAATAACCTTTGCATATTTCGAAGCAGATATCTTCTGGGAAGAGTTGCGGAAGGAGATTGAGAGGAATGGTCCGACCGTTCTTAAAATCTTACGCGATTAGGTTCAAGCAGTTTTGCGTACGTGATTGGAGGACTTCAATCCATAACTAGTACGAGAAAACAGCAATATCAAATATTAATAACTTTTTTGCATAAGGGAACCCTTAAGGTATACTGCCTCTATGAAATCAAAATTGATCTTTGTTGCCTTCCTTGCTGTATTTTTTCTTCCACAAACAAGTTCAGCTATGCAGATTTTTATTCAGTCGAGTACGGGAGTTCTTACGCTAGAAGTAGAACCGAGTGACTCGATAGAAAACGTTAAAGCTAAAATCTGGGATGATACTAATGTTCTCCCAGCTGCCCAAAGAATTATTTTTGAAAATGATGTACTGGAAGATGGGAGGACTCTCTCAGATTACAATATTTCACGAGAGTCTATTCTTGATTTTATTGAACTCAAGAATGGGGTTTCTCATTTTGTATTCACCATAAGCACTTCATCAGGAGGCGCCTGTGATTGGGTGAATCAGTACGTGAGTTGTACTCGAGCGGAAGCGACCATTGCGGGGAATTCTGCGTACTTTGATTCGTACATAATTAGTGGGAGTGACAAGAAGAAGAGTGGGCAAGTCACGTTCGGATGTAAAGACTCAGAAGCTCTGAATTATAATCACTTTTCGAGGAGTAATCCTGAGCTTTGTGAATATATTTCTTCAGCCACAAGCGACCTTGAGTATGCGAGAAAACAAAAAATGCTTTTACAATTAATTGAACAGCTAAGCGTCCTCCTTGCAGAACTTCTATATGTGTAGCTTGGTCTTGTAGAAATGTCACACTTTGATTCCTGATCCGTCTTAATAGGTGTAGTTCTTGTATACAAGAATAATTTTAATATATAAAACACCATCAAATGACAAAATCAAATCAAGGAATGGGAGTTCTTCCTATCATTGTAATCATCGCAATTGTTGTACTTGCAATAGTAATGCTTACAAGAGAACCTGCTGAGGTGGAAGCACCCACTGAAACACCAATAGTAGGAGGTATGGAAGAATCTCCTAAGAATATCGTAGAAACAGCAGTGGAAGCAGGAACCTTTACAACGCTCGTTGCTGCTGTTCAGGCTGCAGGACTTGTGGATGTTCTCTCTGGGCCAGGTCCGTTTACCGTATTTGCACCAACAGACGAGGCTTTCGCTAAGCTCCCCGAAGGAACGGTAGAGTCTCTTCTGGCAGACCCTGAGACTCTTGCTTCAATTCTTACATATCACGTTGTAGCAGGTAAGGTTATGGCAGCTGACGTTCTCGCATTAAGTGAAGCTGAAACTGTACAAGGAGGTGTTCTCACTATAAGTACTTCAAATGGAGTTATGGTGAATAACGCAAATGTAGTTGTAACTGATATCGAAACTTCAAACGGAGTTATCCATGTAATTGATACAGTTCTTATTCCTGAATAAGACAATTTCCCAAAAAATGATTGATCTTTAGAATAAGATATAAAAGTCAATATTATTTTATTTCCAAACCCTTGGCTTAACCAGTCAGGGGTTTGGTTGTTCGAGTGAATTGGGCATGATAAAATATTATTTACATGTCATTAGTCGAACTTCATAAAGCATTCACTCGTTTTTATAATACTCATAAAGACGAAGTCTATGGGTATATATTGGTTCGAGTCAGCTTCGATGAAGCTACTTCCGCAGATATCGTAAGTGATATTTTTATCAAAGCATACGATAGTTTTGATCTCACTATCGTAAATACGCGCTCCTGGATATTTACGATTTCAAAAAATACTCTTATTGATTACTACAGAAAGTCAAAAACACAAAGCTGGGAGATTTCCGATCTTGATAAAATGTCAGATGAGGATGACACAATATATCATCAGCTTGAAGTCGAATTAACGATGAGGCAGATACGGAAACATATAGCTGCACTCTCACCGAAACAAAAAAATATCGTAGAATCGTATTATATTCACGAACGAACGACTACCGAAATATCTCAAGACTTAGAAATGAAAGAAAGTTCTGTAAGGAAGAATCTCAGCAGAGGTCTCAAGAAATTAAAAAGACTCTATGAAGAATAATAAAAAACGTATAATACCAAAGCTTCTTGACCAAAGGTTACGCCTGTCTTTTCGTCTTATTCTTATCTCTCGTATGTTAAGAGCGAGTAGGGCTTTTTGGACAAAAAAGTTCTTCAGGGTGAGTCTTGTGGCCGTCTGTGTAAGTGTATTAATGGTGAGTGTGAACTTCTTTCAGGGTTCTTCAGCAAGGTACATAGAAGCTGCTGTAAACTATGCCTCTCTTGATATTGAGCTTCAAGATGAACTGATTAAACATCAGAAAATTACGTATAGGGAAGGTTCTGATAAGATCTCTTTTGCCCAGAGATTGGAATATTTTGATCCGACTGATGGTGCTCTTCGAAGTGAATCTATAGAGAGATGGCAGCATGGAAATCACAGCTTAGCAGTAGTTACGAGTGCCCTTTCCCAAAAAAAACCAAAAGTACATCTTAATTATGAAAGTGATAAGAACATCCACGTTTTTCAGTATCAACCAGAAGGGTGTATGAACGATTCGGTCTTGCCCCGGGGTCCCGAAGAATGCCAAAGTGAGCCGGAACGAACCATTAAAGAGAAAGAAATTCGTACGCTCTTAGACTCTGTTCATAATCTTGATATCCTGTATGCAGACGTCGCTACGTTTCTCCCTGGACAGAATGCTGAGATTTTGAATTGGGTTCAGAGTATGGATTATCTAGGTCTAGAAAAAAAGAAAAGAAAGAGTTCTAAGGCTATCTTCCGCGTAAGGCACACGGAAGAATTATTTTCAATCCTTACCTTTGATGCAGAGAGTGGAATATTACTCGAGCGTGCTATCTTTGTGGTGACGCCAGATCAAAGTTATGAGATGGCAGTAGTCGAGTATGGTAATGTTGAATGGATTGCACCAGAAAAAGCTACAGAAATATTTAACCCGGAGGCTCACTCTTTTGAACAAGTTGATCTGGTTCCTCTTGGGTAGAAAAACTATAGAGAGACCTTACTTTCGCGTACCATCGAGTTTGAAAAAGGTCCACACAAAGAGTCCTTCAATTTTTGTTCGTGCCCACGGCGTTCTTCTTAAGAACTTAAGACTCGAACTAATACTTGGGTTCTCATAAAAACAATTGATCCGAATCTTTTCTCCTAACTTCTCCCAGCCATATTCAGCCACTAGTTCTTCTAATTGCGCTTTGAGGGTGATGCTGTGGAGTGGGTTATTTTTTTGCATACTCATATACTAACACTGGAGTTCGAATTTTGGTATACTAACCTCTATGCAAAATCTAGAAGTCATAAAGATGGATATCCAGAAGCATCTAGAAAGTACGATTACCTCCTTTAGTCTAAAAGCTTCAGGTCTCTGTAATGATGCTTATCTCCTCAAGACAAAGAACAGACAGACGCTCATTGTGAAGCAAGGAAAAAAAATTCAAGAATTCAAGCCACAAAATAGTCTCATCATTGAAGCTCGTGTTGTCCAGAAGGTTAGTGAAGTTATAGAAAGTATCCCTGTTCCTCAGGTTGTCTTTGTTGGTGAGGAGCCTGATATGTACGGATACCAGTACTTAGAAGGAAGAATACTTAAGGATGTTTGGCCTGAACTGTCAGAAGTAGAAAAAGTTCATCTCTGTAAAAAACTGGGAAAATTCCATGCAGAAATTGGACAGAAAGTGAATCTAGAACAAGCTCAAAATCTTGGGATTTTCATCGACAAAACGTCTGATGTGCACCCTGAAACTCTCGAAGAATACAAAAGTATAATTAAGAATCCTCAGATTCCAGAACTGTATCGAAAGCTTGTTATTAAGGCTAAGGAAGTTCTGGACACAACCGCGGATGATACGGTTTTTCAGTTTATTCACAATGATACTCATCATGAGAATATTCTAATTGACAATAAAGAGATTTCAGGAATTATTGATTTCGGTAATGCGGAGTACGGAGAGATTGCCAAGGAATTTTCAAGGTATATTAGAGACATTCCGGAATATTTTCAATACATTGTAGCGAGCTATGAGGAGCGAAGTGGAAACAAAGTGTCTCAAGAGAGGCTTGTGAGCTTCGCCTGTGTGAGCGGGTTTATTGATATTGTTGAAGGGTACTTGAAGGGAGGGGTGGCCGAGGAGAAGGCTGATAAAACTGTCCAAAAGTATAAAGAACTCCTCTCCAGATTTGAGCGACTTTAAAGCGGTGGAAACAAAAAAAGCCCTATTGTATGGGGCTTTTTTTGTTTTTGCACTCACTAATGTTAATTTACTGAGTGAAACCGTCAAAACAAAATACAAATTCAGCTTGATCTAAGTTACCTCCACCACCAAAATTAGCATTCGGCTGTTCGTTAATTGTACTTAACTGCTCTAAAGCCTTCTCCGTTTCAAAGTTATTAATACCCATGCAGTAGTCGCCACCTGAATTTTGGTGATCAAAGCCGTAGAAGAATTCATCCACGTAATCGAAGTGAAGATTCGAGCAACTTACAATATTTTCTTTCGGATCAGTGGGCATTTCTGGTAAGTAATCACCACTACTTACCAGATCTTTGTACAATTCGGTTGTAGGGCAGTTTCTACTAATCTGGTTGTTCGTGTCTCCACCTCCAGGATACCTATTATTGTTTATATGATATCTTTCAACTGCTTGCTTGATAGTTTTGAAATCTTGGATCCTAACCATATCTCGAGCACGAGAGGCGGCGGAACTTAGGGACGCCAGAACAATACTTGAAAGAAGAGAGATGATTGAGATCACCACAAGAAGCTCGATAAGAGTGAAGGCCTTAAGTGCAGGAGACTTTTTATTCATTTTTTTATTCTAACACACTCCTTTGTGTTACTTATTGATACCTGTGTATAGGTATAAAAATAGTAATTAGAATTCTGTAAGAAACAAGCCTATATCTTTCTATTTCTCTTCGTCCTCAGTCTCTTCTTTTGAAACAGGAATCGCTTGAGGTGGAATCAGATCTTTGATTTGGAGAGTGAATGAAATATCATCATTCACTTTAAGGTTTTCTTTGTTTCGAACTCCCAGTTTGAGCGGTAGCAAGTACGTACCAGAACCTTCATCAGTATGAAGTGATGTCACCCAGGTGGTTGTCTTGATTGTTGCGATTACGGCAATTGATTCAGAAAACTTTTCTTTTTTTGTAAGATTCTCCCTGATCTCGTCAGAGGTTTCCTTGCTGATAGCTGCAAAATGAAGCTTATTGTCACCGTCTTGAAGGAGTACCTTCGCGGTTAATTTGTATTTAGATTTTTCCATATCGTAAGAATACACGTAATTATTAAAAATGCCACAAAAATCCTCTACGAGGAGGTCTCTTCGCTAGTATTATTCCGCTCTACTCTGGTTGCAGATAAGCGAAATTAATTCATAGTGGTGCGAGTTTCTAACTTCGTCACTCTCAAGTGGGAAAATTCCAGAATCAACACATTCTTCGCCATCGTGAGCACCGGGAGCTTCGGTCGCTTTTATCGTGTAGAAGATCATGTGTGATAGCTGAGGATAAGCCAGGCCCGTCGCTTTATTTATCTTCTCTCCGACGTCTCTGATCTCTGTGTACCCAATTACCTTTTGTGTTGCGACGATTGCTCCAGCCTCTTCTTTGACTTCGCGGTGAAGTGCTTCTTCCATTGTTTCTCCATTCTCTACGTGTCCTCCTGGAAGCTCCCATCCTCTCTGGGTCTTCGTCATCATGAGCTTATTATCCCAGAACCCAATACCAAAAACGCATGTTACGATTGATTCATCTTGAATGGTGTCTGAGAGGTAAAATTCCCGGGTCGACCCAGACTTTGACTCATACTTTAAAAGTGGTTCATTTTTCATTGCCTGATTGTAGCAAATTAAGCTCATTCTGCAAAAAAAAAGAAATTAGAATCTTTTATGGACAACTCAGAGATAAAGTAATGAAGCGTAATTCGTCCCGAAATAAAAAAATCTTTTGATGATCTACAATATAGAAAAAACACCAATCGAAGGTGTTTTTTTTGTTCTAAAATATACAGAGAGCTTAAGATACTTTGATATTCTTTGCGTGCTTCGCTTTTTTCTTCTCAGCTTTTGTCATGAGCGGGGCCGTCTTAGCTCCTTTTTGTTGTGATTTTCCTTTTGCCATAATAATGATATTAATTTATCTAATTGCTCTAAGTTTACCGCGTACCCGCCGAAGCGCAAGTATCTGGTATACTTCATGTAATAATTAAAACTTTTTATGCAAACCCTCAATCTTCTCAAAGACCCCATTCCAAAGCTCGTGAAGCAGCTCGCAATTCCTGCAACTATCGGCTTCTTTTTCAATACGATGTATAACGTAGTCGATACTTTTTTTGCTGGACTTTTATCAACCGACGCACAGGCAGCTCTGTCAATTGGATTCCCTGTGTTCTTTGTCTTTATTGCGATCACTATGGGGATAGGATCAGGGGTGACAGCGATCATCGGAAATCATCTAGGAAATAATAATGAAAAATCAGCGAAGATTACGGCGTCACAGGCATTATCGTTTGGTACTGCGATAAGTGTGGTCACTATGATTCTGGGGTATTTTCTGACTGAGAAACTTTTCAAATTTCTTGGAGCTACTGGTGATTATCTAGTGATAGCGACTGATTACATGTCCATACTTCTTCCTGCTGTTATCTTTATGGCAATTGCAGCAATTGGTAATGGTGTTTTGAACGCACTGGGGGATACGAAGACTTACAGTAAGACACTCGTAGTCGGTTTTTTTGCGAACCTTATTTTGTCTCCAATATTTATGTTTGGGTATATCGGGTTCCCGTCCCTTGGAGTTGCGGGGGTCGCTCTGGCCACAACTCTTATCCAATTCGTTACTGCGATTTATATTACACAAAAAGTCCAGAAAACAAATCTAGCTTATTCTGTGAGAATATCTGATTATAAGCCGCAAAAAAAGTACATCGTTGATATCTCAGCCCAAGGATTTCCAGCAAGTTTCTCGATGATGACCGTCGCTATTGGGATTTTTGTGATTACATATTTCGTCGGTCGTTACGATAGTGGTGCGGTTGCTGCATACGGAATTGCTACAAGAGTCGAACAGATTGCTTTGTTACCCATGATTGGAATTAATATTGCAGCACTTTCTATAATTTCTCAAAATAAAGGAGCTGGGCAGATAGGGCGGATTAAAGAGACTATTAGGTATTGCTTTTCGCGGGCGCTGACACTCATGACTGGAGGAGTTCTCTTCGTCTTTTTCTTTGCTGAGCAATTAATGGGGATCTTTAGTAGTGATCTTGCTGTGATATCTGTCGGTGCTCCTTACTTGAAGATTGCTTCTTGGGCTTTCTATAGTTATGTTGTTTTGTTTATGTGTGATGCTGTGTTTAGGGGGTATAAAAAGCCTGTCACTCCACTCATTGTGGGTATTTTTCGCCAGATCATTCTTCCTCTCGTAGTCTTCAGTCTTGTGGTTATTGTGTGGAAGCTTCCACTGCTCGCATTGTGGTGGTCGATCATTGCTATTGTAGCTGTATCGTCCATTGTTTATTTATTTTTGTTGTATATTTTGATCTATAAGGATAAGGAAGATTAAGGCTAGAAATATTGTAGAATTCGCTGCTTACACAAAAAAACCTAGCAGCAATAATCTGTTAGGTTTTCATATGATATTCTTCTCTACAAGCCTTATTTGTGAGAGTCTTCTGAAATGATAGCAATGATTTGTTCCATCTTTGCGCTGATTCCAATCAGTTGTTTTTCAAGTCTCTTGAGTCCGTCTTGCATGTCAGAGTTAGGGTTGGTTTTGGTGCCTTTGTATTCACGGCTTCCTTGACCCCCACTTTCTCGCCCTCGTTCCTGACCTGTTGATCCAAAACATTCTCGACATCGTACTGGTTTACCGTACGCAGGCTTGAAGGGCACTTCGGTCTTTGTCTTACATTCAGAACAAATCGCTGGGTGCATTTCTGGTTTTCCTGCTGACCGACTATTTCCACCTCCTCTTCGGTCGTCACTTTTTTTGTTGTCTTGCCATGGTTTGCTTTTGCCTTTATCGAACGAGTTGTATTTTTTCATAGAAAGGATCATAACAGGATATATTAGATAAAGCAAGTATTATTATACGTTGTCAAACCCTGGTATAAAATTAATAAAAGAACAGCAGTTATTTTGTATTCTTATTCTTCTTTTGTTATAATGAATACATGAAAGCTTCAAAAGCCTTTACCTTAATTGAACTTCTTGTGGTTATCTCTATTATAAGTCTTTTGTCGAGTATTGTTCTGGCGTCACTTTCCGAGGCAAGAATGAAAGCAAGAGATGCAAGAAGAATGTCGACTCTAGATCAAATACAGATCGCCCTAGAATTGTATGCATCCGAAAATAGTGGTAATTATCCATCTAACTATCGCCGTTCACCTGTGAGGGCGAATGAAGTAGGAGATCCCATAAGGTGTGGTTACGGTTCTACCGGATCGACTCTACCGAGTGGCGCTTCTCTTGAAGGAAGTGGATATGCTCCAGGAATCTGGTGCAAACTAGAAAATAATTTAGGCAGTAATATCGGGGGAGAATTACCTCCATCGTATGTTAAGAATAATGTTTACTATTACTACGTTTATAAATTACCTGCACAAAACAACAGTACTCATAATCCAAATGGCATAAATGAGTACGGACTTTCGGTTAGATTGGAAGATGCAAATAGTGCCAGTAGAAATGATGGAGGGTGGTATGATGACTGGTATGAATTAGGAGGGTTGCCTAAGTATTGTGCTGAAAAAGGTGTAACATGGAATTCATGGGCTTCTATTCCTTGCACCTGCACCACATATTATAGCTCAGGATGTGTATATTAAGATGATAGTATCGCAAGAATCCTGCAAAAAAAGTCATTGCTGTCAGTAAGGCTTTTTTTTGTCTCACAAAGTCTGATATACTAAACACCATGAAATCTAAAAAAGCGTCAACCAAAACCACTGTTCAGAAGAAGGCTTCAAATAAGAAACATAAATATATTTTTGTGATCGGTGGGGTGATGTCTGGGGTGGGGAAGGGTGTTTCGACCGCATCGCTCGGAACAATCCTCAAAGCAAAAGGGTATGCGGTAAATCTTATGAAGGTTGATCCATATCTTAATGTTGATGCAGGGACGATGAATCCTACAGAGCATGGAGAAGTCTTTGTTCTTGACTCTGGGCTTGAAACTGATCAAGATATGGGAAACTATGAACGATTCCTTAATGAAGATATTGATGCGGTTAATTACTGTACGAGTGGAATGGTTTACCGAGATGTTATTGAGAAGGAACGAAACCTAGGATTTAAAGGGAAATGTGTTGAAGCAATTCCTGATGTTCGTGATGAGATTATGAACCGATATGTAGCGTCTGGAATGAAAGCTGAATCTGAGATTACGATCGTTGAAATCGGTGGAACAATTGGTGATTACCAGAATGCGCTTTTTATGGAAGCTGCAAGAGTCCTCAAGGTTCGTCATCCAGATGATGTGCTCTTTGTGTTGGTTTCGTATCTCCCCGTTCCGAATAAGCTTGGAGAAATGAAAACGCGCCCGACTCAGAATGCAGTAAGACAGCTCAACTCATACGGAATCCAAGCAGATATACTTATTGCACGAAGTGAGATTTCACTCGATGCTAAGCGAAAAGAGAAGCTCGCCATTACCTGTAATGTTAGGCCTGAGCATGTAATCTCGGCTCCAGATATTTCGAGTATCTATGACGTTCCTGCTAACTTCTTAGAGGATAAGATTGATTTATATGTAACGAGGATACTTAAGCTCCCCAATCGAAAAGCAGACCTGAGTAAGTGGAAAGCTTTTGCAAAGAAAGCGCAGCTCGATATGCCCGTTAAGAATATTGCTGTGATTGGGAAATACTTCGCAACGGGGGACTTTGTGCTCAGTGATTCGTACTTATCGGTTATCGAGGCTGTAAAGCACGCAGCATACGCTCAGGGGGTCACTCCGAAGCTTCACTGGCTCAGTTCGCAGGACTTCGAAAAAGAACCTCAGAAGCTCAAGACCCTCAAAGAGTACGATGGGATAGTTGTTCCTGGAGGATTCGGTAAGTCAGGGATTGAAGGGAAAATTTCAGTGATCAAATTTGCTCGGGAGAATAAGATCCCTTACTTCGGGCTTTGCTATGGGATGCAATTGATGACGGTTGAGTTCGCTCGGAATGTTGCAGGACTTAAGGGTGCTCACACAGTTGAGATTGACCCAGATGCAGCGCATCCAGTGATTGACGTCTTGCCAGATCAGAGGAAAAAGATTGCCGAAAAGAAATATGGAGGAAGTATGCGACTTGGGGCTTATGACTGTTATCTCAAGAAGGGAACTCTTGCACGAAAAGCTTACGGAGTCGATGTTGTTTCAGAACGTCATCGTCATCGGTACGAAGTGAATCCAGAATATATTGAGCGCCTTCTTGCTGCAGGGATTATTTTCTCAGGAACGTCACAAGATGGGATTCTCACGGAGATCGCAGAACTTCCGAAGAGTCAGCATCCGTTTATGCTTGCTACTCAATTCCATCCTGAGTTCAAGTCACGCCCTCTTTCCCCACATCCACTCTTCATTGAGTTTATGAAAGCCTGCAAGAAATAATCATTTGGTATACTCTATTTATATGCAATCAAAACGTATTACTACACTCTTTATGATCATCGGAGGATATATCGGCGGGTATATTCCTGCACTCTGGGGAGCTGCCGGGTTTACTTTCTCATCTCTGATCTTTAATGCACTAGGTGCGGCTGCTGGAGTTTGGGTAGCGTTCAAGATTTCACAGTAAGAAGATATTTGAGAAGCCATAAAACAAAAAGGACTAACCTAACATTAAAAAAGATTCTCTAAATGAGACGATGTTTTAATGTTAGGTTAGTCCTTTTTGTTCTCTCTGGGGGTATCTAGAGTCTTATCCTCGGAAATCTCTCAACATTTCTTTTGCTCTTCTTGCTCCTCGTCTCATCGCTGAATCACTCTTTTTCTTCCCTTGTCTAATTTGTCGTTCGACACTCTGGTAGGCAACATCGAATGCTTCGGTAAGATCAGATTTCTTTGCAACGGCTCGGTGAAGGACCCCGTCAACGGTAAGGTTGATCTCGGCACGGTAGACATCTCCTGTCTTGTGCCTATGACTTCTCCTCCCGAGCTCTGTCTCAGCTAAGACTTCTTGCGACTCTTTTTGGGGAATGAACTTTTCAAGACTCGAAAGTTTTGATGTCGCATGGCTGTGAAGGTCTGTAGAGACCTCCATATTTTTTCCTTTAAGAATGATTTGCATAGGCGTATGTTTTATTATTAATACTTCTATTATACACCTTATTTTGATATATTAAAAAAAACCTTAAACTTTATGTAAAATGGGGTATACTGTATGTATAATTATTTAATCTAACTTTTTTTGATATGTCACTCACAACAATTATTCTTATCGTACTGGCTCTCGTAGTCTTCTGGGGAATTGCTCTCTATAACAAATTTGTAAGGCTGAGTACCCAAACTGACGAGTCTTGGGCAGATATTGACGTACAACTTAAGCGACGATACGATCTTATTCCTAATCTTATTGATACGGTTAAAGGATATGCGTCTCACGAAGAAGGGGTGCTTACCAAGGTGACCGAAATGCGAAACATCGCAATGGGAGCACAGACTCCTGCTGAGCACGCTCAAGCTGATAATATGCTTACTGGTGCTCTTAAATCACTCTTCGCTGTTACTGAGAACTACCCGGACCTCAAAGCGAACCAGAACTTCCTCAAGCTACAAGATGAACTTTCTGATACTGAAAACAAGATTCAAGCATCACGTCGATTCTTTAACGTAAATGTGCGAGACTTCAATATTGCTGTTGATACGGTTCCTTCAAATATTATTGCAAGTATGTTTAATTTCAAGAAAAGAGAATTCTTTGACCTCGAGGAATCGCCAGAAGAGCGAGAGGTAGTAAAGGTTGATTTTAAGAAAGAAGAAGACAAACTCTCTTAAGGAGTAGCTTCTTTGTCATCGTACGATAAATCTCAGCTCACTCTACTATGTGTAGTCTTCGCTGAGATTTTCGTTTGTTCTTCGAATCTATCTCCCTAAGAGAGGTTACACAAGAGGCGCGAGAGAAAAGAATAAGAAAAATACTATGCCAAAACAACAAAATCTCTACACACAACAATCCTCCAACAATACCAAAACCTTTTTCTTGATGATGGGGTTTGTGGCACTTATTTTTGGAATTGGATATTTCCTAAGTTACTATTACGGGAACCCTCTGATCCTCTGGGTGGCTCTTGGGGTGGCTCTCATTATGAACTTCATGAGTTATTGGTTCTCAGACAAAATGGTTCTCAAGCTTGCTCATGCGCATGAGGCTACCCGCGAAGAATACTTCGATCTTTATACAATCGTCGAGAATCTTTCAATTACTGCAGGGCTTCCCATGCCGAAGGTCTATGTCATGGATGACGCGGTCCCGAATGCTTTTGCAACAGGGAGAAATAAAGATCACGCAGTTGTTGTCTTCAGCACGGGACTTCTTGCAATCCTTGATAAGCCAGAGCTTGAAGGAGTCGCGGCTCACGAACTGGCTCATATCGGGAATAAGGATATCTTACTTCAGACTGTGGTCGTAACACTTGTTGGAACTATTGGTCTCATTGCCGATTTTTTCTTACGGATGACAATGTTTGGCGGAGGGGGAGGAGATAAGAAGGGGAATGGAGTTGTCTTGTTGGTAGGGCTTGCTCTTATGATTTTGATGCCTATTATTGCGACACTCCTCAAGCTGGCGATTTCGCGAAAGAGGGAATTCGCAGCGGACGCAACAGGAGCACTCCTCAGTCGATATCCAGAGGGGCTTGCTTCAGCACTCGAGAAGATCGAACGTTCAGCAGGAACGATGAAGCACGCGAATCATGCAACAGCCCATTTGTACATTTCTGATCCTTTCAAGGGGAAGAAAGATAAAGGAAGCTTCATGACCAAGATGTTCCGGACTCATCCACCAACACACGAGCGTATTGCAGCACTTCGAGGCACAGAAATTGAGTAGTATAATGTAAAAAGCACTTCACCTCAGAATATTTTCTGGTATACTTTTGATATGAATAAAAACACAACCGCCGTCATCTTTAGTCTTGTTGTTATCGTCGTTATTGGAGGAATTGCTCTTGCCGTAAAACAAACTGCAGCTAATTCAAAAGCCCTTGAACCATTCGCACAATGTATTAATGATTCTGGAGCAAAGTTCTATGGAGCATACTGGTGTCCACACTGTAATCAACAAAAATCACTTTTTGAGCGAGCTCACAAATCACTGCCTTATGTTGAATGTTCAACTGCAGACGGAAAAGGGCAGACAGATATCTGTATTGAGGAAGAGATTGAAAGTTACCCAACATGGAAATTTATTGATGGGACTATTTCAGGCGGATTAACATCGCTTGCTGTTCTCGCTGAAAAGACCGGGTGTGAACTTCCAGCAGGAGAAAACGCTGAATCTACAGAAGAGAATGAATCTGATCTAGAAGTCGAAACAGAAAGTGAAGGAGAAACAGGGACTGCTTCGAATGCAAAAGAAAAGGAAGAAGTTAAAATTAACCAAGACGGACAAACCGAACCATTTACTATCGAGCTTGAATAGTCTTCAATTCTTATCCTATGGAAACTTATGAAACAATTAGCCTTGTCCTCGCAATCGGAGTAATCCTGATGCACCTTGATATTCTCGGGATTATTGGGTTTCATCTATTCGCTCCAGAGGGAAAGATGGCAAATCTTGTCAAAAATCATGCCCTCAAGATTGTTGCCGGAGTTGCACTCCTTTCGATTCTTGGATCGCTTACCTATTCAGAAATTCTCAACTTCACTCCTTGTAAGCTGTGTTGGTTTCAACGAATTTTTCTCTACCCAATTTTCTTTATTGGGCTTGTTGGGTACATAATGCGTGATCGTAACGCCCTCAGGTATACTCTCGTCTTGAGTAGTATAGGAATCTTGTTTTCAAGTTATCATTACTTCCTTCAGATGAGCGGAGTAACGGGGCTTCCATGTTCAGCAATAGGGCAGAGCGATTCATGTGGTGGGATTTATGTAAAAGAGTTGGGGTATATTACGATTCCTTTGATGGCGTGGACACTTAACTTGTACATTATTGTAGTTTCATATCTTGGCCTGAAGAAAAAGTAATAGAGTGCCTTAATTTTTTTCATCGTATGTCTGAAACATCTCTCAAAAAATTCTATACCGTAATGTTCGTAATTCTGCTTCTAGTAGCATTCTTCGGACTCCGATACATTAATTCCTATGAAAAAAAACCCGTCGCTGCGAATGACTTCTCTCTTTATGAATCAGAGGTTATATGGAGAGATGTAGAGTACGGGACTATTTCTGTAGAACTTAATGAAGAAGATGTCACGCTCGCTCTCGCTGCGGATCCTGCACGAAGACGCCTTGGACTTTCTGAGGTTGAAACACTTCCTGAAGAGTACGGAATGCTTTTTGTTTTTCCAGCCGAAGAGCCTCATGGATTCTGGATGAAACAGATGAATTTCTCTCTAGATATTATCTGGCTTGATCGCGATAGGAAGATTATAAAAGTCATGAGTAATGTATCACCGGAGACATTCCCAACAACGTTCGGGCAAGAAGTTAATTCACAGTTTGTGATTGAGCTTAATATCGGATCGGTCCAAAGGTACGGACTTGAGCTGGGCCAGGAGGTCGAGTTTGAGCTTCCTTTTGAGTAAGTATAGCTTTTATTAACCAGTTGTGGTATAGTTTTTTGAGGTGATACGACACAATCGCGCAGATACTTTTCGGAGTGTGTGTGAGGAAAGTCCGAACATTCCCATGATTTATTATGGAGCAGGGTAGCGGGTAACTCCCGTCTTGTGCAAGATTCTATTCGTAGGGTTTTGTACGATGAGGTGCGAGCAGAGACGTCCCGATCGAAAGAAAAGGACTTCCATTCTTAGCGATTGGAAGAGTCACCTTGGTAACGGGGTGGGTGAAACGGCAAAATCCTTACCCGGATGCAAGATCGTGCTCTCATGATTTATCATTGAGAGAGAATCGCGCGAGCGTTTTGGCAACAGAACGCCTAGGTAAATGATTGTGATACGATACAAAAATCCGTGTATCGTAACAGAATTCGGCTTACCGTATTACTTCGGTATCTGGAAAAGCTCCTGAGAAATCAGGGGTTTTTCCTCTCCTTTTTTCAGATGGTTGTGGTACTATTGCGCTATGGTATCGAAGTTTATCTCCTACATCAGTCGAGAAATAAAAGGACTCCATCAGGCGGCATACATGCTTGCCTTTTTTACGTTACTTTCTCAAATCCTAGCCTTCGTCCGGGGGAGACTTTTGGCAGGAGAGTTCGGAGCGGGGACCGAGCTTGATGTATTTTATGCAGCATTCCGAATCCCTGATTTTATGTTCGTCTTGCTCTCTGCTCTTGTTTCGATTGCAATTCTTGTTCCGTACCTCATTAAGACTCAGGCTACAGACTCCGAAGATAAAGAGAATACTCATAAGCTTATTGATTCAGTCTTTACGCTCTTCGTGATGAGTAGTGCAATCCTGCTTGGAGTTGTTGCTTACTTCACTCCTCAGGTTTCACAACTCCTGTTCCCGAAGATTGTTGGGGGTCCTCTTGGGGCTGAGTTCATTGCTCTGATTCAGATTATGCTGATTTCTCCATTTATCTTAGGAGTATCGAGTCTTCTGGGGAGTATTTTGCAGTCAGAGAAGCGTTTTGTTTTTTATGCGTTAGCGCCGTTGTTTTATAATGCTGGGATCATATTTGGTATTATTTATTTTTACCCGGTCTATGGACTTCCTGGTCTTGGGTGGGGAGTCGTGCTCGGAGCAATCCTTCATTTGTTGATTCAGGTTCCTGCAGTACTGAAGGCTGGTTATTTTCCGAAGTTTACATTGAGGTTTCAGGGGAAAGCTCTCAAAGAAATGTTGACACTCGCGCTCCCACGGACACTGACTTATGCGTCAGATCAGTTTAATATTTCACTTTTGCTAGCGCTCGCTGGACTCATGTCTGTTGGATCTGTTTCGGTGTTTTCTTTTGCTCTCATGCTTCAAGCAGTTCCACTGTCGCTCATTGGGGCAAGTTACGCTCTTGCTGCTTTCCCAACACTCTCGAAGCTTCATGCGGAAGGGAGGAATCGTGAGTTTGTTCAGCATTTCATCTCAGCTGCGTCACATATTATCTTCTGGTCACTTCCCGCTGTTGCGCTCATGATCGTGCTCAGAGCTCAGGTAGTTCGAGTGATCTTCGGAACGGGAGAATTCAGCTGGACAGACACGAGACTTACAGCCACGGGACTTGCCATCTTTGCAATCACGATTGTGATTCAGGGACTTAATCTCTTATTCGTCCGTGGATTCTACGCAACAGGGAAAACATGGAAGCCATTTCTTTCTCATATGATTACAACGGGGGTTGTTGGAGGGAGTGCACTTGGGTATTTGTATCTTTTTGAAAATACTGCGCATGTTCAATTCTTCTTGGAGGGTCTTCTCAAGATTGAAGGACTTCCTGGAACCATGGTTGTCGTGCTCCCTCTTGCCTACGTAACTGGGGCGATCGTTAATTGTCTACTCTTGTGGGCAGCCTTTGAGAAAACCTACCACTCTTTTGCTGATGGTCTCTGGCGCGTTCTATTCCACAGCTTGGGGGCAGCATCTATTATGGGATTTGTTGCGTATTGGGGACTTATTCTTCTTGAACCATTAGGGGCTCAAGATACCGTTGCGGGGGTCTTTCTTCAAGGGTTCGGAGCTGGGATTCTGGGGATCATTGCATGGACGCTTATTCTGAACCTGCTGAACAACAAGGAATTCGGAGCGGTGCTGCTCACCCTTCGATCGAGGGTGTGGAAGGTGAAGCCGGTTGTTGAGGAGGCAACGAAGCTCGAGTAGTTTTATATATAAAGCCTCACACTCGTAATGTTGGGCTTTTCTCTCGCAATAATCCTAATTCCTGATACACTGTCACCACTATGCAAGACCAATCACACATCCGTAACTTCACCATTATTGCTCATATCGATCATGGGAAATCGACGCTATCTGACCGAATGCTCGAGAAGACGAAGACTGTCGAAGCTCGAGAAATGCAAGATCAGATTCTTGATGACATGGAGCTTGAGCGTGAACGAGGAATCACGATCAAAATGCGTCCTGTACGAATGGAGTACGAACACGGAGGGCAAGACTATATTCTCAACTTGATTGACACTCCGGGACACATTGATTTTTCATATGAAGTCTCACGAGCACTGAAAGCTGTCGAGGGAACGATTCTTTTGGTAGATGCAACACAGGGGGTTCAGGCTCAGACATTGACGACGCTTGAAATGGCAAAAAGAGAAGGACTTCCAATTATTCCAGTGGTTTCGAAGATTGATTCGCCACTCGCTCGGATTGATGATGTAAAAGAAGAGATTGCTTTACTTCTTGATTGTGATCTTGATGATATTAAAGAAGCCTCAGGAAAGACTGGTGAAGGAGTCGAAGCTCTCTTGGGTGATATTATCAAAACAATTCCAGCACCTCAGTCAACGCTCACTAATGCCAAGGATTTTCGTGGGCTTATTTTTGATTTTCAGTATTCTAATCACACAGGAGTTATCGTGTATGTCCGAGTTCTAGATGGGGAAGTACGGCGACAAGATCAGCTTTTCTTCAAAGCTGCAGATGAAAAATTTATCAATATCGAAGTGGGAGTCTTCAAGCCTAAAGCTGTTCCTGTTGATGTCCTGAAAGCGGGTGAAATTGGATATATCGTAACTGGAGTAAAACGTCCAGGAGTTGCGTCAGTTGGAGATACTATTGTTCCGTTCGCTCGGAAGGACCTTGCAGCACTTGGCGGATATGAACGTCCAAACCCTGTTGTATGGGCGAGTATTTTTCCTGAGTCACAAGATGATTTTGACCTTTTGCGGACATCACTTGAACGACTGCGACTTTCTGATTCGTCATTTAGTTTTGAAGAAGAGTCAACCTACGATCTTGGGCGAGGTTTCCGTGTTGGATTCCTTGGGATGCTTCACCTTGAGATTATTACTGAGCGACTTCGGCGAGAGTTTAATCTTGAGCTTGTCGTAACGCTCCCAAGTATTACATATCAGGTGACCAAGAAGAACGGTGAAGAAGTGACAGTGTATTCACCAGCACTCTTCCCTGACTTTGGAGATGTAGCGAAGGTTCGAGAGCCGTGGGTGAAGGTAACGATTATCTCCCCATCGAGCTACCTCGGTGTGATTTCTCAGCTTCTCTTTAATCATGAAGGAATTACAGGAGATACTCTTAACATTGGAGACGGACGAAGTTCGATCATTGCAGAGATGCCACTTCGAGAACTGATGCGTAACTTCTTCGACGAACTCAAGAGTGTCTCTTCTGGGTATGCATCTATTTCATATGAACTCAGTGACATTAAGGATGCAGAAGTAACCAAGATGGAAGTTGTGGTGATGGATCAGCCAGTTTCTGCTTTTACCCGAATTATTGCCAAGAATCGTATTGATGAGGAGGCTAAGGCAACCGTAGAGAAGCTCCATAAGATTCTTCCACGTCAGATGGTAACGACTAAAATCCAGGCGAAGATTAATGGGAAGATTGTTTCATCAAAGACACTTCAGGCTTTCAAAAAGAACGTAACAGCTAATATGTATGGAGGAGATATTACACGAAAGAAAAAGCTTTGGGAGAAGCAGAAGAAGGGAAAAAAGAAGATGCAAAGTATGGCGAAGGTTAATATCTCGCATGATGTGTTTCTTAAAATGATGAAAGGAGAGTAGTTCTCTGGAGCTACCTTATTTCTTTATGTCTTGAACTAAAGAAATTGCAAAAGAATTCGGGATGATTTTTGGAAGGAGTATCTAGCTCAAACTTAAGTTATAATTAAAATATTTTGACGTAAGGCAACTCCGAACTATTAGTATAGTAATTGAATGATGATATGATTTAGGAATGATAACATTAAGTTTTGATAATACATCCGGAGTTTTACCTACCGATACCTATAGGATTCTAAGTGACCAAGAAGATATCGGGTTCTGTCAGCTGAGACACACTCCTTCAAAAAATATAAAATTGCCAGTTGGTTTTGAAAGTCATATTTATTATGAAATAGAAAAAGAGCATAGGAAGAAAGGGTGCGGTTCTGATGCATTTGGACTATTAATCAAAGAGGCTAAAAAGATTAATCTGAAGGAGATAATCGTGACTGTTCTGGATTCTAATAGTGCATCTGTGAGGATGATAGAGAAAAGTTCAGGAGTCCTGCTTTCTAAAGAATACTCTAGTGATAAAGATTTATATAGAAAATATTCGATATCTCTCATCTGATTAAGTAGAGGTGGACTTCCATACCCAACCGTCCATTTCTGCGATATAATAAAATGACATGAGTATAGAAAAACCATTTCAAAATAATAGTAACTCAGAAAGCCAAAACCCCAAGCAAGAGCGAGCGGTCGAGAAAGAACGTACCGTTCGACCACTTTCTCCAGAAGAACAAGTGGGCCTTGGAGACTACGTTCGTAAACTCAGAGCGGAGAATAACCAGGAATAAGAAAAGCCTCAGATTTACTGAGGCTCCTCCGGTTACTTGAGTTGTAATGAGAGTGTCTTTTTTAAAGGAGTGCTTAATTAGAATCCAACTCCTGTTGCTCCACTGAAGAGCCCTGGCATGTAAGCCAAAACCATACTAATTCCGATGAAGACTGCGAAGATTGCAAAGATAAATTTAATTCGTTTTCGATTGTGTGATGTAAATAGCATAGTAAGAACATAATACCATAGTATGAAACGATATAAAGCCAAAAAAATACGAATCCCTTGGTATATGTCCAAGAAGTGTATTTTTGTGCAGGTAATTATCTTGGTGCTCCTCGTGCATGGATTGGTGAGTATGGTGGCAAAGCGCTCTGAGGCTGTTCGTGAGTTCGATGTGGTCAATGAGGAGTATGGAACGGTTCAAGAGTCACATGAGGATCTAGGGGGGCGTGTGGAGCTTCTCGGGACACAATATGGAGAGGAGGGTGCCCTTAGGCAGACATTCGGAGTGGTAAAACCCGAGGAGAAAGTCTACACAATTATTGTGCCAGAGGATCACAAGAAAAAGCTCCTCCCTCTCGCTCCCAAGAAGAGCTTTTGGCAAAAGATTTGGTTTGGAGATGACGAATAATTTTTCTATAAAAAAGTCTACTACACGTAATGGGGGATAACGTGTAAAGAGTATTTTACATACGATTTGATATACTAAGAAGGTTATTCATTAAGAAAAGATTTCATATGGAAGTTACAATTTATTCAACTCCAGCATGTACATTCTGTAATATGGCTAAGGACTTTTTCAAAGCTCATGACGTAGAGTACACAGAATACAATGTTGCTGAGGATGAGAAAAAAAGAGAAGAGATGGTAGAGCGATCAGGACAAATGGGAGTGCCCGTTATTTTCATCGGAGAGGAGATGATCATCGGATTCAACGAAGGAAAGGTCAAGGAGCTTCTGAAGCTATAAGATTAGCCTTGTTCAATACGAAGATACTAAAAGATCTCAAAACTCGAAAGAGAATTGAGGTTTTTTTCTTGGGTAAAAAATGCTAAAGTATGCAGACGTCCTCGTAGTTAAATGGATATAACAAGTCCCTCCTAAGGACTAGTTGTAGGTTCGATTCCTGCCGGGGACACAAGTTCCAACGTTCACAATGTTCACACATTTATTTCAAATTAATTAGATAGCATGGAAAGAATCTCTTTCTTCAGACATCTTTTCTTTGATAATAATACTTTCCTGTAGTATAATAAAAAAGTTCCTGTGAAGGAACGGCATACACCTCTCTTGATTATTCAAGTAGGCAACCTGGGAAATCTGCGGAAAGCTACATGAGATATATGACTAATTGTTTCAAAGACGATTGGGAGATTTCTACCAGTGATGGTCCGTAAGGGCTAGCTGGCGGAAAACTCCGAGTTGTCTTTTTTTGTTTGATTTGTTAATCTCAAATAAAGATTCGGAGATTACTAGATTAATATAAAATATTATGAAAATCACACCACGAATAAACAAAGCGATTATCTTTGCGACAAAAGCCCATGATTATGAACAATTAGGCGAAAGGCACTATCGTAAAGGAACAATGATTCCATATATCGTCCATCCTTTCTCTGTGGCATCTATCGTTGCCAATCATACGGACGATGAAGACGTTATTATCGCTGCACTTTTTCACGATATTCTTGAAGATATCAGTGTGGAAGGGTTTGGTCCTGAAGTTATTGAAGAAAAGTTCGGCAGTCACGTGCTCAGTACTGTTCAGGACTGCTCACAACAAATCAAGGACGACGGAGATAATTGGAAGCTCCGTAAAGATGCCTATCTTGAGCATCTAGATAAGGCACCAACAGAATCACTCATTATCGTTGCTGCTGACAAGATTCATAATCTACTGAGTATGCTTGAAGACTACGAGCAGATTGGTGAAGAGATATTCGAACGATTCAACTCCACTAAGTCAGAGCTCTTCTGGTTCTATGAGGAGGTGAATAAGAAAATACAAAAGAGTGATGTTCCTGAGCTTCTTAAGGCAGAGCTTGAAGGGTATGTTAAAACGCTGTTGAGGTTACGAAAACGAACAGAAAAAGAAATAGAAGTCTTCATGGAAGAGTTCAGGCAAGACATCAAGAAACACAATGAATGGTTCAAAACCATCGCTCCTAATGCCGAACCAATAGACAACTCAGAATATATAAGAATCCTCAAAGGAGGGGATTTGCCTAAGTAATTATTGGGAAGATTACTACTATGCTAGTTCATTCTCACTTCAGATATCCCTTCATGAAGTTCACCAAAGACTTCTTAGCGTTCTTTTTTCTGTATTGGGTGCATCAGTCATGTGGAGATTAAAAAACTCGCCCAAAGGCATGTTTCTTGGTATATTTATTTTATGAAACATGATTTTTTTCGTAGAGATTTAAAATTAGGTGGTAGATGGTGGCACAGGCTGTTTCGTGTGTTGTTTATCCTCGCAGGAATTTTATCTTTGACAGTTCATATCGGGATGTATAGCGACTCAAACATGTTTGACGGTTCTGGTGTTCAACAATGGCGAAAGGTAGAATCATTGTCAGAAAGAATATCTCCTGAAATCGTTTCGGTAGGATCGTATTTACGAAATGATGAAAAAATAGGAGAGGACAATAGAACTTATGTTTTAAATGATAATCCCGATGATTATTATGATCTCGTAACTGATGACGTCTATTGCTCGACTGAGTTATCCGAGCGATTCCTAGAGGTAAAATCAGCGAGGGGGACTGAAAGTTTTTTTGTGAGTAAATCTATCTTGAGAGAGGAAGTCTCTGAGTCTCAGTTCGTCAACTTCATTGAAAGAAATAATATCAACTGCCTTATAGTGGATGCGTATACTGAATCTGATGGAGGTAAACTTACTTTTCTGGAACCCCAAAAGTCTTACCAGGATGATTGGTCATTTTTTGAAAAATCAGCATCACTGACTGTTTTGTATTATGTAAAGATGGTGCTCTCTGTCTTGTTTATAAATATTCTTATTTTTTCAATGATTCTTACTGCTTATTATAAGGTCTTCTTGTACGTTTTGTTTGGTAATAAAAAATAGTGCTCATAAAATAAAATTTTAAATGATATGAATTCTAAGGAACTTTGGCAAAACTTTAAAATGAGAGAAGAGCAAGAAATTGCCTGTAATTTTATCTATGATGGACTCAGGAATTTACATGAAATGGATACCTTGAATCTTGAGACCGAAATATTTCCAGTCCTCTATAACCTTTCTACTGGCTTAGAGAGGTTGTTTAAAGTTGCGATTGTTCTTACCGAGGTCGATGAGAATACTGATATTGATAAATTTGAAGAAGGATTAAGTACACATGATCACACTGCTTTGTTCAATCGTCTCAAAAAGAATGTTGAGTTGAATTTCAATACTGCACAGACTGGACTATTGAATCTTCTCTCTGTTTTTTACAAAGACCACCGATATGATCGTTTTAATATTCCACAAAGAGATAATCTCTCGAAAGATAAGAAACTCTTTCTTACATTCCTCGATAAACATATAGGTACTCCTCTCAGGGATGATATTATCGGTAATGAAAATTCACCTCAGGTAAAGAAGTTTATAGGAAAGACAGTTAAGAAAATGGCAAAAGATTTGTATGGAGTCATAGATAAGGCTGCAACAGCAAAAAATTTATATACACACGAGATTTCAGGAAGTTCTTCAAAAGCAGCAAAGATTGTTTGGGGTAAGGATGAAATTGATTTTGAACGAGAGGAGGTTGTAATGATGGAGGTCTTACTCTTTCTATTGAAGGCAAAGGGTCTAGATAGAATAAATCTTTTGAAAGATTTGGATCCCCTAGATTTAGATCCTGCACTTGATGCTGAGTATTTGCAATTTTTACTTAGGAAAAGAACGGACTATGGCTCATCTATTGTTGACGAGGTAGAATCCTTTCATGAAGATGTCAAGGGTTTAAAAGAGAGGGTTGTTTTTATTAAAGCTATTAAAGATCCAGGTATTGGTTTTGATTTTTCAAAGGAAGAATAATACTTAAGAGTCTTAGGCTAGAAGTCTTAGTAAAGATTTTTTCACCTCACCAACTCCTCCAATTTCACCCGAATACTCCTCAGACTAGGTGAATAAAGTTCTGAAAACCACACCGTGGGGTCACCAGAAATTCAGAACCAAACACTAACGCATATAACCTCTACAAAGTTCACCAAGCTCTTCTGTAGGCTTTTCTCTCACGTTTGGTACACTTACTGCATGAAAGTAATCTTACTCAGAGGAATCGCCGCATCAGGGAAGTCAACACTGGCTCACGAAATAGCAAAACATACCAAAGCACTCATCTGGTCAAAAGACACTATCTTCGATACCTGTCTTTCTCTTGGTGTTGAGTGGGAAACTGCGAATAAAATAAGCTATGATTACCTCTATAATCTAATTGATCATAATAAGGACAACGACTGCACACTCATCCTCGACGTCGGACTCCATAAGAACGAATACGCTCAGAAGGTTGTAAACTATTGTAAGGAGAATTCGGTCGAGATAAGAGCGATTCTGACTACCTGCGGAGATGTGGCGGAGTGGAGAAGAAGATTTGAGGTAAGAGCAAAAGACCCAGCTCCTAATCAAACCATCACAGACTTTGATGAGATGTCTGAATATTGTGGTGGGATGGAGGTTAAGCTTCTTGAGGGTGAGATGCTTCTTGATTCTGCAGGAGACACTCAAGCGGAAGTTGAGAAAGTTCTTGAATTCATTAAATAAATGAGATCTCTTTTCTACAAAACTGGACATTTCGTTCTCTCAATTTACTGGAAAGTATTCAGACCAAAGACTTTTGGAGTCAAAGCTCTTATCGTGAATATGGATAACCCTCATGAATTCCTTTGTATCAAGACTTCATATGGACTCACCGATATGTGGCAACTTCCAGGTGGAGGTTACAACCCGAAGAAAGAAACCGCACAGAGTGCGATAGTGAGAGAGATTAAGGAGGAGCTAGGTCTTGAGATTGCTAAACCTGAAGAGATAGGAGAATACAAAACTTCTGGAGAAGGGAAGCAGGACACGGTTAAGATATTTAAAGTTGGAGTAACAAAAGAACAGATTGGCCTGACCTCTGGAGAGGTGAGTGAAGTGGCTTGGTTGCATAGGGATGGTCTTAAGCAAGATGAGGTTACTAAGATTACTCGGTATGCTTTAGGGTTTTAGCTCACGAAGTTCACCAGACCGTAGGGCTATCTATTCCAACGTATTTTTATATACACGACGGTGAGCTCGGAACTTTGCGTGCAATTGAGAAGTTAATTTAGCAAAAATAGTTGACTGTAATATTATATTGTGTTACAATAAAATTGTAAGTTTTTTACATAAGAGTAGTGGATTAAGAAAATCCCAGGTGTCTCGAACAATACACTAAATAAATCAAAAAAAAGAAATGAAAATTATTGTAATAGATGACTCTAGTGGATTTTGTTCCCAGTTCTCAGGTATCTCTCTTCCTGGCTATACCTTGATTGGTATTAACCCTGTCGGGTGCAAAATATTCCTTGAAGGAAAACCTTGTAAGACAATGTCTGTCGCTGATGCAATCAGAGGAGCAAATGTTGTATTCTTAGATCACAATATGCCACAGAAAGGAGACTCTCTGCTTGCAGAATGGAAAGAATTCGGTCTTATCACAGAAGAAATGCGTGTGGTCGGGTGTTCCACTGATAAGCAACCTTATCTGAGTGAACAGTTAAATCCTCAAGAGGTAGTTTCTGCTAGAGGGCTGGCAAAGTTTCTGGAATCAAAGCCTTCTATTGGCTGATAGTAGGTTGTCCTTCAAACAAGACTTGCCTAGGGTTTTATCCCTGACAGCAAGTCTTTTTCTTTTACCCCACCAAAACCTCCAACCTCAGCCTAATCCTCCTTAGGTTAGGTGTAGATAGTTCAGAAAGCCACACCGTGGGGTCACATCATAAAATAAGGGACTCAGCGAAAGCTGGGTCTTTTATTTTTTGAATGTTGATCTCTGCGAGAGTGAATCGAAGATTCGACTGTGGGTGACCTAATTTTTAACGAACGAAGTGAGTATAAAAATGGAAATGCAGGGATTCAGTTATGAATCATCTGCCTCACCAGAAAGTAGAGCTATATATACCAACGTTTTTTTATATACCCGACGGTGTGTTCAGAACAATTAGTTGACTTTTATATATAAGTGTGATATTGTAATATACAGAGAAGCGAATTGCTTCCTAAACTACCATGAACATAAAGAAACTTGTCACGATCGCCAATCGTGCTAAAACAATTGGCGGAGGTCAGAATTACAGCCTGGCAAACACGATCTTCGCAGTTATATGCGATTTCCATCTCAAGAACTCTTACTCGGCAATTCTGAAAAGAAAAGCTGAAAAGATAACTATCGAGATTGAAACCCAAGATTGGTCTGGAGATTGGATGCAGACATATTACGACGTTTGCACAATAAGACGTCGTGTAAAGGGCCGTGAAGAACAATCGCTCTGCATACCAATACCACTACTTGGAACAATGACCTGTGTTGCGCTGATGAAGCGTGGTGCAGAGTCTGTTCCTATGAGGGATCACAACAGAGAGTTCTCCGAGCCAAATGAGGCTGAAAGTGACCTGCTCTGGGAGCAATTCCTTGGCATTGTCTCTGAATATTACGACAACAATGAAGTTGTTGAATGTGTTCAGAAACACCTATCACTTGATGGTGCTGATCTCGAAAAGATTATGCAGCGTCTAAAATAATTTCAACCCTAACGGAGAAGCTTTAATGTTTCGATGTTGGGGTTTTTCTTTTACCCCACCAAAACCTCCAACCTCAGCCTAATCCTCCTTAGGTTAGGTGTAGATAGTTCAGAAAGCCATGAACTCGGGACACTATTTTTTTGACCCATACATACCAACGTCTTTTCTTGTACCCGAATGCTTGTTCTGAACTTTAGAGATCTTATCTCCGATTAATCTGTAAAAACTTCCTTAGTAACGTCAGCATTATTAATGGTTGTACCTGTTCTTCCCATGAGCATGAACATTTTTTTGTATAGCGATACGATGCTTCTATTATGAATCTCGTATCCTTTTTCTGATTTCCAATCAATAAGCAAGATAGAATCAAACAAAATGAATAACTCAACAGGTTCATCAAAAAGTCCTTTTTTGAGGACTGTTGTTTGTGTTGTTCTGTGTGTAAAATCTTCGAGAGGAAAGTCGTCAAATATCCCTTCTTCTTTTAGTGTCTTTTTTACAAATTCATGAATTCCTTCTTCTACATATTGTTCAAGAATAATTTTGTTCTTTAGAAAATTATTATGGTTTTCTTCTACTCCTTCTTATTCTACAAGTTACGAATCTTTGTATGTATCGAGCAATTCTGACTGCCCTTCTTATGGTTTCGCTTACATAGGGTCTTGTTATGAACTCCCATCTAATGCAAGCCAGTCAATCTATTCAGGGTTTGATTGTAATTACGGATATGAGAAAGTTGGCTATGGTACAAGTGCCTCTTGCGTAGCAGAAGTCGATCATGGTTATTATATAGGATCTACACTATATTGTGACTATGGATATAAGAAATCATATAAGACTTGTATTAAAGAAAAAGATGATTATGTTCCTTACACAGGATATTCAAGTTTTCTCGATGATCAATATGTAGAGGCAGAAGAGGATCTTTATAAAGGTCAAGAATTCAAATATTACAGTTTTTATGACTTTGATGAGAATGAAATCATACGAAAAAAAATACCGAGTCAGTGTAGGGTAAATGGTAGTTCAACTGCATCTAAGCCTTATTTTCAAGACGGCGATTCATGTTATTTTTGTAGCCCTGGAAACATTACAGATCAAGATGGTGAGAGTTGTTATGCAATGACAGAAGTCTGTGTAGAGATGCATGGCGAAGGTTCTGTACCAATATCTGATGGTCAGTGTGGGTGTAAGAGTGACTATTCTCTCCAAGACAACACTTGTGTTGTGAATAAAGCTGAAGTAAGTAATGTTGTTTCAAGAGAAGATCTTATGAAACAAGTCGCAGAGCTACAAAAACTTTTACTTTCGCTTAAAAACCGATAAGGGAAGAATATTCTAACCGACCAAAACCTCCAACTTCATCCTCACATCTTTCAACTCCCGTACATCAAGTTCCGCACCACAGGAGTATTTCTATTTTTATAATCGCTCACGCTCATTAAAAATTAGGTCAAAAGACATGGATTCGGGACACAAGATATTGACTAAAATGTAATAATGTTACATTATATAAATATGATAAAGTTTAGTCCCTTCAACATCAAACCAAAAGATTGGAGTCACGAGGCTCATGTTTTTTCCTGTGCATTCTTTTGTTTCAGAGAAAAAACCTTCTTCAAGGCTCTGGTATCGATGCGATGTTTCATCATTCACTTCGGTGCCGATAGAGGCTTTACTAGTGAGGCTTGCTCAGCTAAGTATCACGAAACAATTACTTCTTTTTGGGTAGAGATGATTCATCAATTGATAGAAAAAGAGTCGATAGATAATCTTGATGATTTCTCTATTTTCTACGAAAGTAACAAAAATCTTTTTGGTAAAAAAAGTGGTTCAAGATGCGTATCCAGAATCTGTCTTAAGGTCAGATGAAGCTAGAGCCACATGGGTGCGCATAAAAGAATAATCAATTCTCAATCAGACACCTATCTTTTCGGAGGTAGGTGTTTTCTTTTACCCCACCAAAACCTCCAACTTCATCCTAACCCTCCTCAAATTAAGTATAGATAGTTCCGAAAGACATGGATTCGGGACAAACTTAGTTGACTATTACATATAAAAGTAGTATAATATATTCAGAAATTAAGGAGGCACGACGCAATCTTAATTACTTTACCTGGCAAAACAAACAATCGCAGAAGAATCCAGGTTCTGCACTTTAAAGACTATGAAAATTGAAGAAGTTAACCTAATGTGTTTTTCAGCTAACATAGAAATTAGTGGAAAAAAAGAGAATCTTTATGTGGGTTCTAATCCTGGAGGAAAGTATTTTGAGACTCCTCTGGAAATAGATTCCGAACTGAAGATTGAAACCCTTTCTGATTTTGTCTATCACAAAAAAAGCCTCATTGAGGCACTTAACGGATACGATACAGAGATTCTGAGAAGGACTACAAACTTTAAGGTCTCCCTGAGTGGTGGCGAGGCAATTCTTCCCATCAGAAAACCTGATGTTTGGGTTAGAGGGTTTGGAGTCAGGAAATTACTGGAACAAGTTTCCAGGGCTAATTCAGAATTGGATGTTGCACTGAATGACATTGATGTCGCTGCAACTCAACTGAGAGCTTTGGTGGAGGAAGCAACTTCAGAAGAAAATTTTCAAAAAGCTATTAGAGTTTTGGGAGACTTATACAGAGGACTCTCATTTTATGAGCCAGACCTTCATGTTATCATGGAGGCCTGGCAAGAAGTTACATCTGAAGTTGGTCAAAAGCATCCTGGTTATCCTTTTGCAAGTTAGTAAAGTGGAACCAGATGGTATAAAAACGTTTTTAGAAGTTTGACGTTCTCAAATTTCTACTCCAGGCAACACTGCCTGGAGTTTTCTTTTACCCCACCAAAACCTCCAACTTCACCCTCACACTCCTCAGACTAGGTAAACTAAGTTCCGAAAGACATGGATTCGGGACACAACACGTTGACTTATTATTAATATAGTAGTATTGTATATTTGAATGAAAAAAGACCTGTTTATTATAGCTACTGTCCTTGAAATTTTTCTCTCATTCATGTTAAACCTTAAAAGTGTGCTTCTTCCTCAAAAAAAGCTACACAAAAGTAGAGAGAAATCTTAACACCTAACCCAGAAGAATTCATTTCTTCTTCGGTCGAGGTGTTTTCTTTTACCCCACCAAAACCTCCAACTTCATCCTAACTCTCCTCAAATTAAGTATAGATAGTTCCGAAAGACATGTACTCGGGACACATTAAAAAATTAGTCTCGGATGCGCTAGCATTCGGGATTATTTTTTAAGTTACTTCGACGGAATCGAAAAAAGGGAGGTTAATCGCACGGAGCGAAGCGAGTACGATACCGACCGGCGGGGCAGCGGACTCTTAGTGAATGAGGAGTGGAATGACGAAGTGAGCTTAGAGTTGGCGCCGATTCCTGCCGGGGACACAACACTTTCTGAGCTAAATAAATGCGAGATAGGCTTCACAAAGTTCACCAGAGCTCCCTATGAAGGTTTTTATGTTATCTGGAGGATTTACTCAACAGAGTTCCACAAGAGTTCGAACATTTCTTGCTGAGTGTGGATGACGCTTTTGTTTTCGATAACGATTCCTGAGACAAGGGGTGTTATTTGGTTCATGAGTATTCGTTGAGGAGTAATAACTGTATTTGTGGTAAGGGTTGTCATCTCAGGCAGCACCTTGACCTCCATGTTATATATTTGTTCTAGTTGGTTATTTTGCTGAGCCCATTCGGTATCTTGAATGAGTGCTCGAACACGGATATTAAGCTTCGATCTTTTTTCAGAAAATTTCTCAAACCATTCTCCGTAGGTGTCAAAAACATCCTTTCCTGTAGAGATAATCATGTAGTCTTCGCCAGGCTTAATGTCTTGAATCATTTCGGTGTAGACATTCTTTACTGATTCGGCACCTTCATAGTATTTGAGAATGCTTCCAGTCTGTTCGTTACTGTAAAGGTTCATGAGGTCTGGAAGTTGAGACCGAAACTCGCTATGGCGTTGTTCGAGGATGCGTTCGAGTTTTTCGGGGCTTTCGGCAGCGAACTTTCTCTTGAATCCTGCCACTTCAATCCTCATAAGACCTTTTTGCTTGAGACTATCGATAACGTCGTATGTTGTCGAGCGTTTTATCTCAGAAGCTCGAGAGATCTTCTGGACCGTTGTCAGGCCGAGAGAGAGGGAGGTTGTGTATATTTTGGCTTCGTTATCATTTAAGCCTATTTCTTGGAGTATTTTTGTAATTTTTGTGGTAATCATATATTTGTGACGGTGTTTCCGACAACATTAATTTGTTTGTATACATTGGTATTATATACTATTTATGTAGTATTGTCGACATATGTGACATAACTTAGTTTTTGTTGTATATTTTGATCAAACCAAAGCTCATTAAATGAAACCATATAAATATCAAATACCAATCGTCGATACAGTTCATTCTGCACTTCTCAAAGCTGGCGTAGCACTTATGGTGCTCGCTACAGGAGTCGGAAAGACTGTCATCGCCGCATTCATCACTCGGATACTCCGAGTCAAAACCGCAAAGGTACTGTTCCTTTGTCATGATATAACCATACTAATCCAGGCCTCTCAGACTTTTGAGAAGGTGATGGGAAAACATGTTGTATCAGGGTTTTTTAACGGAACCAAGAGGCCTCCGAAAGATGCAAACTTCGTGTTCGCAACCTTTCAGTCTCTTGCAAACCATAAAGAACTTTTCAAGCCAGACGAATTCAAACTCGTCTTGGTCGATGAAGCTCACCACGCTCAAGCAGGAACATATGCTCCTGTTGTGAACTATTTCAAGCCCAAGTATCTTCTTGGGATGACTGCTACTCCTGACAGGAATGACACCTTTTGCATCCGTGAAATATTCGGAGAAGAAGTCGTTAATATCTGTCTCGAAGAAGCTATCGCCAAGAAGTATCTTTGTCCTCTCGATTACCGTGTTTTCACGGATAATCTCGATGGAAAAGTAATGGAAGACTTACTCAAGGAAGCTGAAGACACAGGACGTCGCATCTCACTTGATGAAATCAATCGCTCTGTTTTTATTAAAAAAAGAGACGAAGAGATTGGGAAGATCATCAAGCGCGAAGCAAATAAGCGAGTTATCATATTTTGCAGAAATGTAGAGCATGCTGAGGAATTTGTAAAACAACTTCCAAAGACTCGTACTACCATTCTTCATTCCAAACTAAGTCCTGATGAGCAGACAAAAGCTCACGAAGGATTCAAGAAAGGGAAGTACCGCTACATTCTTGTGGTGGATAAATACAATGAAGGAGTTGATGTTCCTGAGGCTGACACGGTTGTCTTCTTGCGAACTACTGACTCAGCTACCATCTTCCTTCAACAACTTGGACGAGGACTTCGAAAATCTCCAGGGAAGAAGATGCTTACTGTTCTCGACTTTGTTGCTAACTGTGATCGCTTCCGTGCTGTTCAGAAAATGGCTCAGGCTGTTGTTGAATTTACAGGGAAGTCTCAAGGAAGTGGCAAGAAGGATAATCTTCGTATTTCTGGAAGTGGATTCTCATTTGAATTTAGTGAAGACCAGTTAACGCTGGCTGAGCTGATGGAGAGGACAAAGAGAGACTTTTATTCATACACGGAAGCTTGTGAGGTCGCCCGCACACTTAACCTCAAGGGTAAGTGTGAGTATTTCAAAAGATACAAAGAAGATCTACGTCTTCCAAGTGATCCTCCTAAGATTTACTCATCCAAGTGGATTTCTTGGCCTAATTTTCTGCATGGTACGGAGAAGATTAAGTTCTACTCTTTTGAAGATGCTTGTGAGGTGGTTCGAAAAAAGGGCTTTATAACCCTACTAGATTACAAAAGGAAGTATAAGGAAGATTCACGTCTTCCAAGTGATCCTCCTAAGATTTACTCATCCAAGTGGATTTCTTGGCATCACTTCTTTGGAGTTAAGAAGAAGTGATCTAATTACTTTCATCACATCCGAGAATCCAGGTAAAGCTGTTCTCGGGTGTTTTCTTTTACCCCACCAAAACCTCCAACCTCATCCTCACACTCCTCATGCTAGGCACATTAAGTTCCGAAAGACATGGATTCGGGACACTACTATTTTAACCCATACACACCAACGTCTTTTCTTGTACCCGAATGCTTGTTCTGAACTTTTCAGGATGCTTACATGGGGTAATTAGAAAAAAATGCACACCTTTCTCTAGGTGTGCATTGGTAAAAGGTGTATTACTATGAATTTATTCCTTAACAGTGTCCGATATTTCAATCGAAAGCTCTTCGTCTTTCACAATAAGGAAAGGTTCATCCAGAGAGTCAAGTAACGTGTCCGACATATCCTGCTCTTGAAGTAGAGCCTCCTCGTCTGTTGTTGAGACTCTTCTAGTCCTGTTTGATGCCAGGTATGTTCTCTTGGATTCACTACTATTCGAGCCGTTGTTTCTATTACTTCGTCTTATGTTGAGTTGTGTTGAGTTGTCGGAGCCACGGATTACTCCCTTATTGGTTGCTATTTTCCAGACTTGAAATATGCCTGCGATAATAAGACAGAGTGCGATGGTTAAGCTTAGTTTTGTTTTTGAGGTCATTTTTGGTGCTAATCTTGGTCCAGGGGAGTATCACACAGAAGAATTCTTATTGCAACATGTTGTAAAGATATATAATGTGTATAATTTCGCGCAGAGCTACTTTTGGTTATTCTGACCAGCCGTAGCAAAACAACAAAACATTATGTATAGCATATTGAAAAAACGCGCGTTTATCGCGCTTGGTGCTGCCTCCCTCGGGTTGAGCAGTGTGTCGCAAGGTCAAGATAACTTCGGTGTCTATTGGTCCCACAGCAATCAAGAAGGGCTGTCTCCGTACCGTCTTGGGATGGAGCCTTCTTCTCAACTTTGGAACTTTGTCGATGATGAAGTCTACTACAGCGTTCTCGGACGTAAACAGGCAATCAATGCTTATCACGGAGGTATCGATCTTCCAAATGGTGGAAATATCTACGCCACGGCTGACGGTACTTGTACTGGTGTCTGGTGGAATAATAGCCGAGGTAACGTAATCGCAACAGAACACAGCTTTCCTTTTGGAAAACAAGTAGTGTTCGCTCACTCCCACACAAAAGGTGCTCGAGTATCGCGAGGTGACGATGTTACTGCTGGAAATAAAATTTGCTCTGTGGAGACTGATTCTAGTAAGAACGGTACTGCAACAGGTATTCATGATCATGTCGAAGCTGTTGTGGATCAAGGGCTCATTAATGGTTCAAATAGTAGTTTGAAGAACTTCCTTGTCGGAAACCCATATTACAATGGAATCCATCCTTCTACGGGAGCACGTAAGAAGCTCACACCTTCTGAGGCTCTCAAGTATGCGAGCTATTCCTTGGTTACTGACGACTGGCATCACCAGTTAGAGGTTCCTATTGAGGGTGGTAAGTTCAACAATTTCAGAGTCTGGTCTTCATCATCTTCATGGCTTGCCTATGTGGTCGATAATGACACCGACAGGAGTTACACGATCTCTGAGGCTGTAGACGCTGAGATTATTAGCTCCTATGGAGTCTTGTGGAAAAATCCTGACAACATGGTTGGTATTACAGAGGTGGAGATAAAGAGACAGTCACATTTGATACAGACAAAACATACGCCATCCAAGGAGTCGTTGGTAAAGACGTCACTCTCTGGATTGGTATGCCGAGCCATCTCTATCAACGCGATCGAGCACTGCAAGATGTTTTCTTCGCAGCTAATGAGGAGTTCGCTTCCGATGTGTTCTTAACCTCCAGAGAAACTGGCTATGATAAACCGATTGAGGTTTTCTATAGTTCAGATAACTGGGAGTACCGCGTTTCCCTCTTTGATAGGGAGACATCTAATGGGACTGAGAACTTCTACGGAGCTGTCCAGCATGCAACGAACAAAAAGAATCCTCTTGTCCGCGCAACTCGTGTCTACAAGAACGGAGCGTACGAGAGCTGGAAATACATGAGCAAGTATAAAGCCTCCTACTGGCCTGAGTATCGCTAAGGTTCTCTGGTTTCAAGAAGAGTCAAGATGACAGTGCACAACCACCTCGCAGTAGCTTGGTGGTTGTTTTTTTTATCAAAAACATATACGATACACATTATGAAAAAAATACTTCTTCCAATACTCCTCACTGTCTTAGTCGTCATCGCTTTTTTGCTTATACGCAGTGATAAGGAGCAATCTGAACATTTTCTTGATGAGACAAAATTTATTGGAGTATCAGAAGGTGATCTTGATCTAGAGTATCCTATGTTAGGCGAATCTGACGGTGACTTTTTTGAATTTGAACGTCCAGAACCTATTCCTACAGTGATTTCATCACCAGAAGAAACAAAGTCTGAACTTGAATCAGTATTTGGTCCTGCCCCGTATGATTTCCCAGAGTTTGAATATCCAGTTGAATTACTTGATACAATAGACTGGAAGATGTTTCATGATGAGACATCAGGGTTAAGGTTTAAATATCCTGGGTATATAGGAGGGATTGATAACAACTCATATTCTACATGGAATAAAGATGAAAAAGATTTAAATATTTCATTGGATAATGGTGGTTCTCACACTCCCTTCGTCAAATTTAACATAAAAAGAAATCAGGGTGGTAGTTTTGCATACTACACTGGTCGTTTGAGTAGTGATGATATTACTTTCAATACTTATATGGAACAACCTGTAGCTAGTGGTACAGAGTATTCAGGATGGGACCGTGTCGAGGATGCTGGTGAGATCAATATGACGCTTTACATGAATGGCCCAATAAATATTCATGGTACCTGGAGGAATGATGAGCGGAGGCAGGAGATTTATACAATTTTGAGCACACTTGAGTTACCAACGAGGTAGATTGTACAAGTAAAAAGAGATTCATCTCGAAAGAGGTGTTTTCTTTTACCCCACCAAAATCTCCAACTTCATCCTTACACTCCTCAGAGCAGGTGTAGATAGTTCCGAAAGACATGGATTCGGGACACAACACTTTCTGAATTAATATACATGTGAGATGAGCTTCACAACGTTCACGAAGTACACACCTTGAAAATTCTGCTTGAGCGTTTGAAGTGTTAATTCAGCTACATAAGTTGACTTATACTTTAATTTAAAGTATAAAGCTCTATAGAGTAAAGGATCTTCTAAACAAAAAAAACAATACAAAATGAAAATTGCAGCAATATCATATAATTCAATCCTTTCTGGAAGAAAGAACGGTTGGATAGATGAAGGTCTTTTCTTAATTCAAAATGACCCTGGACAAGTATTTCTTGCCCAACAACATGTAACAGGGACTATTCCTGAACGAGCGAAGGTTCGTACCCAAGGAATTTCTAAGGTCGAAGGTGCTGTGATGAGTCACTGGGAAACACTTATCGAAGTTCTTCCTCAATTCGACAAGGTTCTCATTTATGTCGGCGATAGTGGAAGCAAACATACAATTCGTTATGCTTCGGAGCATGGTCTCGATGCCGCTAAGGCTATCTTTATTTTGTGTGATTGTAACGAAAACAAAAAGCGACAACTCATAAGGCAATATGGATTTGGAGAATCTGAAGTTATTATGTGTGAATGTGGTGGTCAGTTAACAATGTTAAGGCTTGTTCATAAGTTTCAAAATACAGGTTCTCTGAACTAAGATTTCTCGATTTGATATAAATCGACCAGGCCTCTAGGTAAAACTATGAGGCTTTTCTTTTACCCCACCAAAACCTCAAGCCCCCTAATCTCTGCCCTCCAGAACCTGCTCAGAAACCATCGGCACCGATTCGACCCATTCTCGCATTTCGGTGTTCGCCTTATGATCAAGTTCTCGGCGAATATAATACAACAATCGGTCACTATACAAATCCCAGTAGTGCGGTTTATTTTCGTATTCTTTTAATTCAAAAATTCGTCCATAGATACGTAGGTTTCGCAGAAGACACAAAACATGATAATCATGATCTACAGCTTCAGACCCGTACTGTGCCTGATCTAGATAATATTCAATCATTCCTGCTTCGAGTTCGGGGTGGACGATTCGTCTAATATCAGCCAGGAGTGATACGACATCAAAAAGAGGATGATCGATACGTGCATTCTGGAAGTCAATAATACCGAGACTTCCATCTGACCGAATCATGCTGTTCGCTGGAATATAATCCTTATGCACCAAGACGGTTGTTTGTATCTGGAATGTATCAATCAGTGATCTCTGCACTCTATCGAATGAATCTCTTTCCTTAATGGGGAGTCCTTGGAATGCATTGAGGAACATCATCGTCTCGTCTGCAATATGTATGTTGTCGTAGGTTGTGTTTTGTATAAAATCATCCGCGTTGGCCTTCTGGAAGAGCACCAAGGAGTCAATCATCTGGATGTATAGGTTCTTTTCGGCTTGAGCACCATTTTCTGAGAGATCTTCCAGGAACATTTTGGCAACTTGTGTATCCCCGAAATCTTCGAATAAGATTACGCGTAAAACATGGTCGTATGCGTGGATATTTGGAACAGGCAGGCTTTGTCCGTGCATCCACGTTCCGATCGAAACAATCTCATTGAAGAGTGTCATATGTGGCTCAGCGACCATCAGGATCACAGGAGTGCCTCCGGTGATATGTACACGGTAATATGTCCGAGGGAAGGCATCTCGTGCGTGGAAGGTGATCTTAGTGTGTTCCGCACTAAAAATATCTTTGCATTGAGTTCTCACCCAGTCAACAATCTTAGGTGAGAGTTCCACGAGTTCATTTTTCATGGGTGACATGTGCGTATTATATCATCTAGGGGCGTAACTTTCTATGGTTCAGGGCGTTAGAGCGATTTCTTTTACCTTGCTCACTACCCCCAACCCCGCTATACTTTATACATGGATCAAAACGATGATTACGAAAAAGAGAGCCTCACACGATTAGTGAAAGAGAATAACCGGATGCTTAAGGCAATGAATCGTCGAGAGAAGACGAGAGGTTTCTTCACCTTCTTGAAATATGTTCTCATGATTACATTTTTTGTCTTCAGTTACATACAGCTCAAACCGTATTTAGATTCTGTTATGGACCTGTATCAGAAAGTCGGTGAACAGAGTGACTCCCTTTCTGGAATTACTGATAAGGTGGGGGAGTTCGATCTTGAAAAGCTCAAAGATGCTTTCGAACAATAAAAAAGAGTAAGCAGTGTTAGGGGATGTTTTGAGGAAAAAGTCTGTTGAAAAAACCAAACAATGTGATAGGATACAGGAATCAGAAATGTCTGATGCACACACATGTCAGAGTAGCTCAGTTGGCTAGAGCATTCGATTGAAGCTCGAAGGGTCGGCGGTTCGAGTCCGCCCTCTGACACAAGAAATCAAATAACTCCTTCGTTAGTGCACAATAAAGCCTGACGAGTACTCCGTAATGGAGCGCTCGTCAGGCTTTCCGTCTACACCCCAGGGTGAGTCTACTTCACGCATCACATGCTCCTTTCTACCTTATTCAAGATTCTGGAGGTATTTGTAGGGTTTGATGCTTTATCGTATTGTTGTGGTATTTTAAAGTAAATTTTGTTATTCCTACCAAAATCCCACGAAATTGTTACTGAAGAAGATTCAGTTTTCTATACTAAAGTATGTCTGCTTATTAGGGCTTTCTGTTTACTCACCTCTGAGAATTCCACACTGACAACAAGAGAGTAAGGTGTTTTTTTACATAAAAACCTTCGCTAGGAAAAAAGCCCGTCGAATGACGGGCTTTGCGTGAAGGAAGAGTTAGTGCCTGAAAATTCTCTTTCTTCCCAGATATTCGACTATCCATTCTCTCTTGTTGAGTGCTGTCGACAAGGCAGCGACCAGATTAACAAGCTCAAGTGAGATTGGGACTTCCAAAGCTTTTCTTGAAGTGGTTACGTGCGAATCTGTCGATGATAGGATGCACTTAACGTCAATGCTTGTTTTAACAACCACTAGTTGTCCTTCGTAAAAAAGTGTTTCGCACGCCTTTTTTTCTGGGTTGTAGACGAGGAAGAACCATTTCTGATCGGAGACAAAAAATGAGTCAATAAGCACACGGTGAGGGTCAACCCTCTCTTCTTTAATGAGGAGATCTTTATTTTCCATCAGAATTTCACCGAGAGCAACAAGGAACTTCTGGATTTCAAATACCTGCCGTACATGGGAATCATGATGTATGTTTGCATCAAATCCCCGTCCATCTGTTATAAGTGTAGTTAGTTGGTTCATATTCTTTTTCAAATTATCACAAAATAAAGGAAAAGCAAGGAATTGTATGATGCAAAAAAAACCACAGAATAAATCCGTGGTTTTATTTATATCTTCTGACTTCTTATTTTATTTTCTTACGGCTGGTTTCTTTGTTTTTCCTACGACAAGCTTCGTCTTGCGTGCTTTGTCGATTTTAGGAAGTGTGATGAGGAGAACTCCGAATTCAGCGTGGGCTTCAGCTTCCTCGACCTCAACTTCATCTGGGAGATTGATTGATCGTCCTACATCTCCCCAATACAGTTCACGACTGACATATTCATCATCACCGAAGATCCTTCGTTCTTTTTTGTTTGCAGTAAGAACGAGAGTGTCTCGGGTAAGATCAATATCGATTACATCAGGATCGACCCCTACAATTTCTGTTCGGATATAGATTGTATCGGTTGTTTCGATTACATCTACGAGAACTTCTTCATTGTGAGTTGGGAGGGAATTTTTAATCATATGTTCTTCTTTGACTTCTTCTGAATTTACTCTTGGTTTTGGAGGGGTTGTTAAACCATTTTTTCTTGGAGACTTTGAGATACTCTGAACGAGTGATTTCTTCGTATCGGGAGCTGATTTCTTTGTGTGGGGTTTTTCTTCGGGTTCTTCGTCAAAATATTCATCATCGCCACCTTCTTCAAGTGATGAGTAGAGACTTTCATCTTCAACGACGTCATCCTCGTCGAAGAATTCTTCATCTTCGAAATCATCCATGTGGATGCTTCCTGTTAGTTTTTCAAATAGTGAGAATTTCTTTTTTTTACGCATATTATATTTTGTTTAAGTGAACGTGCTTTATTTTTTCGAATAAGAAGAAGAGAATCAGTGTTCCGATCCACACAAGAATCAGTGCTCCAATCGTGTGAAGCGCTTGTCTGTTTATTATAAATAAATTAAAGATAGTATGCAACAGTGTCGCTATGAAAAGTCCGAAAATGATATGCTCTATTCGGGAGCTTTTCTTCTGAAAGAAAGCAAGAGCAAGGGCGAATCCGACTACTGCCGAGGATGAAACATGAATGAGTGTAGCCCCAATAAAACGCATATTACCTGTAAAGAATGCAGCTGTTGTTTCTCCTGCGAGAAGGGGAGTGAAGAGGTGAAGCGTGTTCTCAAGTGCTGCGAACCCAAGAGCAGCAGCGATCATGTAAACCATGACGTCAACCGCTTCGTCGGAGTCCTCGCTGCGAATTCCAATAAAATACGCAGCGAGGAATTTGAGAGCTTCTTCAATACCCGCAAAAATAAACACCGCTAAGGACCCACCCAGGAAAGAAGTCCTTAAAAGGTCAAGGATATTGTAGGGAATCTCGAAAGTCTTGTGGAGAGTGAGCTGGAGGAAAAGTGCAATCGGAACCATGAGCATTCCACCAAAGAAAGCTTTGAGAATTCTTTTAAGTGGCTCAGGATGATTGTTATCTTCTTGAAGCCAAAAAGCCATCCAAATGAAGGTTGGAACAAATCCTCCTAGAACTGAAAAGATAATTACGGTGATGAATTGTGAGTCCATGATGGAACTATTCTATCACAGGCCAAGGGCTCACGATGAGGTGATCAGTGTCGGTGTGGGGAAGTTGTTGCCAGATTGTTTCGGTCACGAAAGGAACGAAAGGATGGAGCGCTTTGAGTGAGAGTGTCAGGATCCTGTACAGTGTGTAACTCGCAGAAGCTTTCTCTTCTTGGGTTGAGTCTTCTGAATGCAAGATTGTTTTGTTTCGCTCAATAATCTCATCAGCGAACGTGTGCCAGAAATAGTGATAGAGCTTCTCTCCAGCAAGATAAAGCTTGTATCCTTCAATGTCTCCGGTAACTTCCTTGATGGTCTCAAGACACGCATCAATCTCAGCTTGGTTCTCTGGAGTCAGTTCTGGCTTATTCTCCTCAGCGAAGTATTCGGGCAGACCGTTCTCAAGAACGAATCGACTTCCATTCCAGATCTTGTTGGCGAACTTCTTGTAGGCACGGATTTTGTCTTCTGAGAGTTTCGCATCTTGTCCTGGGCCAATACCAATGATAAGTGAGAGTCGTACTGCATCAGCTCCATAGGTCTCAGATACTTCGAGTGGATCAATAACATTCCCGACTGACTTTGACATCTTTGCTCCTTTAGAATCACGAATAAGTCCATGGAGGTAAACCGTCTCAAAAGGAATCTGTCCTCGCAAGTACGTAGACATGAGGATCATTCGAGCCACCCAGAAGAAAATAATATCGTATCCTGTCTCGAGAAGGTTTGTCGGATGGTAATCGAGGAGATCTTTTGTTTCCTCTGGCCATCCAAGGGTTGAAAAAGTCCAAAGTCCAGAAGAGAACCAGGTATCAAGTGTGTCTGACTCTTGGGTCCAGCCGTCACCTTCGGGAGCTTCGAGTCCAACGTGGATTTCTTCCTTCCTATACCAAACAGGAATCTGATGTCCGTACCAGATCTGCCGCGAAATACACCAGTCCTTCAAGTTATCAATCCAGTCGAAGTAGGTCTTCGTGAATCTGTCTGGGAGAATCTCAATTGCTTCGCTTCGAACAGCATGCTGCATGAGGCTCTTGAGAGTAACGGTTGATCCAGATTCTATCCCTTCCATTTCTGAGTGCTTCAAGACAAACTCCTTATTCACGTCGATCCACCATTGAAGTTTTGGAAGTGGTTCGATAACGCCCCCTGTTCTTTCGGCAGTCGAAACATTCTGTTTTATATCTTTTACTTCCATGAGAAGGCCTTCTTTTTCCAGAAGCGCTACAACGTGGTCTCGAGCGACGGTTGTTTTGAGATCATTGAAATCCTCGACGTCGAGATTGAACATTTTTCCGTATTCGTTGATGATTTGCTTCATAGGGAGGTTATGACGAGCTGCAATCTCCTCATCAGTTTTTGAGTGTGCCGGAGTGAGACCTACTGCACCCGTACCAAATTCAGGATCAACAACAGAATCTCCAACAACTTTCAGGGTGAGAGGTTGACCACAAAAGGTAACTTCGAAACTCTGTCCAATATATTCCTTCCATTTTCCTTCTGGATGAACCGCGATTCCTGTATCTCCGAGTTTTGTTTCTGGACGAGTGGTGGCAACTGGGATGGGGAAGTCTGCTGAGTACTTAAAGGTATACATCTTTGCATCTCGCTCAACGTGGATTACTTCATCATCTGAGATTACTGTCTGACCTTTTGGGTCCCAGTTCACAACACGTTCCTTCCTGTAGATGAGATCATCTTGATACATAGTTTGGAACGCAGTTCTTACGGCAGCTTCTCGCTTCTCATCAAGGGTAAATGCTTCTCGTGACCAATCCACAGAAGCTCCCATGACTTTGATTTGTGAAACGATCGTATCACGCGATTCTTGAGCAAAGGTCTCAACTCGTTTGATGAACTCTTCTCGCCCGAGGTCATGCTTCCTAAGCTTTTCTTTTGCAAGAATCTTCTCAACTTTGGATTGAGTGGCGATTGCCGCATGGTCAGTTCCTGGAATCCAGAGTGTTCTTTTCCCGTTCATTCGATTGTAGCGGACAACAATATCCTCGATAGCGAGCATGGCAGCATGTCCTATGTGGAGTACTCCGGTAACATTGGGTGGAGGAAGTACGATTGAGTAGGTCGGAGCATCGGGTAGGGCGTGACCTTTTTCGATACACACATCAGGATTAAAAAACCCAGTCTCTTCCCAGAGAGTATAAATGCTTGATTCGTGGTCGGCAGGGATATATCCAGACTTAAATATTTCTGGGATGTCATTTTTATTCATATAGAAGTGATTGTAGCAGATTATGGGTGGAAAAAAAGGTTAAATGAACTTTTTCTAAACACTGAGTCTTGCAGATTTCTAGGAGGGGAGTATACTAGTAAATACCGCAGTAAAGGTCCTTATGCAGATGAGTCTGCATCGGGGCTTTTTATATTAAATTTGTGATAGTGATCTTCGAGGAAGGTGAGAGATCCTTTTGATCGTTTAAGGAGAGTAGAGAACTTTTTTCTATTTGGAATCAGAATGGTGACATCACTCTTCTTGAGTATGAGAAAATCTACTAAACATCTAAAATCACCATCTCCTGTGATCAATACGAATAGGCTTGTGCGATTTTCATAGAAATCTGATATTGATTGCACAACAAGCTCCGCATCGCAGTTTCCTTTAATTTCACCTTTATGGTTTTGAACTGTCTCTTTGAAGATGAGTTTGAAACCAGCTCGGCGAAGATCTCTGTAGAGGTTGTCATATTTTTTAACATATCCTATAAAATAGTAGATGTTTTTGGCACCATACTTTTGTTTCAACCAGACACAAAACTTTTCATGATCAATAAGAAAACCAAGATCTCTAGAGCTTCTATCCAGATTCGCTCCATTAATATAAACATGTGTTGCCATCAGATGATTCTACAGGGTGAAGATGATATCTAAATAACACTTCTGGGGCTAATTTACACCTGATCAACCTTCCAGTTTCCGTGAGCAGAAATCTCAGTCGGTGCCTTTCCTTTGGTCCTTGTGACAGTGAAATACCCAGCGAGCGCGATCATGACGGCGTTGTCAGTAGAAAGATCTTTTGATGGGAGGTAGATGGGGATTCCATTTTCTGAGGCTAAAGTAGAAAGTCTCTCTCTAATGTAAGTGTTCGCAATAACTCCTCCTCCAACAAGCATGCTTTGGGCGTCATATTGGTCGATAGCTTTTCCTCCTTTCTTCAGCAAGACGTCTACGACTGCTTCTTCGAACTCATACGCGATCTGGTCAACAACCTCTTCGGGGAGTGTCTCAGCATGGTCCTTCTGGAGTCCCTGGATGGTGTAAAGGACTGCGGTCTTGAGACCAGAGAGTGAAAAGTTAAGATCCTTACTATGGAACATCGGTCTTGGGAGTGAGTATCTGTCTTCAATTTCTTTTTTTGATTCTCGAAGTTTGGTAGCGCGAGCAGAGATCTTTGGTCCTCCTGGATATTCGAGACCGAGCATTCTGGCGACTTTGTCGTAGGCTTCCCCAACAGCATCATCGAGAGTAGCTCCGATTATCTTATACTTCCCCCAGCTTTTGATAAGGACCATTTCAGTATGTCCACCAGACAGCAGGAGAGCGAGAGCAGGGAACTGCACCTCAGCAGTAGCGCCTTCTTGTAAGAGAACAGAGGTAAGATGTCCTTCCATGTGATTAACGGGAGTGACGGGAGTTTTCCAGGCGACTCCGAAGGCTTGAGCCACGGTAATACCAACCCAAAGAGCAGGTTCAAGTCCTGGTCCTGAAGTAACGACGATATGGTCGATGTCTGGCTTGGGGTTTTTCTCTATGAACTCAATGAGGGCTTTTGCCAGTTCTGGATCACGTTCGAGGATGGTATTAATGTGCCCTTCTTGTTCTAGTGAGATAACAGATGACTGCTTGGTGAGATCACTCGCGTCAGGGTGTGTGAAATAGTCGCTGAGGAGGTTACTCATGAGTGGAAGGATGTTCTCACTGTGAGCACGTTTGGCGAGAGCAGGGAAGACACCACCATATTCTTTGTGTATTTCGATTTGAGAAAAAAGACTCGTTGCAAGGACCGTAAACTGAGGATTCTTGGGAGATTCCTTAGGGGTTTTTACCTCAATAAGGGCCAAGGCTGTTTCGTCACAACTGGTTTCGATAGAGAGGATTTTCATACTTCGAGTGTATCAGAAATATCATGATATAAAAAGAAAAAAAGCGTTGCAAAAGCCTAAAATTATGATATATTCTATCCACACATATTTTGGTCCCATCGTCTAACGGCTAGGACATGAGATTTTCATTCTCAAAATCGGAGTTCGATTCTCCGTGGGATCACAAAAACAAAAAAGAGATACCTTCGGGTATCTCTTTTTTGTTTTCTTGCTGACACCATGATTGTGAATCGAAGATTCGACCGTGGGCGCCCAAAAATTTAATGAGCGAAGCGAATATAAATTTGGTAGTGCTGTGGCTTTTCCCGAAGGGAAAGTCAGCTGCTGACCTAGTCTGTAACGAAGCAAATATAAAAATGGAAATGCAGGGATTGTTTATGAATCATCTGCCTCACAGACAATTAGCACTCGATAGAGGTTGAAAGGCCTCCTTACAAAAAAATACACCTTTAACTAGATGTTTTTTTGTGTATAATCTATCAATATGAATGAAAGACATGTAAAAGGTTTATTTCAGCAAGTTAAAGCTCTAAAAGAGCATATTGAAAGTGATAATGGGTGGATTCATGCTTCACTAATACAAGAGACTTATCATCCATTACTTAGTGAACTATCTGAGGCTACTCAAGAAGAATATACTAAGTATAAAATTCCACAAGATGTCTACCAGGTAATGAACCCAAGACTGCGTGGCGGAGGAACTCCAATATATAGAAGGCAAGATACTTTAGCTAAAATTTCAATGTTGTACGGGTATCTAATTAATTTGGTTGAGACATTTGATGAAAAAAATGAACCTGCAGAGTTAGCTCTTAGTGGTACAAGTTACATAGACCCAGAGAGAATTCAATCCCTAAGGAAGATCAAATCTGAGGAGTTTGATTTTACTAAGACAATAAGAATTTGCGAAGAAATTAATCATAATTTTGATAGTGGAAATTACATATCCACTATAACTTTAGTGCGAACTTTGATAAATCATATACCACCAGTTTTTGGTAAAGAAAAGTTCACGGAAGTTGTAAATAACTATAGTGGAGGCAAAAGTTTTACGAACTTAATTAAAAAACTTGAAACTGACTCAAGGAATCTTGCCGATAGTCACTTACATCAAGTAATTAGAGAGAGCGAATCTTTACCAAGTGCCACCCAGGTAGATTTTTCTCAAAGTATTGATGCTCTTATTGCTGAAGTCATAAGAATATCTTAGCGCTCGAGAAGGTTCATTCCAAATTTTGAATAAATAGTTAAAAACCCCTACCTTGTAATGAATTTGCTTGGTTCGAGCTCGATAAGGCTGCCTTAATACAAAGAGTCCTGATATTATATGTCGAGGCCTTATGAGATCAAAAATAATTTTTGAGTGCGTCACTAATTCCTTTATTTATTTTGCTTGAAGTAGAGATTTTTCTAATATCAGAACCATTAACAAACAAGTATTCTTTTTTTCCAGATTTTATTTTTTTAAACTCTTCTTTTGCTTCAACATCAAGATCTGTGTTGACCCATAATTCATGCTTTATAGAAGATTCACGGTAAGATGCATTTTCAGGTTCTTTAAGCCACTGATTAATTACATCAGTCTTTTCTTTCCAGTCTCTAACCTCTTCGGCAGTGACAAGATTGTCTCGTTCCTTAGACTTTGCTTCAATAAAAATAATTGATTTATTATTATTCTCCACATTCATAATATCAATTTCTTTCTGCTTTCCGTTAACATTTATTATTTTCTGAAGGTATATAGAGCCATTTAAACTGTAATTTGATAAATGAGCACAGATGAGTTCAAATGCATAACCTTTAAGGGTACTAAACTTCTCGTAATACTTTGTTGTCTTTTCAATAAAACTTTCGATCATTTCAGGAGTGGTTTTTTCAAGAGCCGTTTTAAATAAAACCATTATCTCATTCAAGCTATCACCAACTTCCTTTCCAAATAAATTTTGTGGAGTAGTTATTAACACTCCTTCGCTTTTGGCAAAATTGAATGCCTCTTTCTCGAAATGATAAGCTATAAACATGGGAAATAATGACCCGCTATTGGCTGTTTGTTCGAATATCTTTATCTTTTTTATAAAAGCAGATAAAGCGTGATCGGTTACTCTACTTCTAAATAAGACATCACAAACAACAAATCCTGGCTTCTTTACTGGAAAAACTCCACCTTTTAATGGTCTAAGGTAACTCGGAGACTCAATGTCCCAAGAAAACTGTCCAACTTTTCTATTAGACTCTATATCTACTCCTCTATATTTAGCAAGATCATTTGCGATGTAGCAATTTTTCTCAAGCCACTCTTTTAAGAGGCTAATGAATATTTCTTCCGTAATTAGTCGAGCCCTGATTGCCGATTCTTTTTGTGAATTGAAAAGCGCTGGAGTAACAATTAAACTCGCACCCATTAAGGGGTTGTTCTGTGATGTAATAAAACCTTCATCTAAAAGACCTCTCTTCAATTTTTCCCCGGATGTTTGTTTTTTTAAGTTGTAAGGACTCCCTGTTATACAGTAAAACTCTGATTCATTAATAATTCCGCCTCTGGAAATAACTGAAGCTAATGCAATTCCATACACAGACTTCTTTTCAAGAAGTTTCTTGTAAAAATTTCTTTCAAACGAGTGAGTTCTTCTATGTTTGTCTAAATACAAATAGGCCTCGTTCCTAGGAAGCCATCCTTTAATTTTATTAATAGGAGGTTTCGCTCTTGAAATTCGCTGAGTAGCTGCATCGCTAGATATGTCAAATTCGCGTACTAAAATTTCTCGTACCTCAGAAGAAGATTTTGGTCCTTGATTTTTTAATATATGATATATATCAGTTGGAATTGTCATACTGCTCTATTTATAAATACACTATATAACAATGCGAAAGAAAAAACAATTCAGAGCTAGATTTGTTCAAAAATATAGCTCTTATGGAATAAGTGGAGATATATTTTATAATAATCTTGTCATACAACATAAGGATAATTTTAATTATTAATTTTAAACCAAATAATTCCCCTCGGCTTGCCGATACTACTTGATAGATACACCCATAACAAAATACCTAAAATATGATATTCTTATCACATGTTTGAACAAAGCTTTAAAAATATAGATGACATCCTGCACAAAGATGCAGGATGTGGAGGTGAGCTTGATTATGTGGAGCAGACCTCTTGGGTTTTGTTTTTGAAATATTTAGAAGATCTTGAAAAAGATAAGGAGAGTGCAGCACTACTTTCTGGTGAAAAATACACAAGACTCATTGAGCCGACGTATCAGTGTGGCATGCTTCCTTGCTGCTGGGGAGTTAGTCTACGTTGTTCACCGGGTATTTAATATAATGCTTGCGTGTTTGAGGGGTTAATTTAGCTCGATATCTTGACTTATTTATTTCTTTTGCTAGTATTTAAATTAGAAGAGGCTTTATATTTGTAGTATAATTCTACAGAGAGCTTCGAAAACAGAAAGGAAACAAATATGCCCAAGAATGTTACAAAGTGGGGAAAACCTCATAAGTCCAGTTCATCCAGATCTCGACCCGACCGAACAAAACATGTGTCAAAATACAGTCACGGTTCTAACGGCAAGAAAACAACTACTCATCACTACAAAGGTAGTAAAGAGTACGGCGTTGGAAAATCTATGAACAGCGGGAGTGGTAAGTAGACACTCGCTTCTCTACTCAACACTAAAATGCATGTTGCGAGACATGCATTTTTATTTAGAAATAATAATATGTTAACCTATGAGTTTTCCATCTATTTTAAAATACTTCTTAAAGAAGATCGCACCAAAACCAAAAGATTCAATTAAGCTTCCTGCAAGGGACGACAAGAAATTTATCAAAAAGTTCGGGGTTGGTCCTGAGAAATATTTTCTATCTTTGAGTCTTGAACAGTTGTTGTTCTTAAGTAAACATCCTGGAATTGAAATTGAGTTCGAGAATGAAAAGGAAATGTTAAAAGATTCAAAAGAGAACGAATCTGTCCTCAAACAGACCATTGCCATGTATGCATTAACAATATCAGACGATGAGTTTGACGTTGATACGTTAATCGAGGCAGTTCAGGTACTACAGAGTAAAAAATAATTCAAACAAAGAAAAACTGAAGAATGAAAGGAGCATTAACTATAACTAATGGAGAGATTACGAGCAGAGAGCTTACTGATGATCTGATCGCGGAACTCTATAAGATTGAAAGTAAAAGCGATTACGCAGCTTTTGTTTCAAACCTGAAGCCTCCTGAAAGTCTAAAAGATTTTAGGTCTTATATCATTGAGCTCTTTGAGACTATTAGGTATGTACAATTTGTTATATATTATAAGAGCCAATTAGCTGGAACCTGGTTTGTGAATGCATATAACCAAGAGGAAGAGCGTTGCTACATATCACTTTACCTTCTCCCTGAGTACCGAAATTCAAGAGTTTCGTATGTTGTAATGATGACGACTCTCGAGTACTGCTTCGAAGAATTGTCTGTTGAGGAGATTCTTCTTGAAGTTTACGTGTGTAATTCGAAAATGAGGAGGGTTTTGGAGAGAAGAGGTGTCATCGGAACCTCTGTTTCTTCAAGTTTTGACGAGGAAGGTGTCGAGAGAAAGAAAATGAAATATACAATCCTTAAAGAAGACTACTTACAGTACACTTCCGAATAGAGATTATCAAAATCATACGAAGCAATTCGTATGATTTTTTATCCAGTATAACCTAATCGATTGAAGTGCTTCTATCTTGCATATTCTCACCCTAACCCCACTCCAACAAAGTTCCGAAAGCCACACTGGAAGGTACCCCAAAACGAGCTCTCGTTCAAACACCCAAAACCCTCACAACATTCTCTTCTGCATGCCGAAAAAGAAGCCTTCGAAGTTGAAAGTACCCTCATCGATTTTATAGGTATTAATAATCTTACGAACATGGTTAAGGGTCATCATTCAGACCTAAGGGGGCTTGTGAGTCTTCATCAAGTAAAGATCGAGTATGAGGCAGAAGACGCAGTATTCGATGGTGAAGTGATGCTTATTAATATAAACAAAAGATATTCTTTTGATATGTCAGAACAAGAACTGTATGAAGCAACGAGAAAGCATTGGATGGTCGGTGTTAGGCGTAATACTATAAAATCGCATGCTCAGTCTATAGGGGGATTATAAGAGAGACATACGCAGTGAGAGGATGGCATGAATCACCAGATCCAGATGTTGGACGTTTTTTCTTTTCAGGAACTGTCGCAGATAAGCCTATTCGTGAAAAATACATTGATAAGTCGGTAGAGAAATACTGGCCAAAAGGAAGTCAGAATCCCATTAAATATGTATAGAAAAAATACTTATCAAAAATCCACAAGAAAAATGGAGAACATTTTCTTGCTTTGTGGAGCGGATTCGAGCTTATGTTGGAAAGAATTGATTTGGCCCTTAAAAGGGCGGATAATGCAATTAATACAAAGCATGAGGGACTATTGCTCTGTAAGCTTTATTTCAAGTCAGAACAGAACAAATCAGCAAAGGCTTCAGGAAATAGATGCATTGTTGTTCGGCGTGCAGAAGAGAATGTTGTGAGGGTTTTGCTGGTTTATTGTAAGGTGCACATAAAAGGAGCTCATGAGACCGTTTGATGGAAAGGGATGATAAAAGAATGCTATCCAGAATATAATACTCTGGTTGGTCGTGTCTAAGTTGTCCAAGATAATCTTCTTCCCCCCCCCACCTCTGCTATACTACCTCCCATGTACATCTACCACCGAGTCCAAAAGAATATGACAGGAACAACACTGTATCCTCTCAATAAGCTGAAGGAAACACACCCAGAGCTCTACGCAGAGCACGCTGCAAAATATAAAGGACGAGAATCTGTAATGGAGAAAACCATTCCAGGTCTAGGCTGTCTCTGGAATGATGTTCTCCATTTTACAGCAGTTGACCCTCAAGATATCAAACAAGCACTCATTGAGGCGGGTGCAGAAGGGCTCGAAGACAAAAAAATGTTTTATTACAAAATCCCTGCAACCATGCTCAATCCAGATAAAACTACGGTGTATCTCTATAAGCCAGAATTCGGAAGAGGTTCAAGAATGACAGAAGATAACTTCGCTCAGTACTCTCCTGATGGAGTCCAGAAGTATTCGACTATTCCTGAGGAGACTAAGCTGTACTACCGAGAAACCATCTCAGAAGGGAAGTCACCACTCCTGTTCGTAAACGTTCCTCACATCTTGTATCTGGGAGAGGTTGAGGTGGGGAGTTGTGAGGTGATCGAATAATTGACTTTTTACCTGTATATGAGATATTCATGATAGATGAATACACTTGAAGAAAAACTACAAAACCAACTCGAAACAGCCCTTGATTTGTTTGCTGTAATTGCTGTCATCCGTGCTTTTAATGAGTGCGACATGAAGAAACGTTTGACTATTATTGCTCGGAAAACCTTAATTTCTTACGCCGCAGACATCTGCATCAAGCCCTCTGCAGAGAAAATCTATCTACAGTTCAGGGTTTGTGAAGCGATCAGAAGAGACACAGTCGTCAAGCCTAACATTCTTGGGGAGCCGCTTGCTGAAGGGTGTCTTGCGAATGAGAATCTCAGGAAAGAAAACCTGATAGGATTACAGGTGCAATTCGATGTTAAAGATTCCTGGTACAATCCGTTTGAGCTCGCAACGAGGAATCTCCTTAAACAGTAAAACACCCCAACCAAAAGGAAACTCATTTTTCCTAATGGCAAGGTGTTTTTCTTTTACCTTCCCTTACCCCAAATCGTCCGCTCCTTTCAGTTCATTCAAGTGATGGTGTCTCATCATGTCGTACCCATCACGATTGAGTCTATGCTCTTTGAAGAGTGACTCCATATGATCAGATCCAAGAAGATGGGGCATGATGACGTAGTCGAAGCCTTCCTCATAGAGAGCAATCGCATCTCCATTACTGAGAGCGGTCCCGACCATGAGCGCATCAGGTCTCATTTCGCGCGCAGTCTTGAAGAGCACAATATTGGTATCGACATCGATAATCGTCGAAACAAGAATCTCAATAGCTGACATGTTCAGAGATTCAACAAACTCAATATTACTGGCATCTCCGTACTGAACACTATAGCCTTTTTCTTCGAGATCCTTGGTGATTATTGGGTCGTGGTCGATAATCATGTAGGAAAGATTATCTTTCTTGAGAGATTTCAGAAACTTATTCCCGATACGTCCTGCTCCAAAGAGGAAGACCTTGTGTGTTACGGTTTCCTCAGCTTGTTCACGGATATTTTTTCTTTCGAAAATAGAGAGGTACTTCTCGAGGGCTTTGTAAATCTGATTAGAATATGAAATAAGATACGTCGACCCGAAGATGGTGATGAGACCAACGAGAGTAACGAGCGAAACAGTCTCTTCGTTCAGATGTCCGAGTTTATACCCAAGCGCAATAACAATCAGGGAGAACTCACTAATTTGAGCAACCGTAAACCCAGTCTGGAGACTGGTTTTCTTCTTATACCCCAGTGCTCCCATGATCGACATAAGGATAATCGGGTTTCCGATAAGAACAAGCGCAGAAAGGATAAGAGCTGTCGGAAGGAGCGCCATTATGTCTCCGAAGTTCATCTGAGCGCCAAGCAGGATGAAGAACATGATAATAAAGAAATCGCGAACGGGAGTAAGTCTCGCCGAGACCTCCCTTCGTGTTGGAAGCGTTGCAAGGGAAATACCAGCAACAAGCGCTCCTGATTCGATACTGAATCCAAAACTATAGAAAAGTGCTGAGATTCCAAGTCCCCAGGCGATGGTGAAGAGGAAGAGGAGCTCACGTGACTTCGCAACAAAGGCTCCGACGGTTGGAATAATAAACTGAGAGATAAGGTACATCCCGAACAGGAGTAGAACTCCTTGCGTGAACATGGTTGCAATAACTCCTCCTGAGAGATTATCTGCCGCAACGAGAGGGAGCATAAACAGAATAAGGATAGCAATCACATCCTGCACAAGGAGGAAGCCAATCGAAATACGTCCATAGAGACTGTCGATCTCACCTTTGTCTCCGATAAGTTTGAGGACAATAATCGTACTACTGAAGGCGAGAGCGGTACCAACATAAAGCGCCGAGATGGTGTCGAGCCCTAGACCAAGCCCTATAAAATATCCTGCCACCGAAGTAAGCACTACTTGGCCAATTCCTGTAATAAGTGAGATGGTCCCAAACTGCTTGATGTTCTTGGGGTGAAGGTGAAGTCCAACGAGGAAGAGTAAGATTGCAATCCCAATCTCACTGAAGAGACTCAAGATTTCAGTCGATCCTACAATTCCTGCGAAGAATGTTCCGGCAATAAGTCCGGTGAAGATGTGTCCAATAATAAGTGGCTGCTTGATCAAATGCATAAAGATCGAAACACTGGCTGCCAGGGTAATAAGTAAGCTAAATTCTACGAAATGTGTCATATTTCCCTAGTATAGTACATAAATGATTCTTTTCTAGTTTTAAGGTACACTACGCCATATGTATATCGAAGTCATAAAGCTAAATAAGTACTTCAATGAAAACAAAATCCTCGACGATGTTTCTTTTACGGTTTCTCCAGAAGATCGAATTGGGCTTGTGGGGGAGAACGGAAGTGGGAAAACAACACTCTTCAAAATCATGCAAGGGATCATCTCGAACGATGGTGGTTCGTTCAATGTGAAGAAAGGGGTGAAGATTGCCTATGTGCCCCAAGTTCCAGATATTGAGAACAAAAAAACCGTTCTTGATTTTTTGACTCCTTTCACGGATCTGCAGTACAAGATTGAAGAGGTCCTGGCAACGCTCGGTGTTGCGGATATTTTGGAAAAAGAATTTGGTCATCTTTCTGGAGGACAAAAAACAAAAGTCTATCTCGCAAGGATCGCTCTCCACGACGCAGAGGTGCTCTTACTTGATGAACCAACGAACCATCTCGATGAAGAAGGACTTGAGTGGCTCGAGAGTTTCATCAAAAAATTCAAAGGAGCCATGATGATTATTTCACATGATCGGTTTTTCTTGGATCAGACGGTAAAAGAAATTCTAGAGCTTGATTCGGGTAGTGTGGAATCCTTCGGAGGGAACTTTACACTCTATCGAGAACAAAAGCGGGTCCAAAAAGAAGCCTACGCCAATCAGTACGAAAACCAGCAAAAAGAAATGAAGCGACTTAAGAAATCATCAAGAGAACGCAAGGAAGAAGGAAATAAGAGAAATGCTGATCGAACGAATCTTCGGGATAATGATAAGTTCGGAGTGAATATTATTGCCGACAGAGCATCTCAGAAAGCTCACCGTTCTGGGAAGAGCATGGAGGTTCGAATGGAACGCACCGAAGCCATGGAAAAGCCCGAGAAGGATTCGGCGCTTGATATGTTCTTCACGCCGTCCGGTGCGCAGAATAGTAATGTTGTTTCGATCAAGAATCTCAAAATTGGGTTCGATGAGACCTTGTTTACCGTGAAGGTGCTGGATGTTTCGTATGGAGAGAGGATCTCGCTCAGAGGACAGAACGGAAGCGGGAAGACAACTTTGATTAAGGATATCCTCAACTTTGCGGATCACGAAGAAATACAAGTGGGTCCAGGTGTGAAGATCGGATACCTCAGTCAGGATCAGTCAGGGCTCGCCCTTGGCGACACGGCGATTGATCTTCTTACGAGTATTGAAGGAGTGGATAAGACTGCTGCGTACAAGATTCTTTCCCAAATCAAAATCCCGCCGGAACAAATGAAGCAAGAACTTTCCCTTTTTAGTTCAGGCCAGCGAACTAAGCTCCTTCTCGCTAAGATTATGGCAGAAGGTGCAAACTTTATTATTCTTGATGAGCCAACCAATCATCTTGATTTCGAAGCGATCGACATTATTGAGTCAGCCCTCCGAGCGTTCAAAGGGACGCTCCTTGTCGTTTCGCATGATCGGTATTTCTTAGAAAGTATTGGAGTAACGAAGTACCTCTATGTTGAAGGGAAGAATTTGCGACAGAGTCTGAGAGATGAGTAGGGTGAAGGTATTAGTGCTAAATCTTTAGTTAAAATATAATTGCATAAAAGTCAATAAAGTGATATAATGTTAAAATATGTTATTTAATAAAATGAAAAAACAGCAAAAAAGTGGCAACACTTCTGCACAAAATATTGAAGGGTTTACGACGTTTCAGATTCTTCTACTTTTCCTCCAGCCCTTTTGGAAGTACATTGGTTTTTCCTTTCTGCTCCTTACAACTGTAGAGGTTATCAGGATGGCAATCCCGTACGCTTTGGGGCAGATCACTCAGGTGGTCTCGGATCAAGGATTCATGAGTGAAGTCTATCCTTGGGTCTTTATTGGGCTCGCGGCTTTTGTTCTTGTGAGCGTTCTGGATTTTCTTAGGGATATGTTAGAGAGCCGGAAACTTGATTGGATTCTTCCACACACAATCTTCCTCAAAATGGCCGATCGACTTGTTGGTTTGTCTATTGGACAAATGCAATCGAGTCATTCTGGCTTTAAGCAAAGTGTGATTAATCGCGGTATGAGTTCAGTTCGTAATATTGTTATGACTCTGATGTATCAAGTTATTCCAATTTTGATGCAGATTATCATTGCGACAATTATAACTATTGTTATTGCACCAGAAGTTGGATGGTTTCTACTTCTTGCTCTTATGATACTCGCTGTTGTACTCTTCGTGGTGAATCCTCGCTCCGTAAGAGATTTTCCGGAACTTATTCGGTATAATAATACGAACAATAAGAGGATTGCTGACTTCTTACGGAACCTGAGCTTGGTCAAAATGACCACGCAGACTGATTCGGTGATGAAGCACGTCGATGACGTCTACAGGAAACAACACAAGAAAGGGGTCGAAATTTTTGATCGTCTATTCTTTATTCATATGATCCTTAGAGTCTGGGTCGTATTTGTTCGTATGGCTCTCATCGCTTATGCAGCCTACCTCGCACTTGAGGGAGGATACACGGTGGCAACACTGGTGACACTTCTCTTTTGGTTGCAATGGGCCCTCGGTAATTTTCCATACTTATCGAAGGTTCACCGAAGTCTCGTTATTCAGTGGGAAGATATTGTAGATTTCTGCAAACTTTTTCAATTGAAATCAGATGTCCTTGTAAAAGAGAACCCTCATTGTCTTGATCATGTAGAAGGTGAAATTATCTTCGACAAAGTCACGTATGAGTACCCTTTGCGAGCGCAGTCAGATGATGATACTGAAGTGGAGAAAGACCAGAAGGAGTCTTCAAAGATTCAGGGAATTTCACTCAAGATTAAGGCTGGAGAAAAAGTCGCCTTCGTTGGGCCATCTGGTGCAGGGAAAACAACACTTCTCAAGCTGATGCTTCGAGCGATGGACCCTCAGAAAGGTTCCGTCTTAATTGACGGGGTTAGCCTTCGGGATATAGATCCAGAAGATTGGTATCACCATATTGGTCTTGTTGATCAAGAGGTAAATATTCTTGATATCTCGATTAGGCAGAATCTTCTTTTAGGGCTCCAGAAGGGCCAAGATCACCTTTCCGACGATGAACTCCGAGAAGTTCTCAGAGGTGTTGGTCTCGATGATTTCCAAGAACGACTTGATGTTCAAGTTGGTGAGAAGGGGATTAAGCTCTCTGGAGGTGAACGCCAACGGATTGCAATCGCGAGGTGTCTCCTCCGTAATGCAGAAGTTTTCTTCATCGACGAGGCCACTTCGAATCTTGATGCACACTCAGAGTATGTGGTAACGCAAACTCTCGAGAAAGTGACAGAAGGAAAGACTGTTATCTTCGTAGCCCACAGGCTTGCGACGATTAAGCACGTTGATCGAATCTTCTATATTGAAGATGGTAAGATTCTTGCTATCGGAAATCATGAGGAGTTACAAAAGTCATGTGAGTCTTATGCTCACATGGTAAAGCGGCAATCACTTTAAAAGCCGTAAAGATGAAAGCAAAGCACGACCTTACTGAGGTCGTGCTTTTTTCTTACGCCACACTTCGTTGTTGATGTGTATGCTATACTTTACATTATGAAAACTTCATCTATCCTCGCTGGTGTTATTGTCTTTGTTATCGTTATCCTTCTCGCTCTCTTTTTACATAATCGCATTTCTGACACTTCTCAAGAATCTTCCGCGGATCTTGCGCGAGTCAGTCAGGACCCGGATGCTGAATTTGCATTCAGTGACATAGGACTCCAAACTAATACGAACAAACTCCTGATCCCATTCGATGAGATTCTTGGAGGGGGACCACCAAAAGATGGAATCCCTTCGCTCTCAGGAGATGAGGTTAATTTTGTTTCGGCAGGTCAAGCATTGAGTATTCCAGAAGACTCGCTTGGAGTTTTGATCGCAACGGAAGACGAAACTCGTTTCTACCCTTACACGATTCTTGTATGGCACGAAATTGTGAACGACACGATCGACGGAGTTGATATAGCCGTGACGTTCTGTCCACTTTGTGGGTCTGCAGTGACGTATTCGTCTGAGGTGAATGGGAAAAAGACAGAGTTCGGTGTCAGCGGGAAACTCTGGCAGTCAAATCTTCTCATGTATGACATAGAGACGGAGTCTCTATGGTCTCAGATCGAAGGAAAGGCCGTTGTAGGCGATAGAATCGGCGAAGAGCTTGAAATGTACCCTATGCAGCTTGTGACGTTCTCTGAGGCGAAGGCAAGCGATCCTGAGCTTCAGGTTCTGTCGGAAGATACAGGATATGCAAGGGAATATGGATTTTACCCGTATGGAGATTATGAAGATCGGGAAGAATTGATTTTCCCTGTGAATAATCTCAATACGACACTTCCTGCAAAGACCCTCATGTATGCGAGTGTGATTAGTGGTGAGGCTGTAGCATTTAGGAGGGAGGTCCTTCTTGAGGAAAAAAAAGCCGTTCTTGAGACAAAAAAGAATGAAATAATTACCGCAACGGTCGATGAGAATAACCTCATTACACTCACTGATCAGTCTGGAAAAACGTATCCTGGATATGTAACGATGTGGTTCTCTTGGGCTAATCATAATGAAGGGGAGGTTTGGATGGGGGAATAGGGAAGAAGATCAAAAGCCCACCTCTTTCGGAGTGGGCTTTTTTACATTTCTGGATACGTATTTCTTATTGTCTACTGCCCACAGACAAGTATGTTTGCCTGCCTCCGTGTCGATGGATACCAATTTCCAGTCGGGTTCGTAAGGAGGAGGGGATCAAGAATTTCCGCTCGGTACTCCTCCTGGAAATCGTTCACTCCTGCTTGAGTGAGAGGTCCGAAGGTTGCTTCAGGGTCTCCAGAGAGCAGGTCTTGTTCGGTGAGGAACTCTTGAACTTTTGTAAGTTCTGCTCCGGATGATCCAGTCTCAAGGTTTGTAGTGAATGTATCAGTACAAATACTTTGAGCTGGTAGGGTGCTCACTACAGGTTCGATTCCTTGAGCGGCAGGAGTTGTTCCTCCATCACATCCAACAGTGTTTCCGTTGTCGAGTACAAGACAAGCAACAGCACATCCTGCGACCTTATTAGCGATGTGCCGCGTTGTTTGGTACCAGTTACCGGTAGGAATACTGTGTCCCCAAGGAGTGAGGATTTGATCGGTGTAAGCTGCTTGGAAGCCTTTTACTGCAGTATCTGTTACAGATCCATAGTATCCGGTGATTGAAGGATAGGTGAAGAATCCTTGATCTCGCAGGAACTCTTGGATTGCAGAGATTTCACCTCCTTGATCTCCAACTCCATAGAATTCAGTGAAGAGTGGACATTGGACTGCTGGATCCGTTGATGATGGAATGGTGAGAGATGGAGGAGTAATAGAAGGGTTCGTGACAACTACTGGAGCAACTACAGAAAACGGAGAGACGCTTCTACGCTTGCTTGATTTCTTTCGAGAAGAGCTTTCTGGTTGGGCAGGACGATCAATAATTACTGTAGCTGTAGTTGAAGTTCCTCCGTTAGCGATTCCATCAATCAGTGATATGGCGAATGTTCGGTTTCCATCTGTGTCTTCTGATGATTCGAGATTGGTGTAGATAAGATTATCAAGTATGAGCTTGATTTCTGCTCCTGTGAATACTCCAGAATCATTCTTGGTGATAAGGAGGATTCCTGTTCCTTGGGTGAAGTCGTAATCTACTCCGGTTACCGTGTTGACCGTTACATTGGATCCTGAGAAGTCCGCATTGAGAGCTTCGGCAGTAGAACCATCGAGAGTAAGCGTTTCTTGGGCACCATCTGCGATCCCTACTACAACGATCTTAATTTGTTCGATGTCATTGTCGGTAGGTGTGACAGCATCGGAAATAAGAGCTGTGGGGGTGTCATCGGTAATGGTTACTGATGACATAATTGCACCCCCGTCGGCTAAATCGAGATCAAGCTGGAGCGGATCTGTTGAAAGAACCCAGTAATCACTCATTGTTTCTTCAAGAGCTTCCTCAGCCACTGACTTGTCCGATCCAAAGAAAAGTAGTTCCTGAAGTCGTCCGATAAATCCATTGGTTGTTGAACCGAGAGATTGACCGACTCGTAATGTGTCTCCAGAAACAGTCGTTGCGGAAAGAGCATTTTCTGCTGACTCAACTCCGTCAATACGGAATCGGTGAGTATCTGAGAGAAGTTGTGAAGTCTGGGTGGTTGCCGTAGCAGATACGGTTGCATCTTGAATCGTATCAATCCCACCTTCGTCGATCACTACTTCCGAGTTGTAGTTCGGTCCCGTTTCGATAGAGAGAATTCCAACTCCTGTTGTTGATACAGTGTCACTCAGGTCGTAAATAGTCTGAGTTGTATCTGCAAGAGAGTTATCGAAATTATGAATAGTGAATGCGTGAGCTGGTGCAACAATCGGAGTTGGGAGGGATGTGTTCTCTAAGTAATCTCCATCATCGAATTTAATTGCTGGGAGAGAGTTCTGCAAAAGAACAGATCCTGAAGACACAAGCTGTGGTTGAAGATTCGTTGTTGTTTGGGTGAGATCCTGAGTGTCGCCACTTTGGTCATACCAAGTTGTTACATATCCTCCTCCTGTTGTGTAATAGGTAATATTAAGTTCTGGTCGTTCTGAAGGGGTGGTTGCTTCAGAAGAACTTAGCTGTTGCCCGTCAGCATCATCTGTCGCAATGATCCAGAGTCCTTCGTTGTTCGCTGGAGTATCGATCCAGTCTTGAACGACAGCTGTGTCAAGCGTTACTGTAACTGCTCCTGTGAATTCATCGATTCCAGGCCACATACCGACGCGGTCGGTACTTGCATCGTTACCGTCCAAGGCAACTCCTCCAAAGTTCGTCCACGTTACGACATCTTCGTCCCACGTCTTGAAGAGCTGGTGAACATCGAATCCTTGTCCTTCAGTCTCAATAAAGAAATCAAGAGATGCAGAGACTACGGTTGCATTCTCTGGGATAGAATTCTCAATATCTGCCCATTTAATTAGAGTAAAACGTTCATCTGAAACATTCTTGTCGTTTATTGTGGTGACTTCATCTCCGTGATTAACCCCTTCATCCACCCCTTGTTGAATCCATGTATCTTGAGTACCAGCATACGAGCTCACTCCTTCTTGGAATGAGACGTTTGTCGTCGATGCGGTCGGAGTCTTCTTATAATAGTAGAGAGGAAAGTCCGTTGCTGTTGAGCCTGTACCCGTCTCTGAGAGTGTGAAGTATCCTTCGTCATTTCGATCAAAAGCTATTGATTCTCCTTGTGGCTCTGCTGAAGGATGACTTCCTATTCCGACATAAGGAACTTCAACAGGTGCGGTATCCATCATGAGAGTCGCAAGAGATGTTGCTGTAGATGATCGAGTGAATTGGTAGACCTTATCGTAAGTTTTCACAAGAACGTGAAGCCCATCCTGACTCAGTGTTGCATCAACGGCGTTAGCAGGAGAAATAAACCCTCCAGTCTCCTCCACAACATCAGCGTGCATCTCACCTTCGTAGGTGAGAGTCTGAGTTCCAGAATATGAAGATTGAAGCGGCAGACTAAAGATCTTATTCACTTCTTCACGTTTTGAGATGATGTAAATCTTATCGTCTCCAACTGAATCAACAATCATTGCCTCAACATCTCCTCTGTTAGTTCCACTTTCCCAGAGCGGTGACGCAGGATACTGGAAATCAATTTGTTCCCAACTTCCATCATTAGGAATCGTGATATTAGAACCAGTGATTGTCGGTTCGGTAAATCTGAAGAGTTGTTTCGTTGTTCTTCCTGCTGCGTTGTCTCCGAACGCCCCGACGATAACTTTTGAAACACCCCCATCAAGATACGTACTCATACCTTCAACATCCGTCATGCTTGCTCCGGTAAGGATAATATCTCCTTGATCTTGCCCAAAACGATCAAAGACAAATACTCGCCCGGTGTTGGAATCATGCCCACCAATGAAGAAGTCCTCATTCCCTGCATTAAGGGTTGGTGCGATACCAGAGACTTCATCTCTAGTGCTTGCTCCAAGATCGAAGGTTCCTGGAACTACAGCATCTTGGAAGAGCCAGTTCCCATAAGTGCTTGGAAGACCTGTAGGAATAAATGTTGTGAGAGCCGAAGCGTCAAGATCTCCATTTCCATCGAATCCAATGTTTTGTTCTTGGTCGTCGAAGTTACGTCGTACGCGTACCGCATTTCCTGTGTATCCCGAATCGAGTTGGCGGAGAGAGTATCCAGCAGAGATTCCTGTGTGAGTATTTAAGATTTCAGCGTACGCAAGAGGTGCTTGCGAGACGAGAAGAAGAGTAATAAGAAAGGTAGTAAATCCTCGAGCAGATAAAGATTTCATAAAGTAATCAAGATTAAATGTGGGTTATTAAATAGTACTTTCAATAGTAACATTATTTCTTAACAAAAAAGCCCCCAGCATGGGGGCAAAATAGGAACTTTTGTTATCTGGTGTAAGGTTCCGGGTTACTTCGTCTTGAGCCATACATATATATCTTCAAGTGCTCGTACCCCATCTCCTGCAGCAATATTATTCTGGTGATAGAGGATGTTAGTACAATCTCCTGCAGACCAGATTCCTTCAACTGAAGCTCGTTGGTTCCATGGGTCGATCTTCACTCGATTATAATCATCAAGATCAACCAATTCCTTTACATATTCAGTTGTTGGAACTGATCCAATCTCAACAAAGATTCCAGTAACGTCGAGCTTCTGAGTTTCTCCGGTCTCTGTATCTTTGTAGCTTAATCCATTAACAAACTTCTCCCCATGAACTTCGAGAATTTCTGTGTTGACGACGGTGTTCATTTTTGGGTCTTTTGTCACGGTTTCGACTGTTTTTGGGTCAGCGCGGAAGGTTTCTCCACGATTGAGCAGGGTTACTGACTTACAGTACGCGAGGAGTTGCGCAGCGCTCTCGAAACCAGCGTTTCCACCCCCAATGACTGCAACATCCTGTCCTGCAAATACTGGTCCGTCACAGCTCGCACAGTAGGTAAGACCTTTGTGTTCGAACTCTTTAGCACCTGGAACAGGGAGTTGTTGTCGGTCACTCCCTGTTGCAACAAGGACTGATTTGGCTCGGTATGTTTCGGTGTCTGTTTTGATCTCGAATCCTCCATCAATCTTCGTGACTTTTTCAATCCATTCTCCTGTTTTAATATCTACAAAATCCCCAGCGTACGCCCGTAGATGCTCTTCAAATTTCTGGGCAAGCTTGAGTCCTGGGACATTAATATCTCCGATCCAGTTTTCGATTCCTTCTGAGACAGTACTTTGACTCAAGAAATCTTTTGTAATAAAAATAGTCTTCAGTTGTTTTCTTGAGGCATATACTCCAGCTGATACTCCAGCAGGTCCTCCTCCTAATATTGCGCAATCGTACATAATGTAGTTTTTAAGGTTGTAAAGTGTAATTAACATTAAGTATACCAAAAAAAACACAAGAAAAAACCACAAGAAGTGGATTCTTGTGGTTTAGTCGGTTTACTTAATCTTGCTTCGTCGTAAGAACGCTGGAACTGCGCTCCATTCGTCATCATCTGGATCTTCGTCTTTACTATCTTGGATCTCTTGTCTGCTTGTTGTGTTTGGCTTGTTTTCTCCTTGGATGGTGGTTTCTTTTGTCTTATCGAGTGTATTAAAGATTTTCCCTTCTACCGATTGAGATTTTTCTTGAGGTGCTTCTTTTTTCGACGTAAAAACGGTGGATGGTTTCGTGTGAGCCCCTCGTTCTGAAGGGAGTAGATCGCCGCGGTTTGGAAATTCAGTTGCAATAAGGGTGACTTTGATTTCTCCTTTATTGAGATTGTCATCTTTAATCGTCCCGAAGATGACTCGCGCCTCTGGATCAATGGACTCGGTTATCACCTGAGCTGCATCTTTGATCTCATGAAGTGTAAGGTCGCTTCCTCCTGCAATCGAGAAGAGAACACCCTTGGCACCATTGATTGAAACGTCAAGAAGGGGGGAGTTGATCGCGGCTTTTGCTGCCTCGACTGCTCTATTTTCTCCTCCTGCAATTCCGATTCCCATAAGTGCTGAACCATTATCTGTCATGATTGCTTTAATATCTGCGAAGTCAATATTGATGATTCCTGGCGTAGTGATGAGATCAGAAATTCCTTCGACTGCAGACTTAAGAATGTCATCACAAATTTCAAATGCTTTTTCTGAAGGAACATCTTTATCTACAAGTTCCATAAGTTTATCGTTCGGAATAACGATGATTGCGTCAACTTCTTTTTTAAGATCAGAAAGAGCTTTGTTGGCAATTGCCATCCGTTGCGGTCCCTCAAAAAAGAAGGGTTTTGTAACAACAGCGACGGTAAGTGCTCCTCCTTCTCTTGCTGTACGCGCTACAACAGGGCTCGCTCCAGATCCGGTTCCTCCTCCGAGACCTGATGCAATAAATACCATATCGGCCCCTTTAAGAGCTTCTTGAACTTCTTCCTTTGTTTCTTCGATAGCTTTCCGGCCTACTTCAGCATTCATTCCTGCACCAAGACCTCGAGTGACGTTCTTCCCGATGTGAATCTTTTTCTTGGCTGGTGAATGATGAAGATTCTGCGCATCAGTGTTGATGGCAATAAAATCGACTCCTTTAACTTTGCTCTTAATCATATGATCAATGGCGTTCACACCTGATCCTCCAACTCCAACAACTTTGATTCGTGCGAATGTTTCTACTTCTGGTTTAACTTGAGGCATGATTTTTTTGATAGGCTTATGGATAAAAGGATAATACGGCTTCTCATGAGGGATTATAGGTATAATCTACTCTTTTGTATGAGAAAAAACGAACGGAGGAAATTTGACTCTGATACTAACAAAATCAAGGCCTACAGAGTAGTTGACAAAACTTTTGAGTGTATTAGTATGCTTAACGGATTCGCGCAAGGTATGAAACTTTAGCGTGGACAATTACATAATGAGTATAAAAAAAGAGCACAGATTCGTCATTCGTCACATACCACCATTGTCGAGACAACTTCATCATCATGAGTTCACAACAGGACCTTGCTGTTTGGAGGACTACTTCGACCTTGAAGCTTCCATCTTGAAGCTTCCACCTATTCAGGGTGCGAAGGTTCAAAATCTCGTTGAGATTTCTTGCCGATTGGTGAGTGAGCTTGATGAGCCAAAATGTCACCACATAGGACTTGTTGTGGATAATACCGAAGCACATAAGCTTTTCCAGGCTTACATAGATAAAGATGATAGTCTGGAGGATGGGAGTTTCCTACGCTTCACAACTGGAACCAGAGCAATAAGACTCTGCAACACAAAAGCTGCTGTCTAACTAAGACCGTTGCAAACTTCAAAACCGGTCGCCCTCAGGCTTCCGGTTTTTTCTTTTATATAAAATCCTGTTTACCACCTATGGTAGGAACTGCCCAACCCACTTCTTGAACTTTGCTAAACCTTGCTTGATGCTCCGTCTGAAGGCTCCTGAATGAACTAACCCATCTTGATCTGCGTGGAGACCGAATATTCCGAGTCCATACGCTACAGCCCATGTACTGTCTTGAAGGTCGAATTTGCGAGGAAGACACTGAGATTTTTTCTCATCACAGATGAGGGTTGAAACCTTGGTTGGAAGCTTAAGGTAAGCTTTTGCAATATCAGAAATATCAGAAATACCTGATCCTCCACCTGTAATTAAGATTCCTGCAGGCAAGAGACCTCCTTTTCTAATCTTCTTCAGGTGCGCTTCGATAATTTCGAAGATGTCAGAAAGTCTGGCATCAATGATTTCTTCAAGTTTCTTCTGAGAAAAATCAGCATCAGTTTGGTCGGTATTGCCTTTTTTGAGATGCTCGGCATCTTCAAGCGAGAGCTGGAGTCCAAGCGCAATATCATTCGTAATATCGTTTGATCCAATAGGGAACACTTCAATTGAAAGAGGGGTTCCATTTTCGAATACTGCAAGAGAAAGTGTTTCTGATCCGATATTGGCTAAAATACATCCTGCGATTTTTTGACTCTTTGAAAGCACTCCGAGACTTGCTGCAAGGGGGGATGCCATAACATCAATGACACTTACTCCTGCATCTTCAACCACCTGAAGCATATCGTTAAGATGATGTTCAAGATACGTCACAAAAAGAGTCTTGATCGAAAGCTTGTTTGCCTTCAGTCCAACTGGCTGTCCAAGAACATGTTCTCCATCAATAGTGAATTCAAGTGGAATGGCATGGATGACCTTACGGTTCGTTGATACTGCTGCAGGGATTGCTTCTTGACTCTCTTGGATCACTCGCTCAATGTCGAGATCAGTAACTTCTCCGTCTGCCCGAGTGACAATTGTGTGGCCTTCAACAATTGTACTACTGAGTCCGACCCCTCCAACTCCGAGGAAGACTTCGTCAATTTCATGACCACTCTTTTTCTCTGCCTGCTTAAGCGCCTGTTTAATACTTTTTACGGTATCCGAGTGATGGATTATATATCCGTGTCGAACTCCACGTGATGGGGCAATCCCATATCCAAGAATTTTAGGCTTATCAGTACCGTCAACTTTTTCAGAAACGATCACTTTTACATAGTGGGTTCCGATGTCGATTCCGGCGACGATTTGCTGACGTTTTTTCATAAGATTATTGTAACAGAAAAAGCCTAACTGCGGTATGTGGGTATCGTACTTCTTAGGCAGTCATTTTTTGGTACTTCCTGAGGTGCGTTTCTTCTTGTCTGTCCATCTCATCTCCATGAGGAAGACCTTTCGCGTGAAGGCACCCATGAATAAAAAGGAAGGCAAAGTAGTCAGGGAGCGAAAGCTCAAAATCTTTACACTGTTTTTTTGCGACGTCAGGACAAATAAATATTTCGGTATATTGATCATCAAGAGTAAAAGTGAGAATGTTAGGAACGTAGTCTTTTTGTCTATGTTCCATATTAAGAGTCTGGGCTCGCCTTGATCCAATGAACGTGAGTGAAACATTATTCTTCTTACCAAGGATAGAATCTTTTATACTCAAAAAAGCCTTGGTGTTTATCCGAGGCTTTTTTTGAATTGTTGAAGTGACTTCAAGCATACGGGGGCTGTTACCGTCGACGTCCGCGTCGTTCCGGCGTCTTTCCAAGTTTAATCATCTTATCAATTTCTGCCTTTCGAGAGATCTTATTAAGTTTTGATTGCTTCAGAAGAAGTGGTGACTTAGTTCGATCGTCGAACTTAAGACTTTTCTTTTTTTGGATAATTCCTGATTCCTGCATTTTTCGCTGGAAACGCCGAAGGATATTTGAACTTCCTTCGTTTTTATTTCTTTCGAGTTTGATATTTACTGACATATGTAGGGAAGATTCTAGCACAATGCTCCCTTTATGCAAGAAAAAAACACAATGCTCCCTTTATGCAAGAAAAAAACACAATGCTCCCTTTATGCAAGAAAAAAACACAATGCTCCCTTTATGCAAGACCTATATCTCTACTGAGCTCTTTCTTTGAGAATCTTCTTTGAAAGTTTGATGAGGTAGGCGGCGAGGTCTTTGGAAGGAATAGTTTCTTGTTCGAACGTTCTAACATCACGAACAATGACAAGGTCATCAAGTGCTTCTCGGTGCCCCATGATGATAATGTATTCATATCCTTTTCTCTGAGCGATTTCCATTTGAGTGCTCAGTTTGTCTTTTGCAAGCGCATGATAGACAGAGACTCCATGCTTCCTGAGAACATTAATGAGACGCAGGCTTTTGTGTTTTGCTTCGAGACCGATTTGCATGAAGTAAAAGAGTGGCTCTTCATATGTCAAAACTGCCTCTTTCCCTTTCTTCTTCGGTTCTACTTTGATGTGGATACTAGCCCCAGGAAGATCTTGCTTGTTCGAGTGGGCTTTCTTCGATAGTTCATTGTATCTTGATCCTGTAGCAAGGATTTGGCCTGTTTCTGAATCAAGAAGTGTGAAGATCGTATCAGTAGCGTAGTGAGGGTTTCCTAAGATGTTCTTGTTGATTTCATAGGGTACTTCACTCTTTTCGAGGAACTCAACAACTTCTTGAAGATGCTTACAACAAGCATCAGGGAGGTAGCTTATTGGGTCTGGAGTTGTTTCCTTAATACTCTTGGGAAGACTCTTGCATGCAACAACAGAATGGACTCCTTTTTTGAAGAGTTCTCGACATGTTGAGTTCATATCGTTGATGTGTTTTCGCAAGTGAGCGGTAAGTTCTTTTTTGTGCTCTTTTGCCGACTCAGTGTCACCAATACTATTAAGACTTACTGTAACGTCCCCGTACCCCTCTTCTTCAAGAATCGCAAGTGAGCTTTGAATGAGTGTTGTCTCAGCGATACTTTTCGGGGTTCCAATAATATGGAGGTGGTGGTGGTTCTCAGTATCTTTCTTTCGCTTCTTTTTGTGTCCTCCACGAACCTGCCCTTCATGATATGACATGATTGGGTGTGGCTTTTCTGTGTACCCTTGATCTTTGTACATACGTAAAAGAGCCATATGTTCTTCAACGGGCGGAATATGGTCGTCCAGGAAGTCCTCGTCAGTCTTTTTCACTTTAGTAGCAGAAAGCTCAATATCTTCTTTTGTTACATGAGGAAGGTCAATAGATTCGAATCCAAAGTATTGCGAGATGACGTACGTATTTGTCTTCAGTGTTGTTTTTTTTGCCATAATATTTTTAAGAGATTAATAAGAAAAGATAGATAATTAGAGTGAAGGTGAGTATGTTTTGTGATCTTCTGGAAGAACGTCAATTTTGTTGAAAGGGAAGAGTCTTAAGAATGCTCGTCCTGTGATAAATTCTCGATCAAGTGGTCCCCAAACTCTTGAGTCTGAGCTGACAAGTCTATTGTCACCCATTACGTAATATTGATCACTAAGAAGGAGTGTTCTGCTATCTTCCGGTCTGAAAGAGTCAATATATGGTTCCTTAATTTTAATCTTTTCTTCTGATGATGGTGTCTCAATATAGACTTCTTTGTCTCGGACAGTAACGATATCGCCAGGAAGACCGATGATTCTTTTGATATAGAAGACTTTCGTGTTATTGGGATATTTGAAAATAACAACATCTCCACGTTCTGGGTCACCAAGCCGATAGCTCAGTTGGTCAACGATTAAGTAATCACGATCTTGGAATCCAGGTTGCATTGAGGTCCCACTTACGATGAAGGGTTGCGCAATGAAGATTCGAAAAGGAATTACAATAAAAACAATAATAAAAATAAGCTGGATGACGTCCTTCCAAAAAGAAGACTTTTCTTGTGGGCTTTCTTCTTCACGCAGGTCAAGGTTCTGAGATTCTGAGGGTTGAGGTTTCATGAAAAGAGTATACTACACAAAGAGTATTGACACAAAGCTACTATAAGTTGTATTATACCTGTATGAAATATATTGTCGGACTCGGAAATCCAGGAAAAGAATATGAAAAGACTCGGCATAATATTGGGCAAGATGCTGTCGAGGAGTTTGCTCGCATGAGTGGCTTTTCTTCTTGGTACACTCCGGCCCATGGTGACTTCCGTCAATCAACAGGGGAATTTAATGGAGAGGATATTATGTGTATTATCCCTTTGACCTTCATGAATAAGTCAGGAAGGGCACTTTCCCATGTTCTCAAGCAAGAATCAGACATTCAGAGTCTTATTGTAGTTCATGATGAGCTTGATGTTCCTGAAGGCGAAGTCAAGAACACAACAAAGCGCGGCCCTGGAGGAAACAGGGGGGTTACCTCTATTATCGAAACACTTGGATCTAAAGAGTTTGATCGAGTAAGGATCGGGATCGGTCTCGCGGACGAAGATGGTCGAGTGATCAAATTTGCCCACAAGAGCATGGTCTCTGATTTTGTTCTGAAACCATTCGAAACCAACGATGCTCATGACGATCTTGTTGATCTTGGAATTGAGAGATTAAAAGAAGTGATCAGGAATAAATAAAAAAGTCAGAAGGGAGTAGAAAGAAAGTTTACGAAAATTAAATATAAAAAAACACCCGCCGAATTTTAGATTCATGGGGTGCTTTTGCTATGAGAGTTTTTCATCATGGAAGAAAAACTTCATCAACGCGTGAATGATCAATTGCTTTTTGCAGATCCCACAGATTAAACTGAGCAGTCCTCTTAAAGAAAACCTTTACAGTCCTCCCATGGAAGTTGTGGCTAAAAGAAACAAGAATACTCGGACATGAGGTCATGCCTTCTCGAATGAATCTCATTCGATTATATTTCTCTCTCAGTTCCATTCGAGGATAGAGGAGGAGTGTAATCGACCTTGACCGATCATCATCTGAAGGTTCAGGTTCAGGTATCATTCTGTTTGATCGCTGAGCCTGAGTAACTGCCTTCAAAAAAGTCTGACGGGACGTTCTTCGAGCATTTTGTTTAGTCTTGCTCTCGAAGGTTTTTCTTATTTCTTCTCGACTGTGAAAGAGCAAAGCTCCGGAAACCCAGATGACCAGAGAAAGAAGTTTTCTTGTAAAACTTCTTTCTCTTCGGCGTGAGCCTTTCGGTCTATGAGCTCCTCGGCTTGTTCTCCCAAGAAGGAAAACTTTGTTCGGGCTAGTCTGTAGGATGCTGAGGATGGTGTATTCTCCTAGCAATCTTGGCTGGTTGGATTCTTCTGTAATCTTCATTTTTCTACTGAGACTATACCTATTTTAAATAGAATAAGCAAGTTTTTTCAAACAAAATAGAATCTTTGCCTCTACGAAGAAAGTCCGTCAATTTCAAACTCAAAGTTGTTCACTGAGTCAGTGAGAAAGGACTCAATAAAAGGTGAGTAAGCATTCACTCGAATGGTTTCTCCCTCAATAAAGAAACTCATAATTCTCAGGAATCCGTTTCCTCCATTTTCAAAATCTTGATAATTCGACATAATCTGATGGACGGTCCGATCATCAACTTCTGTAGTGAGGTAGGTCCCTCCTTGTTTTGCATGAAAATGTCCATTCATAACGATCTGGACATTCTTAGAAGGCTTCACTACTTTTTCCCAAATGTTCATCCCGGAGTTGTCACCTCTACGTGTTGATCGTTTGCACTCTTCTGATCTTACTCCAACTGCGTTGAGGTAAGCATGTGTCGCAAGAACTCCAATTTTGTCAGAGTGTCTTTCGAAAACTTCCCGAGCCCACAAAGTGGCATTGTCTGGTGGACAATATTCAAGACTTACCACGACAAAATCAATTCCTTCTACGTCGAAGGTAATGAAGTTGTTTCGATTAGTTCCATCGTGGTTTCCTCCGTACCAAGGCTTCTGATCGAATCGTTCGGGAGGAAAGTATCGATTAAATAGCTTTGTGGCGCCACTTTCACTAATATCGTGGTTCCCAGGAAGAACATTGTAGGGGAGGTTCGTGTTGTCGAGGATGTCATAGGCTTTTGTGGCATTTTGCCATTCTTCTTCACGGTCATCACGGCTCTGAACGATGTCTCCGAGGGTAATTACTGCTTGAGTGTTGAGTTCTTGGTGGAAATCTTTGATCCAATTCATCTGACTCATGAGGATTTCGGGGTGCTTTTGAGAGTAGTACTGAGTATCTGGAAGAATAATAAAAGAGAAGTCTCCCGGGATTTTAATACCGAAGTTGGCCTCTCCGAATGGGTAAGCTTCTGTAATTGGATTTGGGGTGCGTTGCCAGACAAAAGATCCTATACCAAGGAGAATAATAAAAAAAAGAGTAAATTTCCGCTGTAAGAAGAAGGTTTTCATGTGCAGGAAGTATAGCAGAGGTTTTTGAATAAAAGAAAAACCCAACTTTCGTCAGATTTTTCTACTCTATGAATCTTTCTAATAAATTAAGCTTTATCTTCTGAGAGCTTAGTAGTTAGAGTCATTTTTTGTTCAATTGGGTCAAACAAAGTTATCTTAGTTTGGTATCTTTTTCCAAGCTCAAGTTTTTCTCGAAGAGCATCTTCGTTTTCAAATTCTGAAATGTGGATAAGACCAGCAACTCCTTCTTCGATAGCTGCAAGAGCTCCATGCTTGTTGTATTTGATAACAACAGCGTCAACAAGTTCTCCCTTCTTGAATCGTTTCGCAGCTTCTTGCCAAGGGTTTGGTGCAAGTGCTTTGATTGAGAGTGAAACTTTTCCGTCTTTGACTTCAATGATTTTTACTTTCACCTTGTCTCCAACTGAGTAAACTTTCTTTGGATCTTCAACAAGTGCCCAGTCCATCTCCGAGATGTGCACGAGTCCCTCAAGTCCATCTCCGATTTTGACGAATACTCCGAAGTCCACCATTCCGGTAACCTCTCCTTCGAATGTGTCCCCAACCGTACACTCGGCGACCTTCTTTTGCTTCTCAATGGTAGTGTCTCCTCCTTTTTCTGAGAAAACAAGCTTTCCATCGATCTGACTTGCTCCAATGATCGTTACCATGAGTTTCTGGTCAACAAGTTGTTTCAGTTGTGAAAGAATCTTGTCCTTATCACCATCTTGAACACGTGGGTAGTTCTTAGATGAAAGCTGTGAAGCTGGAAGGAATCCTTGGAGACCTTGCCAGTTCATGATAAGTCCACCTTTGTTCGCATCCTGAACTGGGATCTCGATTGGAGTTTTGTTCTTGATTGCGCTATCTACTTCAGCCCAAACAAGTGCCTGCTTGGCCTCCTTAAGAGATAGTTCAGTGTATCCATCCTCGTTCTTGATATCAACAACTCGTGCGGTGATATCGTCTCCGTGGTGGAGCTTTCGAATAAGGTCACGAGCGATGATGTATTCTCGTCCGTAAATAATTCCTGTTCCAAAAGGTGCGAGGTCAACATAAAGTGCAGCATGTGAAAGGCCAATCACTTTTCCGCTGATCTCGTCACCATTTGCTGGGGGGTTGGCGGTTGCTTCGAACAATCCATCCATTAATTCTGTGTTTGTAGACATAGGAATGTTTTAGCGCTTTGGTTCTACGTTGGAAATCAGTCAGATCTGGAGTTTCAGTCAATTCAGTAGGTTAGCCAAGGCGTGGGGCTAATAAAAGTCTAAGACTTTATACACGGTAGTATACTCAGAAAAGAAGGGAAGTAAAGGCGTTTTCTGGGTACAGTGAATGGTTTTTGTTATTTAAATGTGAGAACTAGGTCAAAGCTATAAGTGCTTACTGAGAGGGCACAGGAAACCATCGCAATTAGGGCTGTCCGTAAAAAAAGTCTCAATTCTTTTGGTGAAATGTGATTTCAATGCGTGCTCAACAAGGAACAGCTTATAATTGTCTTCTTCTTTGAGGTTTTTGAGCACAGGGATATCAGAATAAAAGAGAACTTCGTAGTCTTTTTTCAGAGAATCAAAAAGAGAAAGGTTTTTCTCATCTGTGGCAATATAGATCAAGCTTGTTTCTGGAGCTATTTCTTTAATTTTATTCCGAATGGCATTTGGGCTTGTGTATTTACGTGTCTTTTGCTTCTTATCACCACTTCGGACATGGATCCAGACTGAATTTAACGCAATTATTGATTGTGCTGCCTCCTTTTTAAGTTTCACGAGGTCAGGATGGAGAGGGAGCGTTACTTTGTGAGTAGCAAAATGAGCATAAAGAGGAGAAAGAACATCAAGGAGTACATAGTGAGCAAAAATAAGATTTTTAACGATGACATCTTCTTTTCTTGTGAGAAGCATTTTGTTATGAAAAAAATGTTTGCTCGATAATCTCCAGAAGCGAGAAGGTGGCTCTGTTGTAATTTTAATCTTTTTGCCGTCTACCGTAACATGAGAGTAATCAAAATACTCTGACATATGTGATGTTATTTTTTTATCATTATTATGATGATGTGCGAGCCTGAAGGGTGGAACGCATAAAGTCCTGTTGCTTAGGTGTGCTTCAATTGCCATTGCTCTTAAGTTCCAAGAATGGTGACTTATTCCTGCGTAAGGAATATAATTTTCGTAAAGAAGGTGCTTCTCTGGTCCTGGTGAAAGATGTTTTCTTCTGTCGCAAATAACAAGAATGAGAGTCCAGATCATCAATATAAATAGAGTAATTTTTCTGTTCATAATAAATATATAAAAACTATAACACATTCCTAAGCATTTTTATTTTATGACACCTCTCCAACAAAACCTCACTTACTCACACCCCACAATATATTTCTCGCACAGAGTTATGCTATAATCCCAGCACTATGATAATCACTGCACATGGAGCCGAGTCAATTAAGATTTCTCACGGAGATCTCACACTCGCTTTTAACCCAATTAGTAAAGAGTCTAAGCTCAAAAGTACCTCGTACGGAGCGGACGTCGCATTCGTAAGTGTCTGGCATCCCGACATGAACGGAATTGAGGCTGTTACTCGAAACGGAAAAGAACCTTTCGTTGTGAAAGGTTCTGGAGAATATGAAGTTTCAAATCTTTTCGTCAAAGGCTTCGCCACAACGACTACCTATGACGATGTCGAGGCGATCAACACCATGTATGTCTTTACACTTGATGATATTAGGGTTGCTTACCTTGGAGCACTTGGAACGACAGATCTATCAGCAGAAGCTAAAGAAGAGCTCGGGACGGCGGATGTTTTCCTTGTTCCGATCGGAGATGATGGAGTCCTTAGCTATAAGGAGGCGTATGACATTTCAGTCAAGCGAGAGGCTAAGATAATTATTCCAATTCACCATGATGGAGTTGGTGACGAGGACGCTCTTAAGAATTTCCTGAAGGAAGCTGGGGTCGAGGGTATGAAGCCTGTTGATAAGCTCACTATCAAAAAGAAGGATATTGTGGATAAGCAAGGAGAAATTGTTGTTATCATGTAGTATAAAGATAAATACTTTCTTATGAAAAAAACCATCGAAAAACTCCAACAAAAAGATCATCGGACAAAACATCATATTGCCTTTGGTATTTCGCTCGGATTTACCATCCTGATTTTTCTTGTTTGGTTCTTGTCGTCGCCATTTCAGTCTTAGTTATTTATTAAAAGCGATAACCTCACTTAATTTTTTATGAAAAAAGATACAGAATCTCCAGAAGAAAATACCGAAGAAAGCCGAATCATCAATGCCCCAATTGTTGAGGAGATGAAGCGGTCATATCTTGATTATGCGATGTCGGTGATTACAACTCGTGCGCTTCCTGATGCTCGTGATGGACTAAAACCTGTTCACCGAAGAATTCTGTACGCTCTTCATGGTATGGGTCTTCATCCTGGAGCTAAGACTCGAAAATCAGCGGCGATTACCGGTGAAGTTCTTGGTAAGTATCACCCTCATGGAGATGCCTCTGTGTATGACGCTATGGCGACGATGATTCAGGAGTTCTCTTCGAGAAACCCTTTGGTGATTGGACAGGGGAACTTCGGGTCGATTGATGGTGATAATCCTGCTGCGGCGAGATACACGGAGGCTAAGATGTCAAAGAAAGCCTTGCTTCTTTTGACTGATATTGAAAAAGACACCGTAGATTTCCGTCCTAACTACGAGAATACCCTCCAAGAGCCATCTGTGCTCCCTGCGGCTGTTCCGGGGATTCTTCTTAATGGAACACTCGGGATTGCGGTAGGTATGGCTTCGAATATTCCTCCCCATAACCTTGGAGAGATTATGCAGGCTACCGAACATCTTCTTTTGAATCCTGGAGCAACAACCGATGATCTTCTGAAGTTCGTCAAAGGTCCAGATTTCCCCGTTGGAGGAATTATTTTTAATAAAAAAGACATTCAGCACGCATACTCGACAGGGCGTGGAGGTGTGGTAACTCGAGGAGAAGCTGAGATTATTGAGCAAAAGAACGGTTCATTCCATATCATCATTACTTCGGTGCCGTTTCGCGTGAACAAAGCAGACCTCATTCAGAAGATTGCTGAGATTCACCGAGACAAGAGGGTTGATGGAATAAAAGCTCTTCGAGATGAATCGACCGATGATATTCGTGTTGTTATTGAGGTGAAATCTACTGCTCAACCACAGACGGTCCTGAACGGAATCTATAAGCACACACAGCTTGAACAGGCCTTCCATTTCAACATGGTTGCCCTTGTTGATGGTATTCCTCAGACGATGTCGCTTAAGAATATGCTTGAGGTGTTTGTGAAGCATCGATACGATGTCGTAACAAGACGAACGAAGTATGAACTCCGGAGAGCCGAAGCTCGTGAGCATATTTTGATTGGACTAAAAAAAGCCCTTGATCACATTGACGAAATTATTGCGTTGATTAGAGGGTCCAAAGATAGTGCCGAAGCTCATGCTAACTTAATAAAAAAGTTCAAGTTTTCCGAAATCCAGGCAACAGCAATTCTCGAGATGCGTCTCCAGAAACTTGCTGGGCTTGAGCGGCTGAAGATTGAAGAAGAGCTCAAATCAATTCAAGGAATTATTAAGGGCTTGAGAAAACTTCTCGAAAGCAAAACAGCTATGCGTGATTTAATCCTCGAAGAATCTGCAGCAATCCGTGAGGCTCATTCTGATCCACGACGCACCAAGGTTGTTCCAGGGGGAGTTAAGAATATTTCACTCGAAGACTTGATTCCGGATGAAGAATCAATTCTGGTTCTTACGCGTGGAGGGTATATTAAGCGAACCAACCCTAACGAATACAAGCAACAGAAACGTGGCGGAGTTGGTGTTGTTGATCTTAAGTCGAAAGAAGAAGATGTGATTCATACATTCCTCAAAGCCTCAACACATAGCGATCTCTTATTCTTTACCGACAAAGGAAAGGTGTATAAGATCAAAATGTATGAAATTCCAGAAGGGAAGCGAGCGACTCGAGGAAAGTCAGTTGTTAACTTCATCTCAATTGATCAAGATGAATGGGTGACTTCGGTTCTTCCAATGCCAAGCGATATTAAAACGGCATCTGATCTTTCGGTACTTATGGTTACTAAGGATGGGGTAGCAAAGCGAGTTGATGCTGCGAACTTCCACGATGTTAGACGTTCAGGAATCATTGCGATTACACTAAAGAATGATGATCGTCTTCGTGCTGCTCACTTTATGAGAGATGAAGATGAGGCTGTTCTGGTGAGCCAGGCTGGTCAAGCAATTAGATTCAAGGCACAGGATGTTCGTCAAATGGGACGTTCAGCCGCAGGAGTTGCTGGAATGAAACTGAAGAAAGGTGACAGAATTGTTGGTGCTGGAGTTGTTCGGGCAGGAGAAAAAACAGGACTGATGGTAATGACGGCCCAAGGGTATGGAAAAATAACTGACATTAGCGAGTACAAGGTACAGGGTCGTGGAGGTTCGGGGATTAAGACTGCTAATGTAACCGCTAAGATTGGGAACTTAATTGCAGCTGCTGTTATTACTGAGAATCAAACAGAAATTGTCGCGATTTCAAAGAAAAGTCAGGTGGTTCGAGTTGGACTTGACGAAGTTCCAGAACAAGGTCGTGCAACTCAAGGGGTAAAAGTTATGAAATTGCGCACTGGCGATGAAATCGCTTCTTTGGTAACATTATAGAATGGAAATCTTTACACAGCCGTCAGAAATTATCAATCAGCTGGATATTGTGCCTGGAATGAAAGTTGCCGACCTCGGAGTAGGATCAGGACACTACACCAAAGCACTCTCTGAGATTGTGGGAGAAGAGGGTGTTGTGTTTGCTGTAGAAATTCAAAAAGAAGTACTTACAAGACTTCAAAAAGATATGGAGCATGCCGGTGCTTTTCCGAATGTGAACTATCTCTGGGGAGATCTTGAGCATGCACGTGGAACAAAAATAGCAGATGATACGGTGGATGTTGCTGTTTTATCGAACACTCTCTTCCAGATTGAAGACAAGAAGACCTGTCTTCAGGAACTCAGAAGAATTTGTAAGCCTCACGCTGAAGTACTTTTTGTTGATTGGACAGAGAGTCACGGTGGACTCGGCCCGATCGATAATGACATTGTATCTCCGCAACAAGCTCAGGCACTTTTCATAGAAGCAGGGTTTGTCTATTTCAAAGAACTTCAGACAGGACCTCATCATTATGCTCAAGTCTATAAGTTAACATCCAATTAGTATGAAAAACATGTCACTCTTTCAGGGGATCTTCTTAGGAATTGCTATCATATCTGGAGTCGTTGGAATTCTTCTTTTTGCAACATTCGAAGGAAGTTCCAAAAAAACAATCGAACCGGTTACTATCTGGGGATTTTATCCAGAAGCTGATTTTCGTGGAGTGATTCTTGACGCAGGACTCGATGAGTCTACAGGGTATGTTGATTTGAATCACATTACATACGTCCAAAAAAATGTAAGCACTTTTGATCGAGAATTTGTCGAAGCTCTTGCTACAGGAAGTGGTCCTGGAGTGATCTTTGTTGATCATGATACTATTTTTAGAAATTGGAATAAGCTCGTTCCGGTGAGTTACGAAACGTACTCAGAAAGAATTTTCCAAGAGACGTATACTCAAGGGTCTGGAGTAACGCGAGATCTGTCAGGGATAAGATCATTCCCCGTAATCGCTGATCCTCTGGTTATGTACTGGAATCAAGATATCTTCACCTCAGCAGGTATCGCTCAGCCTCCCAAGACATGGACTGAATTTTTGAGTATCATCCCTGAGCTCAGTGTGACAGATGATCTGGGAACGGTATATAAGAGTGGGGTTGCTCTTGGTGAGTATGACAATATTACCTATGCAAAAGATATTATTACAGCCCTCATCCTACAGTCCGGAAACCAGATTGTAAGGAAAACAGAAGAAGTCTTCGGTGATGGATCGGTCGGTGTCTCTTACGACTCAGTTCTTGCACTCCAGGATCAAGGACAGATCCTGCAACCTGCTGAGAATGCTCTCAAGTTTTATGCCCAGTATTCGGATCCTAGCCGAGACCTTTATTCTTGGAATAAGTCTCTTGATAATGATCAAGACCTTTTCTTGCAAGGCGATGTAGCTATTTATATGGGAAAAGCGTCCGACTATAAAAAAATGAAAAGAAAAAACCCGAATCTTAATTTCGACGTTGCTCCGCTTCCTCAACGTTCGGGATCGAACAAGCTCACTGTAGCTGATTACGATTCGTTCGCTGTTGTACAGAACGGAGGGGACCTTAACGCGAATTATGCAACGTTGCAGCAGCTCCTCCTTCCTTCAATAAATGCTGAATTTGCTACGCGTGCTGGTCTTCCACCAACAAGGCGAGATCTTCTCTCGTTCCAGCAGTCTCAGGCCCAAGATGACATTTTCTACGAATCAGCTCTGTACAGTACTGCCTTTCTTGATATGGTTCCAGATCGATCTGGCCCACTCTTCGAAGACATGCTTGAGTCTTATACAACAGGAGCCAAGGGTGTAAATGCAGCGATTGGGGATACCTCGGAAAAGTTAAATGTTCTTCTGAAGGAATTTGAGGTACAATTATAGGCATAGTATGATAAGTATTTTCACAAAGAAAAAGTTCCTTATCTATTCAGTCTTTTCTTTTTGTTTTCTGTTTCTCTTTTTACTGCTTCCTGATACAGGGTTTGCTCAAGATCAGGGATTCTTTTCTGATGGACCTTCTGCTAAAGCTGAAGATACTGATCTTGTGAAATGCGGTGGATCAGGAGAGGGAGAGGAGATGTGTACGGTTAAAGATTTCTTTGAGCTTGTTGTCCGAGTAATGCAGTGGGGATTCCGACTTGGGGTAGTGCTTGCTACGTTGATGTTTGCTTACGCAGGACTCTTACTCATGAGCTCTCTTGGAAAGCCTGCTCAAATAAGTAAGGCTAAGGCTATCTTCCTTCGCTCGGCAATTGGGATCATCATCATGTTTGTCTCGTACAGTCTAATCTGGTTTATTCTTACCAGACTGGGTGTTGATCAGACCTTTTATCAATTTTTCTAACCTTTAATTATGAATATTTCTTTTTTCAAAAAAATAGGACTCACACTGTTTCTTGGGTTAATGGTGGTTGCGCCTTTGATTACTTGGGCTCTATCTGTACCAAAAATAGCAGATGATATTCCAAAAGCGCCAACCGAAACTTCATTGAACGTTAAGTTCGGTAATCCTTTCGGAGATAATATAACGAGCATTCCCCAATTCATTTCTAAGATAGTTGATCTCTTGATTAACTTTGGGGGAGTAATTGTTGTGTTCTTTATCATTCTCTCTGGGTTCAAATTTGTGATTGCTCAAGGGAATCCAGAAAAAATAAAAGACGCCAAAAATGTCCTTAAATGGACTATTATTGGGGCTCTTGTTCTCCTCGGGTCAAAAGTTATTTCTGAGATCATCCAATCGACTCTTAAAGAATTCACCAATTAGCATGTTTATGAAAAATACTCTTCTTACCTATTGTGTTCTTGCATCGTTGCCTCTTGTTACTTTTGGGCAAACTGTAGCTAAGACTCCTCTCAAAGGGATAAAATCTGTTTTTGTAAAAATACTGGTTATTATTAACCAGATGACGAGTGTTATCTTTGCTTTGGCTATCCTCTTTTTCCTTTGGAATATTCTGGTGTACCTCGCGTCAAGTAGTAAGAGTGAAAAAAGAGCAGAAGCGACGAAGTATATGCTTTGGGGGATTATCGTGATCTTCGTAATGGTTGGTTTGTACGGATTTATTAATATACTTCTAGAGACCACCGGGTTTCAGTCAGGATTCTTTTTACCTCCTTTTAAATATTAAAATATTACTATGACATTCCAAAAACTTATCTATGAATTTCTTGATATTATTATAAATTATGCCGTACCCACCATCTTCGGTTTGGCAGTTTTGTACTTTCTGTATGGAGCTTTGATGTATATTAAATCAGGAGGGAGTCAGGATAAGCGATCTGCAGGGGTGAAGTTTATGACTACTGCGGTGATATCTCTCTTTATTATGCTTACCATTTGGTCAATCGTTGGGGTCTTCTCAAGCTTCTTCGGGAGTAAAGCAGGAATTCCACAGTTTAAGAATACTGACCCTGCCCAACAGCAAAATACCGTGATACAATTATAATATGAAAAAAACATTAACTTCATCTAAAAACTCACTACTCGCTTTATCAGTCTTCTTGTTCCCATTGATTACGTTTGGACAAACGATCAATTGTAATGGAACTAGCGGTCTCGATTCGCTTTTCTGTCTTATTCAGAGAACAATCAACTCAATTATTCCAATCCTGGTTAGTCTCGCAGTCCTTGTTTTTCTTTTCGGAGTGATTTCGTACCTCGTAGGAAAAAAGTCAGAGTCAAAATCTGAAGGAGCAAAATACATGATTTGGGGAATTATCTCAATCTTTGTTATGGTTTCAGTTTGGGGTCTTGTTGGTCTTGTTGGTTCAACTATATTCGGAAGATCGTATGGAACACCTGGCTCAACAACGTCTGCACCCGTAATCACTACAGTACCAGTCCCTCGGTAATCTTCTATTCTAATATTATATGAGTGCTAATGAACTAATTCTTAAATTTGCATCTGTGATCATCAATCCTTTGATTCTGATCATGTTTGCGGTGGCACTCCTTGTCTTCGTTTGGGGAATTGCTGAGTCTATCAGACAAAGCTCAAATCCGACAGCAACATCGAAAGGAAAAGATCATATCCTTTACGGAATAATAGGAATGGTTATTATGGTTTCGGCATTCGCGTTGGTGAATATTTTATTGAGTTCATTTAACATCGATGTACCCGTAACGATTCAGGGCAAGATCTAGTAAAAAAGATGAAGAAAAACACTGCTTGCGCAGTGTTTTTTTGTTGGAAAAAGAAAGTCCCGACCGTTTAAAAAAAACGGACGGGACTATTCGAACAGAAAAATGAAAAAGAATATTAGTACCCTAAGGGTTTGTATATGAGTTTTTCACTCGCAACAAAATCAAAGGTTCCAGCAGTAACATTGTCACTCCTGACTTCTCCTCCTTCTCCAATTTCTGTGAGACGGAACTCGATCCTCAGCGCAGGCTTACTGTAGTCAGATATCTTCCGACAAACACAAACGTAAGAAGCTACGGGGATTGGTCTGTTCTGAGATGCTGAAATCCGCATCTCAATCTTTCGGAGGACTTCGGGAAGTGAGCCATTAAGCTCACTGAAGGCATATTGCTCAAGTCCCATAAGTAACCATTTATCTTCTCTGTAGAAGGTTAGAGTGGTATAAAGGTTGATGAGTCTGTCATCGTCTTTATGCTCCTGTAGGAGGTGGAAGACGACCCGATCTGAAGTCGAAACTTTCTCGTCCAGATAATACTCCTTCGGCTTATCATCTCCATAACGGAGAGTCCACCCACTCCTCTTGAAATCATCCAAAAGACTCAACCCACTGTCTCCATTTAGGAATTCGTGAAGATCAGCTTTGGAAGCCGTGGGATTTTTCTTTCCACTCGTCCATTCGTCGACCTTGAGCCATGATTTGGTCCAGAGCGAGGGTTCTTTTTTTTCATTCTTGACTTCTTTTCCCTCACTTCTTTTCCCTGAGAAGTAGAGATCAAGGCGATCGAAGATAAGGATTGTAATGATTATACCAACAGCAAATAGGGCAATTTTTTTCATTATGCTACAAATTTACTGATTACGTTGCCAACGATATCTGCAACCTTTTGGGCGCTGCTATCGAAGCTGATGATATTTTCCTTGACATCTTTCTTGACGATACCTAGAGTTACCTGGGCAGCCTTGAGAGCATCAGCGAAGGTTATGGTACCTTTACTAGCCTTGACTGTCTTTGCTGCCATTTCGTCAGCTTTCGCAGAGAGGATTTCTCCCCGAGCTGCTTCACTTCGGGCTTTAGTAGTTAAGGACGATTCTTTTGCTCCTGAAAAGATGACAGGGCTAAAGATTCTAAGTCCACCAATAATCGGATCAACTTCGACTGCAACTTCAAATATTGCCATGAACCGTTCTTCACACTCTTCGTAGTATTCGTTTGCTTTATCACCAAGGATCATGTCTTTAGTGTACTTTGCCCCAATTTGATCGACGGCAAGATTCATAAAAGCCCTAAGTGTCATTCTGATGACAAACTCGTAGTCTTTATTATCTCGAATAGTGGCGTAATATACACCAAGTCGATCCTGCCAATTAGGTCTTGCAATTACTTTCCCATGTATAAATAGGGGGTCGTTTGCTTGCTGACCAGATATTCCAAGATCGATGTCAAGAGGGCTGTTGATGTCATCTTTCTCATCAGCTGAGGATGTGGTCTGGATTGTGAAGTTTTTGTTTCGCTTGAAACTTTCTTCTTCCTTTGTTCCAGGAATTCTAAAGCTACTTAGTGCAGTATAAAACCACAAGTAGCGAGCTCCTCTTTCGAAGAACCCATTATTAATTCCAACCCAGCGTATGTTTGACAGCCAGGAAGCGAAGTAAACTGTGATATTCTCACTGTTGTCGTCTTCGTGAAACATTTTTCCGTCACCTCTATTGAGGATGAGCTTAAATATTCCACGGGTGATCAATCCGCTAATTCCGGCTGAAACCAAGCTCTCTGGGATTATGTCCCAGTTGTATAGCACTTTGAGGACTGTATAGAATACGATCCAGAATGTACCGAATACATAGAGTGTGTACTCAGCTGTTTTTAGGAGAAGTGAACTCCCCCAAAAACCTTCTTCATCAGCGACTTTGGTGTTTCGGAGGACACCATTTTCTGTCCATATTTCAGGATCAAGATTCTTACCTTTTTTCATTTTTCTTATTCGTTTTTCAATTTTCGAAACCCTACGCCGAATTGGCCGGGGGATTTATTTTACTTTCCATATAAATTATAGCATATATAGACACTAAAATCAAGTTTATATTACCTTTCACTACGCAGAAGATACAAGAAAACCCTCTACATATGCGAGGGTTCTTTATGATTATAATACTACAAATCTTTGATCACTTTTTCTTTATTCAAAATAACCCCTTCTATGTGAGCCTGAGTCATATATATCTCCTCGAACAACTCCCGTAAGACCTTGGTGGGTAGGGGAGAGAAGGTCTCCAGCGATCCCGTTGTTCCCTGGGTTTTCGATATAATCTGCGAGCCCCCGATAGTTGTTTTCTGTGACAGTTCCGGCAAGTCCTTGATGATGAGGATTAAGAAGTTCACCAGCTATTCCATATTCTGAGCGTGCGTATCCTGCCAATCCTCGTGACTGAGATTGGAAGATTTCACCTGCGAGCCCCTGAGAATTTTGGCCAGATAGAGCCCCTGCAAGACCTCTCTCGTTCCCTTCGTTAAGAACTCCAGCAAGACCCTTTTCGTTTCCTTCAGTGAGCATTCCTGCAATTCCTCCGTCTTCTGCAATGATTCCTGCGAGACCCTGGCTATTCCCCTCATTAAGCATCCCGACGAGTCCTCCTGTTCCAAAGACTGAGTTATCAGTATCTATTCCTTCTTGTGTATTCAGAAGCCCTGCAATCCCACCTTCACCAAATAGGTTCTTGGGATTAAGGAGTCCATCAGAAGAAAGAGGGGAGTCGCCAAAAACAGCGTTTCCACCACCTCCTGCGAGAGCTATAACAATTATAAAGAGAATGATTTTATCCATGTATGTACTATACTACTTATATATAAAAAGTAAAGCTTTTGTAAAAAGAGTCAGGAGGGGGATCTCAAGGAGGATTTTATATAAAAAAAGCGCCCGCATCTCATGAGAGAATACGGATGCTTGAAGTTTTGGAGCTTATCTCCGTTGTTGGAGGGCTCCTGCGATCCCCCCTACTCGGTATCCTCCCCCAGGGGATCCTGGAGGACCTTGGGGAGGATAGTTCATTGTCCCCGTCCGGGGATGTCCGGTGGAGAACCCCGGACGGCCAACTCTTCCACCAAAGCGAGGATCAAATCTCTGCTGCTGGAAGCACCTCTGGCCTCCACCTCCAAATCTTTGCCCCCCAAACCCTCGCCGGAAGGGGAGGTCATGTCTGTATCCGACCCCGTTCGCCACTAGGGCGAACGTGGTTCTTTTATTGACAGTTACCCCTTGGGTAACTGTTGCGGCCCTCGAGGGGCTGCAAGATGGCCTCCCAGGAGGACAGGCCGCAGCCTGGTTGACTGTGACGCTGTCGCCACAGGAATTCAGGAATAGTAGTGCTCCGAGGAGCACTATTATGTTGAAAAAAAAGTTTTTCATAATGGTGTGTGAGGTTTCTGACATATGTACTCCAGAATGGAGCCTGATTATGTTGTACTTCCCCGAGAACATTTAACAATATTATACTACTATTAGATACAAAGTCAATCTTCCACGAGAAGCATCTCAATATCGTAGAAACGAATGTTCTCGTATATAAAGGGCGCCTAATCCTGATGACATAAAACCTACCACCTAGAGCTCTAAAAAATCAGTAGACAATATCTTGATTTCGTGTAGAATATTGGGGCAACCTCCTGCCGAGGTGGTGAAATTGGTAGACACGCCAGTCTTAGGAACTGGTGGAGCAATCCGTGGAGGTTCAAGTCCTCTCCTCGGCACATAGAAATAGACAAAATACAAAAATACGATATACTCTTTCTTACCGTAGTGCTGAAATGCTCCTGTAGCTCAGCTGGTAGAGCAGTCGCCTCTTAAGCGAACGGTCCTAGGTTCGAGCCCTAGCAGGGGCACATAAAATAAAGAAAAACCTCAGTGTTAAAACTGAGGTTTTTCTTGTACATCATTCTGTTACAGATAAGTATCTTGGTGCCTAGAATGGGAATCGAACCCATACCCGCATTGCGGACAGCATTTTAAGTGCTGCGTGTCTACCAATTCCACCACCCAGGCAGAATGAGTACAAAACTATTCTAGCGTGATTCGAGGAAAGAGCAAGGAGTCTATCTCTCTATATGTGAGTTCTTCACACCGATCTCAAATAGTGTATACTGTCTTTTAATGGCGTGGTGGCGAAGTGGTAACGCTGGGGACTGCAAATCCTCCATGCGCGAGTTCGATTCTCGCCCACGCCTCTAAAAAAATGAGCAAAACTAAAAACCCTTTGAAAAGAGGGTTTTTAGTTAACTTCAATATCTTTAGAGATCTCATCGAGTCTCCTTCGCACCTTATCTCCTGCATCAATTACAAAATCAAAGAAGGGAAGGTGATGAATTCGAGAGTTGGTCTTTACGAAATGCTTAAAATTCTTTTTGTGTCTCTGGAGAAATTTAATAGCCTTATCCTCTGCGCTTTCTGGAAGGACGGTTACGTAGATATTCATGGTTTTGAAGTCAGACGTAACATCTGCTCGAGTGACAGTGATAAGTGACTCGGGGAAAGATGCTGTTTGGATATACTGCGCTGCAAGGTGTATAAGTTCTTCTTTGGCACGTTCATTGTGAACTGACATATATTATTTGGTTACTTTCTTGAATGGAACGAGGTAATCTCCTGGCACAGGATCAACGGTTCGGTCACTGAGTGACATTCCGAACTCCTCTCCATCTCCAATTCGATCGACAACCTCTTTCACTCGCTGAAGATTAGTAATTTTACCGGTTCCGATTTCTTCACCTCGACGCATAATCTTCACTTTGGCTCCAAGCTCTACTTCTCCCTCCTCAACACGTCCACCAAGAACCATGATCTTCTTAGATTGACTGAAGTTTTTAAGCACCTTGACTCTTCCTGACTCCTCGTCAACAGTGATGGTTGGAACACGCTCCTTGGCAAGATCCTTAAGCCAGTCGATTGTTTCGTAAATGATTGAAGAGGTATAGACTTCGACACCTTCACGAACAATAGCTGCTTGGGCCTGAGTATCAACTTTCACATTAAATCCAACAATGACTGGTTCCTGGTCTCCTGAGGCTATCTTAGTGTCGGCTTCTGATATGTTTCCTGTACCCGTATAGATAACACGTTTAATAAGTCGCTCATGGTCGATCTTTTCAATTTCTTGTTCAAGTGCTGCAATACTCCCTTCTGTGTCAGCCTTGATGATAATAGGGAGGATTCCCGTATCCTCGGGGATTTTTCCAATAATTGGCTTGTGCTTCTTCTCGATGATCTCAGCGCATTCTATAAGGAATGTTTCGGCTTCTTTTTTATTTTTGAACGTCTGAAAATCTTCCCCTACAAAAGGAATGTCATTCCATCCTGAAATCTTAATAGCCCTGGTGAAAGAAGCTTCTTTAAGTCTGTCTCCGCCGGTTGTTTCGATGCTTCGAACAGGAGCTAATGCCCGACCACAGCTTACGAACTGCCCAGTCTTAAGCGTTCCATTCTTAATAATCATCGTTGCGGTGACCCCTGTTTGACTATTTGTGTGAGCTTCAATGATAACTCCGCGCGCAGATTCAGTAGGATCTCCCTCAAAAGACTCCATCTCTGCCGTAAGAGCTAAGAGATCGAGGAGTTCGTCGATTCCGTCGCCTTTGAGTGCGGAAATCTCAACAGCTGGTGTTGTTCCTCCGTATCCTTCAACATAAATCTCAGCTTCAAGGAGACTTTGCTTGGTCTTCGCCACGTCAGCTTTTGGACTATCGACCTTATTAATCGCTACGATATAGGGGAGTTTTGCATCGTTAATGCTCTTGAGCGCTTCCTTTGTTTGGGGCATCACTCCGTCCTCAGCTGAGACAATGAGGACGGCAATATCTGCAGCACTCGCACTGTTTTCTCGAACATTCGTAAAAGCGGCATGTCCAGGAGTATCAATGAAGGTCATGTTCTTACCATTCTTGGTGACCTCGTAGGCTCCAAGATGTTGGGTTATTCCTCCCACTTCTCCTGCTACAACGTTGGCGCTTCGGATGGTATCGAGGAGCGTTGATTTCCCATGGTCAATATGACCCATAATGACGATAACTGGTGGACGCTTTGTTGTGGTAGACATATAAAAGGTAAGAGAAGTTAGCAGGATAATAATGAGATCAGAGGTTCTGAGGGGTGTTCTGTGAAGGAAAGAGATTCACGAGAAAACGCCCAAATACCATAGCATAATAGCTATTTCTTAAGTTTTGTCAATACTTCACGCTCTTCTTCGGTGAGTGTTCGTTCTGATTTCCAATTAGTTACAGGTTTTGCAAAAATATTGACCCGATCTCTCGTATCTATTGTTGAAAGAAGAAGTCCGGTTCCATAATCATCGAGGAAAGCCATGACAAAAGAGTTCTTTCCTCCACCCATACCATCAAAAGCTTTGAAGTTATAACATTCTGAGCATCCTTTAATGTGAGAGACCTTCGCGTCGAGTGTCTTTTGGAAGTGCTGAATTTCTGATTTGAACGAATCATAGTCTGTGAGGGTTTTTTGGACATCTTGAACGATATGTTCGAAAGAACCATTGCTCCCTCGTGTGAGCTTTTTGATTCTCATAAAAAGAGAAAATACAAGGACCAGTGTTACTCCCAGGATTGTCCCGAGAGTAAGAGTAATTACGGTAAGCATCTGAAGATCAATGATAAGCATGGCATTTTTTGAGAAAGTTGGTAAAGTTAGAGGAAGTATACCGTTTATGAAATTTTTGCCTAGAAAAACTATCCACCTCGACCATGCTTCGACTACTCCACTTGATCTGGAGGTTTTTGAAAGTATGAAACCATATTTTACCGAGAAGTTTCACAATCCGTCAGCACTGTACGATGATGCTCGTGGTGCAAGGATTGCAGTAGATGGCGCTCGTGAGTCAGTTGCCCGGTATCTTTCGTGCCGCCCAGAAGAGGTTATTTTCACAAGTGGAGGAACAGAATCGTCTAATATTGCTCTCAGGGGTGTTTTGCAAGCAATCTGGACACAGGATAGAACGAATATTCCTCATGTAATTACCACTGCGTTCGAGCATCCTGCGACGCTTGAGGTCTGCTCGTACCTCGAGCAGAAAGGGTGGATTAGTCTGACACTTTTAGTGCCAAATGATAATGGGGTTGTAACGCCGGAAATGCTCGAAAAAGAACTTACCGAAGAGACAGCTCTTGTGAGTTGTATTCATACTCACAATGAAACAGGAATTATTCAGCCTATTCGTGCTCTTTCTCGAAAGATTCAAAAGTTCAAAAAAGAAGCAAAAAGTATCTATCCGGTATTTCATGTGGATGCCAGTCAATCTCCTTGTTACGTTAAGGTTCAGAAGGAAAGTCTTGGTGCTGATCTAATTACTCTTGATTCGTCAAAGTTCTATGGTCCAAAAGGAGTTGGGGTTCTCTTCTGTAAAAGTTCCGTGCCAATTGAAGGTGTGTATCAAGGAGGAGGACAAGAAAAGGGTCTCCGCCCAGGAACTGAAAATGTGCCAGGAATTGTCGGTCTGGCGAAAGCTCTCGATAAAGCTGAGCAGCTTCGAGAATCTGAAAGTGAGAGGGTTCAAGAGATCCATGACTTTTTTGTCCAAGGAGTACAAGGGCAAATTCTAGAATCCTCTATCCATGGTATTAAGGGAGAGAAATCGCCTCATATTGTTAATGTTTGTTTCCCTGGAGTTGATTCTGAGTTTTTGACGATTCAACTAGCTTCATCTGGTATTAACGTTTCTTTCATGACTGCATGCAGGACTGCCGGAGAGGAGAGTGAGTCTCACAGTATCAAGTCGTTCAATCCTGAGTGTGCTCGATCATCGATACGATTTTCGTTTGGAAGAGGAACTAAGATTTTTGAAATTAAGAAAGTGCTTAAGGTTCTTAAGAATTTAGTATCATAAGTCTCTCGATTTTGGTATAATGACCTCACTATGGAAGATCTCAACAAACAACAAGTCATTTTGCTCGCAATCTTAGTAAGTATCGTAACGTCAATTGCTACAGGAATTACCACATTGTCTCTTGTTGTTCAATCTCCAGGACAGACCGTAACTCAGACAATTAATCGAGTTGTAGAAAAGACTGTTGAGCGAGTTGTTCCTGCCGAACCCGTAGAGCCTGAGATTGTTATTGTAGAGAGGGAATCTGAAAAAGAGATTGTAACGGTTGTCATAAACGAAAATGACAAGATCATCGAATCTATCGCTGTGAATTCGGGGAGTCTCGTAAGGATCTTCGAGGAAAAAAAAGAGGTGTCGGTTGCACTTGGTGTTGTTCTTCGTTCAGATGGAATGATGTTTGTTCCGGCACAGTTCTATAATTCTCGAAGAGATTACACGGGGAAAAATCAAGGCGAAGAATTTAATCTAGAGCTTGTCTACACTGATCCGGCCCAGAGGTTTGTGGTATTAAAACCAAAAGATTCAGAGCTTGGGTTTGGTCCCATCCGTATAGGGAACTCCAATGACCTTTCAATTGGAGAGAGCGTTGTTGCTCTTGGTGGAGTTTCAAGTCTTGTGGTGACTAAAGGAATCGTGAGTTCATTGAATACAAAAAGCGGAATTGTAAATCTAGAGACTGAAGGTGATATTTCAGAGCCTCTCGTGACGCTGATCAATACATCAGTTGATTCGACTAAGGTAATCACAGGATCGGCACTTATTGATATTGAAGGAAGTGTAATTGGGATTAGAACAGGGAGAGAGGGGTCGCAAGTTTCATTTTCATCATCAGCTTCGTTGATAGATGCTTTCGTGAACTTGCCTGTAGTCGAACTGCAAGAAGACCTTTTGACCGATGGAACTATAGATCTGCAGGAAGCGTAGGTTGTTTGCAAAATTACTAAAAACATATAAAGTATTGCTATATGCCTCCATTCAAAAATTTCACAAAAAAAGCTCACGAAGCCATCAAAAATGCGCATGAATTAGCGGTAGAGCGTGGTCAAAATCACGTAACTCCTCTTCATTTGCTTTCAGCACTCGTGATTCAGGAAGAAAGCATGGTTGCTTCAATTCTCGATAATCTCGAAGTTGACCTTACTCATTTCATAGATACCCTCCTCGAAAATATTGAAGGTGTTGAAGGAGCTCAGGTTCTTTCGGCGAGTTACCAAATGTATCTTTCTCCAGAACTTGCTCAAGTTCTTGAAAATTCGACGCGAGTGGCAGCAAGTCTCAAGAGTGACTTTGTCTCAACTGAGCATCTTTTTGTTTCACTCTTAGATATTCCTAGTAATGCGAGACAATTACTCGTGCGTTTTGGTATTGAAAAGACAGAAGTAATGAAGGTGGTGAAAGAGTTGAAGCAGAAAAAAGTCTCAGATGATCAGCAACCACGAAAGATGAAGAACATCGAAAAATACACAGTGAACTTGACTGATAGAGCTCGAAATAATGAGATAGATCCAGTGATTGGGCGTGATGAAGAGATGGGGCGATTGATTCAGATCGTTTCAAGGCGAACAAAAAATAATCCAATTCTGATTGGTGAGGCTGGAGTGGGAAAGACGGCGATAGCTGAAGGTCTCGCTAACCGTATTGCGAGTGGAGACGTCCCTGAGTCTCTCAAAGATAAAGAGCTTGTCTCGCTTGATATCGGTTCGTTGGTTGCTGGAACCAAATTCCGAGGAGAGTTTGAAGATCGGATGAAGGGGATTATGAAAGATATAGCAGCATCTGAGGGGAAGATTCTTCTCTTCATCGACGAAATTCACATGATTGCTGGTGCTGGTGCTGCAGAAGGATCTCTCGATGCTTCTAACATGCTTAAGCCTGCGCTTGCTCGAGGAGAACTTAAAGTGATTGGAGCAACAACCCTTCAGGAGTATCAGAAGCACATCGAAAAAGATGCTGCCCTGACTCGAAGGTTCCAGCCGATTCTCGTTGAAGAGCCAAACATCGAAGATGCTATCGCCATTATGCGAGGAATCAAAGAAAAATATGAGGTGTATCACGGAGTTCGCATTACCGATGATGCGGTTGTCGCGGCTGTAGAATTATCAAGTCGATACATTACCGATCGCTACCTTCCAGATAAAGCCGTTGATCTTATTGATGAGTCTGCATCTAAGCTTAAGATTTCTCTTGAGAATATTCCACCTCAACTCGAAGAAGCTCGAAGAAAGGTGATGCGACTTCAGATTGAAAAAGAAGCCATTTCAAAAGACAAGAAAAGCACGAAAAAAACCAAACGTTTAAAAACAATTGAAATCGAACTTGCTGATCTTGATGAGGAGGCTGCTGAACTTGAACTGAAGTGGAAAAATGAGAAGGATACAATTGTCCATATTAAGGATAAGAAAAAAGAACTCGAGCATTTGCGACATGACGCTGATACTGCTGAGTTGAATACTGACTTTTCAGGAGCTGCCGAAATTCGGTACGGTTCTATTCCTGCAGGGCAAAAAGAACTTGACGATGCAATAAAAAGACTCAAGGATCTTCAGAAGTCGCGAAGAATTCTAAGAGAAGACATCGGGGAAGAAGACATTGCTGAGGTTGTTTCGAGGTGGACTGGTGTTCCTGTGTCACGAATGCTCGAAGAGGAGATGGCAAAATTGGCCCGTATGGAGTTAGAACTCAAAACACGACTCATTGGGCAAGATGGTGCTGTAGAGAGAGTGGCAAGTACTGTGAAGCGTGCAAGAGCCGGAATATCTGACCCTAATAAGCCGATTGGTTCGTTCATGTTCCTTGGTCCAACAGGAGTAGGGAAGACTGAACTCACCAAGGCTCTTGCTGAGTTTATGTTTGATGATGAAAAATCGCTCATTCGAGTTGATATGTCCGAATACATGGAGAAGCATTCAGTCTCAAAGCTTATCGGTGCCCCTCCAGGGTACGTAGGGCATGAGGAAGGGGGAGTCACTGAGCGAATCAGACACCGACCTTATTCTGTGATCCTGTTCGATGAGATTGAAAAGGCACATCCTGAAGTCTTTAACATTCTGCTTCAGGTTCTAGATAATGGTCATCTGACTGATTCTAAAGGTCGAAAAATTAACTTCAAAAATTCAATCATCATCCTTACTTCCAACGTTGGTGCTGAGTTTATCGACAAGATGGAATCAATTGGGTTTTCTGATCAGGCCCCTCGGTCTAAGCAAGAGCAATACGATGAGATGAAACGAAATGTCGAGAAAGCGCTCAAGGAGCAGTTCCGGCCTGAGTTCCTTAATCGACTTGATGATGTAGTTATCTTTGATGTTTTGAGTAAGGAGGCAATTAAAGAAATTGTAATCATCCAAATGAAAGACGTTACGAAACGACTCGAAGAGAAAGGGATTACCCTTAAGATGAATGCCACTTCGATGAAGTTCCTTGCAGAGGAAGGGTATGATCCTCATTACGGAGCGAGGCCACTCAAGCGACTTATTCAGAATAAGATTTTGAATCCTCTCGCTCAGCTGATTATTTCTCAAGGACTTCAAGAGGGAAGTACTGTTACTGTTGGGTACAATAAGAAAGAATTCATATTCGATGTAAAAAAAGGAAAAAACAAGAAAAGTTTCCTCGCTGCAGAGATTAACGAAAAAAGTCTCGCTGTTCCCGTAAAATAAAATGACCACATGAAACTCTCCTTGCACCGGAGAGTTTTTTGATACACGCTCCGTTTGCATTACAGGTGGCATTTGGTATACTTTTTCTTGTCCTCAGTAGAGATATGCATGGATGGCAGAGCGGTCAAATGCATTGGACTGTAAATCCAACGACTTCGGTCTACGTGAGTTCAAATCTCACTCCATGCACCAAAAAACCTAGATCAAGCGATAACTTTGTCGCTTCGTAATAAAATCTCCTTCACTCTGCAAGCGTAGCGTTTCAGGAGGTTTTTACGTTACTTCTTGAGTCAGTTTTGATTTTGCTCCTTGGTCTGATTCTTTTATCAACCCTAGGACCAGAGGTAGAGAGCGGAAAGATTTTGATCTGATTTGTCACAACGTTCCTTACGACAAAGATGTCCATGCTGACGGATACAACACTGGTGAGGTTTGGAAAGGCTTTGGACTTGTTGACTTCTATCCTATTGTGCATTTTTGTCCGGATCACCACGAGTCAGATCTTGTCAAAAAAGAATATGAGTACGTATGTGAAAACGATATAAAGCATAAAACTTTCAAGGATGGTGATGTGTATATCGTAGATGGTGAAGAAGGGGCGGTCCTCTCTAGTCCTTCCTAAGCATATTTAATATCTCGATAGGTTTTGTTTTGAAGAGTTCTGGAAGCGGTAAGTTTGTAGTTTTGAGAATTTCATCGATAAGCCAGTATCCGAGTGAATATCCGTACCAATTCGGCAAATCTTTTGTTCCAAAAAAGTATGAAAGCTGAAGGTCATAATTCTCTTCTGTAATAAGGAGATCTGTCACTTCCTCGGGCAGGTTCTTGAGATTTAAGAGTGCTTCTTCTCGAGGGATAGCGACCGACCATCTTGCCCTGTCTCCTCCGTAAAGATGCTCCCTTGTATGTTCTGCGAGGCCTTCAAGAACCATCTCATCAATAATTCTTTCATTTTTAAAATACCTAAAAGTCACCAAATGTGAATACTCGTGAGCTATAGTATGCTCTAGTCTTCCTTCCCAGCCTTCGATTTCAGGATCAACAAAAAGATAGATTGAATATTTTCCAAGTGCGAAGGCATTAATTCCTCCCATAAATTCACTTGCTGACTTATTGGTAGTCGGAAAAACAAAGACAGCCACATTTCTCGCTGTGCTTACGTACTCGCTTGTTTTGGTAATTCCATCTTCGATAATTCGAGTAATTGAGTCTCTAGAGTCCCTCAAGAGGGCATCCGAAACCTCTCCTTCACCAAATATTTTTCGCTCAAGATCTGAAAGTAAGAGTTCTTTTCGAGGGTAATTTCCGAGATCAAGAGTGAGATTATCTTCAATTTGATCAACAAGAGACTTTGTTGATTCTGTATTAGTCAGAGTGGTGTCGAAGGTGGGGAAGAAGATGTTGGTTGTGTGAGGTTCTTTCAGGCTTGCTTTGTCTTGCATAGGAATAGTTATTTATGTTAATTATCAGAACGAATTTTTGTGTCTGTGAGATTGATGAATTTTGTTCTTTCAAGGAAAAGTAGACTAAAGTAACTCGCCAATCACTTTCAAATATTCATCACTTAATTCATGTCCCGTGTTCTGTACCAGAACATCAGAAGATTCACCTTCTTGATCGCCATAGAGCGTTGTCTGTTTCTCAGCTTTGTTCGCTTCAGTTATGTTAATGATGATATCCTCGACAAAATCTTTACCAAGAAGGTCTACGTAAGCTCCATGGTCTGATCCCTCGAGATTTCGCATCACAGTGCTTGAGGCAAGGATCAAGTGTTTACACGAGGACTCCTGTGTAATAAGTCTCCCTAATATTGCACCGAGTGAGAATCCAAATATAATCGATCCTTCCGTGATATCGAAGGTTTGTCCAGATAGAGGAGATTTCCAATTAATTTCTATGCATGTTGCTTCGTACCCTTTACTTTTCGCAAGATTGGCGAGAGTCAGATATGGGGCAAGAGAGCATTTTTCGTTCCATCCTGGGATTACGTAGAGTTTTTTTGTCATATGTGGTGCTTGTATATTAATAATATCGACCGGTTATCTCCTTATAATGTGTACTGCCAACCAGGTTGCCACTGCCATTTTTCGGTCACGAGAGTTTCGATGTCTTTCCCGAGGATTATGTGTTCGATGCCGTATTGTGTCGCTTTGTGTCCGACAATAACGATTTTTTTGTACTCCTCCTCTTTTAGTTCATTAAGGAAATCACTGATCCTATTAACACAGTCAGTATAACTCTCACCACCTTCATACGGAGTAGTTATTCTGTTAATTTGATCTCCGAACACTGTTTCTTTTGCTGCACCATTAAGTACCCCATAGTTGCACTCCCTCAGTCGAGAATCCATAATAATTGGCAGCCCATGGTCTCGGAAAACAAAAAGCCCTGTATCATATGATCTTTGTAAATCAGAGCAAAAGATCGCATCTATATCCCTTATTTCTTGATACTTCTCTTTCATTTCCTGAGCTTGCTCCCAGCCTTTTTGTGAAATCTCAACATCGCTCCATCCTGAGACTATGTCACCTTCATTGTCCTCAGTTGTTTTGTGTGATTCGAAGATTATTTTCATTACTTCATTTTAAGGTAAAATGATTAGGGAAACAAGTAGTCTAAATATGAGTAGTCACAAGATAGCTTATTCAGCGTAGGTGCTTGATTTTGCAGTATTATATGATATAATACTATTATGAAAAAACCAGAACAAGAAAACTTTGTTATCAAAAAAAAGAGGGGCATAAGAGATTATTCTCGAAATGACCTTTTTCGTTTTGTGCTGCAGGTTGTTGGGTTTATGCTGATCCTTTTTGTCGGAGCTGGATTTTCTGGATTTCTTCCAGAAGAGATAAATATTTTTAATTCTGAGAATCGGGCGAAAACAGTAAGCGAGGAAGTTAGCTCCTCAGTAATTGGTTCTAGTCAAAAAGTTGATGGAGCAGCGTATTCTGCAAGTATTGCCCCACTCTCGGGAACTCTTCCTCAAGTAATCAGGATACCAAAAGTTGGAATCGAAACGAATATCGAGATTCCTGCTTCACAAGAAATCACTGTCCTCAATCAGTCTCTTGAAAAAGGAGCTGTGTATTATCCTGAATCTGGAAGTATCGCGGAGGGAAATATGTTCATTTTTGGGCATAGTTCGAACTGGAAGATTGTTCAGAATAGGGCGTATAAGACCTTTAACGGTATCGAAGATCTTGTGGCTGGCGATGAAATCATCTTGGAATCAGAAGGAAAAGACTATATCTATGAGGTTGCAACAGTCTCGCTCGTGAACGATGATGAGGCTCTCGTTGAGATTGGAGGTACTGGGAGGAAACTCACCCTTTCAACGTGCAATTCGTTCGGAGAGAAGCAAGAAAGGTGGGTTGTTGAGGCATATCCAAAGGTATAAGAAATATGGAGTACTAAAGTAGCATATAATTAAGTATGCGAAAGACTGTGTCAAAAAGATAACAGCAAGCGTGACACGAATAAAAAGCCTCCCTATAATAAATAAAGCATGCGAAGTGGATTTTATTTATTATAGGGAGGCTTTTTTGTTCTGTAATCATCAACTTCTTAGAGCTCTTTTGAGATACGAGTGATAAACTCTTCAAGCTTCATCTGTCCGATCTTCCCGTCATCTCGGTGCTCGACAGTCATGCTTTCTGCTTCAATATCCTCGTCACCAACGATGATAAAGTAGGGGGTTTTCATTTTCTTGCTGTTTCTGACTTTTTTCCCGAAACCGTCAGCTGAAGTATCAAGGTTTGCTCGGACTCCAATCTTCTTGAGTGATTTTTCAATATTCTTAGCGTACTCATTATGTTCTTCTCGAACAGGAATGATATCAACCTGAACTGGAGCAAGCCATGTGGGGAAGTTCCCTGCGAAGTGCTCGATAATAATCGAAAGGAATCGCTCAAGTGATCCAGCGATTGCTCGGTGAATCATTACTGGTGTCTGCTTCGATCCATCAGAATCAACATATTCGAGACCGAATCGCTCCGGCATTACAAAATCGAGTTGAACAGTCGCAAGTTGACGCTCTCGCCCAAGTGAATCTTTGAACATGAAGTCAAGCTTCGGTCCATAGAATGCTGCTTCTCCAGGAACGATCTTATAATTAAGGTTGTTTTTCTCTGCGATATCTGCAAGAGCTTTCTCTGCAATATCCCAATTGTCAGATTTACCAAGCATGGTCTCTTCGTCTCGGGTTGAGAGAGAAACCCAGAAGTCACCCTCATTCCATAGTCCAAGATCTGTATAGAACTCTTCAATAATTTTTACAAGAATATTGATTTCATCCTCAACTTGCTCTGGTGTGCAGAATGCATGTCCATCATCTTGTGAAATACTTCGAACTCGTCCGAGACCCATAAGTTCACCTGATTGCTCGTCACGATATACCATCGTTGTCTCCATGTATCTTTGTGGTAGATCTTTGTATGTTCGAGCTTTACTCGCGAAGATCTGCGTATGGTGTGGGCAGTTCATGGGCTTCATGACAAATTCTGATTCTCTCCCTTGGACCTTGAAGAGCTCGTCTCCAAACTTTTCCCAGTGACCAGATTTTTTGTAGAGATCGGGTTTTGTGATATGAGGAATCGTCACTTCTTGGTATCCATATTCTTCTTGGATTCGCTTGATTCGATTAATGATTGCATTTCGCATTGCTGTTCCCCGAACGGTGAAAAGAGGAAGTCCAGCACCGACAAGTTCACTGAATGTAAACAGGTCAAGCTCTTTTCCGATCTTTCGATGGTCACGCTTTTTTGCTTCTTCACGAATATGAAAGAAATGATCTAGATCTTCTTTGGTTTCAAAAGCTACTCCATAGATTCGAGTGAGCATGGTTTTCTTTTCGTCACCTCGCCAGTAAGCACCGGCAATCCGATCGATCTTAAAGGCATCAGTTGGAATTTCAGAGGTGTTCGCAATATGAGGCCCGCTACAGAGATCGGTAAAATCACCCGACTCATAAACAGAAAGAGTCTTTCCTTCAGCAGCAAGTTCTTCGATTAGCTCCATCTTATAAGGATTATCTTTGAACATCTCTCGTGCATCATCTGCGGATATTTCACGATATACAAAATCAATAGATTTACTTGCAAACTTTTTCATTCTGGTTTGGAAGGTCTTGAGGTCTTTTTCATTCGGCGTCTTTCCTTCAGAAAATTCGAAGTCATAATAAAAACCATCATCAATAACAGGCCCTATAGCAAGTTTTGCTTCGGGGTCGTGTTCGAGGACAGCGATTGCGAGTAAATGGGCGAGTGAATGCCGTACGTTGTGTAATTGATTATGTTCCATAAAATGAAGTGTAGCAGATTTTGAGAAAGGAGTGAACTTGAAAAGTAATCAAAAAGCTCCTTCTTTCTATTCTTCCTCGCCTTCTTCTTTCTTCTTTTCAACCTTCAACTCTTTCATCTTGTTCGCCGCGAGGCTGACTTCGCCATTTCTCACGTTGAGCTCACCTTTGAACTTTACAATTTTTTCCTCTTGAATCATTTCCTTCATTTCTTTCCACATAGTAGGGAAGACGACTACCTCCATTTTCCCGACAAAATCTTCAACCTCGACAAAGGCCATCATGTCACCTTTCTTGGTCTGGATTTCCTTTACCGTATTGATGATTCCCGCAACGATATCATCTCCATTATCGCGATTCTTGGGATCCCATTTCTTTTTCTCAGGCTTGTTCCTCTCAAGGTATTTCTCACGATCTTCTTCTGATAGTGTTACGAGGTGAGCTTTTACTTCTCGTTCTTTTTCTTCTGCCTTCTTGTGTTTCGCTAGCGTATCAACTTTCATCTTGACGTTATCTGTTGCTCGTCCCTCGAAAGTGCTTTTGAACTTTGTCAGCGGGTGGCCAGAGATATACAACCCAAGAAGCTCTTTTTCCCAGGCAAGCTTTTCGTCAGGATCAGCCTGAGTGTGAGAAGTTAATGTAAGAGGGGCTACAGCAACTTCGTCTTCAAGCCCACCGAAGAGCGATTCTTGCCCGATCGAAGTCTTCGTCATTTCTTTATTGTATTGCAAAATCTCTTCAAGATTCGAAAGGATCTCTCCACGTCCGATAAGATTATCAAGAGCCCCACACTTGGTAAGTGCTTCGAGAGACTTCTTATTCATTTCTTTACTGGGGATTCGTGAAAGAAAATCTTCAAAAGAAGTAAAAGGACCTGCTTTTTTGCGTTCTCTCATGATTGCCTTGGCCGCATTATCTCCAAAGTTTTTAATTGATTTGAGTCCAAAGCGAATTGATCCCAAGTCTCCATCTCCTGGAGTTTTTCCTTCGTGTGCTTCGATTACCGTGAAGTCCGCGTAAGACTCGTTGACTTCGGGAGGGAGAATTTGGATATCCATGCGTTTACAAGCCTGAACCATTCCAGAAACCTTCTCGACATCCCCCTGGTCAGCGGTCAGAACTGATGCCATGTAGAGGACTGGGTAGTTAGCCTTGAAATAAGCGGTCCAATACGCTACTCGTCCATAACTCGCCGCGTGAGCCTTATTGAAACCGTAGGCAGCAAAAGTCTCGATTTGATCCCAAAGATCTTGAGTCTGAGTTTGAGTAAGTCCACCAACAGAAAGGCAACCCTTGAAGAATTTTCCTTTCTGTTCGGCCATGAGTTCGGGGATCTTTTTACCCATCGCTTTACGGAACTTGTCAGCATCGAGCCATGAGAATCCAGCAAAATCTACCGCAAGAAGCATAACGTCATCCTGATAAATCAAAATTCCATAGGTTCGCTCAAGGATGCCCTTAAATCGGTCATCAATGTACGTAACTTTATCTGGATTATATTTTCGCTCAATGTAATCAGGGATAAAAGCAAGAGGACCTGGCCTGTAGAGAGCAACCATCGCATTGATATCATCCATGTTTGAAGGTTTCAGCTCCTTGAGGAATCGTGTCATTCCGTCACCGTTGAGCTGGAATGTTGCTGCGGTTTCTCCTGCAGCGAGCATCTTGAACGTCTTTTCGTCTTCAAGAGGGATGTGATCAATATCAAGATCTTCACCATACATCTTATGAATGAGGTTGAGGGTGTTTCCGATAATGGTGAGGTTCTTCAGCCCAAGAAAATCAAACTTCAAAAGCCCAACTCCATCTTCTCCTACTGCATGCATATTATACTGAGTGATGAGTTTCCCTTCACCTTTTGGGTCGAACTGAAGGGGGGTATCCTCAGTCAAAACATCAGGAGAAATAACGACTCCGGCAGCATGTATTCCAATGTTCCGTGCACAACCCTCAATCTTCTGTGCCATATCAAGGATCTCTTTTGCATCGTTGTCTTGTTCATATCTCTCAAGAAGCTCTTCTGATTCTTCCAAGGCTCGTTTAATCGTCATTGAGAATCCCTGAGATCCTTCAGGGATAAGCTTTGCGACAGAGTCGGCAATACTCAGTTCTTGTCCAAGTGCACGGGCTGCATCTCTCACAGATCCACGAGCAAGCATCGTACCGAAAGTTCCAATCTGAGCCACATGATCTCGACCATATTTTTCACGTGAATACTCGATAACTTCGTCACGCCGCTCGTCAGCGAAGTCCATATCAATATCAGGTGCAGATGGTCGCTCAGGGTTAAGGAAACGTTCAAAAGGCAGGTTGAGCGCGATCGGATCAACGGTAGTAACTCCCATAAGGTACGAAACCAGACTCCCTGCTGCCGATCCACGGGTGTTGGTGAGGATTTTTTTCTCACGAGCAAAACGCAGAAGGTCAGCTACTGCTAGAAAGTAGTTGGAGTAACCTTTTGTTGCAATTACTTCTAATTCGTAATCAATACGCTTTTGGACAACATTGTCGAGTTCCATTCGTCGTCGCTTAAGACCTTCCATGGTGAGGAAGCGCATCTCATCGTCGGGAGTTCGACCACTCTCTACTATATAATTAGGGAATTTCCAAACGCCAATTGGAATCTCGATATGACATGACTCAGCAATTTTATTATTGTTATCAAGTGCTTCTGGTTGGTCTTTGAAATAATCATTTGCTTGCTTTTGAGTAATGAAAGAATAGTTCTCGTTCTCACTGAAGTTTCCATCACGAGCTCCAAAGCTAGACTGAACAGAAATAAGGGTCTTTCGAGCATCGCGATCTTCCATCTTCATGTAGTACATATCATGAGACGCAACGAGAGGAATGGAATTTTTGTTTGAAAAAGCGATGAGTTGTTTTTTTCGTTCGAGCGCTCCGTCAAGTTCTGGAAAATGACAGATTTCTTGGTAAAAATCCTCCTTGAAGACCCCTTTGAGGAAATCAGCGAACTCTTCAGCTTTTTCAACATCGGTTGCCTCAAGAGCTATAGGGATATCTCCAAAATTAAACGGTGAAATACAAATCAATCCCTCCGAGTACTTTTCAATAATTTCACGATCAATTCGTGGCTTATAGTAAAAACCCTCAAGATTTGAATCGGTTACGAGTTTGATGAGGTTCTTGTACCCAACATTGTTCTTCGCCAAGAAGACAAGTCGGGTTCGTTTGGAATCCATCCGACCTGCTTTGTCGTGGCGAGTTCGTTTCGCAAGATATGCATCGAGGCCTAAGATTGGCTTAAGCCCTTCTTTCAGACATTTCTGATAGAACTCAATTGCCCCATACATATTTCCACTATCAGTCAGAGCAACCGCCTTCTGTCCATCTTCTTTCGCCGCAGAAATAAGTTCTGGGATTTTGGTCAAAGCCGAAAGGAGACTAAAATGACTGTGAACATGCAGATGGGTGAAAGGCTTCATACAAAAAAGTATACCATGATCCCCAAAGGTTACATCTAATAGGTGCTGTAATACACAGGGGCGTCTAGTTAGACCTGTTTGAGGTGGTATACTTTAATGTATGTTAATTACTTATTTCCTTAACTCATAAAATAAACTATGTCTATCCATGCCAGTGTTGGAATTGCCGCAGGTAAAACAGCAGAAGAAACTGCAGTTCAAGCAGCTCAAGAAGCACTCAAGACACTCGATGTTGATCAGGCTGATGTAGCCATTGTGTTCGCTTCATCTACCTATGAAGGTAATGAGCTTCTCAAAGGGATCCGTTCTGTTGTTGGTACGGAGACAAAGATCATTGGGTCGTCAACTGCTGGAGAGATAACAGGAGCTGGACCCTCGAATCAGCACTCTATTTCTGTAATGCTTCTTGCTTCGCCAGAAATAAAGTTCTTTACTGCAGTAAGCGAGGGGATTGATGGGGTTGGTTCGAAGGTGGCAGGGAAAGATGTGGCTCAAAAAATTAAAACTCAGGCGAAAGCAATAGGAGAGACTCTTAAATCATTCATGATGTTCCCCGATGTTCTTGTTGGAAACGGTGCTGATATTGTCCGGGGGGTTCTAGAGGAGCTTGGAGATGATTTCCCCGTTGTTGGAGGTGCATCAGGAGATGAACAAGAGTTTGTTCAGACGTTCCAATTTTTAGATGATGAAGTTTACTCAAAATCAGTGGTTGCACTCGGGATGTCTGGAGACTTCTCATTTGGAGTGGGAGTAAGGCATGGGTGGATTCCGATAGGATCGCCAATGACCGTAACTAAGTCTGATGGGTCGCTCATCCAGGAGATTGATGGTGAGCCAGCAATTAAGGTGTATGAAGATCACTTCGGGATTGAAAAAGCTCGTGTTCTTCAGGATACTGAAGCTGTAGCTTCTGTTCGTTCAGTGCTCACCTATCCATTTGGTATCTCATCAAAAGAAAATCACGAGGAGATTCTCATTCGATTCGCTACTGACGTTCTTAAAGATGGCTCAATTCGATGTGCAGCTGAGATCCCACAAGGCTCAGAAATCCGTCTTATGATTGGTTCCAAAGAAGAAGCTGTTGAAGCGGCTCATGAGGCTGCAACTCAGTCAAGGGAGGGTCTTGAAGGTAAGGAGCCCAAAGCTGCCATAATATTTAACTGTATTGCACGAAAAAACCTTTTCGGAGACGAAGCTCGTGACGAGATCAATGCCATAAGAGAGGCTGTTGGTGTTACTACGCCGATGATTGGATTCTACACGTATGGTGAGCAAGCACCTATTAATGGAGTAACAAGAGACATGGATTCGTGTGAAACTACATTTCACAACGAAACTGTCGTAATTTATACTCTTGGGTAAACAGAGATTATGTCAGATCATGATTACAAAAAACTCTACGAAGATACCTCTGAGGAGCTGGAACAATGTCAGGTTGATGCTAAGAAAGCTGCGAAGCTTTTGATGCGCCGAGATATCGCTCTCACTGAGGCTAATAATCTTCTGAGACAAACTAACAAGGCAAAATCAGAGTTTATTTCGCTAGCTGCACATCAGCTAAGGTCTCCAGTCGCTACGATTAACTGGTACATAAGTAATCTGGTTGATGGAAAAGAAAAAAAGAATTTTTCTGAGAAACAAGAAAGTAAACTTCTCCAAATTCAGTCTAGTAGTAAGCACATGGCTGAACTCATCGACACTTTTTTGCTGATGTCGCGTCTTGAGCTCGGAACAAGTGGTGAGAATCGAAAAGATATCGATTTTGATGTTTTGCTTAACGATATCAAAATGGATATGAATTATATGATTTCTCAAAAAAACATCACATATGAAACTGCTATTGACGTAAACACCCCTGTTTGTGCCGATCGAAACATGCTGAAGTCAATCGTTGAAAATCTGATTTCAAATGCGGTGAAATATACTCCCAAAGAAGGATCTGTAACGTCATCTTTCTCAGTTCTAGTATCAGGAAAAGATTTCGGAGGAAGAAGTCTCCAGAAAGAATCCTTGTGTGTGAAAGTTATCGACACTGGGTTAGGAATTCCGAAAGAGCAGCAGGGGAGAATTTTTGAGAGATTGTTTCGTGCAGATAATGTTCTCAGTAAGGATATTCAGGGTACTGGGCTAGGTCTTTACATTGTGAAACTCATGATTCTCCAGTTCGGAGGAGACATCTGGTTCTCTTCAGTCGAGAATGAGGGTACTTCATTTTTTGTGAGTATCCCTGTTCATATGATCTCAGCTTGTTAAAATGAAGGGACCTTATCTTAAAAATAAAAACACAATAATACTACCTATGAAAAAAATACTTATAATCGAAGACGACAAAGCGATGGCGAGTATCTTACAAGAGAGTCTCCAAGAAGAAGGTTTCGGAGCTACGTTTGCTCAAGATGGGGAAGAAGGGCTTGAGCGAATTAAAGCTGAACATCCTGATCTTGTACTCTTGGATGTCATGATGCCGAAGATGGACGGAAAAGAAATGCTTAAAGAGCTTCGTGCTCACCCTGAAACCAAAAATATTCCAGTGATTATGCTGACAAATGTCGGTGATGACATCGACACAATTTCAGATATTGTCGCACTCGATACTCCTGATTATCTCGTAAAAGCCAATACAAGCATGGATATGATAGTGGAGCGAATTAAGCAGAGGTTGCAAGATCAACCTTAGACCCAATTTAATTCCATGAAACCTGCTTACTGAAAATAAAAATACTATGCGAGACTGCATTTTATTTTGGTAAGTAGGTTTTTTATGTCGCAGGTATGCTACAGTAAGTTATATGAAAAAACTCCCAGAAGAGATTGAATACATTGTAGGGATCGATGAAGTTGGGCGGGGTCCACTCGCTGGACCTGTAACACTTGGGTTTGCTATCATGTCAGTTAAGAACCTTGCATTTCTCTCTGGTGATATTACTGACTCAAAGTTGTTGACCCCTAAGAAGCGAGAGGCGCTCAACGGTGAAATGAACCGTCTTAAAAAGAAAGGCCTAATTGATCTCTTTACAAAAAGTCAGACAGCACTCTTTGTCGATAAAAATGGGATTTCTCAAGCAATTAAATCGTGTATTAAGGAAGGATTTAATGTCATTGGAGAGAGATACAACAAAAAATATTGTCATATTCTGCTTGATGGTGGGCTTTTTGCTCCAGAAGGATACTCTCAGGAAACAATCATAAAGGGTGATCAGAAAGAACCACTTATTGGTGCTGCAAGTATTTTTGCAAAAGTTTATCGCGATAAATACATGAAAGATCTTGATAAGAGTTTTCCTCTCTATGAATTCGGGAAACATAAAGGGTACGGAACGAAAGTCCATCGCAGGGCTGTAGCTGAATATGGATTTTGTGCCGAGCACAGGAAAAGTTTCTGTAAGAATATTATTTTACTCAAATAGCTAGCCATTGATTTACTTTTTTTTATAAGGTAATGTGTCTTGGAATGAGTACATTAAAAATTAAGAAGAACGTCAGGTTGGGTCTTATCTGGGATATGAACCTTAATTTTAAAGGAGAAACTCCATTGCATACAGCAGTCGGAGATAGGGCTCAAGAAATAAAAGAGTATCTTAAGGTTGGCGAAGAAAAAATCAAGTTTGGTGTTGGATCTCTCAATCATGGTTTTGTAGATCCTGAAAACTTCAATGGGCCTTTCAACAAGGAGCACGACTCTGAAATCCTTCGAACGTGTGATTTCATATTCCTCTGTGTTCCTTCAACTGAAGGAGTCGAAGCTGTGTTGCGGCATCTCGAGACTGCAAGAGTTAAGTCTAGTACTCCAATATATATTATTGCTACAAAAGACTGGTACTCACGTGGTTTCAAAAAATCTCACATGGCTCGTCCTGGGTCGAAACAAAAAAAGAATAAATTTTCTTGTGTGAGCTTCTATGGAGATAAAGACAGTCCGATAAAAAAAACGCTCGTTGAGTACTTTGCAGGTCTTATCTGCGAGGTCATCGAGAATGAAGTTCAAATTCTCAAGGAAGAAGCCAACGCCCGTCTCCATTTTAAATAAGGGGTTTGAAAAACCTCACAAGATGCCCGTTAATTCAGGGCATCTTTTTTTGATTGATATTTTATGTGCTCTAGGTAAAGATTGTGATTTTGATGCAAAAGATCTTGCACAAAAACTATTCTATGATATCATCTCTCTACTATGTCAGTACGAATGAGACACACACGCGCACATTCGAAAAATCGAAGGTCGCATCATAATGTGGATAAACCAACACTATCAACAACAACAGGTGGGTCACTTCACGTGCGACACCGAGTTTCTCCAGTAGATGGAACATACAGAGGACGACAAGTTATCGATATGTCACGAAACATTGCTCGAACAGAAGCTCGAGCAAAGAAAGAGGCATAATAAAAAACTCTCCATAAACTGGGGAGTTTTTTTATTCATATTGTTCGAGAGAAATGTTTGCACTTTTTCAACATCTGAGTATAATTATTTTATATGGCAAACCGGCACCTTTCACGATCGATCGTCCTTCAGACATTATTTGAATGGGACTTTAACAGTCTTGAAGAAAAACAGAGTCAAGAAATTCTCATGCGTAATGCAACAGAGTTTGCTCCAGGAATGGGGGACTTCTCTTTTATGAAGACTCTTCTTCACACTGTGGTGAGCAAAAAAAAGGAACTTGATGAGGTTGTGGTCCGTGCTGCGCCGGAATGGCCGATTGAGAAGATTGCGAGTGTTGACCGTAATGTTCTTCGCTTGGGGCTTTCGGAACTTCTATTTTCAGATCATGCTGAGGTCCCGCCCAAGGTTGCGATCAATGAGGCGATCGAACTCGCAAAGACTTTTGGAGGTGATTCTTCTGGAAGATTTGTGAATGGTGTCCTCGGGGCAATTTATAAAGAACTTGGAGAGCCAGGGAAAGATGATCAAGGAAAAAAGAAAAAAGAGATTGCGTACGAAGACATGCCGATCGAAAAAAAGGGTGGCGCAGTTGTCTACTCTGAGACTGATGATGGACTTAAGTTTGCATTCATTCATGATGTTTTCGGACACTGGACACTCTCTAAGTCTGGTCCAAAAGGAAAAGAAACCGTAGAAGAAGCAACCATAAGAGCTCTCAAGGAAGAAATGAATCTGACGATTGAGCTTAAGGGGATCCTTGGAAACAACGAGTATATTGCTAATCATCCAGAGAAAGGGAAGCATAGAAAGCAGGTGACGTACTTCTTGGCAGAATCTCCTCTTACTGAGATTACTCTTGGAGAATCAGGAGGGCTTGATGAGGCGAAGTGGTTCGGAGCGGAGGAAATTGGGGAGCTTAACTTTTATAATGATATCACTCCTTTGGTTACAAAATCTATTAATATCCTTGCGGGAAAAGAAAAACTAGAGTAGGCTAATTTTAATACTATGGAATTCGATTTAGAAAATGCTCAAAAAGCTGTCGGTGTAATATTCAGAGATCCAAGTCTCTTGGAAACTGCTTTTACACACCGATCATTTTTGAACGAAAACAAACATCTTCACAAACCACACAATGAGCGGATGGAGTTTTTGGGAGATGCAGTACTTGAGCTGGTAATCACAGATTTCCTCTACGTGAAGTATCCTAAAAAGAACGAGGGTGATCTTACGCTCTACCGTTCATCACTCGTTAATACAGATAGTCTGGCAATTACGGCTGCTAACTTGCAGATTAATGATTACCTTATGCTTTCTCATGGAGAGTCTAAGGATACAGGGCGAGGACGACATTCGATCTTAGCTGATGCTGTTGAAGCAATCATTGGGGCAATCTACACAGATCAGGGGTACGACGCTGCAAAAGACTTCATATTGGCACATCTCGCTCCCCGGATCGAAGAGATTATTGAGAAGAAAGCCTGGATTGACGCTAAGAGTCTCTTTCAAGAAAAAGCGCAAGAGGTCTACGGCGATACTCCGCATTACGATACAACGGGAGAAGAAGGTCCTGACCATGATAAGAATTTCCAAGTAACACTCTTTGTTGGTGATAAGAAGATCTCTACAGCAACAGGGAAGTCGAAGCAAGAGGCTGCTCAGGAGGCGGCGGGATTAGGACTTGAGAACGAAGGTTGGCGGTAAAACCATTTTGATGAGACAACTTCTTCTTCGTTGTTTCTGAGGTTTCTTTCCTCGCTCTCCTTTTCGTAGCACTTCAAAAAGAAACCTCCTTACACCTTGAATTTGAACTCATGCTAATTGGTTTACTTAATCAGGATTTTGATTGCTCCGCGGATTTGAGACAATCTCTGAGGAATTATGAGGGAGTAGTCGAATTAAGAGATTTCTCCCCACTTACGGGGCTTTTTTTTATATATAAAACAGCGTTAAAAGTGCTATAATAAGAGCATGTATTTGAAGTCTCTTACTATTCATGGCTTTAAGTCTTTTGCCGGATCATATGATATGACCTTTGATTCACCGATCACGTCTATTGTGGGACCGAACGGTTCGGGGAAGTCTAATGTGGCTGAGGCCTTTCGGTTTGCACTTGGTGAACAATCAACGAAGTCACTTCGAGGAAAGAAATCTTCAGATCTCATCTTTAATGGTGGAGCAGGAGGGCAGAAAGTAAATCGGGCGAGTGTGAAAGTGACGTTTGATAATTCAGATCACTATCTTGATGTCGCTTTTGACGAGGTTGTTCTCGAGCGAGTTGTGAACCGTGACAACTCTAATGAGTACTATATTAACGGATCTCCAGCCAGACTCAAAGATATCACCGAAATGCTCTCTAAAGCCCATATTGGACCTTCTGGGCACCATATAATATCGCAAGGAGAAGCAGATAGGCTCTTGAATGCGAATCAGAAAGAAAGGCGAGCAATTCTGGAAGATGCACTTGGGCTTCGGCATTTCCAAACTCAGAAAAAAGAGACCCTAAAGAAGTTCGTGAAAACAGAAAATAACATGAATGAAGTCGTATTGCTTCGAAGAGAAATAGCTCCACAACTCCGGTATCTCAAGAAGCAGGTTGAGAGGGCTGAAGAGGCAAAAGCAGTAAGGTCAGAACTCCAGGATCTATATATTACCTACTTAGCATGCGAGGATATTTATCTAGAAGTTCGGCATCGGGAGCTGACTCTGGCTTTCGCGCAACCTGACCGTGATAAGAAAGAAATCCTTGAAGTTCTCAAGAAACTTGAAGAGCAGTTTACTTCTCTCAAGAATACTCAGAATAGAGATCTTCAAAAAGAAAGCAATACAGAAGAAGTTGAGTCTCTTAAGGTGAACGTTCAAAAGCTTGTAGAAAAAATGAATCGGAATATCTCTACTCTTGGAGAAAAGAAATCTGACCTCAGGTCTCTCGAAATACTCCAAGAAAAATCTCAACGAGTTCCAGAAGATCCGAGAATGCCACTTTCAGAAGTTGAAGTTTTGGTAACGCCTTTCTTAGATTCACTCGAAGAGCTTCTTGAAGAACGAAAAATTTCGGAAGCTGTTATGACCGTGGAATCTTTCAAGAAAACCTGGAGTACTGCATTCATGCAGGGGGAGGCTGTAACGGAAGATTACACTGGACAGATTGGGAGTATTGCTGATGAAATTATTCTTTTGACAGAAAAACAAAAAGAACTCACTCGTGAAGAATCAGAAACACGAAGGAAGATTGAGTCTCTTCTTCGTGTCGATGTTGCGCCCGAAACCCGAACACTTGAAGTTGAGCGAGATATTTTTGCTAAGAAAAAAGAACTCGGGGATGCGACACATGCTCTTGAGAAGATTTCATTAGAGGGGCGTCAGATTGATCAAAGACGAGAGCGATTCCGTGAAGAGCTTCGAGAGGCACAAACACTCCTTGGTCAATACACCGTTCAGTACAAGAAAGACGAATACGATCAAGAAGAAATCCTTACCGAATCCTCGCGTGACCGTGAAGACAGGAAGCGTAATCTTGAACGCCTCAAGCTGAGACTTGAGGGTATGGGGGTTTCTCCTGGTTCTCAGGCTGACCTCATGCAGGAATATAACGAACTCAGTGATCGTGATGTTCACTTTGAGACGCAGCTCGCTGACCTTGAGAAGACCAAGAAATCTCTTGAAAATCTTACAATTGAGCTTGATGGAAAGCTCAATGGGGCATTTAAAGAAGGAATTGGAAAGATCAATGAAGTCTTTGGACAGTACTTTGGGGCAATGTTTGGTGGTGGGGAAGCTGCGCTTGCACTCACTGAAGAAAAAATTGAGAACGAAGATGGAGAAATTGAGATCAAGGAGGGGATTGATATTAAGGTTAACCTCCCAAGGAAGAGCATTAAGTCTCTCATGATGCTTTCGGGAGGTGAGAGAGCGTTGACCTCGATTGCACTGTTGTTTGCGATGTCAGCCATTAACCCTCCACCGTTTATTATCCTTGATGAGACTGATGCAGCTCTTGATGAAGCGAACTCACGAAAGTATGGAGATATGATCAAAGACCTCGCGAAGCAATCGCAGCTCGTATTGATTACTCACAATCGCGAGACGATGTCACGAGCAGGAGTCTTGTACGGAGTAACTATGGGAATGACGGGAATGTCGCAGGTATTGTCGATTAAATTTGATGAGGCAGTGAAGGTTGCGAAGTAAAAAGAGTGTTGTTGCTGATATAAAAAAAAGCCATTATGATGAAGAAAATAAAAAAAATAATCAGAAAAAAAGGCTTCACTCTTATTGAGCTTCTCGTAGTCATCTCGATTATCTCTTTACTTTCAAGTGTAGTGCTGGCTTCTGTCCAGGAAGCCAGAGAGAGAGCCGAGGTTATCTACATTCTTCGAGGCTTCCAAGAGATAGAAAAAGCGCTGGGTGCGTATCTTATTGATCAGAATATTGCAAAGTTCCCAACTGAAAATGATCTTGGTTTAGGAGGTAATCCTTCTATCCAGCAACTGATCAATAATAATGTGCTAGATGTATATTTCACCACAGCTCCGGCAACTCCTTTTGAGAACATTTTTTTTCGATACGATGAAGACGGTGATGATTACACTTGTTCGAGTCCCTATTCTGGACCAAATATTCTTGTCATTGGAATCTCTCCAGGTGTATCTTCAGATCTTAATAAGATTATTGATAACGATGGTGATCTAAGTTGTGGGAAGATAAGAGCAACAGGGAACAATATGACATGGTCGCTGAATGGTGTAGAAAGCTAGTCATTCTCTACTATCTGACATCAAAAACCGAAGCTCTTGTGAGTTTCGGTTTTTGATTTATCTCGTGTTTAGGCTTATTCTTTTTCCGTACCTTCAGTTTCTTTCTCAACACCCTCCTCCGCAACCTCCATGGTGATTTCTTTGTTCTCAACGTCCGCTGCAGTTACAGTTATCCTCACTTGATCTCCAAGACGGTAGATCTTTCCGGTCTTTTCTCCGCGGTAACGGTAGAGTTTCTCATCATACAAGAAGAATTCTCCAGGGAGTGAGTCAGCTCTTACCATTCCTTCAGCTCCAGTCTTGCTGAGTACCACGTAGAATCCCCATTCGGTAATTCCAGAGATTACTCCGTCGAAGTTCTCCCCAATGTGATTGAGCATGAACTCTGTCTGTTTGTACTTAATACTCGTCCGTTCGGCTGTAGATGCGGCTACCTCTTGAGTACTTGAGTGCTCAGCAATTTCTGAGTATCTTGTTGTATCTCCATCATCAAATCCTTTTTTATCAAGAATCTTCTCAAGAATTCGGTGAACGGTAAGGTCTGGGTATCGCCGAATAGGAGAGGTAAAATGAGTGTAGTCATCGAAAGCAAGTCCGAAGTGTCCATCATTATGGATTGAATAAACTGCCTTCTGCATCGTCCTGATTGCTGTCGTATTGATAAGTGCTTCTTCTGGCTTTCCATGAGCTTCATCAATTATCTTGTTGAAAGCACGAGGAGAAACAGATCCATCATCTCGAAGTTCGAGTGTGTACCCCATAATTTCGAGGAAGGTCTTGAGTTCAGCGAGCTTTTCGGTATCTGGATCATCATGAACACGATACATGGCCCCCTTTTCTTTCATAGTTTGACCTTCATCCCATCGTGAGATGAATGATGCAACTTTTTTGTTGGCTAGGAGCATGAACTCTTCAATCATATGATGGATCGGCATCCTTTCTTTTTTATAAACCTCAATTGGTACTCCTTGATCATCGAGCTTGAATTTGAACTCGTCACTTTCGAACGAAATAGCCCCGTGATCTCTTTTTCTTTTTTCCATAATCTTTGCAAGTCCAAGGAAAATATTCAGTTCTTCTTTAAAAGGTCCTTCCATTTCTCCGTCAGCCACTTTTTGGGCGTCTTCGTATGCAAATCGGTGATCTGAGTGGATGACCGATTTCCCGAACCACTCATCAACAACTTCTGCATTCGGATTTAGTTCAAAGATTGCAGAAAAAGCTAGTCGATCTTGGTTTGGATTAAGGCTGCAAAGATTATTCGAAAGAACCTCTGGAAGCATTGGAATTGTTCGGTCGACAAGATATACCGAGAAAGATCGCTCGAAAGCTTCTAAGTCAATTGGAGCTCCTGGGGTTACATAATGAGAAACGTCAGCAATATGAATTCCAATTGAGTAGTTCCCATTAGGGAGTTTTTCCATTGAAAGTGCATCATCAAAGTCCTTCGCATCAGCAGGATCGATTGTAATTGTGGTGACTCCTCGCATGTCACGTCGACCGGGAAGCGCTGCCTCGAAGTCTTTTTCTGATTCGTCTGAAATCCGCTGAGCTTCGGCTTCAATCTCCGGAGTATGATGGGGTGTGAATCCATTCTCATAGACAGCTGAAACCATCTCAGTTTCGTGACTCCCCTTCACTCCAAGATCCTTGATGATCTTTCCAATTGGTGATTTCCCGTCAGGCCATTGCTCAATTTCTACGAAAACCTTGTGGCCATTCGGGACATCTTCATACTCAAAAACTTTAACATCCTTGTGGTATTTATTGTTGTCTGGAATCACATATGCAAAATCTCCGTCGACCGTTGTATCGAGTTCTCCAACGAGAGTCTTTTTTCCTCGTTCTTTAATTTCAATTACTTTACCAACAAGATCGTCGCGGTAGATTTCTCCCGTCGTCTGAACGATTACTGAGTCCCCAAGGAAAGCATTCAATGTTTGTTCCTTGTTGATTCTTGAATAGAGACCTTTTTTTGTCGGATGAGCAACGAATCCCATTCCACTCCTATTCATTTTGATGATTCCTTGGAATATTTCTGATTTTACGTTGTGTTCCTTTCGAGACTTGTGCTTGTGATGAGACCCTCCATTGTTGTGTCCTTGATGCTGCTTTTTCTTATCATTCATATGCTGATTAGTATAGCATGAGTATTTGTAGGTGCGAGGAAAATGATTGCTTTCGATAGGTCTTTCTTGCAGGTGTTGATAACTTTTCGGTAAATTAATTCATTTTGCTTTATACTCAGTACATATGAAAAATATTCAATTTGAAGAAGAATTCAGATCAAGAGCAGTTTTCGGTGAGCCGGTCCAACCTAAATTAATTACTTTTTTAGCAGAAAAATTTAACGTATCAGTTCTGACCGCGAAGAAAATGAGCGTATTTATAAGTCTAATATTTTTTGGAGCATCTCTAGTTATCTTCTATCTTGTTCTTGCAGATCCTGTTTCTGATTTTGAGCCCTCAGCGGATGACTTCCTTATGATGGAAAACATGGAAGAAGCTGAGTTCTAGGGTTGCTTTTAAAGGCATGCCTTATTCCTGTTCGTTCTAGAAACATGATATGTTCAAAACGAAAAACTCTAAAAAAATACAGGCTTTTACTCTCATAGAGCTTCTTGTTGTTATTTCAATCATCTCGCTTCTTTCGAGTATTGTTTTGGCGTCACTCGCTGGAGCTCGAGACGCCGCAAGATATGCCAAAGTTCAGCTAGATGTAAGACAAATCATCAATGGCGTGGAGCTTTTTGCTTCTGACAATGGTGGGAAGTATCCACGCGAGGGTGGTGCTTATGGAAACAATGGGTGGAATAGACCAGATTGTTCGAGCACTCGTAATTCTGAAGATACTCCAAACGGTTTGAGAATCTCGAGCCTTGCAGGGTGGACAAATACGGCGGGGAACAGGCTTGATAGTTATTTTGCTGGTGGAGATTTCCCTGTTGATCCTTGGAATCAAGACTATATTCTTGATGCGCTCTATAACTGTTCAGTGGGTAGTCAGAAGGGGTGTGAAAATCAAACAAGCGGTTCATGGGTTTGGGCAATTCATAGTGAAGGGGCTAACAAAAGTGGAACAAATATATATGATAGCGACAACCTTGCTGTTATTATCTGTGACCATCCAGGTTAAGCTTCTCTATCTGTATTTTTACGTCTATGTATAATCTCACTCTTAATCTAGTCGAAAAAAATTCATACACATTGACAAAAAACCCACTTTTGTTACACTATTCCGCATGTTAACTATTAGATTACAACGAGTAGGACGAAAGCATGACCCGGTTTTCCGTGTTGTGGTCACTGACTCAAAAACAGGACCAAAAAGCAATAAGCACAAAGAGATTATCGGATCATACGACGCACGTCGAGAAGTTCGAGCTATTATAAACACTGAGAGAGCAGCTCATTGGCTTGCTCAAGGAGCGCAACCATCAGACACCGTTCGAAACGCTCTTGTAGATCTTAAGGTGATCGAAGGAAAGAAAGTGAACGCTCTTCCTAAGAAAAGCCCGATCATCGATGAGGCCAAGATAGCAGCTGAAAAAGCAGCTGAAGAGGAAGCGAAAACTAAGGCTGCTGAAGAAAAAGCTGCAGCAGATGAGGCTGCAAAAACTCCAGAAGTCGAAGATGCTCCTGTTGTTGAAGAGGCTACTCCTGAAACTGTAGAAGAAGCTCCTGTCGAAGAGGTGAAAGAAGAAGAGGTTGCTCCAGCAACAGAAGAATCCACTCTTGAAGTTCCGGCTGAGGTTGAAGAAGCAAAAGAAGAGGCTCCTGCAGAAGATGAGAAACCTACTGAGTCAGAAGAGCCAAAAGAAGAAGAAGCGAAAGAAGAAGCTACCGCGTAATTCACGTAGTCTTGTAACAGGATCGCCCGAAAGGGTTTTTTTTGTTGCTCAGAAAATAACAAAAAAATAAACAAACCTGTGCATAGAAAAGGTTACACAGAAAGAATCGTGCTATAATTACTTGCAGCAGTTTTACACCACTACTGCGTTTTGTTAGATAAATTGAAAAAATATGCAAGAACCAGATTTTCAGTTTCTGGAATACGTTATCAAGTCCCTTGTTGACAATCCAGATGCAGTCGTGATTGAGCGGACCGTCGACGAAATGGGAGTTCTTCTCACACTTGTTGTAGCTCCAGAAGATATGGGTAAAATTATTGGACGACAGGGTAATACTGCCAAGTCAATCCGTACACTCCTTAGAATTGTAGGAATGAAATCAAGCGCACGCGTGAACCTTAAGATTAATGAACCAGATGGTTCTTCGGCTGAATTTGGTTCAGATCAGGCGGTTGAAGAGTTCAAGGCGTAGAGAAGAAATTAATTTCAAAAGATAAACTTACTGAAAAGGGTAGGTTTTTCTTTTATTTTGAGATGTATGAGGTATGATAACTGTATGAATTTTCACTTTATTTCACTTTTTCCAGAAGTCTTCGAATCATATCTCGCTTCTTCCATCTTGAAGCGTGCGACTGACGACAAGAAGATCTCTTTTTCTTTCTATAATCCTCGTGATCATACTAATAACCGAGCAAAACAAGTAGATGATAAACCCTACGGAGGCGGTCCAGGAATGGTGATTCAGGCTGAACCGGTTATTAAGGCTATAGATAAAGCTTTAGGGAAGAAAAAGAACGTCCTAATTATCCATCTTTCACCAACAGGGAAGCCTTTCACTACGGGAGAGGCTCAGAAGATCCAGAAAGAATATAAGCATATAGTTGTAGTGTGTGGACGTTACGAGGGAATTGATTCGCGGGTTAAGGATGTATTTCCCGGAGTTGAGTACACTATTGGGGATTATGTCTTAACAGGAGGAGAGCTCCCGGCAATGATCATCAGTGATGCTGTTGCGAGGTTTATTCCTGGAGTTCTTGGGAAGTTCGAGTCTAATGAAACGGAGCGAGCGGCGAGTCATAATATGTACACGAGGCCCGAGATTTTGAAGTATAAGAAAAAGACCTACGGAGTGCCGGAGGTACTTGTGGGAGGGGATCATAAGAAGATCGAAGAGTGGAGGAGGAAGAATTAATTTCAGATATTAGGAGGGTACAAATCTCCATACATAAAACACTGTGCAAAACCACTTGCAGAATGTTATTTTTCTGTTAAAGTGGGGGACTACGAATGAGTAACGAAATCAAAACCTACCAAAACCTTCTTTAACTTTTAAAAGCCTTGCCAAAACTCTCTAACTTGCTCACTACAAGATAGATAAAAAAATAGTTTTAATAAGCCCAATTCAACCTGGGTAAATTTTGCTATTATACTTTTGTTAAAAAAAACTGTATGGATATCAAACAAACATCAGCCGCGAAACCTGACCATCAACAAGCCCCTGGTGCATGGAAAAAACGTTATTTTTCTGAATACAAAAAGCCAAAGATCGAAATGCCTAATTTGATTCAAGGACAGCTTGATTCATTTCAATGGCTTATAAGTACTGGAATTAAAGAAGTATTCGAAGAGTTTGGTTCAATTACTGATTACTCAGGAAAGAAATTCGAGCTCAACTTCAAAGACTTCCGAATTGAACAGCCGAAGATTACTGTTCAGGAAGCAAAATTCAAAAACGATACATACGAAGCACCCCTTAAGGTTACAGCTTCTCTTACGAACAAGACATTTAATAGTACAAAAGAACAGGAAATCTTCATGACTGATTTCCCAATGATGACCACAGGTGGTTCATTTATTGTAAACGGAGTTGAGCGTGTGGTAGTTCCACAGCTTGCGCGATCTTTCGGAGTCCTCTTTAATACATCAATCGTTAGAGGGCGTGAAATGTTTGGAGCAAAGATTATTCCAAACCGTGGAGTTTGGATTGAGATCGAAACTGATCACGAAGAAGTTATGTTCGTACGAGTTGATAAGAACAGGAAGTTCCCGATCACAACACTCCTTCGAGTTTTCGGAGCTGAGACTAATAGTGATATCGAGGAACTTTTCAAGGATAATGAAGCTGCTCTTGGAATGATTAAGAAGACTCTTGCAAAGGAAGGAGAGAATACACGAGACGAAGCGTATCTCGATATGTACAAGCGACTTCGTGATGGAGACTTGGCTACTCTTGATAACGCGCGTGACTTCATTATTTCTCTTTTTGGAGAAGAACGATATGATCTTTCTCGAGTTGGACGATATAAGTTCAATAACCGATTCGATCGAGCAACTGATGATAAGACTCTTGATGAAGAGCGACAACTCTCACTTGATGATTTTGTTACAATCATCGACCAGGTTGGAACACTTAACAATACTGCAGATGCGCGACCAGATGATATTGATCATCTTGGTTCACGTCGAGTCCGTTTCGTCGGAGAAATCCTTCAGCAAAAATTCCGAACAGGAATGGCACAAATGAAACGAAACATTCAGAACCGAATGTCAACTATTGAAAGTGATACCTCACTTCCTGTAAGTTTCATTTCTCCTCGGCCACTTCAAGCTCGTATTAAGGAGTTCTTCAATACGAACCAGCTTTCACAGTTTATGCAGCAAGAAAATGTTCTTGCAGAAGTAGAACACCTTCGGACTGTTTCAGCGATGGGACCAGGAGGTCTTACTCGTGAACGAGCTGGTCTTGAAGTTCGTGATGTTCACCCTTCTCACTATGGTCGACTTTGTCCGATCCATACTCCTGAAGGTCCGAACATTGGACTTATTCTTCGATTCACAGGGTACGCTCGAACAAACCGATTTGGAATGCTCGAAACTCCTTACCATAAGGTGGCAAAAGGTGTTGTTTCAAAAGAGATCGTCTACCTTAATGGATATGAAGAGGAAAAACACACGATTGCACATGCTGCGAACCCCCGAGATGATAAAGATGCTTTTCTGGCAAAAGAAGTTGATGCTCGTCGTGATGGGAAGCCTGTAAAGGTTCCAAAGGGTGAAATTGATCTCTGTGATGTTTCTGCTACTCAGGCGTTCTCAATCGCAACTTCAATGATTCCATTCCTTAATAACGATGATGCGAACCGAACGCTTATGGCGTCGAACATGCAGAAGCAAGCTGTTCCATGTATTCGAACTGAAGCTCCTCTTGTGGGAACAGGATTCGAAGAAAAAGCGATGATTCACTCAACGCGTCTTATTCGATCTGAAGAAGATGGAAAGGTAACTGCTGTTGATGGTCGAAGAGTTGTAGTTAAATCAGGATCGAAAGAAAAAGAATATCCACTCATTAACTATGAACGAACAAACAACTTTACTGCGTTCACCCAACGTCCAGTCGTCTCGCTTGGTGAAACTGTAAAGAAAGGAACGCTCCTTGCTGACGCTTCTTCAACTGATCATGGGCAAATGGCTCTTGGGCAAAACATGCTTATCGCCTTCATGTCATGGTCTGGTTCTAATTATGAAGATGCAATTATTATCTCAGAGCGAGTTGTGAAAGACGCGAAGTTCACCTCGATTCATCTCGAAGAGATCGTGGTTAATGTTCGAGATACTAAGCTTGGGCCTGAAGTGACTACCTACGATATTCCAAACGTTTCAGAAGCAAAACTTCGAAACCTGGATGAGGATGGAATTGTCCGTGTTGGAGCTGAAGTTCGATCTGGAGATATTCTTGTTGGAAAGATTACTCCTAAAGGGGAAACTCAACTGACTCCAGAAGAACGACTTCTTCGATCTATTTTTGGAGATAAGGCACGAGATGTGAAGGATACATCAAAGCGTGTTGAGGGTGGAAAGAAAGGGCGAGTTGTCGGAATCAAGGTTTTCTCACGAGAAAACGGAGACAAACTTGAATCAGGAATCATTAAGAAGATTTTTATTGAAGTTGCACAACTTCGAAATGTTTCTGTTGGAGATAAGCTTGCTGGGCGACACGGGAATAAGGGGGTTATATCTCGAATCCTTCCCGAAGAAGATATGCCATATATGGATGACGGAACACCAGTTGACGTAATTCTTACACCGCTTGGAGTGCCTTCTCGAATGAACCTCGGACAGATACTTGAGATGCACCTTGGTCTCGCAGCAAACTCACTTGGTTACCAGGCAATGGCACCAGCATTCGGGGCTCCAACAACAACTGAAATTAAAGAAGAATTGGTAAAAGCTGGATTCAATGAGTCTGGAAAAATGCCACTCTTCGATGGACGAACTGGAGATAAGTTTGAACAAGATATTGCAGTTGGATATATGTATATTCTGAAGCTTCACCACATGGTAGCTGATAAAATTCACATGCGATCTATTGGTCCATACTCTCTTATTACGCAGCAGCCACTTGGAGGTAAGTCTCAAAATGGAGGTCAACGATTCGGAGAAATGGAGGTGTGGGCACTGCTTGGTTATGGAGTAGCTCATATTCTGAGAGAAATTCTCACCATTAAATCTGATGATATTCAGGGACGATCTGCTGCCTTCGACTCGATTGTCCACAAGAGACCAATCGAACATTCGAATTCACCAGCGTCCTTTACTGTTCTTCTTCACAACTTACGAGGACTTGGACTCAATATGCAGCTCGGAGACGAAGCGAGAGAAGATGAAGCGTAATTATTAAAGTAATCATCAAATCTATGAACTATCAAACACGACAATCAGATTTTGCAGATATTACTCTTCGACTCGCATCACCTGAAAAAATTCTTGAGTGGTCAAAAGGGGAGGTTACCAAGCCTGAAACAATGAACTACCGAACACAACGCTCTGAAAAGAATGGGCTCTTTGACGAGCGAATCTTCGGTCCAGAAAAAGACTTCGAGTGTTACTGTGGAAAATATAAAGGGATCCGGTATAAAGGGGTCGAATGTGAAAAATGTGGTGTAGAAATCACGCGAGCAATTGTTCGGCGAGAACGAATGGGTCATATTGAACTTGCTTCCCCAGTTGCACATGTTTGGTTCCTTCGAAGCATGCCATCACGAATTGGCCTTCTTCTTAATATGACAACTGGAGATCTTGAGAAAGTTGTTTACTTCGCTGGGTACTTAATTACGACAGTACACGAGGCTGAGCGAGAACGATTTCTCAAAGATCTTGATTCTGAGTACAAAGCAAAAGTAAAAACTCTTCAAGACGAAAAAACAAAAGAAGCCTTAAAGGATCTTCTTCTTTCTTCGAAAAAAGAAATCGAAAGCATTAAGCCTGGAGTTGTTCTGGATGAGCTTTCATATCACAAATACTCAATTCGATATGGTTCACTTTTTGAAGCGAAGATTGGAGCCGAAGCTATCTATGATATCCTTCAGAATATTGATCTTCCAGCAATTCTTGCTGAAGTAGAACAGGCACTCCCAAAAGCTCCTGCTGTTCAGAAAGAAAAAATGCGAAAGCGGCTTAATCTTGTAACAGGACTTATCGAATCAAAGACAAAGCCTGAGTGGATGTTTATGACACGAATTCCTGTGATCCCGCCTGCTATTCGTCCAATGGTTGCACTCGAAGGAGGTCGACATGCAACGTCTGATCTTAATGATCTTTACCGACGTGTGATTAACCGAAACAATCGACTCAAAAAGTTGATGGCAATTCAAGCACCTGATGTGATTCTTCGTAACGAAAAACGTATTCTTCAAGAGGCTGTTGATGCTCTTCTTGATAACTCAATGCGTCACGGAAACCAAGCACTTGCTGGAGCGAACCCGTCGCAGAAGCGGCCTCTGAAATCTCTTTCAGATAACCTTAAAGGAAAACGAGGAATCTTCCGAGCTAACCTCCTTGGAAAGCGAGTTGATTACTCAGGACGTTCAGTTATTGTTGTTGGTCCGAAACTTAAGCTTAATCAATGTGGGCTTCCAAAGCATATGGCACTAGAACTTTTCCGCCCATTTATTATATCTGACCTTCTTGAAAAAGAGCTTGCTTTCAACATTCGTGGAGCAGGAAAAATGATTGACGAAGGAGTGCCTGAGGTTTGGGAAATTCTCGAGAAGGTGATTAAAGGGAAGTATGTGCTACTTAATCGTGCACCGACCCTTCACCGTCTCGGAATCCAGGCCTTCATGCCAACTCTTATTGAGGGAAAAGCAATTCAGGTTCACCCACTTGTTTGTGGAGCCTTTAACGCTGACTTTGATGGTGATCAAATGCCTGTTCACGTTCCACTTTCAGCAGTGGCTCAGTACGAAGCTCGAGAAATCATGGCATCAGACAAGAACATCTTGAAGCCTGGATCGGGAGACCCAACTGTTTCAGCGAAACTTCTTGACATTGCTCTCGGCGTATATTGGGTAACAAAGGAGGTTGAAGGAGAGCGTGGGGAAGGGAAATATTTCCCAACACCGGACTCCGCTAAGACTGCATATAACTATGGAGTGATTAGTATTCGATCTAAAGTGTTCGTACTCGGAGAAGATACAGGGAAGACGGCTGCTTTCTCAGAAAAGCCACTTGAAACAACCGTTGGACGACTTCTCTTTAACGAGATTCTTCCAGAAAATATGGATTATATCAACGTTGAAATCGCAAACAGACAGATGCAGAAGATTGTAGAAGATGTTATGGAGCAAACAGGAGTTCGTTCCGTTGCACCCGTTCTTGATAAGATTAAGGAATTCGGATTCAAATTTGCGACAAAATCTGGAACTACATGGGGAATTGATGATATTGTTGAGCCTGAAGGAAAAGATGAGCTTGTTGCTCTCGCTCAGGACAAGGTGAAAGAAATTACTGATCAATACGAAAACGGACTTTTGTCTGATGAAGAGAAACATCGACTTATCGTTGAGACATGGCATGCAACCAAGAGTGAGGTTGAGAAGCTTATTCCAGCTACCCTTGATAAGATGGGATCTGTGTACGACATGATTACTTCTGGTGCTCGTGGATCACTTGGACAGATTACAAACATGGCAGGAATGAAGGGCCTCATTGTGAACTCTCAAGGAGAGACGATTGAAACTCCAATTCTGTCATCTGGTAAATCAGGTCTTTCGCCAATCGAATACTTCATTACAACTTACGGATCTCGAAAGGGACTTACTGATACGGCACTTAACACTGCGAAAGCTGGATACCTTACTCGACGTCTCTTCGATGTAGCGCAAGATGTTATCATTACAGAGCTTGATTGTGGAACTAAGAAGTCAGTAAAGATTTCTGCAGTAAGTGATTCAGGAATCGCTGTAGCACTTCTTAAAAAAGTCTATGGACGAACTATGTCAGCTGACGTTGTAACAAAGGATGGAGAAGTTCTCTTTAAGAAAAACTCATTGATTTCTAAGATTGATGCAAAAGTAATTGATGCTGCTGAAGTTGAAGAGGTTCATGTGTACTCACCGATGACATGTGAAACGACATATGGAGTCTGTGCAAAATGTTACGGAACTGATCTTGGGAATACTGAGCAGATTGATCTTGGGGAAGCGATCGGAACTGTAGCTGCCCAAGCGATTGGAGAGCCTGGTACTCAGCTTACGATGCGTACGTTCCATGCTGGAGGTACAGCGTCTGCAGGAGGAGATATTACCCAAGGACTTCCTCGAGTTGAAGAGCTCTTCGAGCGACGAAAACCAAAGACCCCTGCCCTTATTTGTAAAACTGACGGTGTGGTTACTGAGCTTATCAAAGAAGGTAAAGATACAATTGTGCACGTTGCAGCAGACAATAAGTCTACGGCAAAACGAGATACTCAGTATACGGTTCCACCAATTCGTGTTTCTCTTGTAAAAGCTGGAGATACACTGAAGCAAGGTCAACGAATTACTGATGGTTCGATTGATCTTCAAGATCTGTTCAAATATTCAGACAAAGAAACAACCCAAGAGTACATTATTGCCGAAATTAATAAGATCTATGAGCTTCAGGGAGAATCTGTTTCAAGGAAGCACATTGAGATTATCATTAAGCAAATGTTCTCACGAGGACGAGTTATGGACTCAGGGGATACGCCGCTTACGATCGGACAGATTGCTGATGTTGCCTACGTAAAAGACTTGAATAATCAGGCTAAAGAGCTTGGAAAGAAGGAAGCAGAAGTTGAATCTCTTATTCTTGGGATCTCCGAAGTTTCACTTTCACGTCGAAGTTTCCTTTCTGCAGCGTCATTCCAACATACAACGAAGGTTCTTATCTCTCACTCAGTGCGAGGTTCACACGAAGTGATCCGAGGTTTGAAAGAAAACGTTATCCTTGGACGACTGATTCCAGCAGGAACGGGATTCAAAGGAAGTAAGAAGTACGCAGCTGCTCAGGCGGTTAAAGCCCAAGAGATTGCTGAATATGAAGAACGAATGGAAGCGGAGCGAGCAATGGACGATGTTGAAGCACAATAAGAATACACAAAAAGCCTACAGAAAACTCACAATCTGTGGGTTTTTTTGTTGCCTTAAGGTATACTTGAGAAACATATGTCCGACAACGCAACTCACGAAATCAAAGACCGCATCAGTATCGAGGAACTGATTGGAGCAGATATGGATCTGATCCAAGCAGGGAAGAGTCTTAAGGGTCTCTGTCCTTTTCATAATGAGAAATCTCCCTCATTTCATGTTTCACCAGATCGAGGATCCTACTATTGTTTTGGGTGTGGTGCTAAAGGTGACGTCTTCACATATATTCAAGAAACAAAAGGAGTAGAGTTCCGCGAGGCGCTTGTTGAGCTTGCCGAAAAAGCTGGAGTAATCCTCGAGAACTTTTCATCAGAGAATACTCAAGAAGTAAAAGGGATGCACGGAGTGATGGAAATTGCGCAGAAGTTTTTCCTTGAGAAATTTCAGAATGATACTGAAAGTAAGTCATATATAAAAGCACGTGGGGTTACGAGTGAAATGAAAGAGAAATTTGGTGTCGGCTATGCTCCCAAAGATTGGCATGCTCTCGAGAATTACCTTAAGACTCAGAAAGTTTCGAAAGAGGATGCTCTCGCTGTTGGGCTTTTACGAGAAGGAGATAAAGGTGCGTATGATTATTTTCGGGATAGAATCATGTTCCCGATTTGTGATGGACAAGGAAGAATTATTGCGTACTCAGGAAGAATTCTTCATGACGACAATAAATCTGCAAAGTATATGAACAGCCCTGAGACTCCGCTTTTCAACAAGTCTCGTGCACTCTTTGGGCTCCATCTAGCGAAGCCTTCAATGCGAAAGATGGATTTCTCTATTCTTTGTGAAGGTCAGCTTGATGTTGTTTTGGCTCACCAAGCAGGGTGGACGAGCTGTGTTGCCTCATCTGGGACAGCAGCTACAGTAGATCAGTTTGAGATATTATCCAAGGTTTCAAATAACGTTATTATTGCTTACGATGGCGACAAAGCGGGGATAGCAGCCGCAAAACGTGCCTGGGATATTGCGTTACCGCTCGGACTCAATGTAAAAGTAGCAACGCTTCCTGATGGTGAGGATCCTGCTGATGTGATAGTTCGTGATCCTGAAGAGTTTAAGGCTATTATAAAGAACGCCAAGCATGTTATTGAGTTCGTCACCGAAAGAATTCTCCAGAAAGAGTCAGATAGTCACAAGGCAATTCAGCATCTAGAAAAGTATGTCATGCCGTACCTTAAATATGTTCGGAGTCATGTGGAGCGTAGCTACTTTGTCTCATATCTTGCCCAGAAGACCGGACTCAGCGAGGATACATTCTGGCTTGAAACAAGCGGAGTTGCTCAGCAGGCCTCGTCGCATGGACAAAAAGTTAATCATACAACGATCGAGAAGAAGTCGGCTTTCGATGAGTTGGTTGACGTTCTCTCTTGGCAAAAGACCCTGAAAAATCCATCAATAATTGCTTCTGAGGTTCTTGGCGGTATTTCACTTCCGCTTATTATACAGAGAATTGAAGATATTCTCGAAGAGAAAGTCCTTGATGAACAAAAGCTTTTCACACTCGAACAGCAACTCGAAAAACCGCAGCTCCTCACAGCACACGTCGAAGCTCTGGTGAAAAAAATTAATAAGGAGTTTGTAGAGCAAGAAATTAAAAACCTCCTTGCAAAACTCGGAGGAAAAAAAGATGAAGAGTTACTAGGAAAGATTCAAGATTTGCAGAAGAAAATCAAGGGGTAATAGTTGGTGAGCTTTCAAGATGTCAGAAGGTATTTCAGGATTAAGACTGTGGAATAAACATTAAATACAGATAGTCAAACAGCTAGTTTTCCACATTTTCTTAAGCACGGTGGCTCCTGAAAAGATATAATGAGTGGATTAATAGCTAAGCGATATCTTTTATGTACATGGGAGTAAAAAAAGCTAAAGCTAAGTCTAAGGTATTTAAGGCTTCTTTTAGTCTTCCGGCCGCTTTCATGTCTGTTGGGTATCAAGCCTATGCTGGGAAGTTTGGAGATGGTTCGGTCGATTCTACCGTTGAGATTAATTCGTCTACGCTAGATGGTCCTGTGCTTGCAGACAATGATCGCTTCGGCATCTCAGTCGCCTCTATCGGTGACCTTAACGGAGATGGGATGGATGATCTTGCGGTAGGGGCACTGGGGGACGACACAGGAGGGAGTGGCCGCGGCGCTGTCCACATCCTCTTCATGGGCACTGCAACGTTTCTTGAATATGGTAAACTTCACTCTTACAGATGAAGGACCCGGATCCCCAGGAAATGAAACAGACTACTTTGGATCACTTACGCGAGATGCCCTCATGGACCTCCAGAGTGCATCCGGACTCACAACTGATGGTATCTATGGAGCAGAGACGAGAGAGATGTTTGATCAGATTATCCAGATCGTTAAGATGATGGA
>Ga0222655_1000006_pt1 | contig 167921 bp, 159 predicted proteins | sample AntAcemetagen423_FD_179857 | JGI IMG/M metagenome (GOLD analysis project Ga0222655, IMG submission 179857) | Saline water microbial communities from Ace Lake, Antarctica - #423 | ecosystem: Environmental > Aquatic > Non-marine Saline and Alkaline > Saline | place: Antarctica: Ace Lake... | reverse complement strand
GCAAAGTTATGCGTCTTTCTCCCTAACTGCCACTCTAAACCGAGATGGGCAACTGATCGAGACAGTTACTACCAGATACAACTGCGAAGACTTGGATCCGAGTTTGTGTACCGAAGCAGACAAGGTAGTCGACCCAGCTACCCAAGATTCTGACGATAGTCAAATGTTAGTGGTCTTACTCATTGCATTGCTGTTGCTAATTTTAGCCGGCCTGGTTTATTACAAATTAAAAATCAGAGGTACGCGTATTTCAAACGATACTGTGGTTGATGATTTAGGAGGTAGCGATAACAACAATTAATATGAATGTGAAAATAAATAACGTAATTTTTGAAATAATTCAATCTACTGGTTTTACAATCTATAGATTAGTTGTATTGATAGCGGTTTTCTACTTCGCGTCGCTTTGTTTTTCACAGAGCGCACAAGCCGCTTCTTTTTCATTTACTACTAAACCAGCAGATTTTGGCGGTACTAATAATGGCAATTCACTCAATTGGGGTTTCTATATTCATCCGGGTGGAGGAGGAACTTTGAGGGCCGGACTTAATAAAAGTACATACAACCCGGGTGAACAAATTAGACTTAACACAAATGTTTCTGTAGCATTAGATTCTGTCCATACAGTATTTAGAGCATCTTACTCCTTACAAGGAAGTACCCAAACAACTGGCGACTTTCAGCTAAGTAATGGCGGCCAATATGGAATCCCGGCAAGGTGGAATGATAACAGCGTGAATAATTTCACTGCTCCGACAATTGCAGGCTCATACAATGTGGGTGTTATTGCCTGTTCCTTTCAAAATTTCCTTTATACTTTTCCTGATAATTTGTTTTCTAATAGAGAACCTGATTGCAAGTCTGGTTCACTTACTTTCACAGTAGTAAATACAAATACAATAAACAATGCAGCTTGCGTACCTTTAACAGGAAACCCAACCACAGTAACTGCGGGCGCTACTTTTGGAGCCGGAGCTCGCATAAGAAACACCGGTAACACTACCTGGACTGCAGCTTCGGGGTATCAGTTGGCTAGCGTTAACCCTACTTGGAATACAAGGTGGGGATCACCTACTTTTGGTTCAGTAGGAAATCAAGTAGTTTTACCAAATCAAGAAGCCGGGTTCCTTAGAGTATTTACTGCACCAACTACACCAGGAAATTATTCATTTGATTGGCAAATGTTTGTTAGTTATTTCCCTTTCGGTGATATTTGTAGACTTGATGTCAATGTAGTAGGTGGCGCTAGTTGTACTCAACAGCCGCTAAACTCTACCTATCACATCGGTGACGAAGTTGGCCTCTCTATTGACACTGGAGCAACTCACAACCTCGACAACACCGGAGCAAAATGTGAATACTTCTGTAACACTGGTTTTGAACATGTTGGAGGTAGTTGTGTACCAGTAGCACCACCCCCCCCAAATGTAGTTCTAACTGCCTCACCAGCTACGATCGAAGCCGGAGACTCTTCAACTCTCACTTGGTCAGTCAGCGGTCAAGTGACTAGTTGCAACGCCTCTAGTGGTTGGTCTGGATCCCGAGATATAACTGGAGGATCAGCCGTCGTATCACCTCTTTCTACTACCAACTATAGATTATCCTGTTCTGGCCCGGGTGGAACTGGAGTTGGTAATGCATTAATCGCTGTGACCAGCTCGCCGGTAGTTGGAAGTTGTTCAGCTTTGCCTGGCACTAATGCCAGCTTCCATCCGGGAGACAACTCTGTGTCAGTGAATACCACTTCTCTGCATAGCGACACCAATACTAATGCGCAGTGTGAGTTCTTTTGTAACTCACCGTCTTCATGGGATGGTTCGTCTTGTGTGGTACCAACGCCCACTATCCTACCTGGACCTACAGACTTAGACATATCAGTTGGGGGGCAAAGTATAATTAGAAGTGGAGGTAAGGTAAATGTAACTTGGACAGCTAAATCAGAAGACCCACTACTTAACTGTGTGGTTACGGGCGGGGGAATAAGCGATAACTTTAAACCATCCGATGCCTGGTCGGCAGTCTATACAAAGAGTAGTCAAACCACAACGCTCGCAAACGCTACCACCTTCAGTTTGAAATGTAGCGACGGTACTAGAAATTTCGAGGCCTTTGACAGAGTAGAAGTGATACCTTCTTTTCAAGAAATATAGGAAGCATGAGATTTACAAAACAGCGCGCCCGGAGGGCGTGCTGTTTTTTGCATAACCACAAATTTACCCAATTAGGCTTGTTATACTTGAGTCACATGGCTAAAAACGAAACCAACTTGGTAAAAAAACTCACCTACCGAGCAAGCGAAAGAATGGCTGTCTTACGTGAAATGAGTGTTCCTGAACGAAGTGCTATTTTTGAGAAGCTTTCCCCTTACGTACAACAATCTATCCTAAAGCAACTTTCAGTGCATGAAATTATTGAGATGTTGGATCATATGGATATGCAACAAGCACAGCATATTTTGGCGCGTATTACCAATCTAAAAATGAGAGAGAAAATCATTCAGCGACTCAAAGGAGACGTTAAAGAAAAAATAGATTATTTTTTGCGGTTTCATCCAAAAGCCACTCTGTCACTCATTAACTTTAATTATTTGTTTTTAGACTGCTCACTTACTATCAAACAAGCAACTGATTTGATTGGAGAACACTACGAAGAAACCGCTCGTTACCCAGAGGTACTAGTTCACGAAAAAGGAAGGTTGATTGGTGAAATTCCCTTAGCTTCAGTAGTGAAAGAGAGAAACACATCGATCTTAAAAAAGCACATCCAGTCGGTGCAGACTATTACTTATCAAGCCGAGGTAAACGAAGTTGTTGAAACCTTAATAAGTACAAATAGTAAAAAAATAATTGTTCTCGATCACGACACAAGTGTACTCGGGATTATTTACGCTGACGCGGCCAGAATGTTGCTTGGGCACTTACCAGCAGAGTCACTGTATGATTTTGCTGGGGTCGATGATAGCGAAAAACCATTTGATAGTATTGGCAAAAAAGTACAACTTAGATATAAGTGGCTAATTTTAAACTTAGCTACTTCTTTTTTGGCTGGTTCGGTAGTTTTAGCTTTTCAGTCCACCCTCGACGCTCTAACCATTTTGGCTGTTTACATTCCAATTATTGCAGGAATGGGTGGAAATGCCGCCACCCAGTCTTTTGCCATCATGGTGCGAGGGATCACCCTCGGTACAGTCTCACTTAAGAATGCCGCCCCAGCCATTTGGAATGAGTTAGTCGCTGGTTTACTTAACGGAATTATCATTGGTTCGATTGTAGCTCTTATTTCTGCCCTTTGGAACGGTGAGCCGATATTAGGTCTGGTGGTCGGTACAGCTTTAATCGGGGCTCATATCGTAGCTGCCATAGCCGGGTCTTTTATACCTCTGTTTATGAAGTATATCGGTAAAGACCCAGCTGCTTCTTCGACTATTTTTATTACTACTGCTACTGACGTATTAGGTTTGATTTTCTTGCTAGGCCTAGCGACCATAGTATTACTATAAGTGATATAATTTTTAACTAACATTATGAAAATTGCAGAAAGGATAGTGATGGTTTTGTTGTTACTTTGCCTAATCGGTGGAGTTTCTTGGATTTATTTTGCCGTACAACACGAACAGCAAGAAGTTCGAGACGCGGTGGCAAGAGGTGAATTTGAACGTAAGCCAGTAGACGTAGTAGTAACTCCAGAAGAATGGCGGATTATATATCCAGACACTGTACCGCTTCAGATTGGTTCCTCTACGGTAGAAGCTTCAGTGGCCGATAGTTTACCTGAACGAATCAAAGGCTTGTCTGAGACTCCGTTCTTGCCTCAAAACGTAGTTAAACTGTTTGCTTTCGGGGCTTACGGTAGTCATGCAATTTGGATGAAAGACATGAACTACGCCATAGATATTATTTGGGCTGACAAAGAAGGAGAGATTGTTTATCTAAAAGAAAATGTTTCGCCAGATTCTTATCCTGCTTCGTTTAGCTCGCCAGAACCAGCTTGGTTTGTAATCGAGGCCAACGCGGGTTTTGTTGCCAGAAACGCAGTTAAGGTGGGAGACAAGATGTTTCTGATAAATTAGTTGCATATTTATAATATTATTGCATAATAGCAGGACACGATGATCGCCTCATATTCTTATGGGGAGGAAAGTCCGGACACGTCCTTGTGTTATACAAGGAGCAGGGTAGCGGGTAACACCCGTCCATAGCAATGTGTGAGGTGCGAGCAGAGACGCCCTGAGCGAAAGCAACGGGATTCCTATTTATAGGAATAGTCAGATTGGTAACAATTTGGGTGAAACGGCAAAATCCTTACCTACGTGCAAGACCGTGTCTCGCCGGCTCTAAATCCTCATAGGATTTAGAGCCGGCGAGAAGAGTCGCGTGAGGTTTGCAGTAATGTAAACCCTAGGTAAATGATCATCCGGACTTCGGTCCGACAGAATCCGGCTTATGTGTACAAGAACACCCGCAAGGGTGTTTTTTGTTCGTGTTAAGATTAGGTATATTAATTAGGATGTATATTTTATGTCGAGTAGTCCATTTATTCCAAAGTTGAAACCTGAGTCTGATCATGTGTCTGACAAACAGCAAGTAAGGCCTGATTCAGGAGTTGTCGGTTTACAAAAGTTCCCCCAGTATCTAGTTTTAGGACTGTTTCTTTTGTTACCTTTGTTCTTCGTTCCAAAGCTTTGGGCAACTCTCGGTTTTGATAAAGTCATATTAACTTTGTTGGTGTCAGCTATGGTTGTCGGCTTCACTAGCTTCATGTCCCTTAGGTTGACTAGAGCTAAGACTGTTTTGCCTTTTTCTCTTCTTATATTCTGGGGGTTTGTCGTCGTGGCTTTTGTATCTGCCTTATATTCAGGAGATACCATGGATTCACTTAGAGGTAGTGTTTTTGAAGTTCAGACAGTTGGGTTCTTGGTAGTGTTAGGTCTTTCTATAACCATACCGTTGATACTGCAAGGGTCTAGAGCAAAAGCTCTCAACGCTGTCTTTTTATTCTTCTCATCAGCTACCATTTTGTTAGCGTACAGCTTGGCTAGAATAATCTTCGGAGCCGAATTTTTGTCGTTTAGTAGTTTTAATACGGTAACCGTCTCACCGGTTGGAGATTTTAATGATATCGGTATTTTGTCCGGACTTATTATCGTTCTTAGCTTAATTTCTCTTGTCTTGCTTCGACTCAAAACCTGGTTGCAGTGGCTGATATTGGTGGTTGTTGCCATCGCGTTGACCTTGTTGGCTGTTATAAACTTTTTTAACCTTTGGTTAGCGGTTGGATTTTTTAGCTTTCTTGTTTTTGTCTTTTTAATTGCTCGCAATACTTTGTTCCAAGATACCGATAATTCGGGCTCTCATCAGACTTCAGCTTTACTGTTTGTTATCACAACCTTAGTTTGCGTTGTTTCGGCGGTCTTTATAATGGCTGGAGACCTTGCTGGAAACTCCGTTGCGAAGGTTGTTGTAGTAGATTATGCCGAGGTGACACCTTCGTTTAAAGGAACTTTGGGCATAGCTCGAGGCGTGTATGAAGAAAGCGCACTTTTAGGAATTGGTCCTAATCGGTTTGCGGACGGTTGGCGACTACATAAAGACCCAAACATCAATCAGACCATTTTTTGGGACACAGACTTCGACTCAGGAATCGGGTTTGTGCCGACTTTGTTTGTTAACCTAGGGCTACTAGGAGGGTCTGCGCTAGTGGCTTTCCATCTATGGTTTTTGTATCTGGGCTACCGAATGTTTATTGGATCAAGCAACCGCGATCCCTATTGGTTTTATGTAGGAGTGAGCTCTTTTGCGATGGCCAGTTTCGTGTGGTTAATGTCTTATATCTATGAACCAGGAGCCACCATTCTGCTGATTGGTGCATTGTTTACTGGTTTAACTTTTGTCTCGTCGGGAGCTTTGGTTCCAAGTTCAGTAAAGAGTATAAAACTAGTGACTAGTCGTCAGCGGGGATTTCTGCTGATGACACTAGTTATCGTGATTATTTCAGCCACATTTATATTCTTACTTTCAGTCGGAAAGCAATATATTGCTCAATCTAGTTTTACCGAATCAAGAAATACTACCGAGTCTGTAGAAGAGTTTGAGAGAATAGCTTCAGAGGCCTTCCTTTTGTATAGAGATGATCGGTTTGTTAACACCAGGGCACAGATTAAGTTGTCAGAAATAAATATTTTACTAAACATTCCTAACCCAACAGAAGAAGATCAACAACGCTTCTTAACTAACATAAGACAAGCCCAAATATTTATTGAACAGGCATTAATTGAAGATCCAACCAACCCCGACAATCACGCTATTCTGGCAGCTGTTTATTCTAGTCTAGCTGTGGCCGGAACAGATGGGGCAAAAGAGAGAGCTCTTGCGTCCTTGGAAGACGCTCAACAGTTAGATAATAAAAATCCTGGCTACTATTTGGCAGCCGCTCAAATGGCAGCTAGAGTTGGAGATCTAGCCTTAGCTCGTAGTAAAATTGCTGAATCTTTAGAATTAAAACCTAACTACACAGAAGCTCTTTACTTGTTGGCGCAGTTAGACATAGAAGAAGGAGATGTCGTCTCGGCCATAGCAATCGTACGTTCTATAATTTCCCTTGAACCGCGTAACCCTACTCGCTACTTCCAACTAGGAATGCTTTTATCCTCGGAGAAAAAGTACGAAGAAGCGATAGGCGAGTTTACTACAGCTGTGCGCATAGATCCTCAATATGCTAATGCTCGTTATCTATTGGCTCTGACTTACATCTCGGTCAGCCAGCCAGCCAAAGCACTAGTAGAATTAAGAATAGTGGCGCAAACAAATCAAGAAAATATTCAACTCCAAGAGCTGATTAGTAGAATAGAATCTGGAGATATCGAAACTGTTCCAGGGTTAGGTTTTGATACTCCAGTCAGAGAAGTTTCTGCAGAAGAAGACTCAACCGAGGTTGGAAGAAGGGCAGGAGAGACAGACTTAGTTTTTCCAGTTAATACCATACAAAATCGGGAAGACGACGAGGTAATAGACCTGGTCGATCCGTTTGTAGAGGAAGTTGACGAAACCAATAATGAAGCGGTAGAGTAATAACCTTTCATGGTTAAAAGAGTATTTAAATTTGTTTATCAAGAGGTGCGAGGATTGCATCAGGCTGCTTACGTGATTGCAATGTTTGCGGTCGGGTCACAAATTTTGGCAATAGTCCGCGATCGACTTCTGGCCCACTCCTTTGGAGCCGGTTTTGAACTAGACTTGTACTATGCAGCTTTTCGGATACCAGACCTGCTCTTTGTATTGTTTGCATCGGTCTTGTCGGTTTATGTATTGCTGCCATTTGTGAATCAGTACACTGAAGTAGGTTCAGAAAAAGCCGGAGCCGAGGTCTTGTCGCAAATCTTCACACTATTTCTTTGTGTCTATGTGGTGGTAGCAGGGATATTATTTGTCACGGCTCCCCTTTTCGTTCCCCATGTTTTCCCTGGTTTTGCTGGAGAGTTTGAAACCATTATTGAGTTACTAAGAATTCTCTTACTGCAACCATTCTTGCTCGGCCTGTCTAGTCTTTTTGGGGTCGTCACCCAAATGAACCATCGCTTTATTTTGTATGCTCTTAGTCCGCTTTTGTACAATATAGGAATTATCTTCGGAATTATCTTTTTATACCCGACGCTAGGATTAGTTGGTTTGGTGCTAGGAGTGGTATTCGGAGCACTAGGACACTTGCTGGTTCAGGTACCATTTGTAGCTAAAAGCAACTATGCCTTCAAGTTTGTGTCCAACATCAAGTGGCGCTTAGTAGGGAGAGTACTTTCGGTATCTGTTCCAAGAGCTTTCACCTTGTCAATCAACCAGATTGTTCTACTGGTGTTAATTGGTTTAGCTTCCTCGATGGCTGTAGGCTCCGTATCTGTTTTTCAGTTTGCCTTTAATTTGCAGTCTGTGCCGTTGGCTATTATTGGGATGAGTTATTCTGTGGCGGCTTTTCCCACTTTGTCTAATCTGTTTGCCAAACAAGACCACGCCGGATTTAATCTACAACTCTTAACCGCTCTTCGTCATATTATATTTTGGTCCATTCCTGTAATCGGTTTGGTAATTATTTTGCGAGCACAAATAGTACGAGTCTTACTCGGTAGTGGAGAGTTTGACTGGAGCGATACAAAACTGACCGCAGCGATTCTGGCCATTTTTGTGGTTTCGCTGATTGCTCAAGCGGTGCTACTGCTTCTCATCCGAGCTTTCTACGCGGGAGGAAGAACCATGTTGCCACTAATAGTAGCCTTAGTAGGAGGAGCTTTTTCCATAGGGCTAGCTTTTTGGTTACAAGCGCTTTATCAAGGAAATCAGGCCTTCCAGATAGTGCTTAATGATTCTTTTCGTTTAAGTGAAGTGGCTGGAGCTGAAGTTTTGGTTCTGCCACTAGCCTTTGTATTTGGACAGTTTGTCCAGTTGATCACTTTACTGGCTGTCTCTAGACGAGCCTTTGGAGTGAGTTATCGACCACTAATTAAACTGTTTGTTCAGGCCTCTGCCGCCGGTCTGGTTGGAGCCGTTTCGTCTTACGTTACGTTGGCCTTTGTAGTTGACGGAATCAACCAAGACACCTTCATTGGGATCATGCTTCAAGGTTTATCTGCCGGAATAATGGGTCTCATCGGTATTGTGCTGACCTATCTAGCTATGGACTCATCTGAAATAAAAGAAATTTACCGTTCGTTTCATACGCGCATATTAAAAACAGACAAGCAAATACCGCAGAAATAAACTAGCCTTTTTGGCTAAGTAGGGTAAAGTATAGCAACTTTATGCAGATACGTAATTTTAGTATTATCGCCCACATTGACCATGGTAAGTCTACGCTGGCAGACAGAATGCTTGAGGCGACCAAGACAGTAGAGGCTAGAAAAATGAAAGACCAAGTTCTAGATTCAATGGATTTAGAGCGTGAAAGAGGTATCACTATTAAGATGCAACCAGTTCGAATGGAGTATATTAATAAAGGTGAGAAGTATGAATTTAATCTGATTGACACCCCTGGCCACATCGACTTTTCATACGAAGTTTCGCGCGCTCTCAAGGCCGTAGAAGGGGTCTTGCTTTTGGTAGACAGTACGCAAGGGATTCAGGCCCAAACTCTCACCACGCTCCAAATGGCTAAAGATTTAGACCTAACAATTATTCCTGTCTTAACCAAGACAGACGTTCCTCATTCAAGGCCAGATGAGGTAGGAAAAGAAGTAATGAGACTTTTAGATTGTACGCGCGAAGATATGTTGTTGGTCTCAGGAAAAACCGGTGCTGGAGTGGAAGCTTTACTTGAGGCTATTACCTTACGTATACCGGCACCAAGAGAAACCAGCCTCGATACTTACCGCGGCCTTATTTTTGATTTTCAATATTCTAACCATCGGGGGATTATTGTCTTTATGCGTGTATTTGACGGTGAAGTTAAAAAGGGGGATGTACTAAGGTTTGCCGCTAGTAAGAGAATTTTCACCGCCCTTGAAGTTGGTGTGGTTAAACCAGAAGAATTTCCAGTGAATTCGCTTTCAGCTGGAGAAATTGGCTATATTGTTACCGGGATCAAAGAACCAGGGGTAGCCGGGGTAGGTGACACTCTAATGAAAGAAAAAGGTACCACAGAGGCTCTAGGAGGCTACCAGCTAGCTCGTCCAGTAGTATGGTCTTCTGTCTTTCCGGAAAACCAAGACGACTTTACTCAGCTCCGCCAAGCGCTAGACAGGTTGCAGCTTTCAGACTCTTCACTATCATACGAAGAAGAGTCTTCAGGGGTACTTGGTCGCGGTTTCCGCTGTGGCTTTTTAGGTATGTTGCACATGGAGATTATTACCGAGCGTCTTCGTCGAGAATTTAATATTGATATTATTATTACCGCGCCGTCTATTTCTTATGAGATAACTTGGCCAGACGGTAGAATAGAAAATATTTACGCTGCCAACCGATTTCCTGAATACGGAGAAAATGTAACGGTTCGAGAGCCTTGGGTTTTAGGGCAGATTATTCTACCTGGAGACTATATGGGAAATATTATGACTCTGCTTTATGAACACGAAGGGAGCGTGATCGATACTGAACTATTTAGTGATGGTCGAACACTGCTTTCTATCGAGATGCCCTTGCGTGAACTAATGCGTGGATTTTTTGATCGACTAAAGAATGCCAGTAGTGGCTATGCTTCCCTTTCGTACGAAATAGCTGAGTTACGTCCAGCTACAGTAACCAAACTAGATGTGTTGGTAGCTGAGGATATTGTACCAGCCTTTTCTCGGGTAGTCGGTATGGCTAGGGCCGAGATAGACGCCAAGGCCATTACGGAAAAGCTGTTTAATACCCTTCCACGCCAGCAGTTTGCGGTAAAAATTCAAGCCAAAGTAATGGGTAAAATAATTGCCACTAAGAAAATATCAGCTGTCAGAAAAGACGTAACCGCCCACTTGTATGGGGGAGACGTTTCCCGTAAAAATAAATTAAGAGACAAGCAGAAAAAAGGAAAAGCCAAAGCGCTTGCCTACGGAAAAGTTCATATTCCGTCCGAAGTATTTATGAAAATGATGAAAGGGGACTAAAAAAGCCTGTCTCCAAGACCGGCTTTTTTCTGTCTACTAACCTAGTAAACCACTACCGCCGGAATAGGCAAATATCATACTTAGAATGATTAGTATGGCAATAACTCCCCATATCCACTTCATGGCAGTTTTGGTCTTTTTGCTAAATAAAATACTCATGAGTGCAATCTTACCTTAGTTTCTAATTTATTTAAACAGCAGGTAGTAGTATACTGGTATTGAGTGTTAAGCTGAAGTTATCTCTTGTCACCAGCAATATTCTCCCTTGAGGGGTCGAATCTGCTGAGGCGTCTGTATAATTTTGTAATAGTCGTATCAAAATACTCTTATACTCAATCAATGTTTGATTTTTATCAAAAAAGGAAACTGCGAAGTGTTATTAACTCTCCCTTTACTCAAGGGCTGATTTTACTTCTGGTTATTTGGGTGGGTTGGAGCGCATATGTGCGTTACGACATTGCCATGGAAATGCAAGACAGAAGGGAGGTGGCTGAACAACAGGCTACTGCCCTGCAGGCCCGTAAAGACACCCTGGAGGAGAAAGTACAGTACTTGTCTAGTGAGCGGGGAATGGAGGCAGAAATGAGGAGACAATTCGATGTAGCCCTGCCGGGAGAGCAGGTAGTTGTGATTGTCGACAGAAATGATGAAGAGCCAGAGATTAAACCGCTTGCCGGTAGTACCAACAAAGACAGTGCCAAGTGGTACTTGTTTTGGCGTTAGAATGATATAATGTTGAGCATTAAGACTAAATTTTAATTATGGATACTCCAGAAACAAACTCACAAGTTACTATTTACAGCACCCCGGTGTGTCATTTTTGTCACGCTGCTAAGGAATTCTTCGACGCAAACAACGTGTCATATACAGAATACGACGTGGCGGCAGATGCAGACAAGCGTCAAGAAATGATCGATATGACCGGTCAAATGGGCGTACCAGTAATCAAGGTCGGCGACGATGTAATTATTGGTTTTGACGAGTCAAAACTAACTGAACTTTTAGCTCTATAAGTAGACAGGTCAATAGTTAAAAACCGGTACAAAATGTACCGGTTTTTAACTTGTGCCCCTTGCAGGAATCGAACCTACAATTGCTCGTTAGGAGTGAGCGGTTATATCCATTTAACTAAAGGGGCGGATGATGAATAGAGTAGCATAAATAAAATTTTCTTCATCTTTTTTTGCTATAATGTACTCATGCAACCAGAAAAGAAGGAGGGTGAGTCAATTAATGAGTTGATAAAGCAGAATCAAGAGCTGCTTTCGCAAAATAATGAGTTAATTAAAAAACTCTATCGGAACACGATGTGGGGCTTTTACTTGAAGATTATCGGTTTTTTAATTATTGTTGGAGCGCCAGTAGCTTTGTACTACTACGTGCTAGAGCCGTATTTTAATTCCTTTGGTTCCTCGTTCCAAACTTTTGTTACTGGCTTGCAGGAAGTCCCAGGCTGGAAACAGATACAACACGGTTTAGAAGAAGGTGAATAAACAACCTGATAGCTAAAGAGATTGAAATTATTCTAAAATTAAGTACAATAGCCAGCGTACCAAAAAGTATTTGCTTGGGTAGCTCAGTTGGTAGAGCATTCGATTGAAGCTCGAAGGGTCAGCAGTTCGAGCCTGCTCCCAAGCACAAAGAAAACCCGCTAGGCGGGTTTTTGTGTAATTGGGAAGAAAAGTACCTTCGTACTTTTCGTGCAGGATCGAACGACGGAAGGATGTCTTTTCTTCGTCCCTAGAAGAAAAACGAGTGAGTCGTGTCCCGCGGCACTTATGAGCGTAAGCGAATTTGTGATCGTCAGGACGACGCCTGCTCCCAAGCACAAAGAAAACCCGCTAGGCGGGTTTTCTTTGTGCTTGCAAAAATATTTTAAAAGGGTTTAATATATATGTTATCTACAGTGTAGGAGAACAACATGTTCCTTAAAAATGTTCAGGTATACGACGCAATCGGCAACAAACTCGAAGATAAAGTGTCGGGTATGCTTACTGATCGCTTGCCTCCAAGCAAAAAAACTACCGAGGGCTTTTCTCTGATTGCCGTTGAAGTTAGTACCAGGAGTAAAGCCGTCTACATAAAATATGAAGATGCGTTCCAAGAGTAGATGCGTTCGCAATCAGACTTGGGCGGATATGTGTTTACATAGCCGCCCTTTATTAATGTCTATTTTTAGGAGTTTTAGCTCTGCCCATAATAATAACTAAAGGAAATTCGTCATTTTATTTGCTTTTTTAAGTAAAAGTAGTTTAATGTCTGTTGAATTCAAGTAAAGGGAAAAGATTGTGACAGAATTTATTAAAAATGATCCAAGTGAAAAGTACGTTGAAGATGTTCAAATTTACAATGGTAATGGTGAAGAGCAATACAAAGCAAGTGGTTCGATTATGAACAGGACTTCTACGCCTTGTATAGTAAATGGCATAAATCTGGTTCCTGTTAAAATGAGAGGCTTAGACGAAATAGTTCGAGTGGTCTGGGTAGATTACAAAGACTCGATTTTATCAAAGTAAATAAACTGATACGTTATTCAGTCAGTCTAGAGCGGTTACACCAACCGCTTTTTATTTATGCCCAGCGTTGCTTTTAACTTTTAGTTGAGTAGTTCGGTGCTTGTCTAGTTTAGGTAGTTTTATCTCTAGTAGCCCGTGCTTCTCTTGTGCTTCGGCTTCGTCAATAGCTACTTCTTCAGGCAATAGTAAAGTGCGGGAAAAGCTTCCCCAGAAAAGTTCGCGGTGAAAGTATCCGTCGTCATGGGCTTCTTGGTATTCTTCGCGTACGCCTCGGAGGGTGACCATATCGCGAGTGATAGATATTTCTAAGTCTGCTGGACTAACTCCGGCCACCAAAGCTCTAATAACAATAGTGTCGTCTGTTTGATACATATCCACCGGTAATTCGCCATCTTGTTGCTGTTCTGAGTCGGGTTCATCTTCAGACCAGTTCGTGTCTTCTTCTGAATCTTCTTCAACTGCTAATTCATCATCCTCACCAAATTCGTGATCTTCGTCTAAGATGCGATCGTAGTCTTCGGATTTTCCGCCGGTGAGTCTTTCTAAAAATGATGGTTTTTTCATGATAATTTTTGTTGAATATAATGGTTGTGTTCAAGAATTTTGATTTTTTCAAAAAGTAGGAAAAGGATTATGATTCCCATCCATACAAAAAGGAATACAGTTAGGATTGTTCCTCCACTTGCATCCATTATAAAAAAGTTGAATAAAGCATGCAATACAATGGCAATGAATAACCCCAATGTACCCGCTAAAACCTGCACTATTTTGGAACGGTAATAAGCCAAGGCTAAGAACACGCCAACGGTACCAGAGGCTAATACATGCAGAAGGGTAGCTCCCAAGAAGCGGAAGCCACCGGTCATGGCGGATCCTATGAGGTCGCCTGCTATTAAGGGGTTGAATATAAATAAAGCATTTTCAAGAGCCGCAAACCCAAGCGCCACCACTACCATATAAATAACCATGTCGATTGGTTCGTCTACTTCTCGATTCCAAAAGATTAGAGCTAGGGCAACGGCGTATTTCATCAACTCTTCTACAATTACCCAAACCACCATCATTTGGGTTCCTGAGTAAAGTTCGATGGCAATTTTTTGCAAAGGCAAAGCCATTGGAACTACTGCCATACCAGCAATAAATGAAATAGCAATTAGAAAATAGGGTTCAGGTTTACGACTATCTTCTCGAAGCCAAAACCAGACCCAAAACAAAGCAGGTATCAAACCAGCCAGAAAGGAGATTGCGAAAATGGTAGATTCCATGTATCTGGTTTATTGTACCAGACGGTAAAAGGTTATTTTAGCCGGGCCACTTGGCAACCATTAGGATATTATGGTCTTTGATTTCGGTTGGTGCATTTTGCCAGACAGTTTCGGTTACAAACGGCATAAACGGGTGCAGCATTTTGAGAGAGGCAACTAGACATTCTTTTAGAACATACTGTCGAGAAAACTTTGCTACCTCATCTTCACCGTTTAGGATTTCTTTTGATTCTTCTAGAACTTTGTCAGCTAACTCTCCCCAGATATAGTGGTAGGCTTTTTCTCCAGCTAAGTACAAGCTAAACCGCTCGATGTCGTCGGTTACTTCAAGTACGGTCTTCTTTAGGTCGCGAATAATCTCTTGGTCGCGTGTAGAAAGGTCGGGAATTTGTTCCCAGTTAGCGTCAGCGATGTTGGTGAGCACAAAACGACTAATGTTCCACACTTTGTTAGCAAACTTCTTGTAGGCGCGAATTTTGTCTTCTGAGAGTGGCATATCGTTGCCCGGGGCGGCGCCAATGATAAGAGAAAGGCGAGTGGCGTCGGCTCCGAATTTGGCAATCATGTCGAGCGGGTCGATTACGTTGCCGACCGACTTACTCATTTTTTTGCCTTTTTCATCACGAACCAGTCCGTGTAGGTAGACGTTTTTGAAAGGGACTTGGCCCAGATGATAAGTGCTCATTAGGATCATTCTGGCTACCCAGAAAAATATAATATCGTAGCCGGTTTCTAAGACAGTGTTAGGATGGTAGGTTTTTAGATCGTCGGTTTGTTCGGGCCAGCCGAGGGTAGAGAAGGTCCAGAGTCCAGAAGAAAACCAAGTATCCAGAGTATCGGATTCTTGTTCCCAACCTTCGCCGGGAGAGTCGATTTGGACTTTAATTTCTCCATCCTTATACCCCAGAGTATCCTCTCTGCCTTCGGCATTCACCTTATACCCCAGAGTATCCTCTCTGCCTTCGGCATTCACCTTATACCAAGCTGGGATGCGGTGTCCGTACCAGATTTGGCGAGAAATACACCAGTCGTTGAGGTTTTCGATCCAGTTGAAATAGACTCGCTTGAAGCGTTCCGGAAAGATGTCCGTTCCACCATTTTCTACCGCCGCTACCATTAGTTCTTTTAGGGTTACTTCACTGCCACTTTCTATACCGGGTATTTCTGAGTGCTTGAGGATAAATTTTTTGTTCACATCAATCCACCATTGCAGCTTTGGAAGAGGTTCTATAACAGCTCCGGTACGTTCGGCGGTAGCAATATTTTGAGTAGTATCTTCGGTTTTTTCTAGTAGACCTTCTTCTTCGAGCCAGGCTACTACCTCAGCTCGCGCCGCTTCGACTTTGAGATTATTTAAACGACCCTCGACCAGCATTTTGGCGTATTCATTTATCACCTGTGGTCGGCGGGTGATATTGGCTCGGTCGGCGATGTCCCAGTCGATTTTGCTGTGAGCCGGCGTAACGCCCACCGCTCCAGTACCAAACTCTGGATCTACCTCCTCGTCTCCCACAACCGTGACGCTGACCGGAACGTCACAAAAAATGAAGTCGAAAGTCTGACCAATATATTGTTTGTATCTTACGTCATCTGGATGTACCGCTACGGCGGTGTCACCAACCTTGGTTTCCGGACGGGTAGTAGCGATGGTAATAGGGAAGTCTTTGGTGTATTTAAAAGTATAAAGTTTTCCTTGCCTTTGTTCGTGAACAATCTCGTCGTCGGAAATAGTAGTTTGCCCCTTTGGGTCCCAGTTGACGATGCGGTCACCGCGGTAAATCAAGCCGTCGTTGTACATGTTTACAAAGGCCGTCATGACAGCCTTGTATCGTTTGTCGTCTAAGGTAAAGGCATAGCGCGACCAATCAAGACTCGACCCCATCTTTTTTGTTTGGTTGATAATAGTGTCTTTGCTTTCTTCGGCAAACGCCTCCACTCTCTCTAGGAAAGCTTCACGACCAAGGTCATGGCGGCTTTTTTTCTCTTTTTTCAGAACTTCTTTTTCTACTTTAGACTGAGTAGCAATAGCGGCTGAGTCGGTACCAGGAATCCAAAGAGTTTTCTTGCCCTGCATTCGATGATAGCGAACCAAAATGTCTTCGACAGCCAACATGGCGGCGTGGCCCATATGGAGCGTACCAGTTACGTTGGGAGGGGGAAGAACAATAGAAAAAGCTTCAGCGTCAGCTTCGGTAATACCGTCTTTAATACAATTGTCAGGGTTAAAATACCCCGAATCTTTCCACATTTTGTAGAGATTATCTTCGTGAGCTTCTGGGTTGTAAGGAGACAAAAATATCTCTGGAGTGTCTGGTTGTTGTCGGTCTGTCATACGCTAAATATCTAGCGATAGTAACATGAATTTAAGCTTGGTTGAAGCATGGAGGGTTAGGCAAGTGAACGGTTTCCGTCGGCCCGTATTACATCGGTACCGGTTGGTAGCATGGCGCTCTTGGCTCTGGCATGGCCGGCTAGAGCGATCATGATACTGTTGTCGGTTGATAGGCCGGGAGCGGGGAAATATGATGTTACTTCCGGATAATTTTCTAGCAAGAATGTTTCCACGGTGCGCTTGATGTGAGTGTTGGCGCTGACCCCACCTCCGACGATCAGAGTTTTAGCGCCATGTGTATCAATGGCGGAGATTGTCTTCTTGAGTAATACTGTAGTAACCGCGTCTTCAAAGTCTCGAGCGATAGCAGTCTTTTCGTCGTCAGTTAGGGTCTTGTCGGCCACTGCGTACCTGACTGCTGTCTTAAGGCCAGAAAAAGAGAAGTCTAAGTCTTTAGAATGAAGCATTGGGGATGGTAGTTCGGTATATTGCGGAAGCTCTCGTTTTCGGGCTTCTCCCGCCAGTCTGGCTACTTCTGGTCCACCAGGGTAAGAAATACCCAGCAAGCGGGCGACTTTGTCATATGCCTCGCCGACAGCATCATCGCGTGTCTGACCAATTTTTTCATAATCACCCCAATCTTTCATTAATATAAGTTCAGTGTGTCCACCAGAAATAAGAAGTGAGATGGCCGGGAAAGGGATGTCAGACAATTGGTCGTCACGCTCAACATCATAAACGCTAGCCAAGATGTGACCTTCCATGTGATTCACTCCGACTACTGGTGTGTTCCAAAGAAGCGCCAAAGCTTTAGCAAAGTTTACTCCTACCCAAAGGGCAGGTTCGAGCCCGGGTCCACTGGTTACTGCTATCAGGTCTATTTCGGTTATTCCAGCTTCTTTAAAAAAACTGAGTAATTTATCGGCTAGCCCGGGTTCACGTTCGAGGAGATTTATAATTTTGGTTTTCATTTCTTCCGAGACTTCATTTTCGGTTGGATCAGATTCTAATCCAGATTCCGCCAAAGCTTTATTAAGTATTGGCACAATAATCGCTGCGTGTTCGCGCTTAGCTAAAGCCGGGAAGACACCACCATATTCTTTATGTACATCAATTTGTGACCAAATCGCGTCACCGAGAATTTCGTAAGTGGCGTGTGGAAATTCACCCTCGGCCCGGAGTAGGCTGATGGCTGTCTCATCACAAGATGTCTCAATCGACAAAATAATCATGGCGGTACTATACCGCACACATTGCCAAATAGCAAAAATGTGGTATCGTCTTTTCATCATCATAATAGGAGAGCTGCCGATGACAACAAAAGTAAGATTTATCTTGCGACACGGTTCTTGCCCCAACAATAGTTCAGGTGGTGGGCACAAGATTGTGTCCAGCAAAACTAGTACTGTAGCAGGTTCGATACTCATGGATGTCTGTGAGTATTGCGATCCTTCAAAAATACCGCCTCACAGCACTGTCAAAAGTTACATAGAAAGTGCTAGAAATAATTTTTAGTTCATCCGGAGGTGCGAACAACTGTTTGTACCTCCATTTTTTATTTTTATAGTGTTGTATAGTTACAAACATGCACACAGTTGTAACTCACAGCGGTAGTTTTGATCCAGACGACGTCTTGGCGGTGGCAGTGGTAACTCTCCACTTGGGTCAAAATAACTACGAGGTAATTCGTAGTCGAGATACAGATGTTATAGACAACGCGGATTGGGTAGTTGATGTAGGAGGAAAATACGATCCAGACAAAAAGCGTTTCGATCACCACCAAAATGGCGTACCAAAGCGAGAAAACGGTATTCCTTATTCAGCCTTTGGTTTGGTGTGGAAGGAAATTGGAGTGGAGTTGTGTGAGTCAGAATCTGTCGCTAATAAGATTGAAGAAAGATTAGTTTATCCAATTGATGCGGCGGACAACAATGTACCTGTTTGTTGCACTTGTTCTTCAGACATACAATCTTACGAATTTTTCGATGTCATAAATACTTTCAAACCAGCCTGGGGAAGTGAAGAGGATTTTTATACTGGGTTTATGAGAGCGGTTTCGTTTGCTCGCAAACTGCTCAGGAGACAAATAGCTCACGCAAAGGGAGAAGAAGAGATGTTAAAACTTATTTCTGAAACGTACGAAAAAGCCGAAGAGAAAAAGATTTTAATTTTTGATAAACCGATTGATCGACAGGTAACAGCTGGCTTCAAGGACGTTGAGGTTTTTGTTTCACCTGTGTTTGCTGTCGACACAGAAAACTGGATGGCTGTCGCAGTGGCAGAAAAGCCTCAAGGCTTCAACTATAGAGTGTCGTTTCCAAAAGAGTGGGCAGGAATGGGTGGGGAAGATTTGCAAAAAGTTTCGGGTATAAAAGATGCAGTTTTTTGTCACAAAGAGCGCTATATTTTTATCGGCAAGAATAAAGAGTCAGTGCTAGAAGCGGTCAAGCAAATTGTGAGTAAATAGGTTATTAGAAAAGGGTGGTTCGCAAAGCGAACCACCCTTTTCTAAATTGTGACCGATACAAGACTTGCTCCACAAGAGTACTTCCATTTTTATACTCCTTTTAGTCGTTAAAAATTAGGTCGTCTTGTGACCTCTACAATGGAGAGGGTATTTTACTCCGGGGGAGTAAAAGCCACTACCAGTAAACCTTTAAACGAAATCAGTGTGACCGATACAAGACTTGAACTTGTGACCTCTACAATGTCAATGTAGCGCTCTACCAGCTGAGCTAATCGGTCTGATAGAACAACAGTATACTTCTGATTTTTATAAGTGCAATCATAGCTTATTGTATTTTGTGAAATTAGAATTGAATAGTAAGATGTAAGTCTATGGAAGATAAAGAAAATAAAATCACTTCAGTGGAAACTATTGCTCACAAAACTCCCGTGGAAGAGTTAGTGGCAAAGACAGAGGAAGCTTTAGAAATGAGTATGCATCATCCGGGTTCGCACACCTTTGACACAGAAGAGCTTCATAGTTATGCGGTTTCTTCTGATTTCGGTTCAGTATATGAGAAATATGAAAATCATGAGGTATTTAATCTTTCTGACATAAGAATAAGTATAGTAAGAGTTTTAGCAACTCTGGCTAAGGAGAAGTCACAATTAAAACCTGAATATGAAGAATATAAAGAGGCTGAAAAATATTCAAATTTACTAAAAGATAGAACTGACTTTATAGAGAGTTCAATTCATTCTTATGTAAAAACACTACAGCAGTTTTTTTTAATTAAAAAACAACAATTTAGATTATCCCCGGAAGATTATTTAGATAAGATTAGAGACATAGACTCTCGAAGGAGACAGGCTCACAATGCTCTAATAGAATCGCTGACTGTTTACACTAGAATAATTGAGACACTTGAGGATCAAGGTTTTCTCGAAGATCTTAAAATTCAGAACTGGAATTTTGGCTTTAAGCCCGACATATCCTTCGATGACCCTGATACCATTATGATTTTTTCAGATCAATTTCTTTCTGACAGAGATCTGATAAAAGACTGGGCTTTGAGTGCCCATGTTCATCAGCAACTAGCAAAAATAGATAAGTTACAAAATAGCGGCACCGAGTAGTCGGGGTCGCTATATAATTTGCTGTATCATATCAGTCGTAACTGATCCGTGTAGCCTCTGAGAACTTTTTCAAAAATTTCACGGTCTGTGATTTCTATTCCATTTTTCTTAAGAGCCTGTCTTATTTGTTCGAAATCATTTGACACTACAATGTTTTCGAAACTTTCGTTTTCTAGCGTTTTTGCAAACACTGACGATAAATTTGTACAAATAGTTTGTATGATTTTATCTTCGACGCACATAAAATACCCCTTAAGTACTTTTGAACAATTTATATTATATACATATTATTATGTTTTGTCAATATAAACGGGATCGGTGTCTTTTTTGATAGTCAGTAAGAATGGTACACTTCAGGCTTCTTAAAACTAATATATGACTGAAAAACAAACTCAAAAGATAGAATCAGAAATCCCCAAAACGCCGCTGGCTTTCTTTTGGTATGTTACAAAACCTTATAAGTGGTGGATGATAGGAGGTGCGTTGGTCGTAATATTAGCTACACTTCTTACTCAAAGTCTAGCTTACTTATTTAAATTAATAGTAGATAGCGTAGAAGCGGGAGACTACAGTCTTACTGTTATTGTAACTCTATCTTATCCTGTGCTTGTGCTGGCAGGCCAGCTGCTCTTTAGATTGAGTGGAATGTTTATAAGAAACTGGATGATCGGATCTCACAAAATGTGCGTAGATAAGCTCTCTAGTTATGTAATGAAGCACAGCCACGGCTATTTTATTGATAGATTTGCTGGCTCATTATTAAGTAAAGTCAACAACGTGGCTGGAGCTTTAGATATGATTATTCCAGACCTGCTGTGGACACACTTGAGTGCCTTAGTCTCTTTCATTGTGACATTCACCTTTCTTGTACTGGTCGATGTAAAGGCAGGATTAGTTTTTCTATTACTTATCATTGTTCTCTTGGTCTTTAATAGGAGAATGGCATCTAAGAAGATGGAGTACTCTCTACAGCTCGCTTCAGCCAGAACAGACCTCAGGTCCCAATTGGTTGATGTATTTTCAAATATTCAGGCAGTTAGACAGTATGCTCAGACCTCTGGAGAGGAGCATAATTTAAATCAATACAGTACAAAGCTTAGAGACACAAGTAGTAAAAGTTGGACCTACACAGAAAAAATGCTTTTTTGGAATACCATTATTCTGTTTGTATTTTCGTTAGTAATGTGTTGGTTTTTGCTCCAAGGCTGGCAAGCAGGTCAAGTATCAACGGGAGATTTGGTCCTAGTACTGGCGCTCTTTACTCAGATTATCGGAACGCTATTGTTCATTGGAAGAGCCTTTAATGCTGCAGCTAGAACGATTGGTGAAATGCAAGAAGGGTTGGAAGACTTACTTTTACCTTATGAGATAGTAGATAAGACAAATGCACATCCTATATTTATCGACAAAGCGTCGATTGATTGGAAAGAAGTACAATTCGAGTTTGGCGAACAAGCGGTCTTTAGTGGTTTTAATCTAGCTATTCCAGCCGGTCAGCGGGTTGGTTTGGTGGGACAATCTGGTGCTGGTAAATCTACCTTCGTATCGCTTCTCTTACGTCAGCATGACATTCAGGCTGGCTCGATTGAAATAGATGGTCAAAATATCGCAGAAGTCACTCAGGATTCATTGCGTCGATCTATTGCGGTCGTACCACAAGAGCCTGCTCTCTTCCATCGTACGATTAAAGAAAATATCTTGTACGGTAAGCCAGGTGCTTCAGAGGCAGAATTGATCGAAGTGGCTAAAAAAGCGCAGGCCCATGATTTCATAATGTCTCTTCCAGAAGGTTACGATACGATGGTTGGTGAAAGAGGGGTGAAGTTGTCGGGTGGTCAGAAGCAAAGAGTTGCTATAGCGCGAGCGATGCTCAAGAATGCGCCGATCCTGGTGCTCGATGAAGCTACTTCAGCGCTCGACAGTGAAAGCGAAGTGGCGATTCAGAAAGCCTTACATGAATTGATGGAAGGAAAGACAGTAATTGCCGTGGCTCACCGACTATCAACCTTGCGAGAAATGGACAGAATAATTGTCATGGAAGGAGGAAAAATAATTGAAGACGGAAATCACGAAAGCTTAAGTCAATCCGGCGGTGTATACGAGAGACTCTGGAGTCACCAGGCTGGAGGATTCCTAAAGGATTAATTAAAGGTCCGGACATTTAATATTCGTTACACTCATAAGACCTTACGCTCTCAATATTTCTAACGGAATAACTTTTAATTATCAAAGTGATCGGTTGGGGATTATAGCGGTTGCAAAGCTGTTCAAATATATCAATGAAGACTCTGTTTTCTGGATAAGGAACCAGATTTAATTCGTCGGTGGTCCAGTGTTTAAATAACAGCTCATCATCTTTCGCTAAAGGAGAAAGCGACGTCAGGAAAAACTGATTGCCCAAGATTGATGCTTCAGGAACCGTTCCAGAATAAAGCGACCAAGATAAGTAGTTGTCTGTAATACCAACGAAGTTCCCGGCTGGAACTACCCAGAAAATAAATATGACTATCCAGGCTAATTTATTTTTTCTTAGCCTCGATACAAACTCGGTAAAATTTAATTTAAAACTAGAGAAGAGAATAAATACCATTCCTAGCATGGCAATATTCCAAGGCCAGACAGATATATTCCAGTTGTTTCCGAACGGTCCGACTCCAATCATGACTGTGATAAACATCAAAATACTACCAGTGATAGCCAAGCTTCTAAAGCGCCGTACAAAAAACCCGATAGCTATAAGCGCTTCTATAAAGGGCACAAAGAGTGCGATGAGTACGATAAAAATTACAAGATAGACTCCCGTGTCTCCAAATGGTTGCCATAAGCTTTCGGTAAACCAAGGAAATATTTCTGTGAAAAAACGCAGGTTTAATTTTTGAATCCCGCTCCAAAAGTAAATTCCGCCGACAATTAATCTGGCAGCATCCAAAATTTTGTCTCTTGAAGCATATTTTGTTCTTACCAGGCTACTTAACAAAAATAAAATAGCACCGTAGTGAATGATCCAGGGCTGCAGGCGGGTGATGTCCAGTACTACAAGCAAAACCAAAGATATGATTCCGGCTGCGAGAAAATACTTCTTCAAGCGAAAACGTAGCAAGCTTAGGATTAAGCTGGCGATTACCGTCAAGAATAAAAAGTCATGGGCGAGGGCTGACATTTCTAGACCGGGGATGATTGGGCTGAGAGGGAAGCTTCGGTCGGTAGACCAGGCTTTGGATGTAATAAGTAACCCAGAAAGAAGTCCTAGTATCGTTGTATTCATCAACCAATTTATTCTGGTTTCGTCAGTAAAATTATCTCGCAGAGTATTTAGAAATTTTCCTAACATTCAGATTAGTATACCGCGAAACTTTTGCACGGAAACATCAGTACTATATAGCATAAACGCTATATTATATTTATGTGTGGAATCATTGGATACGTAGGAGAAAAAGAAGCCCAAGCAATATTACTGGAGGGTCTGCGGACGCTGGAGTATAGAGGTTATGATTCTGCCGGCCTATACATACCTCCGCATCATCCAGTTAGGTCAGTCGGGTCAATTGATAATCTGGCCAATAAATTAACTAAAGAAATTTCAGGTACAACTGGCATCGCCCACACCCGTTGGGCTACTCATGGTGCACCGACTGAAGCCAACGCACATCCGCATTTAGATGCTTCGGGCACTATTGCCTTGGTCCATAACGGCATTATAGAAAATTATCGAGAACTTAAAGAAGGTCTGATAGCTCAAGGAATCCAGTTTCAATCAGAGACTGACACTGAAGTGCTAGCCAAATTAATTGGCTCGTTGTATCAAGGAGATTTATTAAAAGCAGTTCAGGATGCGTTGTCTTTGGTCCGAGGGACTTACGGTATTTTGGTCACTTCAAAACTACATCCAGATAAGATAATTACCGCTCGAATGGGGAGTCCGATTGTGATTGGCCTCGCTGTGGATGGAAATTTAGTGGCTTCTGATGTCTCAGCTTTGCTTTTACATACCAAGGATGTGATCTATCTAGAAGATGGAGAATGTGCGGTGGTGACTAAAGATGGTTATGAAATAAGTACCTTAAAGGGTAAAAAGTTGGTCAGGTCGGCTGAGACAGTAGATATGAATATCGAGTCAGTGCAAAAAAATGGCTTTGCTCACTTCATGCTCAAGGAAATATTTGAAATACCCGAGGTGATAGAAAATACTATTCGCGGTCGGATCATTTTTGACCAAGGTCTCGTGAAGCTGGGTGGACTGGAGACTGTGCTGTCGCGACTTACTAGTCTAAATCGATTGACGATTGTCGGTTGCGGTTCGGCTTATTATGCTGGGCAAGTCGGGCGCTATTTTTTGGAAGAATATGCCGGCCTGCCGACCGAGGTGGAGCTGGGAAGCGAGTACCGATACAAGAGAAATCTGCCAGATAAAAATAGCGCCGTACTCGCCGTCACTCAGTCGGGGGAAACGGCAGATACCTTGGCCTCTATCCGCTTCGCCAAACAACAAAGTCTCCTAACTCTAGGAATAGTCAACGCTGTCGGTTCAACTATCGCCAGAGAAACCGACGCCGGAGTATACAACCACGCTGGGCCAGAGATTGCTGTCGCTTCCACAAAAGCTTTTGTTTCTCAACTTACGGTTTTTGTTTTACTCACGGTACTGATTGCTCGTGAACGAGAGATGACAAAAGAAGAAGGGAAGGAGATTTTAACTGAACTAAAAAAACTACCAGATACTTTGAGAGACTATCTAAAAAATACTGATGATATTAAAAAAGCAGCAAAAAAGTATGCCAACTATCGTGACGCAATGTATATCGGCCGCAAATTTCACGCCCCCGTTGCCTATGAAGGTTCATTGAAGTTGAAGGAAGTGACATATATTCACGCCGAAGCCTACGCCGCCGGAGAGCTAAAACACGGCTCGATTGCCATGCTAGATGAAAATTTCCCAGTGATTGCTCTTTGTCCTTATGATGATGTGTACGAAAAGATGATTTCAAACATTGAAGAGGTGAGAGCCAGAAAAGCCCCCGTCTTGGCTATTGCAACCGAAGGAAACAAACATATAGCAGAAATAGCCGATGATGTATTATTCGTACCCAAAGTTCACCCGATTCTCCAGCCGATAGTCAGCACTATCCCGTTACAACTTTTAGCCTATTACATTGGTGTAGAGAAAGGCTTAAATGTCGATCGGCCAAGAAATCTAGCTAAATCGGTAACGGTTGAGTAAAAAAACCCATTACTAAGCTTATTTTAAGGATATATTATTGACATTATGTCAATAATATGATACAATAAAGTTTGATTAAGTAGTTTTGGGTTTGGCAAATAGCTTCTCCCATTACATGACAAAAATATTGATAGTGGGAGATTTAATTCCACAAATCAAAAAGGAACATATCATGGAAATTATCTATGAAATGGGAGACTTTCGTTTCCTTTCCATACAACATGGCGACCTTGAGTTAGTTTCTTACTTTCAGTTTCGGACTTTAGCCTGGAACAAAGAAGGTTGGGAACAAGTTCCTGAAGGCGAGTTCGAACTTGATTCTTTTGATAGGACAGCCACTTACTGTGTTGTTACTTACAAAGGTCAGGTTGTATCAGGCTTTCGGCTAATTTACGCCGAGTCAGCCAACATACTTCCTTTTGCTAAGGGTTGTAGACGATGCGAACTAGCCAAGCTGAAAGCATCCAAACCAGGGATAGCTATTGAGGTTTCTCGATGGTGTACCGACCGGTCATTCCGAGGAAGCGTGCGAGCAGTTGCTCACAAGGTGATGACTGACAATCTCATCATGCTTTTATGCTCACTTGGAGCCAAGGTTGCCTACATGGATGTCTGTGACTTTCTATACTCTCATTTTGATAAAATAGGAGTATTGAGCAAACTTGGTGATCTGCACCACAGGCCAGAAGGATCTGGGTTTTATCCGGGTTCATTTGATCCTTTCGCTTCAGCCGAAAAAATGGGTCTCTTGGATAGATTCCAGGAAATCCAGCAAATCAGAGCTTGTGCCTAAAAGCACTCGCTCCCAAAGCTCCACGTAATCTACTTTTACGTTGGGGCTTTTCATTTGCAAAAATAAATGCAAAACACGCCTCGAAAGGCGTGTGAGATTCATTTATAAAGGGCGAGCTCCATATCCTCGGGCCTTGTCTTTCAGGCGGTCGAGGGGAGTGGTATTGTCAGACGCTAGTCTGAGGGAGGGGATCAGTTTGGCGACGTTTATTAAGTAGTCACGTTGCCAGCTCAAGAGCGTGTACCCATTTGTTTTAATTTCTGAACGCGCTATAAAATCATGCGATATCGGCGATGGAGTATTTATAAATAATTTCTCCACCTCCGGTAAATTTACAACCGGCTTAAATAGATAGATAGGGTTTTTATGCCGATCTACGCCGGTACAAATGAGCTCTATTTGCTTAGAGGTTAAACGTAACCCCAGTTTATCTTCAGCCAATCGAGTAGCGGTTTCTTCAGGAGCCCTCTCCATGTCAGACTTTTCTTCTAGCGGAAGCATCCACTGAAATTCAAGAAAATATGAATCTAAAACAATCACTTGACCACCCGCGTTCACTATCCAGAGCATTGATTGCCAGTGGTCTCGTCTACCTGTAGTTGAGTCTATCATGACATTTACCTCGTTGATTTATAGACGGAACATCTAGTTTAATAAATATCATAAATATAAGAGTAGTCAAGGTAGTTTGTACCAAATGTGCCCTTAGAGCAAAAGTGCACAACCAAAGGTTGCAAAAAAATGAAAAAGAGTATAATGTTCGGGTGTGCGAACAATCTCTAAGAAACAAGTTATCAGTGACACCAAAGAAGACTACATTCGAGCGATTTATATATTGCAGGAAGTCTCTGGCTCGGCTGGAGTGACTCAGATTGCTGAAAAGTTAGACTTAAGTAAGTCGACTGTATCTGAACGAATTAAAGATTTGGTACAAAACGGATTAGTGATTGCCGAGCCATACGCTGAAGTAAAGCTTACCGAAGAAGGTTTAGATGTGGGTAAAAAATTAACCTACAAACACCGAATTATTGAAGTGTTTTTGCATACTGTACTCAAAATACCAAAAGATAGAGTGCATACTGAAGCCCATTTGCTAGAGCACGCCTGCAGCGACGAAGTCATCCAGAAACTAGCTAAGTTTTTGGATCATCCAAAGAGCGACCCTCACGGTACTGCTATACCAGATATTAAAAATTGGAACTAAATTAAATTTATAAAAGTATGAATAGAAATATTGTAATTGTAGTAGCTATTATTCTTGGGTTGTTACTCGTGATTGGCTTGAGTTTAAGAAGTGAAGCGCCACTTAAGGTTGAAAACGAAAAAATAGTCGCCCTTAGTACTTTCACGATTCTTAACGACATGGTGATTGAAGTTGGTGGTGACAGAGTTGAAGCTATTTCTCTAACCAAACCAGGAGCAGAGATTCACGGTTACGAGACTACCCCCGGAGACTTAGTGCAAGCCTCAAGAGCAGACATTTTCTTTGAAAATGGGCTGAACCTAGAATTATGGGCAGATAAGTTGCGCTCTAGTTTACCAGACATGCCTTCGGTTATTGTTAGTGAAGGGGTAGAGGTGATGCAAATTTCAAAAGGAAGTTATGAAGGCAAACCAAACCCGCACGCTTGGATGTCGCCCAAGCAAGGGATTATTTACATCGAAAATATTCGAGACGGATTGATTTCTGTAGACCCAGACAACGCTGAGTACTTTACGGCTAATGCAGAAGCTTATATTACTCAGCTGTCTGTCGTAGATATGAAGCTTCAAGAGTCTCTTTCAGGGTTGCCAGAAAATAACCGAGTACTTGTGACTTGTGAGGGTGCCTTCTCCTACCTAACTAATGACTATGGTCTTGAAGAACTGTACCTATGGGCGATCAACGACGAATCTGGTGGTTCGCCTCAAGACGTCGCTCGCGTAATAGATACGGTTCGAGAAAAACAAATCCCAGCTGTGTTCTGCGAAAGTACCGTTGAGCCACGAATCCAACAAGAAGTAGTAGATGCTACGGATGCTATCTTAGGAGGACGATTATATGTAGACTCTTTGTCTCTTGCTGATGGTCCAGCTCCAACTTACCTAAAACTTCTAGAAAGCACTGCCGACATTATTATTAACGGTTTAACCAAATAACCATCTATGCAATACGCCATTGACATGAAAGATGTAAGCGTACAGTACGGCACAGACGTGGTTCTTAAAGACGCCTCAATTCAGATTCCTTACGGAACATTCACTGGTGTGATTGGGATGAATGGTGCCGGCAAGTCGACTTTATTTAAAGTTATAATGGGCTTAGTAAAACCAGTCAGGGGTTGTGTGGTGGTATGTGATGATTCTCCGGGTATCGCTCAAAAACACGGACACGTAGCTTATGTACCACAAAATGAGGTGGTCGACTGGGACTTCCCGGTCTCGGTTTACGAAGTAGTGATGATGGGTCGGGTCGGCTTACAAAACATTTTTAAAACCCCAACCAAAGAAGACCGAGAGCACGTCGAAAACGCCTTAACGAAAGTAAAAATGCTCGATTTTGTCGACCGCCAAATTGGCGAACTTTCAGGTGGACAAAAGAAGCGAGTGTTTGTAGCCAGGGCCTTGGCCCAAGGAGCCGAGATTCTACTCCTGGACGAACCTTTTGCCGGGTTAGATGCGTTAAGTGAACGTTCACTAACCCAACTCTTGGTTGAACTCAAAGGTGAAGGGAAGACCGTCATTTTGGCTACTCACGAACTCACTTCCTTGCCAGACATTTGTGACCGCGTGGCCTTAGTGAAACGGACGGTGATTGCTTACGGTCTAACCGAAGAGGTCTTTACCAGAGCTTTGGTAGAACAAACCTTCGACGGTATTATCCATAATGTTAATTTTGACAAGTAATTAAGATATGGACATCATTCAATTTATAATAGAACCGTTGCAATACTCCTTCATGCTGAAGGCGGTGATTGTTTCGGCGGTGGTAGGGGCGGCTTGCGCCGTACTTTCTTGTTTCTTGATTTTAAAAGGCTGGTCACTCTTAGGTGACGCTATTTCGCACGCGGTACTACCCGGAGTAGTGATAGCTTACATGATAGGGATTCCGTTTAGTATCGGCGCGTTTGTTTTTGCACTTCTGGCCGTAGTACTGATTGGCCTCATCAAAACCAATACAAAAATAAAAGAAGACGCCATTATGGGGATAGTATTTACTACGTTGTTTGCTCTGGGTCTGATTCTTATCTCTCAGGTTCGGAGTTCAGTCGACCTCACTCACGTTTTGTTCGGAGAGTTGCTTGGTATTTCAGACTATGCCGCATTATGGACCATTGGAGTGTTGTCGCTGGTGGCGGTCATTATTCTGGTCTTCCGACGCAGCTTCTTAATCTTTTGTTTCGACGTAGTCCACGCGCAGTCAGTTGGTATGCCGATTCGATTTATTCACTACGCGTTTTTGGTTTTGCTAGCGATTACTATCACCGGCTCATTGCAGACGGTCGGTATCATCCTGGTGATTGCCATGCTTATCACTCCCGGCTCAACCGCTTTCTTGCTCACTAAGCGCTTCACAGTAATGTTGCAAATCGCCGTTGCGGTAAGTGTGTTTAGCTCAGTGGTTGGAGCTTACTTAAGCTACTATCTAAATATCTCAACCGGAGGGGCGATTGTATTTCTACAAGGTTGTATTTTCTTGCTAGTCTTTGGTTATCAAGCCGTGATGGCCAGCCGAGTAAAGCTAAAAGAACAGTTGGTTAATTAAACACTAACAAAAGTTAGCCAGCGAAGCTGTCTAGCAAGACAGAACTTATGATCCCGCCAACAAGAAGGGTTTAACAATAAGTCTAATTAAGTTATTTATGCTAAAATAGCCGACATATGAAAACACTAAAAGAAAAACTTCGCGGCACATTTGCCGATTATTTTAAAGAGGTTATTTACGGTGGAATCGACGGGATCGTTACTACTTTTGCGGTAGTAGCTGGGTTTGCTGGAGCAGCGTTGTCGGGAAGCGAAGCTACTCAACTTACCTTTGCAGTAGTGCTGCTTTTTGGATTAGCCAACTTGTTTGCTGACGCAGCTTCAATGGGCTTGGGTAACTTTTTGTCAGTTCGATCGGAAAAAGACTTATACCTGGTTCATCGAAACGAAGAGCTGTCCGGTATCCGTAACGATCCCGAAAGTGAAAAGCACCAAACTATGAGAATTCTTCAAGAAAAAGGTTTTTCAGTGCCAGACTCTGAGGTATTAGCAACTACTTATCGTCAAAATGAAGAATACTGGCTAGACTTCATGATGCAACATAAAAAAGAAGAGTCTGATCCACGAGGGGAGAACGAGGTCTTTACTGGTCTGGCAACCTTCATCTCATTTATGATTTTTGGTTCGATTCCATTACTACCGTTTATGCTCCAAGAAACAGGCGATGCCGGAACAGCCTTCCTATATTCTTCAATTGGCACATTTCTCGCCCTAGTAGCTTTAGGGGTTCTAAAGTGGCGAGTAATTGGTGCCAAATTTGGCGCCTCAATATTTGAAGTGGTAGCAGTTGGAGGTACAGCAGCGGTGTTGGCTTACTTTGTCGGTACCTTCTTTGCAACTTAATATTGCCGAACAAAAGTAACCAAGTAACCCCTCTGGTCAAAAACGACCAAACCCCTAATCAAGCAATACTACGGCCAAATTGCTCGACTGGGTCTTTTATGTGGCTAATTTTAGTTTTCTTTTCACCACGAGTTCGTTCTATCTATGACTGAATCTTAAGTGTTCTGTGGCGCTAAAAGTTTATCTGACAGCTCTTCGATACCAGTTTTTGTTTTTGATGAGTAAGGAAAAAGTTTGTGCCCGGGAATTTGTTTACTGAGTTTTTCTAACTGTTTTTTGTACTGTGATTTTTTAATCTTGTCGACTTTATTTGCTACCACCACAATTTCTTTACCGGTATGCTCCAGTTCTCTAAGTACATATAGATCGTTGTCGGTCGGACCAACTACCGAGTCTATGAGTAAAACAACTGTAGGATTATTGCTAGATTCAAACAGATACCAGAAAATAAGATCACTTAGTTTTTCTAAAGTAGCACCGCCAGCTTTGGCAAAGCCATAGCCAGGTAAATCCATAAAGTAATGGGTGTCGTTGATAAGAAAAACGTTAATTTCCTTGGTTCGCCCTGGAGTTTTACTAGTTATAGCTAGTTTCTTAGAGCCGGTCAAAGAGTTCAAGAGACTAGACTTTCCAGCGTTTGAGCGCCCAATAAAAGCGATTTGCGGAGTCCCATCAAGAAGAATATCGTTGTCACCAACGACCCCTTTCATAAATTTTGCCGAGGTAATCTTCATATAATATTCATCCTAGCAATAAAAACCCAGAATAGCGATGAGGTCAGTTTAGCCGACTACTCTACTAGGTAAAGAAATACGTAATTAATTCCGGAATTAATTACGTATTTCTTTTATGGATTACATCTCTCACACTGCCCTGGGTCTGCCGTTGGGGTACCTTCAGCCGGCTTATTCTCGCTATGGAGACATTTTTGACACGAATAAACTAATTCTGTAGTGAGGTCAGTCGGTAGCCCGCAACTACTACAGGGTAGACCTTTAATCACATCAGTAACTAAAAAACCTGGTGTACTACAACGCGGACATAGGCTTAAGCAATTTTTTACTAAATCAACAGCTGCTTCTTTAATGGACTCCATCCGTTTTGGACAGCGGTGAGCACGCATATCGGTCTCAAGAAAAATACTTTTAGTAAACCAACCCGAAAGAAGTTTTTTACTAATTGTTTCTAGTTCCTCTACAGTTATAATTTCTTTATGAATATAGCGATTACTTTTTTCAGCTAAACGTACAATAACTCCCTGGTCTGGAAAGCCCCATGTTTGCGCAACTGACAGAGCCTCATCTGCTGTGCTTACTTCTTGACCATAAACTTGAATACCACTGGTACGGTGGTGTCCGACTATTTCAAGTCCATTTTTTTTATCTAGTAGTAATACAATTTCTAAATTACTTGGTATAAAAGGAATGCTTGGATGAGACCCAAAACTACCTTCGCTTGCCAGGGCAAGATCAAGCCCAGTATGTTCCATAGCTGCTTGGGCCTTTTTGCGAGCTGCTTCAAGTTGGTTGCCAACTCGCTTTATGTCACGAGTAAATGTACCGAAGCGATCGGTATTAAAACCAGTAGGGACTATCGGCTGTATCCCTAATTTTTCGGCTAATATAGGTGAAATAACCCTCTCTTTACTATGCATTGTGGCAAGCACACAGCTACGGTTTTTCCAGTCTTCTAAAATGTCTAATTTTTCCATCTAGATATTATAACGACAATACAAGTTCTGAACACTCTGTTTAGTGTTCTAGTAATACCTTGATAAATATAGCTCTTTGTTTTGTGATCCCACGGAGAATCGAACTCCGATTTCCAGGATGAAAACCTGGCGTCCTAACCATTAGACGATGGGACCATTTATATACTGAGTATATATCTAGTCTTGTGAGATAAACCCAGCAAGTGCGCCATATAGTACCAGACTATTCAGAAAATGCTAGCCTACACTCATATAAATATTATGAATAATTATAAAAGCACACGGCGCGACGGCGTGTGCTTTATAGATACCCAGATAACATATTGATTGATAGGGGAGAAGGATCAATTTATGAAACCACCGCTACACCCGGAACCTTTGGTGCAGTACGCTGCTGGGAGGCAGCTTGGTGAATTGTCTGGCACGGGATCGAGATTAACGGGGATGGTAGCTTTTGCATTTTTTCTCGATGTTGTTTGGTTGATTGAGGGAAGGCCAATCCAATTTTTACTGAACCGATTTCTTTCGGTATCAGGGTGACAGTGATCAAGCTTTGGTGTCTGAACGATTTGGCCTCTACGTCGATTACTTCAACAGACACTGGGTCACAGATAATGTTCAGCTGTTTACTCTGCTCAGTGGAGAGCGGTGCTTGTAGAAGAAAATTTACTGTCTCGGTTTCTCCCAGTTGTAAGGTAACATCGTGGAAGAAGTTTAGACGACGAACGTATGGGCTGGCCAACAAGTTGTCGTCAGTAATGAATAATGAATAGAATCTAATCATATATATTGCACGTAATGCGTGGTTAAGCTGTTAAGGCCCAACGTTGGCTGCGGGTTATTAAACGTGAATTCGGAGAGAGCTAATCCGTGTGAAGAAGGGTTGACGGTTCGCTATTTACAGCCCCTTAATGTTACCTCTTGCACTAACTCTGTCAAGAGTTATGACCAGGCTTTTACACCTAGTTTTGCACCTAGTTATATACACCCTTATACACAAGTTATCCCCAGAAGTGCCTTGAAACAACGTTTTTTATATTGTATTGACTATTTTACTCAATATGAGAACCTTGTATTAGGTTTGCGCGGTGGTGAACTATTCAATAGTTACGCTCGAGGCTACGAGCAAAGCGCGCAGGCCGAAGCTCTACGTTGTACAAAGCAAAAGCGCCCTGGAGGGGGCGCTTTTGTGTTGCTTGAACAAATGCCTGTAAGGCATATTGTGAAAGTACGTCAGTAATTCGTCCCTGACCTAGGACGAATTATCGACGCGCATTTATAAAACGAGCGTAGCGACTATTGCGAGGGTACGCCGATAATTTTCCTTGGAAGGGAAAATTACTGGCGAAAATTCACTCTAAAAGCACTTCCATTTTCATAGTCGTAGTCACTAATTGAAAATCAGGGCGCCAATAGTCGCTACGCTCGTTTGTTCATTTTTATTTAGTCTTCAAAGTGACGTAGATGTCCTCAAGTGCCCTAACTCCATCTCCGGCTGAGATGTTGTTTTGGTGGTACTTAATGTTAGTGCAATCGCCAGCCGCCCAGATATTTTTAGCAGAGGTCTTTTGAGTCCAGGGATCAATCTTAATTCTTTTGTATTCGTCTAATTCAACTACTTCTTCAGCAAAGCCGGTGTTTGGGATCATTCCGATTTCGACAAAGATACCAGTAACCGGGAGAGTCTTTTCTTCGCCCGTAGCGTCGTCGGTGTAGGTAAGACCATTTACAAACTTATCTGCTTCTACTGACTTTGAGGTTGCATTTAGAATACCGGTCATGTTTTCATGAGAGAGAACTTTTTCTACGGTTACTGGGTCGGCTTTATACTGGTCACCTCGTTGCAATAGGGTAACTGATTTAGCGTAGGCCAGAAGTTGAGCCGCTGTTTCAAAGCCGGCGTTTCCACCACCAATGACAGCCACGTCCTGGCCGGCAAAAATCGGCCCATCGCAACTAGCACAGTAGGTTACTCCCTTGTGCTCAAATTCGTCTGCTCCAGGCACCTCCAGACGTCTTCTACCAGATCCTGAGGCAATCAGGACAGCTTTGGCTTCGTGAGTACTTCCGTCGCTTAAAGTGGCTGTGTAGCCGTTGTCAGTCTTTGCTAAACCTTTTACCAGCCGGTCGTTAATGACGCTTACGTGTTCTCCAGCGTAAGCTTCAAGATGAGATTTTAGATCGGTAGCTAGTTTGTCTCCCGTAATAGAAGGAGTACCAATCCAGTTTTGGATATCGGTTGAAACAATACTTTGACCACCCCAGTCTTTGGTCACAAAAAGAGTTTTTAGCTGTTTTCGTGAAGCATAAACACCTGCTGAAACACCAGCTGGACCGCCTCCAATAATTAATAAGTCATTCATAATTTAGTTTCAGTGCTTGCTTCTTTGAAGGATTAATAATTTAGTTCAATCAGAATAACATAAACGTGCCGTTCTAGCAGTATTGATTGAATCGAAACAAATAAAATGGTCACCAACGAATTTTGTGACCATTTTATGTTATGTAATCTCGCAGATTTACTTCAGTTTACTTCTTCGTAAAAATGATGGAACTGCGCCCCAGTCATCGTCTTCATCGTTATCGTCGGCTGGGTCTACTGGTTTCGGGTTTCGTGTTTGGGTTTCGTTTGTGGATGGGGTGGAGGGGATTGAGTCTACTGGTCTGCTTGGGTTTACTTTCTTTGGCAGGGAATTAAAAATCTTTCCTCGCCCGACTGGTTCAGACTCTTCCTCAGCTGAAGCAGTTTCTTGAGTCACTGAAGGTGCTCTTCGCGCAATGTTGTAGTTTTGTCCGTCAGATGAGTCTTCGGGGAAACCAGTAGCGATCACGGTAACTTTGAGTTCGTTTTTCTTCAGTTTGTCGTCTTTGATCGCTCCAAAAATAACTCTAGCTTGGGGATCGATTGATTCAGTGATCACTCTAGCTGCGTCTTGGATCTCCAGCATTCCTAGGTCTTCACCACCAGCGATTGCGAACAGGACTCCTTTAGCACCATTAATAGATACTTCAAGAAGTGGAGAATTGATGGCTGCCTTGGCAGCCTCTTCAGCTCGCTTTTCTCCGGAAGAGATACCTACGCCCATAAGGGCTGAGCCAGCGTTTTCCATCACACTACGGATGTCAGCGAAGTCAACATTAATAATACCCGGCATGGTGATTAGGTCTGAAATACCTTCAACCGCTTGTTTGAGAATGTTGTCGCACTGTTGGAAAGCATTTTGGACGGTGGTCTCTTTATCTACGATAGCTAGTAGTCTGTCGTTTGGCACTATAATAAGTGCATCTACCTCTTGTTTTAGTTCTTCGATTCCAGCTAGCGCAAGGCGCATTCTTTCTTGTCCTTCAAACAAGAAAGGCTTGGTGACCACACCAACCGTAAGAGCACCGCCCTCGCGAGCAATCTTCGCAACTACTGGAGCAGCCCCTGTTCCTGTACCACCACCCATTCCTCCGGTGATAAATACCATGTCCGAACCTTTAATACAGTTGTTGATTTCTTCGCGTGTTTCTTCGGCCGCTCGGCGTCCCATTTCTGGATTTCCTCCAGCACCTAGACCTCGGGTTAGGTTTTTACCAATGTGGATTTTCTTTTTAGCTAATGAGTGATGCAGGTCTTGGGCGTCACTATTGATAGCGATAAATTCAACGCCGCGTACTTTAGACGAAACCATGTGATTTACTGCGTTCTTTCCTGAACCTCCTACACCAACCACTCGAATTCGTGCGAAAGATTCAACGTCTGTTTTTATTTGTTCCATACCGATATTAATTTGTGCTTTGTTCGTGACCCACCCCTGAGTACGAATTGTTTGATAATGTGTACATCATACACTCATAAAAATATCTGTCACGATATTGACAGAATTGAGAATCGTATCATTGACACAAGGTAGAAAACTAGGGTAAAAACTGGCTAAACCAAGAAAGTATATTTCGTCGGGTATGTTTAACAATTCCTAGAGCAGAAGTTTCTTCAGTGTCGCTGGCACCCCACATGCAAAGGCCATAAGCAACCGCCCAAGAGACGTCTCTGATCTTTAAGTTTTTACCAATATCTAAAGTAGCGGTGCGGGCTGGTAGCTCCAAAATGGCTTTAGCCACTTCAACTGTACCCGATACGTTTGAACCACCACCGGTAAGGATAACTCCAGCTGGTAACAAGCCGTCACGTTTAATTTTTTGTAAGTGTCCGTTTACTAAACCAAATATCATGCGTAGTCTTTCTTGGATTGTGTCGTCTAACTTTCTCTTTGAGAAGGTAGCGCTGGTCATGGCCCCACGCTTAATTTTTTCGGCGTCTTCGAGCGGTATACGCAAAGTCAGAGCAATGTCGTTGGTAATGTCGTTGGATCCAACCGGGAATATTTTTAGTGAGATGGGGGTTGAGTCTTCAAAAACTACAATTGAGGTGGTTTCGGCGCCAATGTTGGTAAGAATGCACCCAGCCCGCTTTTGGGCTTTGGAGAGCATCACGAAGCTAGCCGCAAGTGGAGAAGCTATAACGTCTTCGACAAAAACTCCCAAACCTTCGATGGTGCGGACTAGGTCGTTAACGTGTTGTTCGTAGGTGGTAATAAAAAGACTATCTACCTCTAGCTTTGTGCCTTTTAGTCCTTGAGCTCTACCTAAGACTTCTGTGCCGTCTACCAAGTAGCGTAAAGGGATGTTGTGTAAGATACGACGATTGGGTATGTGGTCTAGAATACGCTCTTCGCTGTCGGCCATCACTTTTTCTAAGTCAGCGTTCATTATCTCCGAATCGGCCCGTGACGGAATAATTTCTCCGTGAGAGTAGACTTCTTCGATACCGATGCTTCCAATCGCTACATGAGCCTTTTTGATGGTAATTTTTGCGCTTTTTTCAGCTTGGGCGATGGCGCTTTTTATACTTCTGGCCACCTCAGCTTCATTCATTATATAACCGTTCTTCATGCCGCGACTTTCTGCTAGCCCGGTAGCGATAATCTCTGGCTTTGAAGAGCTACTACTATTTTTAGGCAGGCGAGCAATCGCCACTTTTACGTGATAAGTTCCTACATCGATACCTGTAATAATGCGATCGGCCATAATTATTTTATTTTGAACTCCTTAAGGTACTTTTGTTCGAGTTTGTCCATAGTGTCTCCGTGGGCTAGTCCTTTTAGATGAAGCAGTCCGTGTATAAATAAATAAGCTACGTAGCCGGTTGGAGACAAATTAAACTTACCAGCTTCTTTACTAGCTACCTGCGGACAGATAAATATCTCGCCAGTCGTTTCGGTTAGTGGGAAAGACAGTACGTTTGGTGAGTAGGTTTTGCGTCGATAGGTTTTATTTAAAGAGGCGGCTCGTTCTTTGCCGATAAAAACCAAAGATAAGTCGTATCTAGCACCAATAATCTTTCGTTTTATTTCTTCATACGAATGATTTTTTGGGTATTTTTTTACCGTGCTAGTTATAACAAAATTACTCATTTGTACGTGCATTATACATTGCTCGGGATCTAAAAACAGCCGGTACTGTGTACCGGCTGTTTTATTATTAGTTAGCGTCGTCGTCCGCGGTATTCTTGGATTTTGCCAAGTTTTACTTGTTTTTCGTAAACTTCTTGTTTGACGAGCTTCTTAAGTTTTGCGGTTCGTTGTACGTTACCGCTCTTAAGACGAGTGAAATATCTTCCGCCTCGTACTTTAGGTACGATACCTGCTCCTTGCATACGCTTAGTAAAACGACGGATTACGTTCGCGCTACTTTCGTTATTATTTTTTGTGACTTCAACGTTGGTTGCCATATGTGGGGGAGAGAATAACACCTTAGGCGATAAGTTGCAAGTAATTAAGCAACTAGCGACGTCTTTCGCTTAAGCCGACGAATTAGCGTTTCGTGGTCGATGTATTCTTGGTTGCGCACATTCATGTCGCGGAAGATAACCGTGTTTTCGACAAACTCTTTTTGACCAATAATGAGAGTATATTTTACTCCCCGCGCTTCTGCTTCTCTTAGTTGAGTAGACAATGAATCGCTAGCTAAATTGTGGTGGACCTGAATTCCAGCCTTACGCAAGGTATCTATCAACATCAAACTTTTAATCTTTGGTCCAAAACCAAGTTGTACCACGTAAACTGAGGGGTTGTGGGTTTTAGAACGAGGAGACCGATTAGGTGCTTTGCTATTTTTAAGGGTCACAACCGCTCCGGCGGCTGGTGTACGGGTGCGAGTTGTCCGGTAGACAAATTCGTCGAATCGTCCGCCCCGGGCGGTAATTTCTGGACCGGTTGTAGGGTCGTCTTGGGCGATGTCGAGCGAAAAGATAGCGTCTGAATAACATTCGTGGTGGCCAAGCATCTTTGGGTCTATTTCGTACGGAGTTTCACTCATATCTAGAAACTCAATAATCTCCCTGAAGTGCTTACGACTGGGGTCGCTTAAGTATTCAAGCGGGTTAGGGCTCCGAAGCGCTAGTTCGTGGTTTTGTTCTACTAAATGGGACAAGGCACTTAAGGGGTGCTCTTTCATCAACTCGCGCGCGGCTGGCGGCATGGTGTCTAGCCGCTTTTTGAGGAAGTTAGTCAATTCTCTCGAGTAACGAGTCATAGACTCGGTGTCTCCTAATGAATTAATTCGCACCGTATGGTCGGAGAAGCCGAGGTCGTTGACCAATGCTCTCGTAGTATGGATCAAAATAGCTTCTGCGATACTGCGCTCAACATTAAAAATATGAAAAGTAACAGCTGACTCCATGGTCCGAGGTACTTGTTCGTACGAGTATAGTAGTACTGGTCGTTCCAGAGCGTGAAATTTTTCGTCACAGTACTTGGCAATACCAGAACTCAACAAACCCTGGTGGTCGTCGAGACGTTTGTTGGTGTTTGTCACTGTGTGAGGCATGGGCACTTCACATCGTCTACACTCTGGAGATTTGCGTATTTGGTCGACAGTTTGAAAACCAAAGTGTTCAGCTGTGCTATTGGCGACTTTTAGAAATTCCGTTGGTGTGAGTGACATAATATTTGTACTTTATGACTAAATGGTTAAAACGGTGTATGGTCTACTTTTCCAGGTAAGTAATCAATTTCGTTGGGTGGAAAAAGTCTAACCAAAGCTCGGCCGATGATTCGTTCTTCTTGAAGTACACCCCAGCTCCGGGAGTCTGAACTTTTGTCTCGATTGTCTCCCATAACAAAATACTCACGATCAGACAGAGTCATATTGAAGGGTGAGGTCGGTTGCATAGACTTTACGTAGGGCTCGTCTAATACAAAGCCGTCTAGGAAAGCTTCATTGGAGATTTTAACTACGGAGTTTTCTATATTTATAGTGTCTCCCGGCATACCAATGACTCTTTTGATAAAGAATTTTGCAGGGTCTTTCGGATAACGAAAAACAATTACGTCGCCTCTCGAAGGTTGTTCGAAGTAATAGCTTACTTGGTCGACAATTAGGTATTCCCCGCTGTGGAAGGTGTCGTCCATAGAAGCGCCGGAGACAATAAATGGCTGAGCGACAAACATGCGGATCGGAATAACAATCAAAATAGCGATGATCGAAAAGCGAACGATCTCTGCCAGCGGATGTTCTGTTTTTTCTTCTTGAACAGTATCAATTTCAAGATTTTTGGTGGAGGATTTTTTGTTTTTGAAGAAAGACATAGGACTAATTAAGTACTAGTATACGAAAAATTTAGACTAATAACAAATCTACAGAACTATCCAGTAAAACTTGGTCTTGTTCGATATTTTTGTGTACAATATATTTATGCATTACATCTTAGCTCTGGGTAATCTGGGAGAAAAATTAAATGAAAAAAAGAGCGTAAGCGACTATGTCGAATTTACATACCAACTTCGTCCTCTCCTAGGCGAAATTGCTGGACGCTGTTAAAGTATAAATTATGTTTTATATTGTTGCTTTAGGAAACCCCGGAGATAAATATACAAACACTAGACATAATGTGGGTTGGCTGGCGACGGACTATTTTTTGCAAAAAAACAGTTTACCAAGCCTGGTCGGTTCAAAGGCTTTGTCTGGGCGAATGACCGAAGGAGTTGTTGGTGGTAAAGAAGTGATCGTTCTTTTTCCGGATACTTTTATGAATAATTCGGGTAGCGCGGTGGTAAAACTAGTTCCGGTTAAGGAGGTGGAAAGTTTAGTGGTGATCCACGACGACATTGACCTACCGTTGGGTGAAGTAAAGATCGGTAAAGGCCGGGGAGCAGGAGGACACAACGGCGTAAACTCGATTATAAAAAAGCTTGATTCCCGAGATTTTGTGCGCGTACGAATTGGCGTTGCCCCCAAGAGTATTTGGACCGGTAAAACCAAACGCCCGGCTGGAGGAGGTCCGCTTGAGTGTTTTGTGCTAAAGAATTTCTCCGGCTTAGAAGCTAAAAAGCTACCCGATATTTTTAAACGCGTAAACACTGCTTTAGAGCTGGTCCTCACCGAAGGAGTAGAAAAGGCCATGAATAAAATTAATTAAAACCGGCCACTAGCGTATGCTCGTGGCCGTTTTTTTTACACCCCCTCTGGTGTTGATAGATTGCAATTGGGAAACTTATCTAACAATCCCAGCTCCTGTGCGTACGTGAGTTGAGGCTGACCCTCTTTGTCTACTCTAGGGTCTTCGGTGCCGGTGGTGTAGATACTTCCTTCATCGTGCCAGACCAAGACCAGGTCGTCACCTTCTTGGTCAGGTATATGCATTTCGGTTGCCCAGTTTCCATCTAAAACTTGCTCTCTAGCTTTATCGCATTCACTCTGTTCGCTGTCAATCTTTGACTCAGCAAAAATTGATTTGGAAAAGAGCGCTACGGTCAAAGAAAGTATTGTTGCCAAGCTAAAACTTATTTTTTTCATAAAGAACTTCCTCTTTTTTATAAATAGATATCTGTGAGAATGCCGTTTTCTTGATCAGCGCTAGTTCGTGATCGAGTGTTCGGCGATTGTTTGGGGGATTAATGAAATCCACCGACTAGGTATTTCCAGAATACCAAAATGACTGGCTCCAATTGCGAGCATTACCCCAATTACAATGATGGTAATAATACAGATCAGCCAACGCGTAGCGTAAATTGAAGTAACCATTTTCCACCTCACCTATTTTTATCAAAAACACGTTCCATTTTTCAGTAAATACTAAAAGTTATCTGTTGTCTAGTGGGTGGTTTGTACAGTTTGCCATTTAGATAAATAAAAAACCGCCTACAGGTGGTTTTTTATTTATTCCTAACTTTTATTAGGCTTCGATATCTTTTCGAGACAGAGTCATCTTTTGGTCGCTTGGTTCAAATAGAGTGATCTTGAACTTGTAGACACTTCCTAGTGACAGAGCAGCTTTGAGTTTGTCTTCAGTTTCAAATTCTGAAACGTGCACTAGTCCGGCTACACCCTCTTCGATAGAGGCTAAAGCACCGTGTTTGTTGTACTTAATCACTACACCATCGATGATTTGGTCTTTCTTGTACTTCTTAGAAGCGCTAACCCAGGGGTTTTCCTTGAGTTGCTTAATAGAAAGAGAAATCTTGTCGTCTTTTACTTCAATTACCTTAACATCTACCATGTCGCCAACTTTGTAAAGCGCTTTAGTGTCTTCAACTAGTCCCCAGTCTAATTCTGAGATGTGTACTAGACCTTCTAGTCCAGGTTCAAGTTTTACAAAGACTCCGAAGTCTACCGCGCCAGTAATTTCACCCTTGATGACGTTACCAACTTCGTACTTGTTTACCTTTTCTTCTTTCTCTTCTTTTTCTTGTAGTCCCTTTTCAGAGAAGATAAGCTTTTGTTCTTTAGGATCGGCAGTAATCATCACTACAGAAAGGTTCTTGCCAATGAGTTCGTTTAAAGCAATCAGGATCTTGTCCTTGTCTCCGTCAGACACCCGCGGATAGTTTTCTGATGAAAGCTGTGAAGCTGGTAAGAAACCTTGGATTCCTTGCCAGTCAATAATAAGTCCACCCTTGTTGGCTTCCTTAACTTCTAGGCTGAGGATTGTTGCGTTCTTGACGGCGGCTTCTGCGTCTGACCAGATCAGGGCTTGTCGAGCTTCCTTGAGTGAAAGTTCGATGTAACCGTCTTCGTTTTCTGGTGAAACCACCTTTGAAGCGATGGTGTCTCCCGGAGACACTTTACGCAGAATATCTCGTGCGTTCATGTACTCACGTCCATAAATAAGACCAGTACCAAATGGGGCAATGTCAATATATACACGGGCTCGACCGATAGCTGAAACTACTCCTTCTACGATGTCTCCCTCCTTGGGGGCGGCTGGTGTTTCTGCTAGGAATTTATCCATTACAGCAGAAGTTGCAACGGCTGTGTTTGAGTCAGCGTCGCTAGATTTTCCAAATCCAAACATATTATTCTTTTGTTATTCCGACGACACGCGTCTGCTCAACTATTACTCGTGGCCATTGTCCGTGAGAGCAGGGTTAAACGTGTGTCGCTAGAAACTATTAATACCTTATAGGTGGCGATAATATAATATAAAAAAAGCTTTTTGTCGAGAAAAAATAAAAACCCTTAGAACAAACGAGCCAATTTGTGCCTGGGTGTGTTGGAGAGATGTACTCGTTATTCAAATGAAAGATTTTTTTTAATTCGTTAACGCAAGTATTCCTGGCTTTACAGAGTGTCTTAGCTAAGATGCACTTTGTGGCGTTATGTCGTATACTGTCTTCATTATGGTTATTACATATCACGGCGGTCAGTGTTTTAAGGTTTCTTTTGGCAGCACGACTATAGCCTTTAATCCAATTGCCAAAAAATCTAAATTAGAATCAGTTAAATTCGGGGCTGACGCAGCCTTTGTGTCGCTTTGGCACCCAGACTTCAACGGTGTTGAGCAAGTTGCCCATGGCGCAAAGCAGCCCTTTGTAGTTGACGGTCCGGGAGAATACGAAATCGGACAAGTAACTGCTCACGGCTTTGGGGTGGCTACCAAATACGACAAGGGAGATTATTTCAATACTATTTACCAAGTTCGGCTTGAAGATATGAACATTGTCTTTTTAGGTGCTCTCGATAATCCAGAAATTGATCCAAAAATTCTAGGTGAGTTTGGCGACATTGATATTTTGTTTGTGCCAATTGGTGGTGGCGACGTGCTCGAGGTGCCACAAGCCACTAAGTTGGCGGTAAAGTTAGAAGCGAGACTCATAATCCCGATGCATTACGACGCGGCTGCTTTGAAGTCTTTCTTAAAAGAAGAAGGAAATGAAGATCTTAAAGCCGTTGATAAGCTGACCTTGAAGCGTAAAGACGTTCACGAAATGTCTGGCCAAGTGGCTGTGCTTAAAGTCTAAATATCATGCTAAAGCGCTTGATTAGAAACATTCGTCGAAAACCAAAACACGTTCGAGATAATATTGCCTTAATGCTGGCACTGGTTATTACCTCGGGGGTTTTTTCTGTTTGGCTTTATAATGCGCCGGCTAGGTTTACCTCCATCGATGACAAACAAGCACAAACTGGAACAACTGAAGAAAAAGCCGGGTTTGCCGACCTGTTTAGTAATATTGGTAAGCAATTTGCTTCGATTAGAGAAGTGGTGGTTACTAGCGTGGCCTCAACCACGATGGGGACCACCACAACAAATTCTGAGTTATTACAGTCTGTTACAGACCTAGGAGAATCAAATTTCGGGTTCACCGAGCCACCGTTACCGTCTGCCAGAGAAGTTAGAATTGTAACCATCAAGGCTACTACTTCGGCCACAACATCTGCTTCTGAAGGCAGTTAATTTATGTTACAATACAGTCTAATTTACCGATTTTTGAACATTTAGCCGCTTGAATATATGCCTAAAAAAACACCATCCCCAGATCCAGTTAATCCAATTCCACACCAGGGAATAATTATTCAAAGTATTTCCAGTGAAATGGAGACTGCTTATTTAGACTACGCGATGTCGGTTATTACCCAGCGTGCGCTACCAGACGTGCGCGACGGACTTAAGCCGGTGCACCGACGGATTCTCTATTCTATGCGCCTTAACGGCCTCACTTCTACGGCTAAGTTTCGTAAGTCTGCGACAGTGGTTGGAGACGTACTTGGTAGTTTTCATCCCCATGGTGATGCTTCGGTTTACGAGGCGATGGTTAAGCTCGCACAAGACTTTTCCACCCGTTATCCACTGGTTATTGGACAAGGAAACTTTGGTTCTATCGATGGAGACAGTGCGGCTGCTTATCGATACACCGAGGCAAAAATGTCTAAAATAACGGAAGAACTACTACGCGATTTAGAAAAAGATACCGTAGACTGGCGGCCAAACTTCGACGGAACCAAAAAAGAACCAACGGTTCTCCCTGCGGCTGCTCCCAACTTACTTTTGATGGGTGGCTTGGGTATTGCGGTTGGAATGGCGACCAATATTCCGCCTCACAACCTGCGAGAGGTAGCGGCAGCAACTGAACACTTAATTGACAACCCAGACGCTACTACCGACGACCTACTTAAGTTTGTTCAAGGTCCAGACTTCCCAATGGGTGCCATTGCTTTTGACAAAAAAGCGATTGCTCAAGCTTATGCTACTGGACGTGGCGGAGTGGTGGTTCGTGGCGAGGCAGAAATAGTAGAAGACAAGCGGGGAGCCTTTTCTATTATCATTACTTCCATTCCGTTTAGGGTGAATAAGGCAGACATGCAAGAAAAGATTGCCAACTTAGTGCGAGAGAAAAAGATTGAAGGAATTCGAGAAATGCGCGACGAATCAACCAGCGACATTCGGGTGGTTATTGAGCTAAAGAGCGGAGCTCAACCACAGACAGTGCTTAACAAGTTGTACAAGCACACGCAACTAGAAGACACTTTTCACTACAACATGGTGGCTTTAGTAGACGGCGTTCCGCAAACACTTTCGCTGAAGTCGATTCTGCAAGAATTTATTAAGCACCGAGTAGAAGTGATCCGTCGTCGAACCGAATACGACTTGAAGAAAGCTAAAGACCGAGAGCATATTTTACTTGGTCTTACCAAAGCTCTCGACCATATCGACAAGATCATCAAGTTGATTCGGGCGTCTAAAGACGTTCCAACCGCCCACGCGGCTTTGATGAAAGAATTTAAGTTCTCGACCATTCAGGCACAAGCTATTCTAGACATGCGACTTCAGAAGCTAGCCGGGCTTGAGCGTAAAAAAATCGAAGAAGAATTGGCAGCTATTCAAAAGCTTATTAAAGAGCTTGAAGATATTTTGAAGAGCAAAGCCAAAATGCTAAAAATCATTAAAGACGAACTAGCCGATGTGGCAGATAAGTTTGGTGATGACCGACGAACCAAGATCGTTAAAGGGGGAGTGAAACAACTTAGTCAAGAAGACTTGGTTCCCGATGACGAAAGCGTTTTGGTACTGACCCTAGGTGGATATGTAAAACGTACAAATCCAGCTGAATACAAAGTGCAAAAGCGCGGCGGCGTTGGCGTGGTAGATTTGAATACTAAAGAAGAAGACGTTGTGACGACTCTCATTACTACCTCAACCCACAGTGATTTGTTGTTCTTTACCGACGCTGGAAAAGTGTACCAATGCAAAATGTTTGAAATACCTGAAGGTAGACGAGCAACTAAAGGTAAGTCGATTATGAACTTCCTTTCGATGAGTAGCGACGAAAGTGTTACCTCTGTACTGGCAGTTCGTAAAGAAGACTGGGCCGGAGACTGGTCTCTGATGATGTTTACTAAGAATGGAGTAACGAAAAAGAGTGATGCTGCTTCCTTTAAAGATGTCCGTCGAAGTGGTTTGATCGGGATTACTCTAAAAGACGGTGACTCTTTAATCGAGGCAATGTTTGTTGGTAAGGGTGACGAGGTGTCGCTAATTACTCATAAAGGGCAAGCTATCCGCTTCAAGGAGTCTGATGTCCGACAAATGGGACGAACAGCAGCCGGAGTAACGGCGATGAAGCTTGGTAAGGGCGACCGAATTGTGTCGGCGGATGTGTTAACTAATGGTGTTAAAAACCGCGAGATATTGATTGTTACCGAACACGGTTATGGTAAAACTACTCCGGCTAAAGATTATAAGATTCAGAAACGAGGAGGCTCGGGTATTAAAACCGCTAAAGTAACTGATAAAACTGGAGAGATTGTACGCGGTATTATCCTCACCAACGAAGAGCGAACAGAAGGAGAGTTGGTTATCATGAGTAAGAAGGGGCAAGTAATCAAGCTACCATTAGCTCAAGTTCCAACCCTTGGTCGACAAACGCAGGGAGTAAGAGTAATGAAGATGCGAGCTGGAGATTCGATTGCTAGTGTGGTGTTTGTTTAACAAGTAAACGAGCGTAGCGATTGCTGCAAACTCATGTCTCAATTTGCTTAATTCTTAAAGTAAATGTCTAGCCTAAGGAAAGCTGAGTAATAAATTACTTCAAATATTCAAGGCCCAAGCGGCGAGGGACCTTTGTCCTTCGCCGCTTTGCACATCAATCTCAAATCTCCCAAACTTTCCATGTATAATATAAACAATGAATACATCAGTTGGCGGGCAGTTTGTTATACCCGATGTTGTCGTAACAAATTTTCTTCTTAGAGAGGGAGACTTAGTGGCCGACTTTGGTGCCGGTAGTGGTTTCTTCTTAAACGCTCTATCAAAAGCGGTCGGAGACACCGGCCGAGTGTTTGCTTGCGAGATACAAAAGCTACTGGTGGAAAAACTAGGTGAACAGGCACGGGTAATGAACTTGTCTAATATTCACCCGCTTTGGTGTGACCTAGAAGAAACTAATGGTATCAAAATCGGTACTGGCGAACTCGATGCGGCTGTAATGGTCAACACTCTGTTTATGTTGGAGGACCAAGACGCTTCTATTATAGAGATGGGACGGACACTAAGAAAAGGGGGAAAGTTCTTTGTTGTCGATTGGACAGAATCCTTTGCTGGCATGGGTCCTCAAACCGGACACGTTGTTTCCAAGGAAGAGGCTACCATGTTGATGGAAAGAAACGGTCTTGTGTTCGAACGTGAGTATCCAGCTGGAGGACATCATTACGGGTTAGCTTTTAGAAAAGTATGAAATTAAGACCGTTTGAATTAACTTTAGTAGTAATTTTTTCTTGCTTAGCGCTTTTTGCTTTGGTGTTTCTTTCTGGTTATAAAGGATCACCAGGTGGAGGTGACGGTGAAGTCGTCGTCGGTAGTGTAGAAATCTGGGGAACTTTACCACAGCAACCAATTATAGACGTCCTAGACCAGTTGTCCGACCAAGACGAATCTTACAAAAGGGTCTCTTATCGATATTTGTCTCCCGAAGTTTTTGACGACACCCTCACCCGCGCATTAGCCGACGACAACGGGCCAGATTTAGTACTCATTTCACACGAAAAACTGGTAGAAGTACGCCGGCGCATTCAACCAGTTTCTTTTGATTTTTATTCAATTAGAGACATCAGGAATAATTATTTAGATGGAGCACAGGTGTTTGCTTTAGATGACGGGCTTTATGCTTATCCGATTGCGGTCGACCCACTAATGATGTATTGGAATACCGATATTCTGGCTACTGAGGGTTTTTTAGATCCGCCCAGAACCTGGGAAGAGTTAGTGAATTCGATGTTTCCTAGGTTAATAGAGAGAGCTTCTGACCGAACCATATTACGAAGTGTGGTAGCAATGGGAGAAAGTAGTAACATCAGAAATTCCTTTGGAATTATTTCGTCTTTACTGATACAAGGTGGAACGGAGGGGGTAACAATCGGCGATAACGGAAATTATCAGATTAAGCTCCGAGTGTCTACCAATGGTAGTGGAGATCCACTGCGCTCGGCGGTAGACTTTTACACAAGATTTAGTAAACCAAGCAACGCTCTTTACTCATGGAACCGATCGTTTACAGAAGACCGACAGAAATTTGTGTCCGGAGAATTAGCTCTGTACTTTGGGTACGGTAGCGAAGGTCCATTAATGGAAAGGATAAACCCAAACTTAAACTTTGATATTGCAGAAATTCCTCAAGGGGCTAACGCTTCAGTTAGAAGGACTTATGGTAGATTTTACGGGTTAGCGATGATGAAATCTTCAGACAACGAAGCTGGCGCTAGCGCCGTTATGGGTAGTTTAGGATCAGCCAATGTCTCCAACCGAATCGCGGTAGAGAATGATATGGTTCCGGCCACTCGTAGCTTTGTTTCAGCAGGAAGCAACGACACCTATGGTCGTCTTACTTACCAGTCGGCTCCAATTGCCCTGGCTTGGTTGAACCCCTCCTTGCCGGCAACTGAGCCAATTTTTGACACAATGACAAGAGACATAAATGAAAACCGGCAAGAGGTAGACGGAGCAATATCTGACGCCATGCAAAGACTAAAAAGCGAGTATTAGTTTATTTATGAAACAAAAATTCTCACAACTTTGTTCAATTTCAAAATATTGGCTTTTGGTCGTTTTTGTCTTAGCTCCAGCACAGATTTTTGCTGACGAGCCAAGTTTTGGTATTCGTTATAAATTAGATAACCCTTTAGACTTTACTTCAATTGAAGGGATATTATTGGCTTTGCTGCAGGTATTTATAACCATTGCGACCCCAATAATTGTAATATCTATCATTTACGCGGGCTTCTTGTATGTTACCGCTCGAGGTAATGTTGAACAAACTAAACAAGCCACTACCGCCCTCACCTACGCCATTGTCGGAGCGGTTATATTGCTCGGTTCGGTAGCTATAGCAGAGATTGTCAGAAACTTAGTAGAAGCATTTAGAGCAACTTAGTATGGAATTTGCAAACCCGCTTACTTTCGACAACATCCCAGATTTATTGCTTTCAATATTGAGCGCCCTTGTCGTGATGGCTGTGCCGGTTATTGTCTTCTTTTTAATTTATTCGGGCTTTATGTACGTCACAGCCCAAGGTAACCCAGAAAAAATAAAACAAGCTTCGCTTGCTCTTACCTACGGAATTATTGGTGGAGTGATTATTCTTGGTTCGTGGGCGATTACCGCGATTGTCAGAAATGTAGTCGATGCTTTCTAAGGTATAATATTTATATATGACTTACAGCGGTTTAGTGGGAGAAATAATTAATTTGATTAACACCATCATTCCAGCTATCTTTGCCGTAGTATTTGTTTACTTTATGTGGAAGATGATCGATTCTTGGATACTGCACGCTGGCGACCCCGCCAAAATAACCGAAGGCAAGCAATACGCTATCGGAGCAATAATTACCTTTGTGGTTATGATTAGTGCCTGGGGAATAGTAAGTATGATCCAAAATTCACTATTCTAAAGAATTATCAATAAACCTGAGATACCTTTACAATAACAGTATCTCTAGGTATAATTTTATTATTAACATTATTTATTTTGTATGAAAAAAAGCTTCTTATATTTTTTCCCGAGTCTGATGTTGTTTATACCAATAGCCACCTTTGCGCAAATTGCTGATCAAGCAGATGGGGGCGCTTTTCAAGACCTCTTGATCAATATCGTAGTCTTTATAAACGAAATCCTCATTCCTTTTATTATTGCTATTGGTTTCTTGTTCTTTGTCTGGGGAATGTTTTGGTACTTTATCATGGGCGGGGCCGACGAAGAGAAGAAAGTAAAAGGAAAAAGTCTGATGATCAATGCAGTAATTGGTTTTATCGTAATTATTGTTTTCTTTGGTGCAATCAACCTTTTGACCGGCAGTACCGGCTTGCAAGGTGAAACTCTCAAAAATGTACCAAAAGTAAATATTCCCTAAATAAGTTAATAACTTGGCTATCTTTAAGTAGTTATAGACTATAATATATTAATCGATATCGTTATTAAATTATTTGTAAAATACGTATGAAAAAAATCACATCATTACTTACTGGATCCAGCATTTTTCTATTGCCGGTAGTTGCTTTAGCTCAGTTTAATTCAGATGGAGGAGAGTTAGGTGAATTGTTTGAAAACATTTTATTGTTTATCAACGGTACTTTGATTCCTTTTATTATTGCTATTGGTTTTCTTGTGTTTGTCTGGGGAATGTTTTGGTTCTTTATTGCCGGTGGTGCCAATGATGAGAAAAAAGAAAAGGGCCGAAGCTTAATGATATGGGCAACGGTTGGCTTCTTACTTATTATTGTTTTCTGGGGAATAATTAACCTTCTCGTCGACTTTAGTGGGGTTGGTGATGAGCCTCTTGATGAAAGATTTGTACCTAGAGTAAACGAACTCAATAGATAACTTCTTAGGCAACCCTCTTTGGGTTTAAAAAGCCACCCTTACGGGTGGTTTTTACTTGTATAAGTAGCTGGCTAAGACTTCTCATATGCTAGAATTTCTAATATGGTATCACCCCAACAAACCGCCGCTCAAGAAGCTGCAAGATTTGTCGAAACGTTTAACAACGTTATCATTTTCCCAACCATTGCTCTCCTTACCGCTGTAGCTTTTTTAGTATTCATCTGGGGTTGTGTAGAGTATTTTATAAATTCTGCTAATGACACAGGTCGCCAAGAAGGGGTCAAACACATCACCTTCGGAATTATTGGTTTGGTAATCATGATTTCAGCCTTCGCTATCCTAAATATCGTAGCCAACACCGCTGGTCTAGACGAAGAGCTAAAATGCGCCAACAACCCATCTGCTTCAGGTTGCACAGATTTCTTCACTCAACCTTCAAGCGGCGGCACGACCGGAAACGGAGGCCTAGAAGGAGGTTCAATTGGCAATGGAGGTATGGGTGGTGGCTCAACCGGCAACGGTGGTTTGTAACAAAATTTCGTATAAAAAAAGTCGCAGGTAATAAATTACCTGCGACCCCACATATTGTGGTTTAAGAACAAGAGTTTTCTATCTTACGTTCAAGACTCAGGGTGATATTGCTACCACCGCTATTCTTGAAGAACTGATGTGCGACTGCTCCTTGGTGTCCTAAACTCAAGACTTTGCCGCGTTTTAAGTTTGCCTTCACAGGTATGCTGAATATATCGGGACGAGTCCAGATTTCCAGCACACCCCCGCCACTTACAATATAGTGTTGGAGACAAGTTCCCTTGAAGTTACCGATGGGGCCAACCTCTTCATCGGGCTTTATCACGATTGGTCGGAAACTCCCCAGAACTGATTCCAGGAAAGCTTCTTGACTTAAGCCGTGAGCTGTCACAAAGTCCGGTTCCGGCCTTCTTGTTTTTTTCAGCGTTGTGACTTCCTCATCTTTAAACATCTTGCTATGATTACTTATCTTGTTACCTCCGGTTTGGATGGTGGGTACAAACGCATACACCAGTACCAGTAGAATGATTCCTAATATAAAAGCAAGACCGCGTTCTATCTTTGTGAACCCACCTATTGTTACCATAGATGTCAGGGGTATACCAATTATGGTCAGAAAATGAGTCCACTGCCCCGACCAGTCATAGCTGTAGTTGGCAATGGTTAGTACTAAAAGAATAGCACTGACCAGACTTCCTACATTACTATTTTTGACAATTGCTTGTCTGTTCAGTCGACTCATGGCCATGCGACATAGAATCACTATCGCTATTGTCGCAATTATGACTCCTACAAATAAGCCGAGAGTCCGCAGTGGACTTTCAATTAGATATTCCAAAACACACCTCCTATTTCTTTGTCAGATTGTCTTTTTGTTTACTTTGCGCGAACGTGGCAAGTAAAGCGTCAATGGTAGATCCCGCACTTGAAGCACTTTCCAGAGCTCTGCCTTGGATTATGGCGGTTGAGATCTCTTTATCTTGATTGTTTTTGTGAACATCAAGGATGCTTTGTTGTGCAGCCGCCTCCCCTTTGCCTCCCAAGGCTATGCCTCTACCTCTAGCTTTCCCGATGGGGGCACTCCTGAGTGCCTGAAGTTCTTCTTCATCAGAAAAGTCTGGAGAAATATCCACTATTTTTATGCTGGCGATTATTATGCCGAAGTCAGCTAATTTCTTATTCTCCACTTCTTCTCCTTCGCCAATCGTTTCTAGAACGGTGCCGAGAATTTCCTCACAAGTTGCCTTAGCCATTGCGTCCGTGTTCATTGATGAGTCTATGTCTTCACCATATAGCTCCTCGCTTGGTCTACCAAGAACTTTGTCAATTGTGCCGTTAGTTTTCAAGTACGACCGCATGATTGCAGAGCAGACTTGGTCCATCAAAATGTTCCAAGAGTCTGACCGGTAAAGTGCCTCAACGGTTTTTTCTGGATCGATGCGGTAATTTATTGACCCGGTTACCTTAAATGGCATGGTTTGAATGTCAATACCTCTGTATTCAAAAAACCAAGTAGTCAAAGCATTTCTAACGTGGTTAGAAAGATACTTTACGTTATCCGGTTTAATGATTACTAGCTTACCATCCGGGTCTATTTCTAGTCTAGGCAGGGGGTATATTCTAGGTTCTGTGTAGTATGGAACATAGAAATAGAGTCCCGTTAGGTCAAATGCTAACCTTTCATACCAAGTGAAAACTTTTGATAGCAGTTCGTGAAGAACAGGGCTTTTAGGACGATCTTCCTCTTCCTCTTTTTTTATTTCGTCACGGCTCTTTCTGAACCCTCCAGTGATAGTCCGCAAAGGATGTCCCTCGCGGTCAATAATGGTTTGGCGATTTTTCTCTACTTGCACCAACCAAGCAAATTTTTTCTCGCCAGGTTTATGCGTGAACGAGTCCTTAAAAAATAATAAGGCTACGATAGCAAAAATAATCAGTCCTGCCAAAAAAAGTATTGCTAGAATCACCAAGCTAACTAACAATTGCATTATTAGATAGAAAATTGGCAATTCATCTCTAAATACTAAAGAGATGACATACAACACAACAAATGCCGCTACTGTAATAATTGATTTCATCTTCTTCTCCTAAATTGTCAACGCTGCTCTGGATAGAGCAGCTAACTGGATGGATAGGGAATCCTATCCTTTAATTAATATGTTAGCATAGTTTAAACAAAAAGTCAAGCTTAAGTACTATAAATAAGCCTTATTTTACTTGCTATATTCTTTATATTTTGTTTTTAGTCACAAAGTCAAGTAAATAATATTTGCTTTGTCGCTTGGCCTTAGGTATGATTTTTGTCTATGAATACTCGGGTGATTAAAAAACGGCAGGTCTTAAGCCGAGTGGAGAAAAAACAGTTGGCTGAAAAAGACTCTCGACCCAGAAAAACGCTGTCTTTTTATCGTTATGTGCAAATAGTTGACCCGGCCGAGTTGCGTAACCGGTTGCTCGATAAGTGGTCTGAGCTAGATTGCCTAGGGCGAATTTATGTCGCCAGCGAAGGTGTAAACGCTCAAATGAATGTTCCATCTATGTACTGGGATCAGTTTGACGCCTGGGTGCAAAATCAGCCAGAGTTGAGCGGAGTGCTGTATAAAATCGCCGTTGAGGAAAAAGATCTGCCGTCTTTCTATAAGCTGGCAGTTAAGGTTAAAGGTAAAATTGTGGCCGACGGACTAGACGACTCCTCTTTTGATGTAACCGACACGGGCCCTTATCTGACAGCTGAAGAAATGAATGAATATGTAAATGATCCTGATGCGGTGGTGGTAGACATGCGAAATAACTATGAAGCTGAGGTAGGACATTTCGAAAATGCAATTACTCCCAATGTCGTAACCTTTCGAGACGAACTTAAGAAAACTCCAGAACTGCTAAAGATTCATAAAAACAAAAAAATCGCTCTGTACTGTACTGGTGGTATAAGGTGTGAAAAAGCTAGTGCCTGGCTCAAACACAACGGCTACAGGGACGTGAGACACCTCAGGGGAGGGATTATAGACTACGCGCACCAGGTAAATCAAAAAGGCCTAGAGAATAAGTTTAAAGGCACAAACTTCGTGTTTGATGAAAGGCTAGGGGAGCGGATTAGCGACGAGATTATTTCTTCTTGTCACTTGTGTAAGGAGGCTAAAAGTGATACTCATTATCATTGTAAGAATCAGATTTGCCACACTCTTTATATTGGCTGTGTTGATTGTGTTGTTAGGAAGAAAGGCTACTGTTCTTGGAAGTGTGAGCAGGTAGACAAGTTGCCAGCCAAGACAAAGAAAATTTTGGCTAAATACTACAACTCGTACATACGAAAGCATCGACCGTTTGAGAAGACGAAGCTGGTTGCGTAGAAAAAGGCCGGTCCCGCAAAGGACTGGCCATTTTCTATGAGTTTAAAATATAGAGTGTGGTCACGAATCACTAAGTATATTATTTCGCTTTACTCATAATCTACCAAGTTTTCTCGACCCCGTCTCAACAGTTTTCCCCCTAGGTCAGGGGAGAAAAACATGTCTCCGACCCGCACAAAGGCCCAAAAGTAAAGCAGTTTACTTTCTAAAACAAAGACACAATTCCTGAAAGGAATTGTGTCTTTGTTTTACCTTTGTGCGCGGGAGAGGACTTGAATTCTACGAATTCTGTACAGGTTGTCGCAATTTTTTTTGCAAGCGCAAAATTAGCTGACAACCACTTCAAGTTCTCACAAAAAGTCTCCCAGACTTTTTTTCCTGGGCAGTCAAAAACCGCCCAATGGTGGTTTCCTTTGTGCGCGGGAGAGGACTTGAACCTCCACAGATTGCTCCACTAGTGCCTAAAACTAGCGCGTATACCAATTTCGCCACCCGCGCATTTGACTGTCTGCGCGAGAGAGTATAGCAAAGTTTTTTAGATTCGGCTAGATATTTTGTGGTCACGAGTCACTAAGTATATTTTTGTACTGTGTGCGCCTTCAAGGGGTCTCGGTCTCTACGAGACCAGTATCCCAATTGGACAGATTCTTCCTTTGGTAGAATCGTGTCTCAATCGGGCTTCGAGCCCTTACGAGCAGTCTCCCAGACTACTCTGAAGTCGCCCACTTTTTCATTTCATTCAAAACTGTGCGCCTTCAAGGGGTCTCGGTCTCTACGAGACCAGTATCCCAATTGGACAGATTCTTCCTTTGGTAGAATCGTGTCTCAATCGGGCTTCGAGCCCTTACGAGCAGTCTCCCAGACTACTCTGAAGTCGCCCACTTTTTCATTTCATTCAAAACTGTGCGCCTTCAAGGGCTCGAACCTTGGACCGTCTCCTTAAGAGGGAGCTGCTCTACCAACTGAGCTAAAGGCGCATATTTGTGTCGATGAGTTTACCGTAATTATGGTCAATATACAAGAGTATTTTACAAAATATAAACCGAGTGGGTTATTTATAGGTACTTAATATGGCGGTTACTGTTCTGTTGGGATTGATCCTTTGCTATTTGAGTCCTGGGTGGGAGTCGAACCCACGTATGACGGTTTTGCAAACCGTAGCGTTAACCACTTCGCCACCAGGACATGTCCGAAACTATAGCACACAACTATACCATTTCTAATTCTCATCAGGGGTGGGCAGAATAAGTTGGAAATGTTAGAATCTTCGTCATGCCCAGGTGGTGGAATCGGTAGACACGCAAGACTTAAAATTTTGTGGCCGCAAGGCCGTGCGGGTTCAATTCCCGCCCTGGGCACGAGAGTTGATGGTGAATCGGTAAGTAAAATTATCTGGCCTCTACGCCGTGAGGGTTCAATTACCGCTCCCATCACAAAATAAAAAGCTGGCCCCTGGGGCCAGCTTTTTAAATTACTTCTTTTTATCCTCGAGTGTCTTTACCAACTCATCCATGTGTTGGCGGTGTTTTTCTCCGGCGTCTACCATAAACTCAATATGAGGAATGTGTTTGATTCGAGCTTTCTTTTTTAGATAATTTCTCAGTTCTGTAGCATTTCGTTTTAGAAAAACCACCGCATCATTTTCGCGACCGTCTGGAATGGTTGTTACAAAAACAATCACTCTACGACTGTCTGCAGATAGGTCTAAACTCGTGACAGTTATCATTGGATCACTGTTGGCCTCAGTGCGAATAAAGGTAGCGATTAACTCCTTGAGGATTCCATTTAGTCTTATGTTTCGGTCTGAGTTGCTCATAACTAAGTAACCACCGTGTCGAAGGGTCTTAGATAGTCTCCGGGAGCTATTTCGGTCCTAGTGTCTAGCTGCATACCAAACTCACCTTCATTTACTTGCTTAACATCGGACTTCATGTGCTGAAGGTTTTTGATAGTTCCTTTACCTATTTCTATATCACGTCTGAGAATAGTCACTCTTTGATTAAGCTTCATTAATCCTTCTTCAACTCTACCGCCAAGCACGTGTATATTTTTTTGCGCGCTAAAATGCTTGAGAATTTTTACTGAGCCAGTCACAATGTTTTCCTCCATTTTGGGAGTCCGGTTCTTGAGCGCTGTATTAAGCCAGTCAGATAGCTCGTAGATGATACTAAAAGTATCGATTTCTACACCAAGTCGGTCGGCCAGGTCTTGAGCTGGGCGAGCAATCTTTACATTGAAGCCAACAATAATTGCCTCTTTGGTTGCACTAACATTCTGTACATCACTAACTGATATATCACCAACGCCGGTGTCGATGACTCGAACAGAAATTCGGTCTGATTCAAACTTGTCTAGTTCATGCTGGATAGCGTCAATGGTTCCTGAAACATCAGCCTTTATTAAAATGGGAATAGTTGGGAGTTTAGATGTGTGGGCTTTTTTTACCTTTCCGTCCTTTAATATTTGAGCCTCAGAGGTCATGGATTCGGCTTCTTTTTTATTTGCGACGGTAATAAATTTGGCGCCAATCTTTGGTACATCACTAAAGCCAACAATTCTGATTGGGTCTGACAGACTCGCTTCTTTCACTGTCTTTCCTTGAAAATCTTCCATAATTCTAACTGGAGCAGAAGTATGGCCACAGACAATAAATTGACCACTTTTTAAAGTACCATCAGTAATTATTAGAGTACCGGTATTACCGCGTTGTGGATCCATTCGTCCTTCGATTATTTTTCCAGACGCTGGTGCATTGGCGTCTCCGGTTAATTCAGCTAGGTCAGCTGTCAGAATTACTAGGTCTAAAAGGTCATCAATACCATCACCATTTTTGGCAGAAATAGGAGACCAAGGGATGTCTCCTCCCATTCCTTCTATGTATATTTCATTTTCAACTAGAGTATTCTTTGTTCTTTGAATATCAGCTCCAGGCTTGTCGATTTTGTTGATCGCTACAACATAAGGAATACCTGCTTGTTTGATGGATTCGAGAGCTTCTAGGGTTTGAGGTTTAACTCCGTCTTCAGCTGAAACTACTAGGATAGCGACATCTGCCACGTCGGCTCCCCGAAGACGCATTTTTTGGAATGCAGAGTGACCGGGAGTGTCGAGGATAGTGATAGTTTCCTCAGCACCGTCCTTGGTCTTGTGAGGTACTACATACGCAGAAAGGTGTTGGGTAATACCACCCGCTTCAGCTTCTACAATGTTGCTCTTTCGAATAGTATCGAGCAGAGTAGATTTGCCGTGGTCGATGTGACCCATAACTACCACGACTGGAGGTCGCTTGACTATGTTAGGAGAGTTTTGTTTTGTTTTTTTTGCCATATATTTAATTTTTTTTCCTATTTATACTGGTGTTGCAGGAATTGGTGGCTGGCTAAAGCCACTAATTTACAACTAAATTCACAATGGCCGCTTAGCTCCTTTGTTCACTCATTTGCCATGTATATTTGTGACGCTTTAAAAACCCCCTTGATGGCGTTGTCTAATAAACAATTGCTTGCGAGTATAGCAGAGATTTACACATTTCGCACCTTGTGTCATGATGCGCAGAATGTTTGGAAAAAAGATCAAGGAGAGGGTTTATTTAGATTGGGCGGCTGCGACGCCGCTTTTGTCGGAGGTAAAAACAGCAATGGAGCCGTTTTTGTCGAGTGAGTTTGGAAACGCTAGCGCAATTCATAAAGAGGGGGCAACGGCCAGGCGTGCGGTGGAAAGCGCTCGTGAATCCGTCGCACGCGCTTTCCAAATACGTCCAGAGTTTGTCACTTTCACTAGCGGAGGTACAGAAGCCAACAATATTGCCATCGTTGGTCTAATTGAAGAACTCCATCTGACTGGTCTCAAGTATGAAGAGATGGAAGTGGTTACTACTCGCATCGAGCACCCGTCGGTTCTAAAAACCATGGAACAACTAGAGAGGCTGGGTGTACAAGTTAATTATATCGGTGTCAGTGAAGTAGGAAAGATTGTTTTATCTGAGCTCAAAAAAACTTTGTCTGAACATACGGTGTTGGTTTCTTGTGCATATGCTAATAGCGAAATCGGAGTTGTCCAATCACTTCGTGGTATCCGAAAGATCATAAGAGAAGCGGAAGAAAAGTTCTCCACAAAAATATTCTTTCATGTTGATGCGGCTCAAGCACCACTTTGGTTGAATTGTCAGTTTGATAGTACAGGAGCAGATTTTCTGGCTTTAGATTCTTCAAAGTGCTGTGGTCCTAAAGGAGTGGGAGTTTTGCTTCAAAGTCGGCGAGCCAAGTTACTTCCAGTAACCTTCGGCGGAGGACAGGAGAGCGGTCTAAGACCGGGTACAGAAAATGTGGCTGGAATAGTTGGAGCTGGAGTAGCTTTTAGTAAAGCAACAGAGAGGCAGAGTCATAGAGCAGAAAAAGTCCAGGCAGTACGAGACGCCGGAATAAAAATACTTCTCGAAACTATTCCTAAAGCAGTCTTGAATGGTCCGACCGGTGCTGAACGGGTTGCTAATAATATAAATATTTCTATTCCAGGCTTGGATACAGAGTTCGCTACTGTCGTTTTGGACAAACACGGTTTTGCGGTCAGTACCAAGTCAGCCTGTTCGGGTGCGGGCGGGGGAGAGAGTATGGTGGTCAAAGAGATTTCTGGCGACCCGGCCCGAGCTCTCTCTACTCTCCGTATAACTATTGGCCCTCTGACTACTGTAGAGCAAATCAAAAGCTTGGCTGTTATTCTAAAGTCGCACATAGACAAGATGTCCACTTATTCAAACTAGTAGTTTGCATTTTATATTATTTGTGACATAGTCACTTCGTCCACACAGGCGTGTGGATCAAAACAAAAATATGGAGTTCTTCGATGCATAAAAGAAAAGAAATTTTGGCACTCGGTACAGCTTGTTCCAAGTGCGGGGGAAGAAAAAGTATCTGCAGTAAATGCCACGGTGTCGGCTTGCAGGAAGTCAAATGTATAGGTGTCTCTGAAATAGATTCATTCTATGCCGTCTTTACATCGTTCTTGTCTACGGACCGTCGTCCGTTGACCCTGTATCTTGACCCAGTTAAGGGTAGCTGGTGTACAAGAAAGCAAATGTCATCTGATTGCATGATGACAGAAGACCAGGCGAGGACAGCAAAAACAGCCTGGTTGGTTAAAATGGGCATTCTGATCGTGAGGCAGCCCGCACTCAAAAAACCGTTACAGAAAAAAAGGACCAGATCTACTCACGCCAGTTTCGCTTAGAATAGCGAACTGACGAGGGTCTTCAGCACAGCTGGAGACCTTTTTTATTGACTACCCAATGATTTTATTGCAATATACAAAGCAAGGGGACGTAATACTATATATCTGATACCGACTGCATAGCCAACCTGACGAACTCTACAAATGACGTATAATGAATATTGAATAACGAACTAGAACTATATGCCTAATTTTCACAACTTCACCACTAAAGCCAAAGAAGCTATTCGAAAGGCACACGAATTAGCAATCGAGAGAGGTCAAAACCACGTTAACCCGATTCACTTAATGACGGCTCTTGCTATGCAAGACGAGAGTGCAGTTATTGCTATTTTAGACCGTCTAGACATAGACATCATAGCTTTTACCGACCTGCTTCTTGAAGCGCTTGAAACTCCAGAGGTGCAGACCACAATTTCTCAGTCGTACCAGCTTTACTTAACTCCTGAACTAGCCAAAGCGCTAGAATTTTCTGGTACCTACGCTGAACAGCTTAGCGATTCTTACGTCGGTGTCGAACACCTTTTTGTAGCCGCTCTCGAGCATCCTGGTCCAGCCATAGAAATAATGCAACGCTCAGGTATCGATAAAACCCGGGTGGGCGACGCAATCAAAGAGCTACGCGAGAGTAATATTACCGACGTCGAAGGTCCAAAGAAGTCCCGCACTTTAGCTAAATACACCCGAAATCTAACTAAGTTGGCTCAAGAAAACAAAGTCGACCCAGTTATCGGACGCGACATAGAGATTCAGCGAGTGATCCAGATTCTTTCTAGAAGAACCAAAAACAACCCAGTGCTTATCGGAGAAGCTGGAGTCGGCAAGACAGCTATTGCTGAAGGTTTGGCGCAAATGATCGTACTTGGTCAAGTGCCGGAATCAGTCAAAGAAAAAGAAATTTTGTCACTAGACTTAGGTCTTTTGGTGGCGGGAACTAAGTTTCGAGGAGAGTTTGAAGAAAGACTCAAGGCGGTAATGAAGGAAGTGGAAAATGCTGCTGGCCGAGTTATTTTATTTATTGACGAGCTTCACACTATTGTTGGAGCCGGACAAGCTGACGGCTCGATGGACGCTTCAAACATGCTTAAGCCAGCTTTGGCTAGGGGAGAAATAAGAGTGATAGGAGCGACGACCCTTAAGGAGTACCAAAAACACATCGAAAAAGACCCAGCTCTAACTCGTCGTTTCCAGCCGGTTTATGTAAACGAACCATCTCCGGAAGACGCCGTGGCGATTCTTCGTGGATTAGCCGAAAAGTACGAACTTTACCATGGGGTACGAATTACCGACGATGCTATTTTGGCGGCGGTAAACTTTTCGACTCGATACATCACAGATAGATTCTTGCCAGACAAAGCAGTAGACCTTATCGATGAAGCGGCGGCCGCTTTGCGGATTTCATTAGAAAACAAACCAGACGAACTGATAGCAACAGACAGATTAATTCGTCGACTAGAGATTGAGCGAGAAGCTTTAAGAAAAGAAGTTGAGATTTCTGAGAATAAGAAAAAGGTAAAAGCTAGAATTAAAGAAATCGAAAGAGAAATTGGTGATTACAAAGAAACTACATCAAACCTTGAAACAAAGTGGAATAATGAAAAAACTGCTTTAGGTGAAATCAGTAAACTCAAGAAAGAAATGGAGGAGGTGCGAGTGGAAGCAGACAACGCTGAAGCGATGGCTGACCTAACCAGAGCCGCTGAGATTCGTTACGACATTATTCCGTCTATCCAAAAAGACTTAGACATAAAACTTAAGCGACTAAAGAAACTACAAAGAAGCCGTCGGCTGTTGAAGGAAGAAGTAACCGAAGAAGAAATTGCTTCTGTGGTTTCTAAGTGGACTGGTATTCCAGTGTCTCGAATGCTTGAAGCTGAGGTAGCCAAGCTAGCTCGAATGGAAGAAGTTTTGCATGAGAAGGTGGTTGGACAAAATGGTGCAGTCAAGTTGGTGTCAGATGCAATCAAACGGGCGCGGGCAGGTATAGCTGACCCCAACCGCCCAATTGGTTCATTCTTGTTCCTTGGTCCAACTGGAGTGGGTAAGACAGAGTTGTCTCAAGCCTTGTCCCAGTTCATGTTTACCGACCTAGACGCGCTGTTGCGTATCGATATGTCTGAATTCATGGAAAAGCATTCAGTGTCTAAAATTATCGGTTCTCCTCCGGGATACGTAGGTCACGATGAGGGGGGTTCAATTACGGAACGTGTTCGACATCGACCATATTCAGTTATCTTGCTCGACGAGGTAGAGAAAGCTCACCCAGAAGTGTTCAATATTTTACTTCAAGTTCTTGATTCAGGTCACCTGACTGATGCCAAAGGCAGGAAAGTGAACTTCAAGAACACTGTCATTATAATGACTTCCAATATTGGGGCTGAACATATTAGCCAGATGTCTAACTTTGGTTTTTCGGTTGACCACGGAGAAGAAGCCCAGTTTGTCCAAGCCAAGGACAAAGTGATGGAAAGCTTAAAAAATCACTTCCGTCCAGAATTTCTAAACCGACTCGACGAAGTTATTGTCTTCGACTTACTTTCTCCAGAAGCGATTGCCGAAATTGTAAATATTCAAGTCGACGACGTAGTAGAGCGACTAGCAAAGAAAGAAATCACGCTTACAATTAGTGAAGACGTGCGTAAATACCTCGCCAAAGAAGGTTACGACCCAAAGTTTGGCGCCAGACCACTACGCCGACTGATTCAGAGTAAGATTCTTACTCAGATTGCCAACATGATGGTCGGAGAAGGAATGCTCCAAGGAGGAACGGTCAAAGTAACTATGAAAAAAGACGAACTAGACTTTGAAGCCAAGAAAGTGGCTCGAAGAAATAATAAAACTGGGCCCAAAACTAAATCCTCCTCGGTTATAAAGAAAAAACGAGAAACAGTGACCGTCTAAAAATATTATAAAAACCGCGCGTAAGCGCGGGTTTTTTAAGATCTCTGCAATTTTACTCCAGTACCGTAATTCTTTTTACATCCACACCAACTTCGGTCATTTCGCCTTGTACCAAAACTCGCATAGCTTCAGATAGAGTACTTGTGTCACAAGTTGATTCCTCATCTAACTGGTTAACACAAGAACTTTGTTCATTAATAAATAGGGGAGAGGTGTGTCCTAGGGTGTTGTTTTGTTCGAAAACCAAGTGCCAATGGTTCCTGTCGAAGTTATCCGAAAGACTGTCTTTCAGTAAGAAGCCTTCGTAGTCGAAAGAAAATTCACCTACAAAAAGCGGTTGCTCTCCGTTGCTGCAAGAAATGTAGGTGATTTCCCACAGGCCAGCGCTGTATTCAAGGGTCACAGATGCTTGAACAGTGTCTTGGCGATCTGAAGAAAGTATCGTCATTTGGCTAGTGCTAGCACTCTCGAAAGTCGGCTTGATTCTAAACTTCTCAAGTGAAGTCGTACGGCAAATTACTGGGTCTAGAGTAGGGTTTTCTGTGGAGAAATCAAAATTTATTAGTTTGTTGCTCAAGGCACTACTTAAAGCCATAGATTCGGCTGGGTTTGTGGTAGTAGAACTTACTTCGGTTAAATTTTTTCTACTCAGCCATAATTCATAAAAATCCGAAACGATGTCAATTGGTTCTCCAGCGATGCCTCTAGTCTCTACCGTCACTTCTGGGGAATTTCCGTTGGAGTTTCGGTTCAATACAATTGCCACTACTGCTATAAGAATTAGAACGCTGATTGCTCCAATGATGAGATTTTTTTGTCCATGAATATCTTTTTATTATTAAGGGTCTAAACGTGGTTTAGTTCTGTAACGAAGTAATGATGTCGACACCAAAAATTTGTACAAAAAAGTACGACACAACTGACAAAAGAACGGTTGCTCCAATAACTGTGCCAAGACCATAAATAGCTCCTCGCAGGAATATAAATTTGATCGAAACCTGCTTTTTAGTTAGGTCTTCCAAAGATCCTAATACATTAATCAGTCTCTCTCTTTGTTCTATCTCGTTTTCATCCATATCTTTTAAGTATAACACTTGTATTGTGCGCCGAGTAGGATTTGAACCTACGTAGGATAAATCCGGGAGATTTACAGTCTCCTGCAATTGACCACTCTGCCATCGACGCATGTGTTTTTTGAATTGTTTGTAAGAGTTCAATATTAACCAGTTTATGAAAATCATTTCGTGGTCAATGTCATTGTCCTCCTTTGATCTGTTTGCTTTCGCTCACAACGACCAATCTACTCGCTTTCGCTCGCAGAACAGATAAGAAATGAATCAGCTTCATTTTTTATCCACTCTGCCATCGACGCATGTATTGATGGAATTCTTCTTACTCAAATAAACTCTATGAGTGCGAACAAAATAGCATATTTATATCAATATTCAAAGTTTTGCTGTGCTATTATTTAAGAATAATTGTAATTTACTTATTATGAAAAAAATATTTTTCCTGCTACTTTTGAGCGTATGGGTTATCCCTAGTGCTATCCACGCTCAAGATGTTTTTACTGATTTAATTGAATATCGCGAAGGAGATGGAGAAACAAGCGATCTTGTAGTAGATTCTTTGGAGGAAGCGCGAGTAACTGCAGCGGAAAGAGCAGCAACAGAAGGTAGATTTGGTAATTTCGTAACTTGTGAAGGAGCTGGTTGTACTTCGTGTAATTTGGTAGAAATGGGTAACAAGATTTTGAACTGGTTAATTGGGATAATGATGGTTATCTTTGCGGGTATCGTTGCTTACTCGGGATTCAAGTTGGTCATATCGGGTGGAAATCCGTCAGCGAAAACTGAAGCTAAGAAATGGATGACCAATGCTTTTATTGGAATTGTGATTGTGCTGGCGGCGTGGCTTTTCGTAGATACCCTCATGAGAGCTTTACTTCCGGGAGGAAATGGACAAATTAATAGCCTACCGTGGTCGAAGATTGAGTGTATTGGGCAGACTGATACTGAGGAGGGGACACCAATAATTCAAGTTAATTCTTCAGGTATTCCAACAGTATGTAACATGAATTATGCTAGTTATGATCCTGATGGTGATGGTCCCGAGGCTCCTAAGAGTACTTACGGATGTCCAGATGGTATTGGGGCTGATGATATGCCTCAGGATTGTGTAAAAGTTGAAGGGGGTATGACGTGGAGAAGGTATGTTAATCCTTATTGGTCATGCCCACTAGCTGTTGCTCCTAATGTTGAATATGATCCTAATTCTGATATTCCTATAGTCGTTGGTAATGCACCAGCTAAATGCAGTGGTAACTCATGCGTTGCTATGTCTTCAACTGTGCCGTGTAAGAACGGTTGTAGTGTATCTGCAGATTTAGCGCCTAAGATAAACAATTTCCATGCAGATGTAGAGGCTGCTGGAGTTGGTGGAACTAGAGTGACTGAAGCTATGCCTCCATCGCAAGGGCATCAGAGTGGTTGTCATACAGAGGGTACTTGTATTGATTACAGTAAAATCGGAGGAATGACTCCTAAGGAAGTAGCTTCCGTTGCTGCAGCAGCAAAAGCAAATGGTCTACGTCCGGTTTATGAAGTTAGGACACAAGCGGAAAAAGATATTTTGATGGCAGGAAAAGTCAATCCGGATGATATTTTAGTTGAGTCTAGAATCACAGCTCCTCATTTTTCAATTTACGGGTATTAAGGCAATTTACAGTATCTCCAAGGTTTAAAATATAAAATGAACACTTTTCGAATCCTCGTGGACTTCGAAATTATGTCATCTAAAACTCCGTTTTATTCTTCCTAATTTTGCGGGCCCACGAGGAATTTCGGTCGTTACACGACCAGTATACCTTGTCGACATTTTTACTCGCTTTGCTCGCAAAATGTCAGGCAAGGTCTTCGAATCCTCGTGGACTTCGAAGATAATTAAATCTACGAGGAATTTCTTTCCTTACAGGAACGGTACAGATGTCGTATCGTACTCCCTTCGGTCCGTGCGATAAACTCCATCTCTTCGAATCCTCGGCAGAAGCTAACGCTTCTTTGGGCCCGCATTATTAAAACCGCCAAAAGGCGGCTCAAATACTGCGGGCCCACGAGGATTCGAACCTCGATCAACGGTTTTGGAAACCGGCATTCTGCCATTGAACTATGGGCCCAATACAATAGCTATCGCAGTATAGTAGGCGAAAGGAGAGAGCAGGTCAACTGTTTGAGTCGTAGAGAAATCCTTCGACCAGCTTGAATACGCTGTCTTCGTTGCCTGGCTCAAACCACTCTATCTCCTGATCTTTCTTTAACCAGGTCATCTGACGTTTGGCGTACTGTCTGGTTTTGGTTTCTAACTTTTCTAGCATATCTTGGTAAGAGATTTGTCGCTGGAGATACATGGCTATGTAGCGGTATTCTAAGCCAAGTTCGTGCATTCTTTCGTAACTCAGACCATTTTTATGAAGAGTTTCTACCTCTGTCACCATACCGGCGTCAAACCTTTGGTTTATACGGTCATGAATATTTTTATGGAGTATTAGTTTGTCGATGTTGATACCAATTACTAGCCAATCGTATGGTGAGCCGGTCTCTTTTACTTTTGGTACATGGCCTAGGGTGTCGATAATCTCTAAGGCTCTAATTAGACGCGGGCGGTTGTGTTGGTCGATTGTTTCGGCTCGACTTATGTCTAGTCTTTCTAATTCAGCAAATAATTCTTCGTTAGATAAACTGGCTAGCTTGAGCCTAAATGTGTTGTTTGGAGGCACAGCAGGAACTTTGTGTTTTCCTCGAAGCATATCGAGGTAGAAAAAAGTCCCGCCGGCAATGATTGGTAAATGGTTACGGCTTTGGATATCGAGAATGGCTGCGGTGGCGTCTAGTTCGAATTCGGCAGCGTTGTACTGGATGGAAGGATCAGCGATGTCTAGCAAGTGGTGAGGTACTCCGTCCATTTCTTCCACAGTCACTTTGCCGGTCCCAAGGTCTAGTTCCTTATAGACTTGTCTTGAGTCAGCTGAAATAACCTCGCCGTTAAATTTTTTAGCAAGAGTGATGGAAAGAGAAGTTTTCCCTGATGATGTTGGCCCTACGACCGCAATAGCCTTGGGTTTACTCATTCTTAGAGTGTAGCATTAAGATGGAAAAACGAAAGATTATCCCGCTAATTATTTTGTAGATATGACGTTTTCTTATCAGTGTTTTTCTGGTACACTCTCAGTCACCACATATGCCTCGATGGTGTATCGGTAATGATTTGTTTGGGGAACAAATTATCCGTCGTTGAAAATATTTGATGGGCGTGTGGCGGAATTGGTATACGCGCACGACTCAAAATCGTGTTCCGAAAGGATTGAGGGTTCGATTCCCTCCACGCCCACCAAATGTTTTTGAGACAAATAGATCACTCAAAATCGTATGCCGAAAGGCTTGAGGATTCGACTCCCTCTCGAGGCACAAAGAAAACCACCTTTATGGAGGTTTTGATTGCCGAAGTAATTGGTCTGGGAGACTCTGTGCATAACACGGGTGTGTTAGAATGCAGGGAACGAGTTGTGAACGGCTCGAGGTAATACTTGGTTTTTAATTATGGCATTTCAGGGAGATTCAATATATTGGGTGGAGGTTGAGAAGGTGGTACCAAACCCCTTTCAACCACGAAGAGAGTTTGATCAGAGTAAGCTCCAAGAGCTATCTGAGTCTATTCGTATGTACGGCGTTTTGCAACCACTAACGGTTACCCGGAACGAGGTGCAAAGAGACGATGGTACTTTTTACACAGAATACGAATTAATCGCCGGAGAGAGGCGTCTGCGAGCTAGCAAACTTGCTGGTTCGGCTCAAGTGCCCGTGATTATTCGTGAAGGTCACGACAATGAACAAGAAAAACTTGAATTGGCCATAATCGAAAACTTGCAACGAGAAGACTTAAACGCTGTAGACCGAGCGGTCGCATTTAAACAGCTCGTCGAGACTTTTGGTCTTGCTCATGCACAAGTGGCTAAGAAAGTTGGACGAAGTAGGGAATACGTCTCTAACTCTATTCGACTACTGGCTCTTCCAGATCATATGTTGGAGTCGCTCAAGCGGTCTGACATGATGGAAGGGCACGCTCGTACTCTACTCATGCTTACCGACCGCCCAGAAGAGCAAGAAGTCGTCTACCGAGAAATTCTACTCAAGAAACTTTCAGTTCGCGAAGTGGAAAGAATCGTCCGTAAGATAGCCGTCGACAAAGTAAGGAAGAAGAACCCGGGCGATTTTGATGCTCACTTAATCGAATTAGAAAAGAAGTTTACCGAAACTCTCGGTACCAGAGTGCAAATTCAAAAGACTGACTTTGGTGGGAAGTTGACCATCGACTACTTCTCTGAAGACGACCTAGATGTAATTCTGAAGCGCATCAAAGAAGAAGAGATTGAGTCTGATGAAGTTACAGAGACTGAAGCTAATTTGATATCCGAACACACTCCAATCGAGATCACTCCTTCTGATGAAGAATCCCTTGTCGAGACAGAAAAGTTTGTAACCGAAAGTCTGGCAGCAGCTCCAGTGAAGGAAGTAGATCAGGCTCAACCTACAGATCAACCTCAACCTCTAATCCAACCTCAATCACAAATGCCAATCAGGGAAGTGACAGAGTTTCCGTCGGCAGAAGAAAAGCCGGTCCCTGCTCCAGTAGTGCAGCAGAAAACCCAGAGCGCACCAGTATTACTTAGCGCAATCCCGTCACCAGTAGCAGAAGAAAAGCCTGCTTTTGCAGAAGAAGTTATTTCAACTCATCAGCCAACAAACGAAGAAAAACCAAAAGAAGAAAAGCCAAAGGTGGCAGATGACGACAGTAATCTCTATTCGATCAACAACTTTACAGTTTAGGTTCGTTTTCTAGAGCGATTTTTATTCTTTTTCTAGCTAGTGAAGTTTTGGTAAAGTCTAACCATTTAGGGCTTGGCTTGGCCGATTTTCTGGTCTCAATTTCTACTATATCTCCGTTTCTAAGTTCGGTGTCTAATTGGACTAGTTTTCGGTTTACCTTGGCACCTGAAGTACGATCACCAACTTCTGAGTGAATAGCGTAAGCAAAGTCTATCGGAGTAGCTCCGACCGGTAGGTCAACGACGTCGCCGATTGGAGTAAAGACAAAAATACGATTCGAGAAAAAGTCTGACTCGGCGTCTTTTACAAATTCACTGGTCGGATTTTTTGATTCCACGTCGTAGGTTTGACCAATTTGAGATATCCAGCGAGGAATTTTTTTGAAGTGTGGTGTGCCGGATGTATCTTCTAGTTTCTTTTCTAAGTTGGTATCTCTTCTAGAAAAAGGTTTGAATAAATCAGGAATTAGGCTAGAGAAAAGAGACGGTTCTTTTTTAACCTTATCGCTGACTGACGGTTGTTTGTAAAAAACATGAGAAGCTACCCCGAATTCGGATTCTTGGTGCATTTGTTTTGTTCGAATCTGTAGCTCCAAAATTACCCCGTTTTGTGTGGTAACAGTTGTGTGAATTGATCGGTAGCCGTTAGGCTTGGGAAATGCGATGTAGTCTTTTACCCGCTTTGGTAGCGGTCTCCAGAGTTCGTGAACGATGCCTAAGGTACGGTAGCAGTCTGCAACATCTTCTACTACGACTCTCATGGCCATTAGGTCGTAAATAATATCAATGTCCCAATCTTTTCGAGTTAATTTATTATATAAGCTATACATTCCTTTTACTCTAAAAGAGGTTTGGAAACCTAAAAGACCAACATCCGCTAGTCTTTTTTGGAGCACTTTTCTTTCTCGTTCGAGCATTTCTTTGGCGTTGCCAAACCGGCGTGACAGAGATTCAGCTACCCGTTTGGCTTCTTCTGGATACACATAGGGAAAAGCTAAGTCTTCTAACTCTTTGCGTAGCTTTCCCATTCCTAGTCGGTGAGCCACGGGGACGTAAATTTCTAGAGTTTCGCGCGCTATACGCAACTGTTTTTCAGCCGGAATGTGGTTCAGGGTTTCTAAATTATGGAGTCGATCAACCAGCTTGATTATAAGAACTCTAATGTCTTGGCTGGTGGCAACGAATAATTTACGCAAACTTTCGTTGTGGCGGTCGGTGCCGTAGTAACGGACAGAGCTAAGTTTGGTTACTCCTTCCACCAAAAAAAGAATCTCTTCACCAAATTCTTTTTTAATATCTTCAGAAGTGACTGGAGTATCTTCAATTGAGTCGTGTAGTAGTCCGGCACAAATCGTGCGCGGACCCATACCCATAGCGGCAAGCTTATATCCAACTGCCGTGGTGTGGATCATGTACGGCTCTCCAGAGTAGCGCTTGTGGTCTTTGTGAGCCTCAGCGGTATAAGTGTAGGCGTGTTTTATAAGCTCTCGATCAGCGGGAGTCGGATTGTTGAGTTGAGCGATTATTTCATCAGCTGTGTGCATAGTTCTATTCTATGGACTAAGCCAATAATTTACAAGTCACAACTGATTTGTGCGCGTTACCTTTGCTTAAGCAAATCCATTGCGTCTTCTAGGGTTAGGTTTTCAGTTTTGATGTTGTCTGGAATACCAATGCGTTTGAAGCCTTTTTTTAGATAGCGTCCTGATTTTGATTCAAACACATTTACTAGTTTTCTGGTGGTCGGGTTGACACCTAGTTCTTTGAGAAGTTTTTCGCCTTTTCGTAAAGTTTTTGGCTCAGCTAAAATCTCCATGGCTCGTTTGAAGGTTATTTCGTAGGGGTTATCTTTTTTAGGTTCCTTCAGAGAGCGGAAGTCTCCCGCGTGAGCGATGTATGGTCCGTACTGACCAGTGTTGGCCATGACGGGTTCGCCAGTTACCGGGTGCTCGCCCAGTTCGCGTGGGAGTAATAAGAACTTAACCGCATCTTCTAGGGTAACTTCTTCTGGCTTGATGTCAGCAGGAAGGGTAGCGCGACGCGGTTTTTCTTGTTTCTTGCCTTTTACTTTTTCTGGGGTTTCGCCGAGTTGTACGTATGGGCCAAAACGACCGTTCATCACAAATACTGGTTCGCCAGATTCGGGATGGTTGCCAATCGGTGCCTCAGGTTTTACTTCCGAGCCGTCGATCAATCGAGCACCGTCACATTCAGGGAAGGTGGCACACGATAGGAAAGTTCCGTTCCTTCCTAATTTCTTAACCATGTCTTTGCCACAAACCGGGCAGGGAAATTCTTTTGGCCCGGCGCCAAGAGTGGTTAGCTTTTCGATGTCTTCTTTGGCGTCTACGGCTTTTTTAAAAGGGATATAAAAGTCTTGCAGCGTTTTTTTGTATTTACGGTCGCCAGTAGCGATTTCGTCTAGCTCTTCTTCCATCTCACTGGTAAAATCGTCGCTGATGTATTCAGCAAAGTGCTTTTCTAAGAAAGTAGAAACTACATCACCAGTGTCGGTTGGGAACAGAGTTTTTCCGTCTTTTAATACGTACCCCCGCTGAACAATAGTATTCATGATAGAAGCAAAAGTAGAAGGTCGACCAATTCCTCTTTTCTCTAATTCCTTGATAAGTCCAGCTTCGGTATAACGATTTGGTGGTTGAGTTTGCTTGGCTTCAATTTCTACTGATTCACACTTGAGAAGGTCTCCCTCAGTCAACTTTGGTACTTCGGTATCATCGCCCCGAGCTCGCTTGTCTACTCTAAGCCAACCAGCAAAAATAACCCGAGAACCATTAACTGCGAAGTCGGGAATAGGTTCGTTTAAGTCAATAACATTGGATAATAACTTGGTACGTTTAAGTACCGCGTCTGCCATTTGTGATGCCACGGTTCGTTCCCAGATTAGTTCGTACAGAGCCTTTTGGTCACCAGTTGTGCCAGCGCTCTTTTTTGAAAAATTAGATGGTCGAATAGCTTCGTGAGCTTCTTGGGCTGACTTACTCTTACTCTTATATGTTCGGGGTTGTACGTGGTCCTTGCCAAAGTCTTTGTCTAATAAAGCCAGGATTTGCTTCTGGGCTTGGGCACTTAGGTTTGGACTGTCAGTACGCATGTAGGTTATAAAACCAGCTTCATAGAGCTTTTGAGCGGCGCCCATGGTGCGAGACGGTGTGAAACCGAGTCTGGTTGAAGCTGTCTGTTGTAGGGTCGAGGTGGTAAAGGGAGGACGTGGCGCTCGCTTGACCTCGGTTTCCTTGATGGATTTAATTTTCCATTCGTGTTTCTCTCCGACCTTTTTAATCCGTTCAGCTTCTTCCGCGTTGCTTGGCTCGATGGTGCAAATAAAGGGAATTTTCTGGCTACTTTCTTTTAGATTGGCGGTAAGGACAAAAAAGTCTTCGGGAATAAAAGCGCGGATTTCTCGCTCACGCTCCATCACTATTCGCAAAGCCGGAGACTGCACTCGACCAGCCGAAAGACCATAGCGAACTTTCTTCCAGATCAATCCAGACAATTCGTAGCCAACCAAACGGTCTAATACTCGACGAGCTTCTTGAGCTTCTTTCAGATTGAGATCAAGGTCTCGGGGTTTTTTGATAGCTTCGAGTACGGCTTCTTCAGTAATTTCATTAAAAGCTACTCGCTTGAGGTTTTTACAATCTCCCTTGATCATCTCTGCCACATGCCAGGCAATCGCTTCTCCTTCGCGGTCGGGGTCGGATGCAAGTAGTACCTCATCGGATTTCTTGGCAGCGGCCTGTAGACCCTGAATCACCTTTTCTTTTCCAGGCGAAATAATGTAACGAGGAATAAACCCGCCTTCGATGTCGACAGCGTCTTTATTGGTTTTGGGAAGGTCGCGAATGTGTCCAATAGAAGACATTACCTTGTATCCCTTGCCTAAATATTTTTCGATAGTCTTCGACTTAGCCGGAGACTCAACGATTACTAGTGTGTGTTTTGCCATTGAATGAAGAAATGAGTGAAACGATTATTTAGTTTAGTACTGAATTTTCAGTCCGAGGAAAAACTCCTAGACAGAATTACGTAACAAATACTAGCACACACTCAATCTGTCAACTGTATAGTATTATTTATAAGTTTCGGCGGTAGATATTTTGGTCGCTTTTGAGGTGACCTTGCAGCTCCATCATCATGAGTAATTGCGAAGCTTCGTGGGTGGGGAGGTCTATTTTGCGGATCAGTGTATCTCGGTGAGTTGGTTCGTTTAATTCTCCCAGTAGCTTCGTCTCGATTGGAGATAAGTTAAGTTTGGGTTGGGTTGGGTTAGATTCCTTTTTTTCTATGTGCAAGACATCGCGAATGTCTTGGCTGGTGGTGACTGGAGTAGCGCCAAGTTTGAGAAACTGATGAGTACCTAGAGAAGTGGCCGAAAAAATACTACCCGGTACGACCAACAATTCACGATTGTAGTCGGTGGCCAGACGAGCAGTGATGAGGGTGCCTGATTTTTCTCCCGCTTCTATAAGTAGAGTGGCTTGGCTGATACCAGCCACTAAGCGGTTACGTTGGGCGAAGGACCACTTGGCAGGTCTAAAATCTGATTCAAATTCTGATAGCAAGCCTCCGCCGGCCTCTAATATTCTCCTAGCTAGATTTCTGTGTTGAGCTGGGTAGAGTGCCTTATCGCCAAGTCCACCTCCGGGAATTGCTAGAGTATAGAGATTATTTTTGAGAGCTGCTTCATGAGCCAGAGAATCTATCCCGATAGCCAAACCAGACACTATGCCGATAGGGTAGCCGGACAAACCTGAGACTAGCTCTTCCACCACTTGTTTGCCATAGCTAGTGTATTTGCGAGAACCAACGATAGAGAGGAGAATTGTGTCTGTGGAAGGAAGTTTACCTCGGTAATTGAGGGACTTCGGAGGCTGGGGAATTTCCCGTAAACCTACGGGAAATTCCCCAGCCGGTAAATCTTGAATCGGAAAGTCCATATTCCAACATTATATCACGCTCTGTAAAGTACTTGACAAATACTTTATATCGTATATAGTATAAGGAAGCTTACATCAAATTATGGTAAGCGGACAAGCCACCGCATCCTTACTAGTATAGTGTAAAGATGCGAAGAAATTGAGAGTCACGTATGAGATTGGGGTATACCCCTTTCGACGGAATGACTTAGATTTTTTAAGAAAGTCTGCAGCCCCGTATGGGCAAATAGGGTTCGTGCCATTACTATGCCACCCAGCTGCAATCACTTTCGGCACAACATGCACATTACATTCTACATTCTGTTAGTAAGGCAAAGAGCCTGAACCCAGCCCACCGAGTAGGTCGATACTTCATAAATCATAGCATTCGCGCGATTTATCGACCTGGGAAACTACCCGGAGTACTTATCCCAAAAGGAAAAGTACGAAAGGCCTGCGGACGTGTTGATTTTTTCAACCACCGCAGGCCTTTTTTATAAGTGCATATTTACAAAACTTATAGATGTGTGTGCTAAAATATACTAAATTATTGTGGGTTTCAATTAAAAAATATGAACGAGAAATACATTCCAGACAACTTACCTATTGATGCAGAGTTTAAAGAAACAGTAGCAACGTTGAGAGCGCAAATTGAAGCTATAAACAAGCGAGAGGACGGTCGTGTATTCAAAGTGTCCACCAAAGCAGATGATTTTGCCGTTAAGGTTTTGGAACAAAGAATAAGAAGTATTGAAAGCAAAGGAAAAACAGCGATTCTAAGAGAAAGGATTGATGAGATAAATAAGCAATCGAGCAGGACACATGGAGAGCGTCGAGATTCTGATGAGGCTGAAGTGATTAGATTAGAGGCTGAGATTCGTAAGCTGGAAGGTTCTAATGAAAATGGTCAAGAAGAATCATCGAATGAAGACAAAATTCCTCTAGGCAGAGTAGACGTAAAAAACGATTATGGATCGTCTGATGATGTAGAAGAACCAGTTGAACCAGTTGAACCAGTTGAACCAGTTGAACCAGTTGAACCAGTTGAAGGAGCTTTCGTAGACAAAGAGTTTCTTGTTAATGCGCTGAGCAATAATAATGATAACGATGAAGAAACAGAAAATAAGTCAAAGCGAATAGAGAACGTAGCGGAAGCTGAAGTAATGGCCTATGAAAGCGCAAAAAGGAAAGAGTACTTCAACCTAAAAAAAGAAGCTAGAGAAGCAAGAACTCTGTATGAAGAATCTCTGGCAAAAGAATTTGCTGAACGATCAAAAGGTAAAAAACTTTTTGGCCTAGGTAGAGAAAACTCTACAGACGAGGTGAAAGTTTTGCGTGAGGCAAAAATCGCCGCTGAAAATAAACAAATAAAATTTGGTAATGAAAGCGGAGTCTATCAACAGATAATCGACCGTGAAAATAGTTTTGCTCGAAGAAAAGATGGGGAAGAAATTTCTTTGGCAGCAGCACTTAGCCTACGTCACATGATCATCCCTGCTGAAAAAAAGATGGAGCTACAGACTGTGCATATGCAAGAAAATCTGTCCAAGCTAAAAAGTGGTTTACTCGAGAAAATACAAGCTAATAATAAAGTTGCTAAAACTGTAGGTTTTATTGCGGCTCTAATGACTCCTGCAATCGCTAAAGCAGCCCCCTTAGCTGCACAAGGTTATACTGCGTACAAGTATACTTTCAACACCGCCGCCGCGGTCACAGGGTTTGCGGTTGCCTATCTCGGCGGTAAGTTTATTACAGGTCGACTTAATGATAAGAGAGATTCTTTGGCCGCCTCTGGCACCGAATCTTTCGGTGATCTGAAAGAGCTAGACCTAGATAAACTCGAAGCTGAATATTTTAAATCTGTAAACAGAGCACATAACTCAAAGAATTACACCAGGATGGCAGCCGCTGGAGCAGCTTTGGCAGCAGGCGGCTTTGTTTCACCAGAAGATTTTTCAGTTGGAGCCGGAGCAGATAAGTTAAATGATGCTCTTGCGTCTTCGGAAGGACTCCAGGAAGCGATAGATAGTGCTAAGGATGTAATCAAGAACGCTTCGGATCAAATTGGAGATGTTTTGAAAAACCCCGATGGTATTTCTGACATAATAAAAAATCCTTATCCTGACGGATTCGTACCTGTACCGGACAAGCCATTTGTCGGTGTTGATGTGGACGTGCCGTTTAGACCGGGAGGATTAGATGTAGCGTTACCTGAACCTGATGTTGACTCCGTAACAAACACAGATGCCCCTGCACAGTCTCCAGACAACGGTCTTAATATTGATTTGAAGTACAATCCCGACGCTGGTTTGGATAGTCTAGATAAAAGCTCGGTATCTGCCTTTGAGGCTATAGAGAAAGTAGAGAGTGGAGATACAACTTCAGATATATTATTCGATGCTCTAAAAGAAAGATTGAGTGCAGGAGAATTTGAATTACCAGAAGGAGCCACTAAGGACACTCTTGCGCACAAGATGTACCAAACATTTCCAGAGATGACTTCTGCTTCTGGGGTAGACGCAAGACTCTCTCCAGCAGATTGGGTGAAGCTGGGTGTAGAAAGCGGAGACCCTCACAAAATATTCCCAGGAGATGAAATAAACGTCGAAGCTCTAGTGAAAATCATGGAGGGTAATTCAGTTAAAGATGTGATGGATAATCTAGGTAATCTAGACAGTCTTGGAGCATCTGATATTGATCTGAATCTCGATAGCCTTAAAGACTCGATTGCAACACCTTATGATGTTAGTCAAAATATCACTCCGTCAACGGAAAATATCGTGCCTGATCTGAATCTCGATAGCCTTAAAGACCCGATTGCAACACCTTATGATGTTAGTCCAAATATCACTCCGTCTCCGGAAAATATCGTGCCTGATCTAAACCTAGATAGTTTGGATGATCCGGCACAAACTCCGTATGACCAAAGTCCAAATATTTCATCAGTAACTGGTAGTGTGCCGGCTGGAATGGGTATTGATACTTTAAATACTGTTAATCAATCACCTGGCGTGCCGGTTGAAGCGGTTGACTCTGTATCGGTCAATAACGGAGCTGAATCAATTGAACCTGAAGTGTCAGTTGAAGGCGCTAGTATTCAGCCAGATGTTTTTAAGGAACCGATTCCAAGCGATTTTTACAAAGTCGAGGGACTGTATGTAGACATGAAAACGCTTCCTGGAGAACTAGTAAAACTGGGTGGAGTAGAAAAGTATCTGGGTGACAATTTGATTAAAGGGTTGATTAGTCAAGATATTATTTTGCCGGTTGAATTTACCGCTGACCCTTATGATTTTGCTGGAGATCCTCGAGGTCTAATAGAAGCCCGGTTACCTGAATTGTCAACTAAATTACTAGAAATAAATAAACCAACTTTATCAGAAGAGGTTTGGAAAGCTTTAGGTATCAGTAGTGGTGACCCTCTAGTTGTTGGAGAAAATGACACCTTAAAAACAACGGAACTACTTAAATACATCCTTGGTGGCGATAAAGATGCTTTAGAAATTAGACTAGGATTACAAAAATAAATATGTCTGAAAATAAAGAACAAACACTAGCGACTTTGCTTGGAATAGACGATATGCCAGAGGGTCAGAAAGAAGCTCTGCTCGAACGAGTGGGAAATATTATTATCGATGCTTCGGTAGGAAATTTACTCCTTACCTTGAACGAAGAACAAGTTAAAAAACTTGACCAATACATGTCTAATGTAGGGGAAGAAGATGACATTTTTGCCTATCTTTTGCGTACTTATCCGGATTTTCAATCAATCGTAGAAAAGGAAGTGGCCGCACTACAAGAGGAAGCAGAGGAAATCTTTGGTTAAATACTCATGCATGAAACTTTTCTAGAGGGTAGTTTCGTGTATAATCATGATATTAAAAACGTAGTTGCTTAATATTCCCGCTTCAGAATTTGCCCAAGGGCAGAACAAATTCCGACGTATAAGAAATATAGTCGCTACGCTCATTATTTTTTCCAATGCTAGATATTAAATTTATTCGTGAAAATTTGGACGTGGTAAAAATGGCTGTCACCAAGAAAAAAATGACGGTTGATTTGGACGCGCTGATAAAAATTGACGATTCAAGGCGAGAAATAATGCAACGACTAGAAGAAAAGCGAGCCGATCAAAATCGTGTGTCTGACGGTATTCCGACTGCTACCGACCAAGACATTCGTCAGAAACTTATTGTCGAGATGCAAGAGTTAAAAACTGAAATTCAAAAAGATGAAGAAGAACTTAAGCCAATAATGGAGGAGTGGCAAACTTTGATGCTCCAGGTACCAAATGTGCCTGACATGTCCGTGCCTGACGGAAACAGCGACGCAGACAACGAAGAGATTAAAACCTGGGGTGTAAAGAACAAATTTAATTTTGAAGCAAAAGACCATGTCGACTTAATGCTGAGTCATAATATGGTCGACTTTGAGCGGGGGACCAAAGTGCACGGCTTTCGTGGGTATTATTTGCTCGGCGACGGGGCGAGACTGTCTTGGGCAATCTGGAACTACGCAAACGCTTTTTTCCAAGAAAAAGGTTTTGTCCCGGTTATCCCGCCAACGATTGTTCGCAAAGCCAACCTATACGGCACTGGACACTTGCCCAACGAGGCTGACGATGTGTATAAGACTCAAGACGAAGACTATCTCATTGGTACAAGTGAGGTCTCTGTGATGGGATTTTACTCAAATGAGATTATTGATAAATCGCTTTTTCCGGTTAAATTTCTTGGTTTTTCGCCTTGCTACAGACGTGAAGCAGGGAGTCATGGAAAGGATACTCGAGGGCTGATACGAGTACACGAATTTCAAAAGCTCGAACAGGTGATGCTTTGCGAAGCTTCGCATCAGACTAGTGTTGAGTGGCATGAATGGCTTAATCAAAATACCGAAGAATTTATTGAGTCGCTTGGTATTCCCTATCGGACAGTTCTCAATTGTGGTGGCGACTTAGGACAAGGTCAGGTTAAAAAGTACGACATCGAGCTTTGGGTGCCAGGAGAAAACACTTATCGTGAGATTAGTTCTGCTTCATACTTTCACGATTTTCAAACCAGACGTTTCAATATTCGTTATCGAGATGATGATGGAAAGATTCGCTACGCTCACTCTTTGAACTGTACCGCTATTCCCACACCAAGAATCTTGGTTTCTTTGATGGAAAACTTCCAACAAGCAGACGGAACGGTGCATATACCCGAAGTACTTCAACAATATTTTGGTAAAGAAAAAATTGGTTAAGATTTTTCAATAAAGGGCGGACGACTTAGGTTATCCGCCCTTTTTCCATGCTACGATATAGCCATGAAAAAGAGGCGTTGCATTAACCCAGATACGGTAGTTATGCTAAAGCAGATAGCTATCGGTGTTTTGGTGCTAACAACCGTAGCGCTTCTAGTTACTGCTACATGGTATGGAACTAGGGTTAAATTTTTAACGATTCAAGAAGTGATGGTAGAAGGAGGTCAGACTATAAGTACAGTAGAAATAGAAAAAAAGGTTCAAGCCGCTTTAGAAGGACAATACCTTAGGCTAGTACCAAGAAGGTTTGCTTGGCTGTATCCGGAAGCTGAAGTTTTGGAAATAGTTAAGTCTGTAGAAAGAGTGCACGATGTAAAAACAGAAGTGATAAAAGGAATCAAACTTAGCGTTACTTTCGACGAATATATTCCCTTGTCACTATGGTGCGATTCAGTTGTTAGTTACAACTGTTTATTTATTGATGAAAAGGGGTACGCTTTTGGCCGAGCACCAAAACTTTCTGGCGGAACCTTCTTGCGCTTTGTCTCCACCGACAGAAATATAGAAATTGGTCAAACCCTTTCCGGACAAGAAATTTTTGATAATTCATTACGCATGGCAGCCCTACTGAAAGACGAAAGCTGGTTTGTTTCTCATATTGAGTTAGACAAAGTCGGAGACGTTTTTTTTGGTATGGTAGGTGGTAGTGAACTCAAAACTGTCGCCAGCAAAGACGCTCAAGAAACCATTGATAATCTGTTGGTTGTATTAGCCTCAGAAGAATTTGCACACCTCAAGCCAGGTAATTTTCAATATATTGATTTACGGTTTGGAAATAAAGTGTTTGTAAACGAAGAACTCGCCGTTCCAGAAGAGGAAGCGGCGAGTGAAGAGGTGGCGACCACTACTGAAAGAGAAGTTAGTCTACCTGAATAAAGTTGTGGTAAAGGTACTCCACTGAGCTTTTGAATAACCGAGTCTTGAGCGGTTATCAGTGAAAGTAACGCCAGAGTACAAAGAACCGATAAGCCCAAAAGAAAGTGTTTAACGACGAATGTATACGTTTGAACAACAAACGTTGCTATTAATTCTAAACCGAACGGAAAGAGTTTGGGGTAGGCCTCTGCCGCGACAATAATTATTAGTAAGACTAAAATTGTCTTGGCTATTTCACCAAATACTCTGCGAGCTTTGTCATCAAAAGTGATAGAACTGTTCATTCTCGGTACTCCTTGAGTAGAATGTTTCTTGCAATTACTTGTCCAATATATACAATGCCATACATTATGAACTTTTGGCAAGAGCTACCAAAACCGATCTTTGTTTTAGCGCCGATGGCAGATGTCACCGATGCGGCCTTTAGGCGGATGATTGCTAAGTATAGCGCGCATGAGCGCCTAGACGGAACCATTGGCGGTCCTGATGTAATGTGGACAGAGTTTGTCTCGGCCGACGGTCTGATGCGAGCTACACCGGAGGGTAAAGAAAAGTTAATGACTGATCTTATTTACTCTGCAGAAGAGCGACCGATTGTGGCTCAGCTTTTTTCTAGTACTCCAGAGTACATGGAGTCAGCTTCACGACTTTGTTTAGAACTTGGATTTGATGGAATAGATATAAACATGGGTTGTCCAGACAAATCAATCGAAAAACAAGGTTGCGGAGCAGCTATGATCAATAACCCTCTAAGTGCCAAAGAGATTATCAAAGCGGCTAAACGTGGCGCTAAGATGGGGGAAGCTGGAGGAATTCCGGTGTCTGTCAAAACCAGAGTTGGTTATAACCACGATGAGCTGGAAGATTGGCTACCAGCGATTTTGACGGAGTCCCCAGCGGTAGTTTCTTTGCACGCTCGCACGCGCAAAGAAATGAGTAAGGTGCCAGCCAGATGGGAGAGGGTAAAAAGAGCAGTGGAAATAAGAAATGAACTCGGAAGTGAAACTTTAATTCTCGGTAATGGAGACGTGTTGTCTATTGCAGATGCGGAAACCAGGGTAAAAGAAACTGGCGCCGACGGCGCTATGTTGGGCAGGGCTATATTTGGAAATCCGTGGCTTTTTCATCCCGAAAAAGATATTTCAAATGTTTCTTTAGAGGAGCGTTTGCGAGTCATGGTTGAACACACTAGGTTATTTGAAGAACTTCTCTCGTTCAAAAATTTTGCAGTAATGAAGAAACACTACAAAGCTTATGTAAATTCCTTTCCGGGAGCCGTTGAGCTCCGGGCCGAGCTGATGGAGAAAAACTCGGCTAGTGAAATTGAGGAAGTCGTTGAGTCCTTTTTAAAAAAAGTCTAGGCTGTGTATAGCTAGCTCAAATAAACTAGCACCCACTGATACACTACAATAGATGAACGAGGTATTACACGCGAACATTTTTTTTCTGATTGCAAGTATTGCCACTGTGGTTTTTTGTATACTGATTTCTATAATCCTTTACCACGTCTTAAAAATCATTAAAAGCCTACGTTCAATTATTGAACGAATAGAAGCTGGTAGTGAACGAATTGCAGAAGACGTGGCAAATGTCAGACAGCTTGTAACCAGCGGAGGAATTTTTTCTAAGATATTTCAGTTTATAATAAACTCGACTGGAGCTAGTAATAAAAAAACTCGCAACAGTCGAACTAAGGATTAATTATTTATAATTTTATGGCAAAAAAAACTACAAACAAAAAGGCAGAAATGACATCAACCCAAAAGATAAGTCTAGGAGTTGGACTGACGGCGGCCGCCGTTGCGGCAGCCGGAACCTATTTTTTATACGGAAGCAAGAGTGCAGTTAAGAACCGAAAAACAGTAAAGAGTTGGATGCTAAAGGCTAAGTCTGAAGTGCTGGAAAAGCTCGAAGACGCCAAAGAAATGTCGCAAGATGAGTATGAGGCGCTAATTAATACTGTCGCCGGAGCTTATGTAGGAATTAAGAGTGCTTCTAAGGTCGATATCAAGGCTTTTAAGGACGAAATGAAAGACCACTGGAAGGCAATCGAAAAGACCGCTCAACCAAAGAAAAAAGCCGCTAAGAAAGCGATTAACAAAGCAGCTAAAAAAGTGGTAAAAAAGACCTCTCCAGTCAAAAAGGCGGTCAAGAAAACAACAAAGAAGTAATCAGTTATACCCGGAAAAATAAAGGCGCCGACAAAGTCGGCGCCTTTATTGGTTATCATATACATATGAAGTTATTAGTCTTAGCCACGCTAGCCCTCTCAATCAGTTTTGCTTTTCTGCAAGCGGAGGATTCTGTTGTTTCCGCTGAACAAGAAATTGTGTCTAACAGTATTAAAGTTGCTGTTACTGAGATTCCGTTGCTGACGGCTAAGGCTTATGGTGTTTTTGATATAAAGACTGGCGAAGTTTTGTTTAGCAATAACGCAACTGAAGAGCTACCAATTGCTTCAGTTACAAAACTTTTTACCGCCCGAGATGTGCTAGAAGAATTAGCTTTGAGTGAAGAGGTTGTTATCACTAATCAAGACATAGAGACTGAGGGACGCTCGGGTAAATTAGAGTCTGGACAATTGTACAAAACTAGAGAGCTTTTGTTTCCGCTACTACTGGAATCTTCTAACGACGCCGCTACAAGTTTGGGTAGGTTGGTGGGGGAGATAAACCTAGCTGGTAAACCACTGGCTGACCCCTCGGGTTTGTCTTCAAGGAATTTGGCCAGTGTAAACGAGCTAGAGCAGGAGGTTAGGAGCATGTATCGCTCTCACCCGTATATATTCGATGTAACTACTCTCAAAGAACAGATGGGCGAATATACTGGTTGGGTTAACAATTCACCAGTTTATGACTTACCGGGTTATAAGGGAGGCAAACATGGCTATACTCAGGAGGCTAACCGGACTCTAGTAGCGGTTTTTTCTGAGGTTAGTTTAGCTGGCAGAGAGCTTGGCTACATCATACTCGGTAGTGAAAATATTCGAGAAGATGTTTTGTCACTGCGCAAAGCCGTGGAGAGCTCGGTCACTTTAGAATAATTTGTTATACTACTTTCTATGTCTGTCACTACCGCACTCTATCGCAAGTACCGTCCCCAAAATTTTTCTGAAGTAAAAGACCAAAATCATATTATCACTGTTCTAGAAGGAGCGATTAAAAAGGGGGAGATCCCTCATGCTTTACTTTTTTCTGGTACCAGAGGGACCGGAAAAACAACCTTAGCAAGGATTTTTGCTAAGGCTATCGGCACTTCAGATTTAGACATGTACGAAATCGACGCAGCTTCAAATAGAGGGATTGATGACGTGCGGGAGCTTAAAGAAGCGGTACATACCTTGCCTTACGAATCTAAACAAAAGGTATATATTATCGACGAGGTTCACATGCTTACCAAGGAAGCTTTTAACGCTCTCTTAAAGACTCTTGAAGAGCCACCGGCACACGTAGTGTTTATTCTAGCTACCACTGAAGAAGAGAAACTGTTAGATACCATTCTCTCGCGCTGTCAGGTGTTTAGAATGCATTCTCCGAGTAGAGCCGTCTTAGCTGAAATCGTGACTGACGTCGCAAAAAAAGAAGGATTCAAATTAAATCCAGACGCAGCCGACCTTATTGCTACTGCAGCCGACGGTTCCTTCAGAGATGCTCTAGGAGTAACGCAAAAAGTCATAATGGCCTCCGGTGACAAAATAGGTGATGTAGACGAAGTAGCAGCGATTATAGGCGCTCCTAAGGTGGCTATAATACAACAACTGCTTGAAGGTCTGCACACTAAAAATAAAGAGATGGCTTTAGAATCAGTTCAACAAGCCGTCGAATCAAACGTAAACATGAAGTTGTTTTCTAGAGTCTTGCTAGATCATGTGAGAGCCGTCATGCTTTTACGCAACCTTCCTAATCGTAAAGAACAAATTCTAAGTGCCTTCAGGACAGACACACAGGCGAAGATAGAAGCTTACGCCAGCGAAGAGACTTCGCTCAACTCCCACTTACTGCTACGGCTCCTGCAAGCTACCGAGTTGGTCGGACGCTCGCCGATTCCTCACGCTCCGCTTGAAATAGCAATTATAGATATTACCAAATCTTAATATGGAAATTTACCTAGTAAGACACGGAGAAACGCGAGAAAATGTTGCTCGCCGCCATCAACCAGAAGACACACCTTTAACTCCGAACGGAAAGATGCAGGCTGAAGAAGTTGCCAAGCAAATCATAGAAATTCAACCAACGCATTTAATTTCCAGTACCCTCGTCCGTTCACTTCAGACCGCTAGTATAATTGGAAATGCCTGTGATCTGGTTCCCCAAACCAGCTCGCTCTTCATCGAACTGTCTCGCCCGGAACACTTGTACGGAAGAAGGCACGCCAGTTTGTTTTCGTTGTGGTTTTATGTGCAGTGGTGCTTGGGTAGAGACACTGGAAGTAATGACGAGTCTGAGTCATATAAAGGTGTACGTCAACGGATCAAAAAAGCCCAGGTTTATTTAGAAACTCTTCCTAATGATGCCAGGGTGGTTGTGGTATCACACTCAGTATTTATCAGTCTGTTCGTAGCACACCTGTGCCGAGACAAATCGTTGTCTCTCTGGCAGGGTATCGCTGTTTTTAGGAGAATGCTAACCATGCCCAACGCCGAGATTACCGCTCTGACCCTAAATACAGATTCAACCGAAGGTACTTGCGCGTGGTCGATAAACAACCTAACTTGAAACTTCCCCAAATTCTGGCAGTATAGTGCCACCAGACCAGAATAGTAAAAAATGAAGTGGTAGAGAGCATTTATCTCTCGCAAAAACAAAACGATCATTACCCGATCGTCTAATGGTAGGACTGCGGTTTCTGGTGCCGTAAATCGGGGTTCGAGTCCCTGTCGGGTAGCTCTTAGTAAAAACACTCCTTTAGGAGTGTTTTTACTTTAGAGATACGTGGCAAGAAATAATCTGGGAGATTATTTCGCGGGACTCGAAAAGCGGTTTGAGGTATTTTACGAGCAAAGCGAAATAAAATATCCAAACGCTGCATAGAATTCGTAGGATTCGAGTCCCTGTCGGGTAGCAAAAAAGTTAAACCGGTTTAAGGTTTTTTTCTTCTAGGAATTCGCCTGGCAAAGCTGGTACTATTCTGGCAAGTGGTTTGTGTGGTTGGGTTGGGGATTCAGTGTCTAAGGTCGACGGCGCAGTATTTTTGTGTTATATTCAAAGAATTCAAGTGGACGATTTCTGTATCTTAAGATTTCTTTCGACCCAACCCTATTTGAGTCTCTAGCGAAGAGTTTAATATATTCTTTATTTTTTGTACTTGTTTAGTTAGCTATATCCACGGCTGATTTTGTCTTGTGCATTTGCGTTACTTGTTGATTGTCGTTTAAAAACAGTTTAAAAAGACGGGAGCCTCGGTAAACTTCTTTATTTAGGTAAGCTTGATAATTACTACTAATAAAAAAATATGAAATTCCACCTCATACATAATTCTAAAAGAGCTTACGTTGGGCAGACGAAAGAAACTCCTAAGCTGTTTGAGTCAGCCTGTGCAAACCTGTCAATTGATTTTGTTTCACATGATATTCAAGAGACGAACTTGTCGGAGTTGCCGGTGTTAGGCACGAATGATTTGTTGTATTTGTCTGCTATTTCTAATGAGGCAATTGAAGCGCAACGAAGAATGATTGGACCAGGATGTACTAGTTTTCATGACAATTGGCGAAATGTATTTAGTGTAAGAGCAGCTTCGTATTTTTTGCACAAAGCACATGGTTTGCCCGTAATACCATCTTTTTCTGGAATTCCAGGTTCAGAAGAAGAGCTTCAAAAGTGCATCGGAAGATTAGGTCCGTTTCCGATAATTATTAAGGTTACTGGAGGTTCATTAGGTGTTGGCGTTATGCGCGTAGACTCTTTAGAAAGTATGCGTTCAGTACTTGAATATCTTCAGTCGCTCCAGGTTAATGTCTTGGTAAGAAAATTCATTGAACATGAATATTACGTAAGAGCGGTTGTTGTTGGCGATAAAGTGGTAGCAAGTCACGCAACGTTTAATATGAGCGGTGAATTTAGAACCAACGCTGGTGACGATGCTCTTCATAAGCGTGAAGCTCGTGTTTTATCGGCTGAGGAACAAGCCATGGCTGTTGAGGCTGTAAGATTGCTCGGTATTGAAACTGGGGGCGTGGATTTACTTTTTGACAAAGAGGGCAGTCCGTTTATTGCTGAAGTGAATTTTCCAAATAACTTTACGACAACTCAGAGTGTGACAGGAGTAAATATTGCTTCAGAGATGGTTGCATACTTAGCTAAGAAAGCAAAGCGTAGGCTTGATGTGCGTGTTACATCAGATATACTCAACTATACGAAATAAAACTTAAGCATTGGGTACGCTTGGTGGAAGTTTGGTGGTCGTGATATTCTTGATTAATATGAAAAACTTTATACGCTTCCTGTTTTTTGTCTCGGCGGTCTGGGGGATAATGTTTCTGGCTCAAATGATAGTCTACGCTTCTTTGGCTAAAGCCTTTAACTTTTCATGGCCCTACTGGGGCCTAACCCTTGGTATGTTGTCGACATCTTACCTAATCGGAAGTGTGATTGTGCGCAAATTTCACAATAAATTCTCTAGTTTTTTGTACTTCGTAGTTGCTACCTGGCTGGGTGTCTTTCTAATTATATTTTCAGTTATTTTACCTTACGAACTACTAAGTTTAATATTTGGTTTTATCTCAACCCAGACTCTAACTGTCTTGCTGATCATTGCCTTACTCGTATCCACCTATGCGATATTTAACGGTCGGAGACTTACCGTTAAGGAGTATACGCTTCCGATTAAAAATCTAGCTAATCCAGTAAAGGCGGTACATTTAACTGATATTCACATTGGTACCGTTCACCAAACCAAATTCCTTGAGCGGGTAGTATCGAAGACCAACGAACTAAAACCAGAAGTGATATACATGACAGGGGACCTATTTGACGGAGCGGTACCGATTGATGAAACAATTTTGGCCCCGCTTAATGACTTAGAAGCTCCGATTTTCTTCTCTAACGGAAATCATGAAGAATACGAAGGTTTACAGTACGTTAGAGAGACGATCACCCACGTAAAGCCTGAAATGCTAGAAAATAAAATGATTATGCACGATGGTATTCAGGTAATTGGGGTCAACGATAGGCAGAGCCATAAGAAAGGAGAAAACTTACGTAGTATATTGGATTCATTGTCTCTCAATAAAGATTTACCAACCGTTCTTATGTATCACACCCCGGTCGATTGGCAGGTGGCCCGTGAACATGGAGTAGATGTGATGTTGTCTGGACATACTCACAACGGACAGATTTTCCCGTTTAATTTGCTCGTGAAGTTTGCTTTTAAATATATGACTGGACTTTATCAAGAAGAAGGAAAGTTTTTGCACGTTTCTCCGGGGACAGGGACTTGGGGTCCGCCAATGCGGCTTGGTTCAAGAAATGAAATTACTGTTTTGCACTTAATTCCGGAATAAATTACGTAATTATTTTTTTTCAACAGTTAAATAAAATTAAAATATGGGTATTGTAGACCAACAAAGAGCTAAAGTTGAGGCAGAAATTAAAAAGCTGGAAGAGCTTACTAATTCGGCGTCTACCAAGTGGAGTAGTCTTAGGGATTCAGCCTTTCAAAGGTTCCCGATTTTATTGGTGCTGCTTTCTTCTTTTGGGTTGGTTTCTACTTTCTACGGCTTTGAAAAAGTGATAGACGAAATTCCATTTTTTGTTGAGAATCCCCACATGATACTTCTGACTGGAGTAGCGGTGTTGGTTTTGACCGGTGCTTTGTATAAAAAGTTGAGTTAAAAAGGCATGATGAAGCCCGTCGGGTGAGGACGGGCTATTTCAGGAAAGTTATCCCTTGCGTCTAAGGATCACTTCTGCTGGTTTTTTTGGATCTTGTCTGCAGTTGTCTACGGCAAATGAATATTGTCCCGTAACGATTCTCGATACATTATTCGGGAGTTTTATCCTGGCTTCGACCCCAAAGATTTCTACTCTCATTTCTGATTTTTTAACGAAAGATAAAGGGTGTGTATCATCCTTCATGTCTCTTATTATTATAGTCCCCGGAGGTTCTGGAAGATAGAATTGGACAAAGCGAAAAATGAAGTCCTCGAATTCCCATGCCGGTAAGAAGATAAAGGTGACTTCACCCTTTGTTTCAAATCGAACTTCTGCTTCTGGCAACACCGAGTTTCTAAGTGAACTACAGCCATTACTTGTTAACTCGTGGTAATTAGTTGGATCGTTTTTTTCTTCGGTCATTTCTTTGACTCCAAGTATGTTATATATGTACTAGCGACTTACATTTAACTACATGATAGTAACCTTGTCAATTTATGTATGCACAGGTGGCGCTAGTAGGTGTTGGGAACCTAGAGGTTTCGACTTTTTGTGATATGGTAATAAGATAAATACGCTTATGTTACAGGATATTTTGGAGGAGATTAAAACAGAGATAACCAACTGGCTAAAAGAAGCGGGTGTGGCTGAGCCGGTGGTTGTATTGGAGCGTTCGGCAGCGCCGGGGTTTGGTGAATTTGCTACTAACGTAGCCATGCGCCACGCTAAGGAATTGCAAAAAAATCCGCTTGAGATAGCTGAAGATTTGGCCAAGTTCTTGCAAGAGAAAGGTGTAAAATTTTTAGAGAAGGCCGAAGCAGCTAAACCAGGCTTTGTTAACTTATATTTGACGAAAGATTTTTTTGCCCAGGAACTCGCCAACATTTTTGCTGCCCCAAATTGGGGTAGCAATGAATCTTTATCTGGCAAGAAAATAATGGTTGAATACACTCAACCAAATCCGTTTAAGCCTTTTCATATTGGACACTTGATGTCGAACGCTATCGGCGAATCTTTATCGCGAATAGTTGAGTTCTCGGGCGCTAATACTATCAGGGCAAATTACCAAGGAGACGTTGGTCCTCATGTAGCCAAAGCTGTCTGGTCGCTATTAAAGAAGGGTAGGCCTAGCGATACACTGTCTTCTATCGAAAAAACCGATTATATTGGAAAGTGTTATGTTGAGGCTAATACTGCTTACGAAGAAAACTCCGAAGTCAAAGAAGAGATTGACCTGCTTAATCAAAAGATTTATGACCGGTCAGACGAAGAGGTAAATACTTTGTATGATTGGGGTATGAAAATAACCCTCCATGCTTTTGAGGGGATCTATAAAATATTGGGCACAAAATTTGACCGTTACTACTTCGAGTCGGGCATGGCTCAAATTGGAAAGAAAATTGTTTTAGACAATATTGATAAAGTATTTACTGAATCAGACGGAGCAATTGTATTTGAGGCAGACAAGTATGACCCCAAGCTCCACACTAGAGTTTTCGTGAACTCGAAGGGTTTGCCGACCTACGAAGCCAAAGAAATCGGACTGACTATAACTAAGTTTGAAAAAGAGAATCCCGATTTATCTATCGTACTTACAGCTGTTGAACAAGCTGATTATATGAGAGTTATTACCAAGGCTGTGTCTCTGCTCCATCCAGAATACGTAAGTAGAATGAAACATGTATCACACGGTATGATGCGTTTTGCAGATGGAAAGATGAGTTCTAGAACCGGAAATGTAGTGACGGGAGAATCTTTATTAACGGAGGCTAAACAAACTGTGCTCCAAAAACTGGCTGAGAGAGATGTTCCTGATGAAGAAAAAAATAGTATTGCCACAAAAGTTAGCGTAGCAGCGGTGAAGTACTCTATCCTTAGACAAGCTCTTGGTTATAACATCGTCTATAATTTTGAAGAGTCAATTTCATTTGAAGGTGACTCAGGGCCATACCTCCAGTATGCCACCGTGAGAGCTGGAGCTTTGTTGAAGAAAGCCAAGCTGGAACACCTGGCCGTATCTGTTTCTCAGCCAGCGGGGTGGCAAGTGACGTCACTCGAGAGAAATCTAAATCGTTTTCCGGAGACAGTAAAAAAATCACTTGTTGAACTAGAGCCTCATCATATTGCTGTTTATTTGACAGAACTGGCTTCAGCTTTTAACTCATTTTATGGTCAGGGTAAGATTGTGGATAAAAATGATCCTACTTCAGGGTATAGAATAGCGCTCACTCAGGCTTTCTATATCACCATGCAAAATGGTCTCAATCTTTTAGGGATTGAAGTAGTGGATCAAATGTAATTTATTTATGACATCCGGAAGAGTAACTGAGGTACATAGAACTAACTTTATTGTCAAAGTAGACGGTCGGGAAATTACTGCCACTGTGCGGGGTAATTTTCACGCGGAAAAAGATTTTCCAAAAGTTGGTGATTACGTTTCTTTAGAGATTTTGACTGATGAAAAAGGGGTAATTGAATCGGTGTCAGACCGAAAGAGTGTGATTAAGCGTAAGGCTTCAGATAGCGAAGAAGAACAGATTATGGCCACTAATGTAGACTTGATTTTAGTCGTGATGGGGTTAGATAACGATTTTAGCGTCAGTCGATTAGAACGCTATTTGTTATTAGCGGCTCAGAGCAGTATTCCAGCTGTGATTATTTTGAATAAAATCGATGTGACCAAAGACAAAGAAACTCAGATTAAAGAGGTTGTGGAAATGGCTGGCGGCACTCCCTTAGTGGCGGTGTCGGCAACGACCGGAGAGAATATGGAAAGTCTTCATCAATATATAGGATTGGAAACAACTGCAGTTTTGCTCGGCTCATCTGGAGCCGGGAAATCTACTATCACAAATTGGCTTTTAGAAGAAGCTGTACAGCCAGTGCAAAAAATCCGATCTAGCGACGGACGAGGCCGCCACACAACTACATCGAGACAACTGTTTGAACTACCCCTTGGGGGATATTTAATTGATACAGCTGGCATGCGCGAGCTTGGGGTATTAGAGAGCGATCCTGAAGATGAGTCTGAAGTTTTCTATAAAATTGAAAAAATAGCCAAAAATTGTCAGTTTAGAAATTGTGACCATGAAAAAAGTGACGGTTGCGCTGTGGTTGAAGCAATTCAATCGGGAGAAATTTCGGAAAGAGAGATAAATAATTATCACAAACTACAAAGAGAGCGGGCTTTTCGGGAGAGCAAAGATTCTAATTCATCGGCTCGTCATGAGCTACAAAATCGAAAAAGGCAGAGCCAAAAAAACGCCGCAATTCAAAGACAAAGACTAAGTAGTGGATTACGGTAGGTATAGATGAAGAATCAAGTGGAGAAGAATAAATTTAACGTGTATACTTACAGCACTAGATTAATAATTTGAACAAAATATGTCAGAAGAAAACAACCAAAACAAATCAAGAGTAACAGAATCAAGCTTATTACTAAAAGATTTACTTATTCCGATTTCTATCGTAGTAGCGGGGCTATTTGTTGGAGCAGGTTTGTACCTAAGTGGAGGACCGTCTCCTTTCCCAGGATTAGAACCAATTGTTGCTCAAAATAATGAAGCAGCAGACCTAACTGAAAAGGTGCAACCACCAACAGAAGACGACCACATAAAGGGTGATCTTTCCGCCCCGATTAAAATCGTAGAATTTTCTGACTTTGATTGTCCATTTTGTCACCGGTTTCACGATATGATGAATGATTTAACTGATAAGTACCCGGCCGACGAAGTGGCTTGGGTCTATCGTCAATTCCCGCTTGAACAACTCCACCCTCAAGCACCAGCGGTAGCACTTGCATCGGAATGTGTAGCTGAAATTGGTGGAAACGACGCTTTCTGGGTTTTTGCAGACAACTACCAGCAGGCTAGAGGAGGAGGCGATAAAACTCCGCACGCCGAACTAATTCCCCAAATCGTAGTTCAGACCGGTGTGGATACTCAAGCTTTCACTGAGTGTTTTGAAAGTGAGCGTTTGTTCCCGTTGGTGCAAGCTGATATCGACCAGGCTCTAGAAACAGGAGGTAGAGGTACGCCTTGGAGTATTCTTATTGGTCCGACTGGAAAAACTTACCCAATAAACGGAGCGTTGCCACAATCAGCTGTGGAGCAGCTGATTGAAGTTGCCTTACAGGAAGCCTAGCCATGATAAATGTCTTACTGCGAGTCTTTGGACACCTAAGCTACACTTTGGTAGCCGGAGTAATCGCTGTGACACTAATAATATCGACAATTCTACTACCTAATCGTACTTCGATTGGGCAGGTTTTGTCTTCAGACGTAGTTAGTCTTGTGGATAAGTCAGCCTATGTATTTAGCTTATTAGGCTCTTTGTTTACAAATTTTACTACCGCTTCGGCTATATATTTATTTGTGGTTGCAATACTCTTTGGAATCAATATTTCTCTGCTTACTTTTTATATTAGAAAAAGGCAAGTAGCCAGTAAAAACAAAAAGGTCCACCTCACAAGCTTGGGTGGCTTTACGAGCGCAGTGTTGGGAATAGGTTGCGCAGCCTGCGGATCGATAGTTTTGTCTGCTTTGTTAAGTACATTTGGCGCAGGAACTTTGATTGTTATGTTGCCATTGCATGGTTTAGAGTTCGGTCTTGTAGGAATTATTCTTTTGCTTTTTTCTAATCGTTATTTAATCAAGAGAATTGAGGATCCATTAATTTGTCCGGCTTACTAAGACCCCCGTCCGTATAGCGAACGAAGTTTTGATACGTGAGCTTCGTAAGATACTGAGCAAAAATACTCACCTTCATCAGTGTGAAAGTAGAAAAGACAGGTGGTTTTTATGGGGTTTAAAGCGGCTATGATTGATTCAGTTGAAGGATTAGAGATCGGTGAAGGGGGTAAACCAGCGTTCTGATACGTGTTGAAAGGTGAAGTTAGAAACTTGTCTCTAGGTTTAACTACTGGCCACCAGTTCCCTTCGTTGGGGTTACTGCCTCTCGCGTATTGCAAAGTAGCATCCAGCTGAAGTGGCATGTCAATAAAAAGACGATTCCAGATTACTCCAGAAACTTCTCTCATATTTTCGAAATCGCTAGCTTCTCGCTCTATTAAAGAGGCAATTACCAAAGTACTTTCCAGAGGTACTTTAGACTCCACTTTAGCTGTATAGCGATTAAGTACTTCCTCGGTAAATGACTCTTTGATCAGCTGCTTTACTTCAGCCGGTGTAGCGTTGTTGTGAGTTACATAACAACCAGGAAAATATTTACCATCAGGTATCACGGGAAAAGAAGCGTAAACTAATTTTTCAAATTCCATTATTTCTAGTTCATCCCAACTTAGTATCGCAGCTATATGTTTTAAGACTTCTTCTTTTCTTTGGCCAGGCCAGATGACAAAAGTTTTGCTAACCGGAGAAGCTAGATTTTGATGCCAGCTTTTTGAAACAAGAACCGAAGCTACTCGAGATAACCAGTTGTCAGCTCGATCTTGACTCAGAGCTAAATTGTTAGTTAAAAAAGCTTCTAAGGCAGGGTCGATACTGATAGTTTTAGTGTGTGAATTTACAGAAACAGGAAAGGGGTCTTGCAACCCCCCACCCTTAATCCTAGTTTGAAATACTTCGTTAAGGTAAAAGCTAGATAAAACTAACAGACTAATTAAAATTACGACTACCAAGCAAGCGAGCGCGCGCGATTTGCCTATCTGGCGGGTAAGTTTATTACTCAACATTGATTAATTATGACATATAGCCGCTCTTAAATTAGTAAACTGTAAATTAGAGTATAATAACTATATAGCCAAATCATGAGAAAAAATCTACCACTAGTTGTTATTTTTGCGGTCGTCATCGTCGGTTTCGGCTATTTTACTTTGTTTACAACTCCAATCAGCAATATGTCGCAGCAAGCTAATGAGAAACCAGGTGAATTTGTTCTGGTGGAGGATGAATTGATGGTAGAAAAAGAAGAAACTATAAATGACAAAGGAACGCTTGAAGATCTTCGTCTTATGAACAAAGATCTTGAATGTACGGTATTTTTTGATTTAGATGGAACTGAGAGAAGAGGACAAGGCACGTACTTCGTAAGTGAAGGGAGCATGAGAGTGGACTTCTTGAGCGAATCTCCAGATCTGTCCAGTCAAATACTGTCTTCTGTGATTATAGAAGACGGAATTGTGTATTCTTGGTCAGTTATAGAAGGTCAGTTTTATGGTGTAAAAATGCAGCTGGACGTGGTTCAGAATAATACTAGGCAAAACAATCTACCGGTATCTATCAACCAAGAAGTAGATTATGAATGTAAGACGTGGGCAGAAGTCGACAGCGCCGTATTCACTCCACCTAGCAATGTATTGTTCAGCGACCTAGGAGACCTAATGGAGACCGGAATGGAGTACGGGACAATCTATAACGAGGAATAGAAATAACAAATAAAAAAAAGCACAAACCTCCGGTTCATGTTTTTTTGTAATTAAAAGAAGATTACCACTAGAACTATTAGTAAAAAAAGGCCAGCGATGAGAACAGCGGCAGCCGCCATGTCCTTGCTGTATTTTATGTGTTCGTGTAGCTCTGGGTGAACTTGATCTAAGGCAGATTCTAGGGCCGAATTTTGTAGTTCGGTGATAAATATTAAGGTGTAAGACAAAGCAACAAAAAGCCATTCGGTCTCGGTTAATCCTTCAAAAAATACCTTAATGAGAATAGCAATTACTACTCCTAGATAGAGTTGAGTGCGGAAGCCAAAGTCCGTTGTAGTGGCGTGCCAGAGCCCTCTGAAGGCATGTGGGAATCGTTGGAGATACTTTTTTATCATACTAACTTTCCAAAGTCTTTTTCTGCGTAGATTGAAATGGTACGGCGTTTTTTGGCACGACCTTTGAAGGCGTGTTTGTGAGAGCGGTAAATTTTTCGCACAATAAATTTCTCACTTAGAAAGTTTACTAATTCTTCTTCACTGTACACATACTCGGCTACACCCATGACCGGGTGGATGTAACTCCCGTCTTCTTCACCGGGTTTTTCTTTAATCAGTCTGGCGGTGTGCAGGTCTTTGTCTTTGAGAAAAGTTTTCATAAAAAGATATCCGCCAGGAACGAGGGTACGGAAAAGCTCGTCACGAAGACGTTCACGCCCAACTTTGTCTAGGAAGTGAGAGGTCATCATGTCTAGAGCGAGAGATTGGGTGCCGTCTTTGGCCGGAAAAGGCTCGCCAACGTTACCTGTGGAGTACTCTATTTCGAGTCCAATCGAGGCTTTTTTGGCTTGTGAAATAGCGGCTGATGAGATATCTACTCCGATTCCTTTCATGTTAAATTCATGAGCTAGGTAAATTAAGTTTCGTCCATTACCACATCCGGCGTCTATAGCGCTTGCTTCTTCTGCTAAGACATCTCCGCGCTCTCGGCGGATTACCCAACGGGTAAATTTAGCCAAGTCAGCACTTTCTTTATCCGAAAGCTTGAGGTGGGAAGGGTTAGTGTATTCTTGGTCCCAAAAAGTTGGGCCGTGCACCTTTCGCTTCTTTTTACGAACAAAGTTGGGTTTCATTGGCATAACAGGTAATAGGCTATGCTAAATCTGCTCGTCTGTCCATTATTTTAACGATAAATGTATTAGCAAACCACTTGGCTGCTTCTACAATCAATATGTTTAGAACGATCCAAAAGGCGATAAACACTAACCAAACTGGTGGTAAAGGTTGTACAGAGAAGGCTGATTGTAGAGCAGGGACGGTAAAGGTAGAGATGAGTATCAACATCCCAATCGCAATACCCGCTAGTAAAAAACGGTTTTCGGTTAAGGAATAGGTAAATATCGTGCGACTCAAGTCTAGGAAAGACAAGGAGATAAACAAGGTGTATGAGCCAAAGGTGGCGAATAGAATACTGCGGGCTAGTTCTAACGGCACGCCGTTTTTGAGTAGTTGAATGTAAAGGAAGAGAAGTAGAAATGATACGGCAAATCCAACAAAAACTGTTAAAAATAACACTCTTGGATCGAACAACTTTCTGCTAGTACTCGGGGTTTCCTTCATTGTTTGTTTATCAAAAGCAAAGGCAATGGCCGGCAGACTACCGGTGAATAAGTTAACCCAGATAATTTGGGCCGCAGACAGAGGTAAAGCTACACCAGCTACAATTGCGCCACCGATCAAGATTATTTCGTCCAGGGAGTTAGACATTAAATATACAAACATTTTTTTGATGTTGCTTAGAATTTGTTTACCTTCTTCTATAGTAGAAACGATGGTTTTAAAATTGTCATCTAGCAAGATGAGGTCGGCTACACTCTTGGCTACATCGCTTCCGGAACCTACTGCAATACCTATATTGGCTGCTTTTAAGGAAGGAGCGTCGTTAACGCCGTCTCCGGTCATGGCTACAATTTCACCCCGACTTTGGTGCAACTTGGTAATTCTTAGTTTGTCTGAGGGGGTCACCCGAGCAAAGATATGAATTTTGTCTAAGATCGCAATTAATTCTTCGTCACTTAGTTGTTTTAGCTGTTGACCAGTCAACACATTGGCCTCCGTAACATTCCAACCAATCTCTCCAGCGACTGCCATAGCGGTCCCAGGCAGATCGCCAGTAGCCATGATCACTCTTGTACCATAAGAATTTATCCTCTTGAGTGCTTCAGGAACTTCTGGTCTGATCGGATCATGAAAACTCAAGACACCTAAAAATGTTAAGTCTTTAACGTGGTCTGTGGTGATAGATGACTCCTCAATATGAGGTGTTAGAAGTCCGATTCCTAGAACACGCCTTCCATAATGGCTATGTTCCTCTATAGATTTCTTCAGCTTATCGTAAGACTCTCTGTCTAGGTGTGAGCGCTCTAGCATTATGTCTGGGGCACCCATCACCACATGAGGGTCTGCAAACTGGTTGAGGTGTGTAGGTAGGTACTTGGTTGGGATCCTTGTAACCGAGAACTTGTATTTTGAGCTGAAAGGGATTCTTATTTGGATGTCAGTGCGGTCGGCTGTAGATTGAATTATATTGTGCGACCCAGCTGCTCTAAAAATATTTGTTTCTAGGTCAGAACCATTTAATACCCAAGACTTGTAGTCATCTTCGGGGTTTTCTATAACTACGTCACTGGCGCAAAGAGCGAGGTTTAGAATTTCTTTTTGTTCGAGATTAAAATTGTCGCTATGGTCTGAGGGGGTAAAGTTAGGAGCTGAAAGTTGGGTAAAGGTGTCTATGTCAATCAGCTTCATGTTGGCTTGGGTCAGAGTTCCAGTTTTGTCGGTGATAATCAGTGTGGTAGAACCCAACGTTTCAGCTGCGGTTAAGCTGCGCATAATACCTTTCTTTTTGGCGATTCTAGTGACACCTATAGCTAGGATAGCGGTCATACCAATTGGCAATGCTTCTGGCACCGAACCTACCAAAACTGCAATGGAGATAATTAGCATTTCTTGGATTGGCTGACCTTGAACGATTCCGGCAAAAAATAATCCGATAACTGCAATTGAGGTAACAACTAAAATAACCCAAGTTAGTTGTGACAGGGCTTTTTGAAGAGGGGTTTGTTCAGATACGGTTTCGTCTACCAGCCGCGCCAGTTTACCTATCTCAGTGTCGTAGCCGGTTGCTGTTATTACAGCGTAAGCTGACCCCCCAACACTGAGGGTTCCAGCAAAAACCATGTTAATTCTATCGGGCAATTGAGTCGTCTCAGGCAGGGTAGCCGTGTCTTTTTCAACCGGCAAAGATTCACCGGTTAAAATTGCTTCGTCTGACGTAAAGTTTATTTCTTTAAAAATACGAGCGTCAGCCGTAATCCGAGCGCCGTTCGTAATATGTAGAATGTCGCCGGGGACCAAAAATTTTGGGTCAATCTCAAATTCATGTCCGCCCCGGATGACTCTAGTGCGGTGAGTAATATATGAACGAAGATCAGAGATAGCCTTTTCTGCTTTGTATTCCTGTAAAAACCCCAGAACCGCATTTACAAGAACAGCAAAAGCAATAATAGACATGTCTAACCACTCGTGGAGAAAAGCGGTAATTCCGGCCGCTATACATAATATGATAATCAGCGGGCTGGTAAACTGTTGAAAAAATATTTGCACCGCACCTTTCTCACTACTGGATTCAAATAAATTTTCTCCAGTCACTTTCAACCTAGCTTTTGCTTCTTGGTCAGACAAACCTTCAGAAAAACTGGTTTCTAGGTTGGTTTCTAGCTCGCTTTCTCCGTCTGACCAGGCGCTCTTAGGTACAGTGAACATATGCTTATTAGTGTATCAAACAATTAACCACACTAATTAATAACTTTGGTATACTGTGATACAATCAGCTTTATATGAAAAATCCATGGATAGTTATAGGGGTTATTGCGGTAGTTTTGTTCGGAGGAGCGCTTTGGTTTTCGAGTGTGTCATCAAACAGTAATAACGAAGGAATAGAGTTAATAGAAAACATTAAAGGCAACTCTAATGCTAGCGTTACCTTGGTAGAATATAGCGACCTACAGTGTCCGGCGTGTGCGGCTTTTCAGCCAGTAGTCGACCAACTTATGACCGACTTGGGTGATGACGTTAAATTTCAGTATAAACATTTTCCCCTCCCGATTCATCAAAACGCTTTATCAGCAGCTATTGCAGCTGAAGCAGCCGGGCAACAAAGTAAATTCTTTGAGTTTCACGACATTCTATTTAAGAAACAGACAGAGTGGTCTCAAGTGGCTGTTCCAGGAGTCTTCTTTGTTCAGTATGCTAAAGAATTAAACTTAGATATTGATCAATTTATATCACAGTCTAAATCAAGTATGTTACGAGACAAGGTGCGTCAAGAATTTGCAGACGGGCGAGCGCTTGGTGTTGAGGGTACGCCAACCTTTTTCTTGAATGGTGAAAAGATGGTATTCCAAACATACGACGCCTTTGTGCAGCAGGTGGTTACTGCAGTGGATCCGTCACTTGTACCAAGCTCTGAAGCAACTCAACCGGCCGCTGTAAATGAAGTAAAGTTTGGCCTGTAGTCTCAGTTTAAATGTCAAGAGTTTAGTTTAATGGTATGCGTCTGTGCATCTTACCAGAAGATATGTTTAGGTGTATGATTCCAGCTGTCCTGAGAAACAGTTGTTTCAATAAAGCAGCCAAAATTATTAAATTTGAACATGTCTGAAAAATTAGACGAAAAGTTATTTCCGCGTTTACGCGAGGCTACCGGTCATGTTGACGAGGCTATATGGCTACAAAAACACATAAAAATCGCTCAAGAAGAGCGCGAACAGTTTCTAAACAATGAGATTGAAAACCCTAAGTTTACTTATCGCAAAGAATCAAAGGTAAATCTTATTCCGGCCAAAATAGACGAGTTGCGGCTCGATATTGCTAAAAGCGACGTTCACTCGGTCGTGGCTGATCTTTACGACCGAAAGTTAAGTCGTGAGTTAGTCCGTAACTCACTGATAGAGTCGTCTTTGAGTAATCAAGATGAAATATTTTTTGCTCACAGTTCTGAATTGTATGGCAAACCTCGAAAGAAGTACTTTTCCTATATTTCCCTACGTCTCAAGGAACTTTGTGAAAATTACCAAACTGTTTACCCTAACGAAGTAAAACGTTTATTAAGAGTAGTTTCTAAGATCAACACCGACGACATCGACATAGACGTGTCTGTGTTGCCCCCACTAGATACTTCAGGAGTAATAATAGAATCAGTCGACCAAGCAGTCAAAGCCTTCTCTGAGACACTGGCGAGACTAGAGATTATTGACTGGTCTATACAGGTGGATAAAGTTTCGTCTCGAACTATTTTTTCAGTTGATTCAACTTGCAAAATAATTCATATTCCTAACCAAAAAGAATTGCTGGAAAGAAAACCAAAAATAACCGATATCCACCTTAAGGCGCTGGCTGAACACGAGGTTGGTGTCCATGCCAGAAGGGTGTCAGAGGCCTCTAGTGGTCCGCTGCAGCTTCTTCAAATCGGGTTAGACAACTATCTGCCTGGAGAAGAGGGTCTCGCCGGCTATGCACAGCAACAAATGGAAGGAGCAGAAGAGTTTTACGGATTCGATAGATATTTAGCTGCCTGTTTGGCCGTGGGGGTCGACGGTACAAAAAGAGACTTCAGAGCAGTGTTTAGTTTGATGACAGATTATTACACCATAAAGTTTAAAGACGATAGAATAGCCGGGCGCGCACCTTTTCAAGCGGCTTGGGTTGTGTGTGTGAGAATCTTTCGAGGTACTACCGGTCAGACCGCGGGATGTATATATACAAAGGATATTGTCTATTTGGAGGGAAATATTGGGATCTGGAATCTTCTGACCGAAAAGCCGCAGGTGTTTGAATCTTTGTTCCTCGGAAAGTTCAATCCTCTCATCCCAAGGCACGTGCGGTCTTTACAAACATTAGAAATTTTGAAAGAGTGGTAGTATGAAATTATATAACAAAATGTTAATAGGAAGTTTTTTGTGCATCTCAGTGTTCTCACTGTTCCCATTTAATGTATCGGCTCAGTTTCCCGGAAGTAACCAGACTCCAGAAATTAACAATCAGGAAATTTTAACCCAGTTGGAAAATGCGAGTTCTTCAGAAAAAACTGCGTCAGATACCGCAGCTAGTATTATTAGTCAGCGTCAGAATGTTTTACCTAGCAACGACCTTACTCAACCTGAAGATTTGACAGAAAAAGTAGCTATTATTTCCTTGTTTGAAGCTCGGCCAGTAAGCGAGCCAGGTATTTTAAACATTATGGCCTTTTGGGTTCAAGAATCGGTGCGTGACGGTGTTCCGGCCAATACTATTTTCTTGATATTGCTCACACCTTTCTTGGCTTTATTGGTAACCTTTGTGCGAGTGGTGGTTGGTTTGCCAACTTTAGATATGTTGGTGCCAATCGCCCTGTCCTTCGCTTTAGTGGCGGTAGGTATCAATGTTGGTCTACTTGTTTTGGCCGCTATATTAGTAGCTTCATACATCGCCAAGAGTAGTCTCTCCAGGCTTAGAATTATGTTTTATCCGAAGCGCTCTTTGTCGATGGTTTTTCTGTCGATTTCTGTGTTTGCCGCTCTTACGCTTGGAGTAGCATTAGACTTCGACAGAATTCTCAGTGTTTCTATTTTCCCGATTCTTGTTTTGATGTTACTTGGCGACATGATTGTGTCTGTTCAGCTTCACAAAAGTGCTTTTGAAACCTTTGCCATCACCGGTACAACTATCGCCATCGGTTTAATTGGTTACTTTGCAGCTACCAGTGATACTATTCAAAGCATAATTATTTTGTATCCGGAAACAGTTTTGCTAGTTATTCCAGCTAACATTATTATCGGTCGTTACTTTGGACTCAGAATCTTAGAACTGTTTAGGTTTAATAAGGTGGTAATAGATTAGTTATGCCTGTTAGCAACTCTCTCTTGGGCATGAATGCTCGTAACTACCAGTATATTCGGAAGTACAATCGCCGAAGCCAAAAATTAGTGGCCGACGATAAACTTCTGACTAAACGCAGACTGATTAACGATGGCGTTCCTACAAACGCCATCGTGGCTAGTTTTGATTCATTGCAGTCAGTTCGCAGTTTTGACTGGGGTTCATTACCAGTAGATTTCGTAATTAAACCAGCTCGAGGATATGGCGGTCGAGGAATTACAATTGTTAGGGAGTGGAACGGAACCAGTGGTAGCCTAGGAGAGAAGAGAAAAACTAATGTATCAGACCTAGAACGAATTATTTTCGGTGCTCTTGATGGTGAACACTCACTTAATAATTTACCGGATAAGGTTTTCATTGAAGAAAGGATTCGCCCACACAATATGTTTAAGAAAATTGTAGACAAAGGGGTACCCGACATTAGGGTGATTGTACACAATATGATGCCAGTAATGGCTATGATGCGTTTACCAACCATTTATTCAGACGGAAAAGCCAATTTACATATGGGAGCATTGGGAGTAGGGATAGATATTCGCACGGGGATTAGTACCTTTGGCATGATTGGAAATAATCAGGTGCTTTACATACCAGGCACTAAAACCAAAGTGCGGGGGATAAAAATACCAGAATGGGAAAAAATACTCGATATTGCGGTACAAGCTCAACAATGTTCTAGGCTTGGCTTTGCTGGAGTCGACATTGTCCTTGATCAAGTTAGCGGACCTTTGATATTAGAAATTAATGCAAGACCTGGTCTAGGAATTCAGATTGCCAACCAAGCCTCGTTGAGAACACGTTTAGAAAGAATTAGTGATTTGAATGTACAGACAGTGAAAAGGGGAATTGAACTAGCTAAAAAATTGTTTGCCGAAGAGTCGCTAGAGGATGTTGAAGAGGAGAGCGACACGCTAGGAGTGATAGAAAAAATCACTTTGTATGGAAATGTAAAAAAGAAAACCGTTAGAGCTAAGGTAGACACTGGTGCGTATCGGACATCAATTGATAGTGATTTAGTTGAAGAGCTTGGACTCGATCCGCACGGGACTTTTGTTGAGGTTCGGTCTGGAAGCGGAAGACAAAGAAGGCGTACGGTAAAATTAAAATTTAAAATGAAGGGAAGAGAGGTAAACACCATCGCTACTTATACACCCAGAGGGCACTTACGGTTCCCGATTATCATTGGACGCAAAGACATGCAAGGTTATTTGGTAGATCCGAGCGACATTCCAGAAGGTGTGGTCGTAAAGTAGGGGAGAAACAGGCGTGAAAGCTAGCCCAGGTTTGCTATGATTGTAATATGTTTCGTACCCGCGACTTTATTCTATTTTTGGTGGTAACAGTTTTTTTGGTTGTTTCTATAGGCACAGCGCTTATGAGAGACGTCACCGACTCCTTGTTGGAAGTACCAGTGATTCAATTTAACCAAACTGCAGAATCTGATTTTACCGCTGAAACAGCAGAGTTACCTTCGTTGTCTCGTTCGGAAAAGCTAGCCGAAATGCGACAGAGAATCGCAGCCAGCAGCCAAGTAACTATTTCTGAACCAGAGCCAACATTAAAAGAAGAGGAAGAGATAGAAACCGAACCTAAAACGGAGTTAGGAGGTATAAAAAATTGTCCGGATTACTCACTTTTTGCTGGTCAATGGTTTCCACAAGGAATCATAATTGAAGTACAAGAAGGAGCTCGTTTAGTTTATAGAGAAGTGTTAGCCGAACAACTTCTTAGTTCCGACACGGCAACTTCTGGAACAAACTTACCTCAAACTGTAGAGCCGTTTGTGCTGTTGCAACTGCCAGCTTTCCCCTTAATTACACCGGTTTCAAACTGTATCGCTAGTGATGTAGTGGGTATAGCAAAAGACGGCTCGCTAATTAGAAATACCAACGCAAATGTCTATAATATATTTGGGGAGGAGACCTTACTCGGTTACGCTCTAGACGGCTACCCAATTTTTGGTGCGAGTGACACCAAAGTGGATGCTTGTGGCGGGGCTAACATTACTGGTCAGTATGGCTACTATATTTCAATTGAAAGAGAGCAAGTATTAAATTGCTTTTCCGCCAGACCATTAACTTTATAGTTTATGAATACTTTGATTTTAGACATAGAAACCATCGGTTTTGACTCAGAAAACAGTGACTCGCTGTCTCCCTATAAAGGGCAGATAGTTTCGCTTGGTATGTACGACATCGAGCGAGACCTCGGCTCGGTGCATTTTGTTGGTAATCCCAAAGACGAATCTTTTTCTGACGATAGTTTTAAATATAAGTGTCAATCTGAGAAGGAGTTATTGGAAGACTTTTGGGAAAGCGTGAAGCAGTATGACGTCATTGTGAGCTTCAACGGCCGAGCGTTCGACTTACCGTTTATCTATATGCGCTCGATGGCTCTAGGGGTAAAGATTTCAACCGAAATCGCCAGACAGCGATATGTTACTAGGCAGACCCAGCCCTATCATGTTGATTTGTTTGATGAATTCTCTTTCCACGGCAGTGTGATCAGAAAGCCTTCCCTTAAAGTACTTTGTGAGGCCTTGGGGATAGACAATCCCAAGCTACTAATGAGCGGCGAAGACGTAACCGAAAGATTCCTAGATAAACAAATCGTAGAAATAGCCAAGTACAACGCAAAGGATGTAATGGCCATAAAAGGCTTGTACAAGAGATGGTTAGAGAATCTAGCCCCCAGAAGCTTCATCAACTCCCTAGAAATGCTCTAGCTTTTAAAGCTCCAGATTACCCTAAAACCCCCGAGGTCCGACCTCGGTCATTCAAACCCTCGAGGTCTAACTTCGGGGGCGTTCGCTTGCTTCAATTCTCAGGTTCTCCGTAGGAAAGGCCTCGGGAGAAATACTGAAAAAACAAAATCCTTGGGGTCTAACCTCGGGGTTTTCATAAATTGATTTATCCATATTGCAAGACTTTGTTATAATATCCGACAATGAATACTAACAATACTAAAAAATTTCCGGAGGGGTTTTATTGGGGGGCGGCTACGGCTTCTTATCAGGTTGAGGGTGGGATTGAGAATACTGATTGGGCTGAGGCGGCACGCGCGAAGCGCGTGCCGCCTTGTGGCCAGGCTTGCGATCATTACAATCGATTTGAAGCTGATTTTGATATAGTGAAAGCTCTTGGACACAATGCACATCGTTTTTCGATAGAGTGGGCCCGGATTGAACCGGAAGAGGGAAAGTTTGATCTTAGTGAAATAGAGCACTATCGTAAGGTGCTTAAAGCTTTAAGAGTAAGAGGAATTGAACCCTTTATAACTCTCTGGCACTTCACTTTGCCAGTGTGGTTTAGTAATAAGGGTGGTTTTGAGATGACAGATGCTCCTGACATTTTTGCTCGGTACTGCTCTTTCGTCGTTGAAAATCTTAGTGATCTGTGTACAAATTTTTCCACAATTAACGAGCCAAATGTTTACGCTAGCCACGGTTGGCTTTTTGGAGCGTGGCCACCCTTTAAAAGGGGGAGGTTTTTGTGGATTCGGTTGGGTAAGTCAGACGGGACTTGGAAGTCAGCTCAAACGCTATCTTTCAATAATGTGCTTATGTACTTTAAGGTAACGGGTAACTTAGTGAAGGCTCATAATGCCTCATACATCGCCATCAAGAAGATGTCACCAAAAGTGGATGTCAGTATCGTCAAACATGTCAGAGCCTTCAACTCTAACAGTAATCCGTTTAACATATTACTAGCTCGGATCGCTTCTTATTTTCAAAGTGGTAAATTTATGAATGGAATCTCCGGGCATTATGATTCTATTGGTCTTAATTACTATCGTTACACAAAGTTTGGTGATACAAAATCTTATCCAATAACAGATATGGGCTGGAAGATAAATCCTGAAAAAATTGAGTTAGCTTTGAAATACTTGTCTCGATACAAAAAACCAATATACATTTCTGAAGCTGGCGTCGCTGACGCAACGGATTCTTTTAGAGTTAATTATATAAAAAGACAAGTCGAAGGTATTTGGAAAGCAATTCAGTCCGGGGCGGATGTGCGTGGACATATGTACTGGTCGCTCTTAGATAATTACGAGTGGGCTTTAGGATTTGAAAAAAGGTTTGGTTTAATAGAGGTGGATTACGAAACCCTAGAGCGAAAAATCCGTCCCTCGGCATACGTGTATAAAGAAATTTGTCAGCAGAACGCTGTAGTAGAATAAGGTCATGTCTTGGCTCTTAATGGCTTCACTTGGGCAGTTTTTTAACGCCATAGTAGCCATCTTCGATAAGTATATAGTTTCGGACGAAAAAGTTTTACCGAGGCCGTTTGTTTACGCTTTTTATTCTTGTCTTTTGACCGGCTTTTGGATGGTGGTATTTGTGTTGGGATTTATTCCTGGTCTCAAAGACTTGGGTGTGCCTTCGCTATCTAATGTACAGAAGCCATCGCTGGAGATTGTGGCGATGTCCTTCTTGGCTGCTTACACCTTCTTTATTGCTTTGGTGTCGATGTACGACGCCCTCAAGCGGGCAGATGCTTCCAGTACGATGCCCATCATTGGTTCTATTTCGGCGCTTTCTTCCTTTGGATTGACCTATTTATTCTTAGACGTGCCACTTCATGACAATTTTATTATTGGCGTGATTTTGCTTTCGGTTGGAACTCTCTTGGTAGCACAAACTTTGCCGAAGATTTCTATTGTATTACAAGTTTTTCACAGCGGACTTTTCTTCGGCTTGCACTATATTACGATGAAGGGTCTTTTCATCGAAACCAGTTTTGACGATGGTTTCTTCTGGTCTAGAGTCGGGTTTGTATTGTTCACGCTATCGCTTCTCTTGGTGCCGGCGTATTTTGAAAAGATCAAGAATCAAACCAAAGAGACAACCAAAAAGGCCGGAGTTATTGTGTTGCTGACCAAGGTCTTGGCGGCAGCGGCTTCGTTTATGATTTTGAAGGCTACAGACTTAGGCGATGTGGCAGTAGTACAAGCGCTTGGTGGCCTTCAGTACGTGTTTATTCTTTTGATTAGTATTATATTCGCTCATTGGTTGCCGGCTAGCGCTACGGATGGAGATATGCGACCTAAGGTACTTATTAGACGTATGCTGTACATCATAGTAATTCTTACAGGCTTTATCGTTTTATTTAGATAATAGAACATTTAAACATTTATGATAAAAAAACTTTTATACGCTCTACTAGCAATCATCGTTCTGGCAATTTTTACAGTTTGGATTTTGTCGATAAAGCCAGAGCCAGCAAACATTACTTACGGAATGTCTTTTAATACTCCTTACGCTAGAGAATTAGGTCTAGATTGGAAGGAGACCTATGAAGCAATCTTAGGAGAGCTCAATGTTAGAAATCTTCGTCTAGCTGCCCACTGGCCAATGGTCGAGCCAAAGCCAAATATCTATAATTTTGAAGAACTGGATTATCAGATAAAGCGCGCAGAAGAAGTCGGAGCAAATGTGATTTTGGCAGTAGGAAGGAGATTGCCTAGATGGCCAGAGTGTCACTTGCCAGACTGGACCAAGAGTATAACAACCAAGGAAATGCAATCAGCCCAACTCCGTTATATGGAGATGGTTGTCGAGAGATATAAGGGCAGCCCAGCAGTTGTTATGTGGCAGGTCGAAAATGAACCTTTTCTAGAAGTCTTTGCTTTTGAACATTGTGGCAAGCTCGATGTAGAATTCTTAGATAAGGAGATAGAATTTGTTCGTAAACTGGACCCATCAAGGTCAATATTGGTTACAGACAGCGGTAATCTTGGTACCTGGAATGGCGCCTACTCTCGTGGCGACGCCTTTGGTACTAGTGTGTACGTGCACTTTTGGAACCCTGAGTTGGGTCAGTTTAGAACCATCTTGCCGCCTTGGGTCTATCGAGTAAAAGACAATTTTATGGCCTCAATTCACGGTCGTAAGCCATCTTACTTAATTGAATTGTCGGCTGAACCTTGGCTGGTAGCTCCAATTATTGAGGTTCCTTTGGAAACCCAGTTCACTCGAATGAACCTAGAAAAGTTTGAAGATATTTTGAGTTACGCCAGGGACACTCGGTTTGACAGGCAGTATCTATGGGGAGCTGAGTGGTGGTACTGGTTGTATTTACAAGGTGAAACTGAAATGTGGGACAGAGGGGTAGAGCTTTATTCAAGTGGGTCTTAAAATTAACCAGAATTTGCTGGTACAATAATACTAAAGATTAAGGTTTATCATGAATTTTTTAAAATTTGTATTTTCATTTCTCTATACAAGAGATTGGCATAACGGAAAAATGGAATTGTCTCGCTCGAGGTTTGCGCTTTTTTGTGGCCTATTATTTTTAATTATGCTGGCTCTGACAATTGTTTACGTCTTGCAGACCCCGGTCTATGTCGCTTCCACAAAATAATTTTTTTTAATTACCACCTTTCTTTTACTACTTTCTCTTATTTTAATCGTGCGCATTCATTGGCCTTTAAATACTTATCTTTAAACCATAGTATTTGCTAAAAAATGGGTAAAACTGATTGCCTGTAGCAAAAAAACCACGTATACTTAAACAAACATGCCTTTACTTGCCAGATTTCGAGCCATACCAGACAAAGACAAAGCGGCTCTAATTAGAAAATTACTTTCTAACGGAACCCCAGATTTTGATTATTTCTATCTGATTGGTTTGTCTACCTTAATGGCCACCTTAGGGTTGCTTCTGGACAGCGGTTCGATTGTTATTGGAAGTATGCTAATTGCTCCGTTGATGTACCCAATTTTGGGAGTGTCGCTGGGACTAGTAATGACGAGAGACAATACTAACCTGCTTACTAGAGCCCTGAATACTCTAGTTAAGTCGCTTTTTGCCGGGCTAGCTTTGTCTGTCACAGCAGCATTTTTCTTTGGTGACGCAGAAACCTATCAAACTGCTGAAGTAATGGCCCGCACCGTACCCAGTCATTTACATCTTTTGGTGGCCTTGGTGGCCGGTGCCGCCGTAACATTCATAATGTCTCGGCCTGAGTGGGGAGATACTTTGGCTGGAGTGGCTATCGCGGTAGCGTTGATTCCACCGTTAGCAACTATTGGTATTGGTATAGCTGCAATTGCTACTCTGGGCTTAGTCGCTAGCGCTGTGATAATTAAAGGTGCAACAATGATTCTCTTGTTAAACTTGTTTGGTATCATTACAGTTGCGGTCGTAATATTCTTATTAATGAACCTGTCTGAGAAGGAGTATATCGCCACTTCAACCGTAAAACGTGAGGACGAAAAGAAAGAGAATGAAGATAAGGTAGTAGCTGAAGTAGCAAAGCAGATTTCCATTCACAGCGAGACTGAAAATATAGTAGTTCACGAGGATATAAAAATAAAATAATGACCAGAACCCTTTCAAAAATTTCAGTCTCACTTACGGCCTTAATTGTAATGTGTCTTTTTACTAGTGCGGCAGAGGCTAGTAGTGTGATTCGTACCGGAAACGACGTTTCAGTATCTGAAGACCAGGTGGTTGAAGGAGATTTTTATTCAGCCGCTGGGACAGTTAATTTGTCTGGTGTGATTCTAGAAGACGCTGTAGTAGCTGGTATAAAAATAACCGTTAACGGAGAAATTAAACAAAACGCTTTTTTTGTTGGAGCTAACGTCGATGTTCATGGTTCGGTTGGAGACGATCTGCGAGTTGTGGGAGCGGAGGTCGTAATTGCTGAACCAGTAGTTGGAGATTTGTTTGTATTTGGAGGGTTTGTAGAAATTTTGTCTACTGCAACCATAGGAGGTGATGTTATTTTGTACACTCAAGAAGCTGTGGTAAAGGGAGTTGTGGGAGGAAACATTATTGGAGCGGTTGGTAACCTGAAGGTAGACGCAAATGTTAAAGGCGACATAGATGTAACGGTGAACAAACTAACGTTAGGTGAAAGAGCAAATGTTGAAGGTTCAATTACCTACGTTAGCTCTCAACTACTAGACAGAGCGCTCGAAGCAACTACTGCTAAGGATCCAATTCGAAACGATCCAATTATAAGCAAAGATCAAAGTGGTCACTATTCTTGGTTACTGCCCACTTTTGTGCTGCTATTTTCAACCTTAGCTTGGTACCTAGTTTCTAGGCCGTCGCTTAACATTATTGTTAAAAGAGCCGTGGTAAAAAGTCCTCGTCCATTGCTCTTAGGCACAGTGACAATAATAGTCCTTCCAATCGCAGCCGGAGTTCTTATTATCAGTGTAATAGGTTCAGTGGTCGGAGCGGTGCTTTTGTTTGCCTACGCTCTTTTGATCGCACTTTCTTTAATTGGTTTAGTAGCTGTGCTGGGTAAGTTTTTCATGTTTGCGTTTAGCAAAGAAGAAAAAGAAACATCGCTAATTTCTTTACTTACTGGTGTGGTTGGTCTAATTCTCTTGTCCATGTTACCAGTTATAGGAGTGGTAATACTAGTACTACTTTTCCTACTCACCCTCGGAGCGATGGTAGATGTATTGCTAAGACCAAAGCTAGAAGATTAGTACGAATATGTATTTTAAGTTTTACAGCCTGGAGGTATGAAACCAGTAGCTTTTTTTGATATAGACGGCACGGTCTTTCGCTCTAGTTTATTAATCGAAATCGTAAACCAACTCATTAAAGACAAAATTTTTCCGACGGACGCAATTGAAGGATTTGAGGTAGAGTTGAAATCCTGGCGGGCTAGAGAAGACAGTTACGACGATTATATCGAAGCTGTTATTAATACTTTTTTAAAAAATATAAAGGGAGTTCATTACGGTGAGTTCGCAGACATTGGTAGGCAAGTAGTTGCGGTTCAGAGTAAGTATGTCTATCGATATACCAGAGATTTAATTAAATCATTAAAAAATGACGGATACTACCTAGTGGCTATTTCTCAGTCTCCAAAAACTTTGTTAGACGAATTTTGCGAACAGTACGGTTTCGACAAAGTTTATGGACGGATTTATGAAATTGGACCCCAAGACAGGTTTACCGGCGAAGTCATTGACGAACACCTGATCCGAAACAAAGCCAGTATTGTTAAAAGAGTGTTTGATAGAAATAAACAACTAACAAGTATAGGTTCTTTGGCGGTAGGTGACACCGATGGGGATATAACACTACTAGAAAACGTATCTGACCCGATCTGTTTTAATCCAAATAAAGCCTTGTACAATTATGCCAAACGCTCTGGATGGAAAGTTGTAGTGGAAAGAAAAGACGTTATTTATCACTTGTAGTTTATTAAGTCATAAGATCCTCCGAAATTAAAACTATTCAGTGAGTTGCGTTTTTAAAACAGTAAATGTTTGCTATAGTTGTTGAATGAAAAAAAGACTAGAGAGAGATCAAGAAAAGGTAGTGGTAGCTGGTGTTTTGTCTGGCTTAGCCAATTCCTTTAATCAAGACCCAGTTTTATTTAGGGTAGCGGCGGTTACTTTCCTTATTCTTACGGGTTTTTTCCCGGGCATAATACTATATATTGCAGCTTGGATAATGATGCCTAAAAGCGACCCAATGAAAGTCGACTACGAAGTAACAGAATAATTTATTTGCTATCTACTAGATTGGTGGTGAAGAACATAGCTGGAACCATGATGGCTGCAAAAACAATAAATAATAGATTGAACGGTAAAAAAAGCAGGGACAAACTAGCTATGATGGCTCCTACAACGTAGGCTAATGGTCTGGTAATACGGAAGAAACTAATGATCTGGGCGTCGCTACTTTTGGTTTGTTTAAAAAAGTAACTTTCGGTTGTAACCTCTACTAAACTTGCTCCAACCCGGGTTATAAACATTATCACTGACCAGGTAAGAACATCTGCGGCGGTAACAAACCCCATCCAAGAAGTGGAGACGATTATAATTAAAAAACCAATCCCCATCATTTCTTTTTCTCCAATGTATTTGTCGGCAATAATCCCAATTGGGTACTCTAATAATACATAAGCTAACTGGGCAAAGAATATGACAATTCCAAATTCTGTCCAAGTTAGACCAATTGTTCCAGTTAAATATAGTGGTGTGTAGACCACCATCATCATAAAGAATATTTGCAGGGAAAAGTGCGACAAGAAGACATTTCTAACGTTAGATTTCCCCCAAAAAGTGCTGATGGCCGAGAATAAGTCGATCTCGTTATATTTGGGGTCACTAAATTCTTTAAAATAGATTACGATGATTAGCATTACCGGAACGAGGGTTGCCGCACTGAGTAAATACACATTGGTAAAAGCCCCGCCAGCGTTGGCTATGAGCAAACTACTGATCAGGGGTGAAATTGCCCCAATCAGGCTCATTAGAGTCAAGAGGAGGCCTCTACGACTACCAGTAACGGTCTCGTTGTTACCAATCTGTTCCTCCATGAACACGTCTAGGTTGAAGATAATTAGCGGCACTGAAATGAGGTGAACCAGAAACAGTGGAATTGCCACTCTAAGTGAATCCGCGTAAGCCATTCCAGCTACGGCGCATAGGTTTAAAATGAGTAGTCCTAAAGTGAGTTTGTAGTTTCCTACTCTATGAAGTACCCGAGAAATAAACAGAAAAATTAGCAGGCTCAGGGCGGAACCAACGGTGTAAATGGTTCCCACACCAGCCGCTGAAATAAACTGCTCCAAATAAGAAGAGTTAATGTAGCCAACAACAAAAGTATGAAACACCAACAGCAAGCTGGCTGCGTAAATCGGTACAATACGACGGTGTGGTTTTTTAGAAATACCGACGACCTGGGAAGCACTTGGCATAGTTGTTACATTATAGCGGGTTGAGTCCGAGTTTTTGGGTGCTATAAACATTTTATGAGTGATGAACTATAAAACTAGCCGGCGCGTGGCGCCAGCTAGTTTTAAGCATCTTGGTTGGAAGTTTGTGCCTCCGTAGGCAGATACTTGTTAATTATATCCCAATTAGCACTGGGATTACCATCGGGTTCTTTTGGGTCTTTTGGAGTAAGAAGGTACTTACTACATCGGTCAACTCGTCTTTAACTATTTCTAGGTCTAGCGGATTCATGTGTTCGGTCTGTTTTTCAACTGTCCGTTTAATTAGTACCCTGGCCTCAGACAGTAATTGCTGGTTCTCACGTAGATAAACGAAACCTCGAGAGATGATGTCCGGTGACTTTCGTAGTTTTCCGGTCTTTGTATTCACCGTAGCGATGATGACAAACATTCCGTCTTCAGATAAAGACAATCGGTCGCGTAACACCACTTCTTGTCTGGTTCCGACCGTGAATCCGTCGACCATTACTTGCTCGATAGGTATTTTCATCGGCAGAATTTTCATATCGGTACCGTTTGTGATGTCGATGATTGTTCCGTTGTCTGGAACGGCTATATTTTCTCGAGGGAAACCGTTTTCTATCGCCGCGTACATGTGACTCTTGAGGTGGAAGTGGTGTCCGTGAACGGGGACCAAAAAAGTTGGCTTCACTGTTTTATGTACCCATACCAATTCTCCAGCGTTACCGTGTCCTGAAGAGTGAACGTGTGAACCTTTGTAGTTAATCACCTTGACGTTTTGTCGATAAATATTGTCTTTAAGCTTTTGGATCTTGACTTCGTTTCCAGGAATGACTGATGAAGACAGTACGATCGTGTCACGATCTGACAAGGTGACAAACTTGTGTTTGTTGGTAGACATTCTCATTAGAGCGGCAAATTCTTCACCTTGTGATCCGGTGCTTAGAATAACGATTTTGTCTGCTGGGTAGTCACTCATGTCGCCAGCGTTGATAAAGGTGCCAGGTTTGACTTTGATTAACTCGGCCATAATACCAATTTCAATGTTTGTCTTGATGCTTCGTCCTTCTAAAACAACTTTTTTGTTTAGGGCCTCACAAACTTTTATAATGTTTGTAAGTCGGTCAAACTGTGAAGCAAAAGTTCCGACGATCAATCGTCCCTTAGCATCTTTAATAATTTGTTCCAAAGTTTCAAATACAAGACTTTCTGAGGCGGAAAAACCGGCTCGATCTGAGTTGGTTGAGTCGCAAAGAAGGGCTAGGTTTTTGTTTTCACCAACTTTTTCCCACGCTTGTTTTTCTTCAACTTGCACCACTCCTCCTTCATTTACAAGCTTTATGTCACCAGTTACAACAATGTCACCGTGTTTGGTTTCAATTGAAACACCCATTGCATCGGGAATTGAGTGAGTAACCGGGAAAGTTTTAATTTTTGTGGTTCCAACGGTGAATGATTCTCCTTCTTTTACTACTTTTATGTCGACCGGATCCATGTGTGGAAATTCTTCCTGACGTTTAAGGATCATAAGTGAGGTGAGTTGTTGGGTGTAGATTGGAGGGTTTCCAATTCGTTCCATAATAAAAGGAATCCCACCGATGTGGTCGAGGTGGCCGTGAGTAATGACCAAAGCTCGGATCTTATGCTTTCGTTCTTCGAGGTACTGCGTGTTTGGCAGAATATAGTTAATTCCAGGTGCTTTACTTTCTTCATTTACAAATTGAAAACCAGCGTCCACCACGATGATGTCGTCTTTGGTTTCAATAATGTTCATATTTCGGCCGATTTCTTCTACACCTGAAACCGGAATAATTCGAACGGTGTTTTCGTCTATCACTTCAGGAATCTGGGCACCCTTTGAATCGGTCACGTTTAGTCGGTGAGCTAGGGGAGGAGATGTGTTCGAACGCCGGTGTTGGTTGTGTCGGCGGTTCCGGTTCTTCCTTACTGGACGGTTTCCCGATCTGTCTGATGATCCTCCTTGCCCGGGCGCGCGCCTACCTCCTTGTTGGCCTTGAGGACGTGCTCCTCCTTCTCGGCGAGGACCCCCCTGGCCCGGTGGCCGTAATCCGGTTGTCCGAGACGGGTGATTTGTATTAGTTCTTGGTCCGGAGTGTGCTCCTGGTCGTCGGTTTGTGTGGTGACGCCGTGGAGGTTGTCCTCCAGGAGGTGTCGACGCTGTATTTTCTATTGTGTTCATAATTATAAATCTATTCGGTAATTAATATTTAAATATCGATTGGTTGCTACATATCGTTTCTAAAGATCGGCCAAAGGGAATCGCTTTCTGTGTGCCATTCAGCAATATTACTAAACCGGTCTGACGTTCGTCCTAAATTATGCATTTCGGCGGCGACTATTTTCTTACTAATGACGTAGGTTAGGGTTGGCTGGGCGATAAACACGGCTGGTCTTTCACTAGTGATAATTTCACTAGCTTCTTTTAGTTTCTCCAATCTTAATTCTTCTGACTGCTCGCTACGAGCATCGGCTAAAAGGTCGTCGACGGCAATATTTGCGTATTGGGAAATATTTATTCCGGGGTCGTCTTTTTGCGATGAGTGCCAAACCGGGTATAGGTCGTAGGTGCGGGTGATGTCGTGCCCGAACAATAAAGCCTCAAAGTCTCGTGGTCTTATTACAGATTGTACTAGACCAGTTTGTTCAAATTGCTCAGTGACAACTTCTATGCCGATCGCTATCCATTGTTTTGCCACGATACTAGAAAGAGATTCAAACAAAGGGGTGTTGCTGGTTCGTAAAACAATGCTTAGAATAATTGTCTCTTCGCCTATATCTTTTTCCCACTGGTCGAGACTATTTTTGTTCCAGCCACCGGCCTCAAGTACACTGATTGCTTGGTCTTTAGTAGAGGTAGTGGCGATGGTATCAATGCCGTCACTAGATTTTAGCTCAGGATTAGCAAAAGTGGTAGGTGTGTTGATGGGGACACCATGACCAAAAAACGATTGCTCTATAATCTCGTTTCGATCCAAGGCAACCGACAGAGCTTCGCGGACAGAAGCATCGCGCAAAGCCACTGAACGATTTTGATTAAAGAAAACGCCAAATGTTCGGGGAAGAGACTCTTCTATTAGTTGGTATTTAGTACTATTTATTTCAGCAATCCTCGGAGGTGGAATGTAGGCAGTAGCGTCGATTTGGTCAGTCATTAAAGCTTCCATCAACAATTCTTCATTTTGAAAAAAATCAAATTCAATGGTAGAAACTTTGGGGTTAGTAACATGCTTTCCAAAAGCGCTTAAGGTGTAATGGTTGATCAAACCAGAGCTGTCTAGCTTTGAGTCGGTAACCATAAACGACCCTGAGCCGATCGGCTCGGTGTTCAGTTTGCTAAATGGTAGTTGCTCGATTGGAAGCCCGCTCCAGGCGTGAGCTGGCATGATGCCCAAGGTGAAGTTTTCGCTGAAGGGAGCATAAGCATCTTCAAGAACCACATTTAGTTCAAAGTCTCCAAGTTTTTCGACCGTGACATTGGTCCAGTTGCCTCTAAGTGGGCTTTTTAGGTCAGGATCTTGAATCAGTAGAATGGTATAAATCACGTCGTCTGCGGTAAGTGTAGTGCCGTCGTGGAAACTTATGTCTTCATGCAGAGTGATGTTGTAGGTGAGGCCGTCATCAGACACTGTAATGTTACTAGCCACATCATTTACCAACTCGCCGAAAGGACTAATTTTAACTAGCCCGCTGTAAATTAATGAGGTTAAGTCTTGGTCAGCCCTGGTGATCGCTAGAGCTGGGTTGATGTATCTTGGTGTCCCAACTATACCTTCAGTAAATGATCCACCATGAGTAGGAGTGTCTTTTGAGTATTGGGTATTAAGTGAAAACATCAACCAAATACCACTGGCAATAGCCGCAAAAAACACTATCCGAAGCAATAGTCTATCGCTAGCAGAAGCTGATTCAATTAGATTGAGAAATCGGTCTAATAGACTCGAAGATGAATCTGATGGAGCTTTCATGATGTAAAAAGTAGTAACAGTGTCAATTAAATAAATAACAAACGGTATGACAGTAAATCCCTTGATTTACCTTAAACAAAAACACTACCTAGTCGAGCGTCGACTAGGTAAGGACGTTAAGAAATGTAGCTAGTACAAATAGTATTGCAATACCAGTTGAAAACTTGAACAAGAAAAGTTCTGAGCCTCGACGCTTGTGGAAGGAGGAACTAAAGTTGTCGCCACCAAATGCTCCTCCCAAGCTCGAACCACGTTGCTGCAACAAAATTGAAGCGACGAGAAGGATGGAGAGAATTATCTGGATATAAGGCAGTGCCGGTAGCACCGATTCGATAATATTCATGCCTAGGGAGCATATCAGAAAGTATCTGAGTAGGCAAGAGTTCTACTGAGCATCCGGCTGGTGTATAAAAACTCTAATCCCGCAATACAACGCTTGTATTGCGGGATTAGGCTAAAAAGGTGGTTGAAAAATTGGTAGAAAAGCTGGTAAAAGAGAACGGAGTAGATTTCCGAGGGAATCTACTCCGTTTGCATCTTGTCAGTGAATTTCTAGTGTCGGGTAAGTATTTTTTCATCTAGCCAATCAATCATGATTGAATCTCCTAGAAGTTCATATTACGTAATAGAAATAACTTGTTTACTAAAAGATTTATACCAATATAAGGTCAAAATTGCAATCGTATCTTAGTGCAAGTATAATGCTCTCGCGACGGAGGTGATCCTGTGTTTTTTCAGTCGTAAATTAGGAAAATACTAAAATAATTAATAAAAAAGTTCTTAAAACTAAAAGATTATGTCAGAAAAAAGTCCAATCAAGCCGTTAGGTGACCGAGTGATAGTGCGTCCATTGACTGAAGAAGAATTAGGCTCTGTTTCAGTGTCTGGAATTATTATTCCGGACTCGGCCAAAAAAGAAAAGCCAGAGCAGGGAATTGTGATTGCGGTTGGTCTGGGAAAGTGGGATGAAGACGGAGAAAAACGAATCGAGATGGAAGTGAAGGTCGGGGATCGGGTAGTTTTTGCAAAATACGGTTACGACGAATTGAAATTTGAAAATAAAGATTACTTTATTGTCTCAGAGTCTGGAGTACTAGGAATTATTGAATGAGACAATGAATAGAGAAGCTGCGACTATGTCAAATTTATACCGGCTCCTCAGCAGATTCGACCTCCTAGGGAGAATATACTGACGGAGAGCTGCAAATAATTTTGGATGAAAAATGAACTCGAATTTATAAGTTAAGTAAAGAATCGATTATGGCAAAAGAAGTAATATTTGGAGAAGATGTTAAAAAGCGGTTGCAAAGAGGGGTTGATACGGTAGCTAATGCTGTCAAAGTGACGCTTGGTCCCCGGGGACGAAACGTTATTCTAGATAAGGGATATGGCGGACCAACGATCACTAACGATGGGGTATCTATCGCTAAGGAAATCACGCTCAAAGACAAGTTTGAAAACATGGGAGCAGAAATTGTTAAAGAAGTAGCCAACAAGACTAACGAAGTAGCCGGAGACGGAACTACTACCGCGACTATTCTTACCCAGGCCCTCTTTACCGAAGGTCTGAAGCAAACCACGATGGGAGTAAACGCTATGGCGGTCCGAGCTGGTATGGAGCATGCCTCACAAGACGTGGTAAAAGCACTTAAAGAAATGGCTACGCAAGTTAATTCATTGGACCAGATCAAACAGGTGGCGACCATTTCAGCTGAAAGTGTTGAGTTGGGCGAGAAGATTGCTGAAACTATCGATAAGGTAGGTAAAGATGGTGTGGTTACAGTAGAAGAATCACAGTCATTTGGAATCGAAACTGAACTGACCGAAGGGATGCAATTTGATAAGGGTTATGTGTCTCCATACATGGTGACTAATCCGGAACGAATGGAAGCCGAATACAAAGACGCTCATATTCTTGTCACTGACAAAAAGATTGTTGGCGTACAAGAAATTCTACCCTTGTTAGAAAAAATTGCTCAGACCGGAAAGAAAGAATTGGTGATTATTGCTGACGATGTAGAAGGAGAGGCTTTGACTACTTTTGTGGTTAACAAGCTCAAGGGCGGATTTTCTGTCTTGGCAGTAAAGGCTCCTGGCTACGGTGACCGAAAGAAAGAAATGCTAGCTGATATCGCAGTAACTACTGGCGGAACTCTTATTACCGACGACTTCGGACTGAAGCTAGAAGAAGTAGAAATCGCTCAACTCGGAAAAGCTGATCGAGTGATTGCTACCAAGGACAACACTACTATTGTGGGCGGAGGTGGTTCAAAAAAGGATATTGCTGACCGGATCGTAGCCCTTAAGTCACAACTTGAACAAGCAACTTCAAAGTTTGATAAAGAAAAAATGAGCGAACGAATAGCCAAACTTTCTGGAGGAGTGGCAGTAATCCGAGTGGGGGCTGCAACCGAAGCCGAAATGAAGTATCTCAAACTCAAGATTGAAGACGCTGTAAACGCCACTAAGGCAGCTATCGAAGAGGGAATTGTACCAGGGGGAGGAACTTCTCTAGCTCGAGCAGCAGCGATTGTTGAGAAGGACCTTATGTCTAAAAAAGATCTAAGTCGAGAAGAGATGATTGGTTACAATATAGTGCTTAAAGCGCTCGAAGAACCACTTAAGCAAATTGCCAATAATACTGGCAAGCACGACGGAGCGGTGATTGTGCAGAAGGTGAAAGAAGCGGGTGGTAACGCTGGCTACGACGCTGCCAAAGCTGAAATGGTCGACGACATGATCAAGGCCGGAATTATCGACCCGGTAAAGGTAGAACGAACAGGCGTACAACACGCTGTCTCAGCTGCCGCTATTTTGCTTACATCTGAAGCCGCCATTGCCGACGCTCCAGAAGATGACAAGCCAAGTATGCCAGATATGGGCGGTATGGGAGGAATGGGCGGAGGAATGTACTAAAGCCAAACAAGTTACTAAGACATAGGTATAAAAACACCCGCTGTAGGCGGGTGTTTTTATACCCTGACTGATTTGACTTTTATCATTAAGTATATATAATGTCGACCTGCGAGTGAGTTTTTCACCGCACTAAATAAGGAGTTACTCGATGGAAGGTTATATTATCTTTGGATCAATTGTTCTTGTGACGATTGTTTTGTTTTATAGGGGAAAGTGCAAGAAATGCAATTGGTGGCTTATGCTTTCGAAATAATTTAGGAGCAATGATTCGCATAAGCACTTGACTTATATATACAGTGGACGCCAATGCCTCCACTGCAAAGGCATAGAGACAGGGTCTCTGGTCAAAACCATTCCGCTTGGATCCTGGGATTGATAACAGCCCACACAAACTGTCGAGACAGATTGTGTGGGCTACTTTTTATTATTGTGGTATAATTAACTTATAATAATTAATGATTTTGTTATGAGTTCAATGTTGATTTTGATCATAGTTGCAGTGGTGTTGGGTGTATACGTAATCGCAATGTACAACAAGTTTGTTGCGCTAGTTCAGCGTGCCAAGGAAGCTTGGGCTGATATTGATGTACAGTTGAAGCGACGATACGATTTGATTCCAAACTTAATTGAAACAGTTAAGGGTTACGCTTCTCACGAAAAAGAGACATTCGATGCTGTGACCAAAGCCCGAGCAAATGCTACATCGACTCACATCGATGCTTCAGATATTACGGCAGAACAAATAGCAGCCATGGCCGGAGCAGAAAGCGCTCTCTCTGGGGCACTTAGTCGTCTACTGGCAGTCGCTGAAGCATATCCAGATCTTAAAGCTAATACTAACTTCCTAGAATTGCAGCGAGAACTCTCAGACACCGAAAACAAGATTCAAGCTTCAAGACGTTTTTACAACGGAAATGTTCGAGACTTAAATATCGCCTTGCAGTCATTCCCGTCAAACGTTGTGGGAAATATCTTCAGCTTCAAAGCAGAAGAATTCTTTGAACTAGAAGAGGGAAGTGCAGAAAAAGAAGTGGTCAAGGTGGATTTCTAAGTATCTGCTACGTCAGACAATTAGCCGAGTTTATTGCAACATACTGTTTCCAGACAATACTCCGGCCAAATTGAGGCTAAACACCATGAGTGCGAAATTCGTAAAATAACTTACGTTCAAGAACTGCAACAAGAACTCCTTAAGAAGGTAAAAGAAGAAGTATTGTAGCTCTCCATGAGTCAAACCAGGCACAGAACCAATTGGGACAAAAATTTACTCCAAGAGCACTTACATTTTCAACCCGTTATACGCTTCTCAAAAATTAGGGTACTAATAATCACTTCGCTCATTCATGGCCACTTTATACACCCAACAATCGAATAACGTGATGAAAACCTTTGCTCTAATGGGAGTTTTTGCCGTATTTGTGATTGCAATTTGTTTTGGGGTGTCTGCTTATTTAGGTAACCCGATTATTCTTTATATCGGAGCGGCTTTTGCTATCATGACCAGTGTAGGTAGTTATTGGTATTCAGACAAGATTGTACTTAAAATGACTGGTGCAAAAGAAATTACTAAAGAACAAGCGCCAGAGCTATATAATATTGTAGAAAATCTTTCGATTACCGCTGGACTACCAATGCCCAAGATATTTATTGTCGAAGACCCATCCCCAAATGCCTTTGCTACTGGACGTGACCCTGAACATGCTGTGGTAGCCGCAACCACCGGCCTCTTACAAATCCTTGATCGAAATGAGCTGGAAGGAGTAATGGCTCACGAGCTGGCTCATGTTGGAAACCGCGATATGTTGGTTATGACAGTAGCGGTTGTTTTGGCCGGGTTCGTAGCTATAGTAGCTGATTTCTTTACCCGTACGCTTATTTTTGGCGGTGGAAACCGAGATCGTCATCCAGCCTTTTTAATTATTGGTATCGTGGGAATTATATTAGCTCCGATAGCCGCTAAGATGATTCAATTGGCCATTTCAAGAAAACGGGAATACTTAGCCGACGCCACTGGCGCCCTGCTCACTCGCTATCCGGAAGGCTTGGCTTCTGCTTTAGAAAAGATTAGTCAAAAAGCGCAACCAATGCGAAAGACTTCGCACGCTACTGCGCACTTGTTTATCTCTGACCCGTTTCAAGAAAAAAGTAAAGGTATCAAACAAAAGCTAAGTAGCATGTTTCAAACCCACCCACCAGCCGCAGACAGAATCGCGAAGCTACGAAATATGAGCTGAGTGTAATAGACGGGTTATGAAAATCAAGCAAAAATTTCCGACCGAAGAACACCTAAGATCCTTTATCGATGCTAATATAGATGAGATTACAGCCTCAGTTAAAGAAGAAGTTCATCATTTAGAAGCTGACTATATTCAAGCAAAAAAGAACCACTTCTGGGGTTTTGCCTTGCTTATGCTTGGAATAATATCCTGGATTGCTTACTTTGGATTTGTATCGATAATAATCAGTATCATATTTTTTGTATTGGCAGGGAAATTGCAAAGTAAGGCTCGAGAACCGATCCAGAATTTTAATCGACATCTAAATGCACTAGTTTTTACTAAGGTCTTTGAGATTTTTGATCTCACAGCCTCCGTGGTTCCGGTAAGAGATTTAAAAACTCAATCAAAAATTGCTAAATTTCTAAATTTTTCTCAGCAAATGTTTAGTCCAATTCTTAGTTGGGGACAAATCGATTCCTTGAGCGGCAAAGGTACAGATCAGCGCACCTTAGACTTGTTAGATGCCTCAGAATTAATTACAGAACCCAGGAATCATTGTGTATCAGATGATTCAATAACAGTGTTGCTTGATAAGGGCATGATGCACATAACAGAATTAGATATACAGAATGTCACTGGAAGCGGAGGTGAGAAGAGATTTAGGCGCATTTTTCACGGGTACTTTTTTGCTGTAGATATTTCAAAGACTCTTGTCGGTAAAACATTTGTAACTACTAAAGGAGATATTTTAGGCTATGGAAACAAATCAAGTTTTGGCCGCAATGACGTTTCTAGGACAGAGTTAGAGTGGAATGATTTTGAGAATAAGATTCATGTTTCAACCACGGATCCAATTGAAGCTAGATATATCCTAACCACTGACTTTATGACTGATTTGTATGATTGGTGGAACGAAAGGGTAGAGAAACAAATCAGAATTTCTTTTATTGGAGATAAAATGTATTTCATTTACCCAGATCTAAAAATTAGACTTCATTCCACATTTAATAAAGTATCCAAGGAGGAGATTAGTGAGTACATGGAAAGTATTTGTGTACCTCTTCTTCACTCTCTTTATTTAGTAGAAGATGTTACGAAGTAACGAGTGTGGTATAACATGTGACAGTGAATCGAAGTTTGGTAACCAAAACGGAGAAGTGGTTCCGTGGTCTTAAGGCGCATAAAATTTTGAGCGGAGAGATGGCAGAGTGGTCGAACGCGCATCCTTGGAAAGGATGTATATGGGTAACTGTATCGGGGGTTCGAATCCCCCTCTCTCCGCTCAGTATTTTAAAGCTTGGTACCTCAAAGTATCCTCTCTTGCTGCTTAATACAGCTTACTTTTTTCTAGTTAACCAGAAAAATAACAACAAAACGTAGGAGAAGTATAAGATGTAGTCGCCAAACCTTACGTATGGGGTGAGGTAGGTTTTCAGGCCAAATTTAACTGTGTCGAAAGATACTATGTCGTTGTTATTTGATGCGTAGGTTAGTTTGCCTGTGTCGTTTATTATCATACTACGGTCGTAATTTGCTGCTACCACGAAGTACCGGCCGTTTTCTATCGCTCGGGCAGTATTTACCGCTATTGTTTGCCTAGCTAAGCTTTTAGAGTCTCTGAACGGTGCGTGGGAAGCTATGTTTAATAATACAGTCGCGCCTTGCTTAGTTTCTTCTCGGAAAATATACGGAGAAATATTGTCTGAACAAATGGTCCCAGCGATAACCATTGTTGAATCATGGTCTTTATATAAGGTATAAGGAGTGTCTTGGTAGTTATTAAAACGTTTGACGTAACCAGTAAACCAGGCTTCATCTTGGGTTAGTTTTAAAATTAAGTCGGTCCAGGCCAGACGATAATCTCCAATTGGCATTTGGATTACTTTACTCGTGTACTGTTTATTCTTGGTTCCATAGTCGTTGAAGTACATTACTTTGCCGTTACTTTCCGCCGTAGTACCGATAAATGTTTGCTGACTGCCTTCGCTAGGGCCAGCAAAAAGTTGGTCTAATTGAAATCCTTCAGGGGATATCACCAAATCTTCCATTTCTTGAACTCCGGTTGGAGCTAGATTAGAAATAAAGTTTTTGTGGTCTTCGGTGTAAATGGTTCCGCTAGGGAAGTTAGTGTTAAGCAGAGTGGCAGACATTTGTGGTGTTGCTGAGTCCGCAGAGCGAATAATTTGTATGGTAAAAAAACTAGTGACAATAATCAGTACCAGCAGTATAGCTAATATCTTTAACTCAGAATCTATTATGCGCCTATGTTTATAGGTTTTAAATAAATTGAGAAAAAAGAAGTTAGTTAAAACGATGAAAAAACTTCCTAAGTACAGTCCGCCCATCGCCAGCAAGTTGCTGAGGATTGGGACGTGAGAGAGAGTGTAGCCGAGGGAGTAGTAGGTGTGATGGGGTCCAAACACAGCTCCTTCACCGTATAAACTTATGGTAATAAACCAAGAACGAATATACTCCAAAATCACCCAAATCGCCGCTGCGCTAAGGGCTAACTTTACCTTAGAGGAACTCTTGAACTTTCCTAACAAGAACGGCCACGCCATGAGGGGTATGGCCATCGAAGCACTAAAGGTCAGCCAAACACCCCCGATGACAATTATTGAAACAAAGGGGTTAGTAATCGAAAGCCAACTTAAGGGATAGGTGGAGAGGAAATAGGAGGTAGAGATGAGCGAAAAGACAAACCCGTACAAAAACATTTCTTTTATGAATCGCTTGTTCTTGGTGTCTTTATTCTCGCCACTTTGATAATTGCCTATATAAATCAGGATTGGTAACAAAGAGACAAGCGAAATCCAACCCAGTGTTTGAGGAAAGTTGATGGCTGTACCAACCAACACCGCTGAAAGTAAAAAGTATTTCATTAAGAGTTTTTTGCCACTTTACACGTTATTTACTCAAATTATATCACGTATATAATTAATGCAGTCAGCAGCGTATAAAATTTTTAAAGTTAAATGTAGACACTAAAACGCTTTAAATGCTTGCGCTGGATTGACCTTTGCATTCGTAGCTGGGGTGGCGATGCTGTTTTTGTTTTAGCCTTAGCACGACCTAGATTGGGAGTTGGGGCATAAAGCTTTGTCTCATATTATTTACTCCTCAACCAGTAGCGTCGTTACGATAGACAATTATCGTAATTTTGATTGGACAGCGGTTAAGTCGGCTGAAGTCAATTATGAAACAAGGACTTATGATCTAGATAAAATGTCTGACATGAGTTTTCCGTTAACCTGTAAAACAGTTGTGCGAGGTTTCTTTGGCGAAATTTTATGCGAGTTGGAACTGATGATACTGAAGGAACTTTTGCTGAAGTTAAAGCCAGGTACCTGATAGACAACGAAAAGGTCGATGTGTCCAGCGATACTTACAGCTCAGACATACGAAGGTCTGTAAAATAAATAGTTAATTACTGAGAATTAAAAATGAAGTAAGACATTTTGCTCTTTTTTGCTATACTCTAGCTATGAATTTAGAAAATACTCAACCGGTCTCTTTAACCAAAGGCACCTCGCTCTTCCTTATCTTTATTGCCATCTTCTGGGTCGGTAAAGATGTTTTAATACCTTTTGCTTTTGCAATCCTTCTTTGGTTTGTGATTGTGGCTTGGCGAGACTTAATTGTTAAAGCGGTTTCTTTTGGTCACGTAGTACCTCTGTTTATTCAGAATACTTTAGCTTTCGTTTCTTTTATTGCTATTTTGTTTGCGGTGGGAAACTTTGTGTCGGGTGACATTGGTAAAATTGCTTTAGAGTACCCGAAGTATCAAGAAAACATTGCGATTCTTAGCTCAACCGCTTTTGAGTCATTTGGTATACCACCACCGACCGAGGAAAGGCTAGCTGGAAACTTGTTGGCGTTTACGCAACAAGCCGCGGGTTTTATCTCTAGTACCCTCGGTACGATCTTTGTAGTTATTTTGTACGTAGTGTTTATTTTTTCGGAGCAGAAACACTTGGCTAAAAAACTTCGAGTTTCAACTGGTTCTTCGTACGACCAGGTGCTTAAGGTTGTGACAGACATTGTTTCTATGATTAAGCAGTATATTGGCACAAAAACTTTACTGTCTCTTAGTACCGCCGTGTTGTCTTATGGGGTCTTTGCCGCGGTGGGCTTAGACTTACCGTTTTTGTGGGCCTTTGTGATTTTTATATTTAATTATATCCCTAGTATCGGATCGATGGTGGCAACACTTTTGCCAACTTTTTTTGCGGCTCTCCAATTTGGTGGCTTTGTTGAAGCAGCACTTATTTTGGTTATTGTGGGTTGTATTCAGTTTGTTATTGGTAATATTCTTGAACCTAAATTGATGGGGAAAATGTTGAATATCAGTCCGTTGGTGGTTGTGATTGCCCTATTTTCTTGGGGATCCCTGTGGGGTATTCCGGGTATGTTTTTGTCAGTTCCGCTTACGGTGGTTATTATGATTATTATGGCTCATATACCAACCACCAAATCAATCGCTGTCTGGTTGTCTGGCGATGGCGTGGTGCAGTAGGGGAGTAAATTTTGTTTCTAGACTTTAAGCGGCCTCGCTTTGTGAAAAGTTGTTTACTCTAGCTTTAATTAAAATAGCTAAAATTTCTCTTTGTACCTCATTTAGTTCTCCACCCTCCTCCAAGGTGCTGTCTTGGTTCCATGAAGCAGCTAAGTTTTGGTATGATTCAAGGTAGTCGCCAAAGTTTTTAGCTTGTGTTTCTATCCAGTGTTTAATAGCTTGCGGATCATTTTCAATGTTAATTCCATCAATTATCATTAATTCTTTCTGAATATATACCTTAGCTTTGGTTAACTCCGTGTTGAGTAGGTTCATTTCTTGATTAGTTTCTGGTTGTGTACTAGATGTTTCGAATGTCATAAGTAAATATTAGCATGGTACATATATCTGACCAGGCTGTTATAATATATCCATGACCAAGCAAGACTTTATCAGCATAATGATCACTTTTGTGATGGGAGTGTTTGGCGGAAGTTATTTATATTTGACCGGTTTTACTTATTTTACTAGTAAGGCTGGATTACCAGATGCAGCGACGGTGTCTGAATTTACCTTAGTTAGCGACATATACGGAAGTTGTGGTGAGTCTTGCCCATCTTTCCAGGTGGTTAATGATGGTTCTTATCGTCACTTATATACGCAAAGCACCGGAGTAGAACCAATATCAAGACAAGGTACGTTACCAACCAATCTTCAACGAACCCTGGGCTCGGCACTTGAAGTTGGTGAACTGAAAGCGCAGTCTGAGCCGGGTGGAGTTTCTGGTTGCGACTCTGACACCGGCGGGTTTGACGTAATTTACGAGGTGACGCTCAACGGCGTGGTGTACGTACTCGATTCTTGCGGTACAGAAATAAAAGACCAAAGTGAGCTATGGCTAGCCTTTAACGGGGTCTGGGATTATTTAGAATCATTGAGAAATAATTAGCAACGCGCTGCGTACATCTTTCAAAAAGGTCAATTCCGTTCCGGGATTGACTTTTTTGAAATTTAGAAAATCAAGCCTCGTAATAAACAAGCAAGTGAAAGCAGAGTCTCAGGTCACTTGAATTATTCTTACACTTATTATATCTATGCAATCAAAATCGTTACTTATCGCCGTCGCTGCTTTTGCTGTCACCGCTTCCGGGGTTCATGCTTTTAGTGGGCCATCGGTAATGCAAAGAGCTGGTTTGAACAAAGAACAAGCCGAGGCCATGGGAGAAGCGAGAGAGTTAAGAGCTTCAGGAGACTTAACCGCTGCGCGCGACAGGCTGGTTGAGGCTGGTATAAACGAAGATACGTTAATGGCGATTAGGCGAGCCGCTAAAGAAGATTACCAGCACAGACATAAAGAAGGTAAGCCTAGTTCTGCCCGTCATGAACATACGCTAGATGATTTTACTGAAGAGCAAAAAGATGCACTCAGATTTGCTCAGTCAAACAACGATAGAAATATCGTGCAAGCTATCCTCGATGAAGCTGGGGTTGAATTTCACCCACAGAGAACAAAGAAGCAACTATAAGTTTTTAATAAGCATAAACAGTATTTAGGAGGTCATTTGTTTGCTATGATATTGGTGTGAAGTATTTACTGGTAGCTTTTATAATTTCTTTCTGTTTTGTTAGTTCCTCGTTGGCTTACGAGCTACTGGAATCAGAAGTGGATAAACCCTACAACCTGGTGTCAATTCTCGGTGACATTGAGTCTGGTAAGGTCTATCTGGGAGTCTTAGACAACTTTCCAGCTTTGTACGAAACCGTAGTCACTTCAACTTCAACTTTGGTAGTCAGCTTGAGGCAGTTGTCACAAGGTTTAAATGACCCGACCCCGTTTAGCTTGATTATGGTCAAGCATGAAGACAGCGGAGAAGTAACAGAGATTGCTCGGTTTAGTCCTAGAAGTGAAAGTTGGAACAAAGGCAAGGATTCAAGTTTGGGACTAACTTTTTTGGATACAGAAGAAGTAAGACAAGTACTAACTCCTGGCACCTATAGAATAGAAGTTAGTACGCCAAGTAACATGGGTCGCTACATGTTGGTTTTAGGCGAATATACCGAGAAACCGGGGTATTTTGAACAACTTCGGCAAGCTCGACAAATACAGGGGTTTATGGGCTTTTCAGTTTTTAAAATGATGACATCTTCGTTGGTTTATTACCCTTTAGGGATAATATTCTTACTGTTTATTTTGGGAGCAACCAGAAAGTATCGTCGGCTTATTTCTCATGTGGATTAAAGTTTTGGTGATAATTTTAGCCGGGCTAGCGTTTGCGTATTATGCAAATCTGGCTTTCCTTGGGGAGATGTAGACAAAACCACTAAAACACAGTATTGTAGCACCACAAGAGTACTCCCGTTTCAATAACTGGCTAGCGTTTATAAACATTCGCGCTTCTCTACACTTATAAATCACACAAAACAAGGCTTTTTATTATTTTTTATTTATGTCACAAGAAATTCGTAATATTGCAATTATCGCCCACGTAGACCACGGCAAGACCACTCTTACTGACGGTTTGATGGAATTTACTGGCTCACGAGAGGGAGATGCTTCAATGGACAATAACGCTCTCGAACAAGAGCGAGGAATTACCATTTACGCTAAGAACACCTCAGTTGAATACAAAAATACAAAAATAAACATTGTAGACACACCAGGTCACGCCGACTTTGGTTCCGAAGTAGAGCGAGTTCTTCGTTCGATTGACTGCGTGCTTTTGGTAGTAGACGCTCAAGAGGGTCCTATGCCTCAAACCCGGTTTGTGCTCAAGAAATCTTTGGAGCTGGGTCTCAAGCCAATTGTTATTATTAACAAAATAGACAAGCCTGCCGCTGACCCAGACCGATGTGAAGAGCAAGTGCTTGAGCTTTTTTTAGAACTCGGTGCTTCAGACGAGCAGTCTAACTTTCCTGTGGTATACGCTGTTGGTAGAGACAAATTAGCTAAAATAAAGTTGGCTGACGAGATGAAAGACTTGTCACCAGTGTTAGACACTGTGCTCGAACACGTTGAGCCAGCAAAAGGTTATGTAGAAGGCGAGGCGCTTCGAGCTCAGGTTTTTAATCTTGGTTACGACAACTTCCTCGGACGATTAGCTGTTGCGCGAATTTACGACGGAAAGATCACTAAAGGACAACAAGTATTCATAAAAGCAGAAGGAAAAGAAACTCAAAAAGGAAAAATTGTAAAGCTTTCAGGCTACGTTGGAGTTCGACAAGTTGAATTAGAAGAAGCCTTTGCCGGAGATATCGTATTGATCGCTGGTCTGGCCGATACCACTATCGGTGAAACCGTCACTAATGACGAAGGGGCAGATCTTTTGCCAGCGATTTCAGTTGATGAGCCAACGGTAGCGATGCAATTTTTAGTGAACTCTTCGCCTTTTGCTGGGCGAGAAGGGAAGTACGTAACTTCACGCCAAATTGGTGACCGACTTGAGAAAGAGCTTGAAATCAACGTTGGTCTCCAGGTTGAGTCTGCCGGCGGAGACGCCTATGACGTAAAAGGAAGAGGGGAAATGCATATCGCAATCCTTCTCGAAAACATGCGACGCGAAGGTTACGAGCTTTCTGTTTCGCAACCCAAAGTTATCGTAAAAGAAATCGACGGAGTTAAGTCTGAACCGTTTGAAGAAGTCACTATCGATGTGCCGGCTGAATTCCAAGGTTCGGTGATTGAACGTCTGTCTAACCGAGGTTTTATTATGCAAAACATGATTATGCACGAAAACCAGGTACGGTTGCTATTTGAAGGACCAACCCGAGGTTTACTTGGTTATAAAAACCAGTTTGTCATCGATACTAAAGGCGAAGGTATTTTAGCTTCACGCTTTATTGAATTCCGACCATACGCCGGAGAAATTAAAAAACGAAAGACGGCCTCTATGACCTCAATGGCCACTGGTAAAGCGCTTGGTTTCTCATTGTTTGGTTTACAAGACAGAGGAGAGCTTTACATCGGAGCTGGTGAAGAAGTGTACGAAGGAATGGTGATTGGTAACACCAGTAAAGGTGAAGAAATGGTGGTGAATCCCACTAAAGGTAAGCAACTAACTAATATTCGTTCATCAAGTAGCGACGATGCTATTAACTTGGTACCACACAAGTCTTTAAGTATTGAGTTTGGTCTAGAAATTATGTTGATTGATGAATATCTAGAAGTTTGCCCTAAGTCAATCAGACTACGAAAACAAGAATTAAAGGAAAGTGGAAGGAAGAAGAAGTAAGTAAAAAGCCGGCGCTCTGCGTCGGCTTTTTGATTCAGTATATAATAAACTCATATGTCCGATAACGAACAATTCTCACTCAAAGACTTTCTTTTTAATAACAAGGAAGTGACGTTATTGGCTGCCAAAGTTAAATATGTTTATCCAGAGTTTGAAGATAGGGTATTTGTGAAGCAAACCTTAACTAAATTTCCAGAGTTGGAGTTAATGGAAAGAGTTTACTGGATAAGAGACTGCTTGAAAGATCACTTGCCTGATGACTACAAAGAAGCCGTGAGGATCCTTTTGGATTCACTACCCCCTCCTTGTGACCCGACTTTAAGTGATGACGACTTCGGAAACTTTATTTACTCACCGTATTCGTACTTCATAGCTGAATATGGGTGCGACAAAAGAAATTTAATATTTTCCCTTAAAGCCCTGAAACAGATGACTACTCGTTTTTCAGTAGAAGGTCCGATTAGATTTTTTATAAACGAGTTTCCTCGAGAAACCATGGCAGAGCTAGGTAAGTTTGCCAGAGATACACATTATCATGTACGGAGACTAGCTAGCGAAGGAACTAGGCCAAATTTACCTTGGGCCAAGAAGATTAAAATTTCCTATACCGAGTCCGTAGAGATCCTAAATATTTTACACTCCGACAAGACTCGTTATGTTACTCGTTCAGTGGCCAACCACATGAACGACATTTCAAAAATTGACCCAGGATTAGTAATTAAGATGCTCAGAGTATGGCGTAAGTTAGGTCGACAAACCGCTAAAGAATTGGACTACATGGCTGGCCATTCTTTACGCACTTTGACCAAATCTGGACATAAAGGAGCCTTAAGTTTACTTGGTTATTCAACTAACAAGATAGAGATTAAAAACTTTAAGTTGAGTACTTCAAAGGTAACTGTTGGGGATACTGTCGAATTCTCATTCGACGTGGTTTCAACAGGAAGTAAAGCTCAGAGTCTTATGATTGACTACATTATCCATTTCCAAAAAGCTAGTGGAGAGTTGGCACCTAAAACACACAAGCTTTCCAAGAAAGTCTTACCAGCTGGTAAGACCCTGTCGATAAACAAAAAACATCCATTAAAACTAATGACTACACGCAAGCTGTATAAAGGATTACACAATATAGAGTTGCAAATAAATGGAGAAAAGTTTAAAGGCGGGGAGTTTTTGCTTAAAACGTAACTGCAGTTTGAGTGGATTGGGTCAACTTTGGTCGTTGTGTTTATTGGCACTATATGTTCAAATACATTATCAAAATATATAAATGGAATACTTAATATCCCTAGTCCTTGTGCTTTTATCAGGGCTCTTCTCGGGCTTAACACTCGGACTACTTTCTTTGGACACTCAGTCGCTGGCCAGACGAGCTAAACACGGTGACAAAAACGCAAAAACAATCTTAACAGTCAGACAAAACGGTAATTTGTTGTTGACTACATTGCTACTTGGAAACGTAGCGGTAAATACCACCTTGTCTATTTTTCTCGGAAGTCTTGCTTCTGGCTTAGTGGCCGGTATTACCGCTACCACCTTGATTGTTTTGTTTGGAGAAATAATTCCTCAGGCGGTTATTTCGCGTTACGCAATTTGGTTTGGGGCCAAAACAATCTGGTTTACCAAAATAGCGATAGTATTGGCCTACCCGATTGCCTTGCCAATATCTAAAATCCTTACCCACTTCTTAGGATCAGAGCTACCTACCACCTATTCTAAATCAGAAATAATGGAAATCATCTCTGAGCATGAAGACTCTGAGTACAGCCCAATTGATGCGGATGAAGAAAGAATTATTCATGGTGCTCTGCAATTTTCTCACATGCGGGTCAGGGAAGTGATGACCCCGTTTGAAAAAGTTATTTCGTTTGATCAAAACCAAAAACTAAACGATGATTTTTATGAAAAAGTAAATGAAAGTGGGTTTTCGAGACTACCAATTTATAACGGAAATCCAGCTAACATCACTGGTATCTTGTACGTAAAGGATTTGATTATCGAAGACGAAGATATTTCGATTGCCGAAACGGAAGAAGCATTTGATAAGAGGTTTCTAACGGTAAAAAGCTCCGGCTTATTAGATACTGTACTTACCAAAATGTTAAAAACAAGACAGCATATCGCCATCGTACGAGACACGGAAAAAAAATACGTGGGTGTAATTTCGATGGAGGATATTTTTGAAGAAATAATCCAGCAAGAAATTGAGGACGAGGATGATGATGAAGCAGATGATGACCACGTTTAGGTCAAAATAGACTAATTCATTACGAGTAAAATAAAACCCGCATAGCGGTTTTATTTTACTCCTAGCTCTTTTAGAAACTCTTCGAGTTCATCGCCTTGAATCTTTCGGTATTGGTTGGGCTTTAGTTTGGTGATTTTGATATTTCCGATTCTTACTCGCTTGAGTGCCTGTACTTGATAACCAAGTGCAGCGCACATGCGTCGGATTTGGTGTTTTTTACCTTCGGTTAAAATGAGCTTGAATCGCTTGTCGTTTTTTGGATTAGGGATAGCAATGGCTGGTTTAGTTTGGTAACCTTCAATGTTCACCCCAAGCGACATCGTACGAATAAACATACTAGAAATACGCTTGTCTACCATAACTTCGTACTCTTTTTCGTGTTTGGCGTCGGGGTCAAGAAGTGGGCCAGTGATACGGCCATCATTTGAAAGAATCATTAAACCTTCGGAGTCTTTGTCTAGTCTCCCAACAGGGGACACGTGGGTAACCCCAAAGTCATTGGCTAGTCGGCCGGCGATGTCGGTCTCGCCCTCAGCGGGGGAGTGAGTAATGATACCTCGCCCTTTGTAGTAGGCTAGGTACGACTTAGTTTTTGTTTTGCCGGCTATTAATACATTGTCAGTGGCTTGAATTTGCTGACCCATGGTGGCTTTTTTACCATTCACTTTAACCTTACCTTCAGTAATGAGTGTGTCAGCCTCACGTCTAGAAGCAACACCAGTGTGGGCGAGGTATTTATTTATTCGCATCGGGTATTCCATATATTTTAATTATACCACATTTAAATATAAATATCAAGCTAAGAATTTAAATTTGAAAAAGCCGCCCTTGTGGGGGCGGTTTGTGAGCTAGCAAACTTGCTAGTATTTATAGTCAAACTCGTAGTGACCTCCTTTTGTCTTACTGGGGGCAGTGTTAGCTAACGAATAGTAAACTGCATTCATTCCTGCTTTGTGATTGGCAACGATTGCGTCGACACAGGCTCGAGGAGCTTTTTTTGGAACGCATTGTATGACATCTATGTCATAGCATTTACCGTTTCCATCTTTCGGGCAAATGTATGCGGTTGCGGTTGTTATACCATCTTTCCAGCTTTTAAAGTATTCACTTTTGAGAAAAGTTACATGCGGTGACTCTTCTTCAGCTTCAGTCACCTCGACAACAACTTCTGGCTCAGGCTCTTTTACTATCACTGGCGCCGGTGGTGCAATCGCTATTGGTTCTTCAACCAAAGTTTCTACTTTAGGCGTTGGTGTTACTGGCTCCTCTACCACAGTAACGATTTTTTCAACTTGAACTAGCGGTTCTTCCTCTGGTTTGTCAGAAATGAAATATGTAGCTAATGCAATTACAATGACCAAACCGACAATCTTTAGAACAGAATTCATAGTATCACTCCTCGTTAGGTTATGAATCACTGCTGATTGTACCTAATCATTTCGTTTGGGCAAGTGAATACCTGAACCCTAATGGATTCAGTTATTTAACAGCTACCTTAAAACTTCACTCCAGGTGTTCGGTAGTATTGGAGCTCGGAAGGATTAAGTCTAGCTGGTGTTGCTTTGCCGTTGTCTACCATTGTAAACGGTAGGCTGGATATAATTTGTGAAAAGTCAGCCAGTTCATTTTTTTCGTCATCTGGAATCGTAAATATTGTCACCAAAGTGAAGATGGCGTTTTTGCCTCTTGGCAGGAAGTATTGATTGTCTTTGATTTGCACGTCCTCGTCTGAGGTGAGAACAAAACTACTAACTTCACCAGCGGAAGACGTTAGTTCGCCGTTGAGGATTCTGTAGGCTACGTAAGGGCTGGTTGTGGCGGTGTCTCTTGTGGCGCCCATTGGCATGTGTAAGTCGCGATTGAGGAAACCAAATTTATACGAAATTGTATATAGGACAGTGTTGTTGTTTAGTTTTGTAGCGGTTTGGTCGGTGGTAAGGTAAGCCAGAGTTAGGTTTGGTAATAGTAACGCCACACAGATTACGCTGGTGTACAGTTTAAATTTAGGTATTTTCATGTAAGTATTTTACACTAAACATGCCGTATGGAACAACTTTTGCAACTACCACTAAGCGACGAAGAAATAGTAAGACTGACTCTTGAAGACAAGAATCACTTTGGTGTTTTGGTCGATCGCTACCAAGCAAAGCTGGCTAGGTATATTTCTCGCTTGGGGGTTCGAGATCCAGAAGATCAGATGGACGTGCTTCAAGACGTATTTCTTAAAACCTACCGAAACCTAAACGGTTTTGACTCCACACTTAGATTTTCTTCGTGGATATACCGAATTGCCCACAACGAGGCAATCAGCTGGTACCGCAAGAAAAATGTTCGCCCGGAGGGACACTTGATCGGAGACAGTGAAGAGTTGTTGTCGTTTCTTGATACCAAAGAGGACGGAGTGGATGTAGTGTTCGACCAAACGATCAATGCCGAGGTGTTGAACAAAACTTTGGGAGAATTAGATACAAAATATCGAGAAGTGTTAGTTTTGCGTTTTTTTGAACATAAGGAGTACGAAGAGATATCGGATATTTTAAAAATACCGGTTGGTTCGGTTGGTACGTTGCTTCATCGAGGCAAAAAACAACTGGGTAGTGCATTAAACAGAGATAAGATACGTATATAAAGGAGTTAAGAACTACTATGAATTTTTCACCACAATCACCAAAAAAACTAAAAGAAACTTTGTTCGAGAGAATTGAGAACGAGCAGGTTTGTCCGCGATCAAGATGGCTTTTCAAAAGCCGGGAATGTTTTGTTTGGTTGCTGTGGCTGGTGTCGGTTGCAGTAGGAGCGTTGGCGGTGTCGATCTCCCTTTTTGTGGCTACTCATCGCCAGTATGCTTTTTATGAAGCCACTCACAACAACATATTTACCTTCTTGGTTGATGTGTTACCGTTTTTATGGCTGTTTATTTTTGGCTTGATGGTCTACGTGGCGATTTATAACCTCAGACACACCGCGCGCGGCTACCGCTACCCAGTTTGGCTAATATTAAGCAGTAGTTTGCTACTCAGTTTTGCCGGTGGTTCAGCCATGCAGTTTTTTGGTCTTGGCTACTCGGTAGATGATATCCTTGGCAAAAACATGGCTATTTATATGTCACAAGAAAAATTAGAGCGAAAAATGTGGCAAGCTCCAAACGAAGGACGTTTGGTTGGCCGGCAAGTGTTTAGTACCATGTCTCCAACTACCACTATTATTTTCGAAGACATTAGTGGACAGCGATGGAATATGAATGTTAGTGACTTGTATCAACACGAAATAGAGTTGCTTAGCGGAGGTCACAGGGTGAGACTTATTGGTGAACGTACCGTACCAGATTTTTTAGCTTTTTATGCCTGTGGAGCTTTTCCGTGGATGATGGAGAAAGGGGTAACGGCAAAAGACATGAGTCAAGAACGAGAAATGTTCGTAGATCGTTTGTCTGAGCACTTTAAAATAAAGCCAACTAGTCAAAGTCTGGGTAGTGAAGAGAGTTTATCTTCGGAGAAATCAATCAAACCAAACCCGTGTGCCAATCTGCCAGTGATTAAAAAAATGCTATCAAACTAAGGTAAGCAGCTTTTAATGCTTTGTGCATCTAGGTATAAACGAAAAACCTTGCAAGATTCCAATAGTGGAGTACTATTTAAAAAACACGACAATTTTGTTGCCGTGGTTATGAATAACCAGCTAGTTACAGATTTACTGACTCTAAATAATATCCTTATGAACACCTTAACTTTTAACCGAAAAAGCAAAGCGACGCGACTTTACGCATCCCTGACAATTGTGTCTTTACTATTAAGCGCCTTACCAGCGGCTTTTTTTATAGCCGAGGCGGCTAGTAATCTGAGTGGACCAGTTGCTGTAGATATAACAGATGTTGGTGGAGGATATGCTTCAGGTGTTATCAACGCCTCATTGTATGAAAATCTTGTTTTTTCATTCGATTACGACTCAACAGCTTTAGATGTTACAACAGACAGTTTTACTTATGGATGGCGTGATTCAATTGACAGTTATGATTTGGGGACAATTGATGGTGTTGTAGGTTCAGATCCTTCAGAAATTAATTCTATTGTAGTTGGATTACCCAGCCCTGCTCAGGTCGCAGATCTGAAAGTATATATTTATGTTACTGCTGAACCAGGAAATGAAAGTGACGAAGTTAAGTTAAATAACGTCATAGTAGAAGGTGATTTGGCTCCAGTTGTTTGTGCTCCACAATACGATGTAGCGGGTCCGACAGATATTCAAAACACGGACACTGGAAATTTCTTCGATTCTATCAACGATGCTTTAGCTGACTGTGATACAGACGCAGGAGATACTATAGCATTATTGGGTGATATTCTAATCTCTGATGAGGTAGTAATTAATAAACCAATTATTATAGTCGGTAACGGTAAAACCATCACAACAGATGTAGAATTTGAAAGTAGCAGTGCAGATAATTCAGTAATCGAAATAGTAGGAACAGATAGTGTGATCTTGGAAAACTTCACTCTCGATGGTAGTGGAGGAACTGACATCCACGGCATTAACATTTATGAAGCTACAAATGTCGCCTTGAAGGATCTGACTGTAAGTAATAATGATAAGGCTGGTATCACTGTAAATAGTTCAGAAGTAACGATTGAAAATATTACTACTAGTGGTAACGGGACTTCTGGCATCAACGCAGATCAGAAAACTTCAATGGTTACAGTCCTAAATGTTAAGTCAATCAGTAACCATGATGAACTAGCACACATCTTTGTTGACGATCGAAATAAAGAAGTAACAATTAACGACGTGAACAAGCAGTACGCTAAATATCCTTTTGTAGTGAGTGGACTAAACATTGACGGTGACCTTTATAGACTGAGAGACAAGGGTATGGATCAAACGAACGGACCATTGCCTAAATGTATGGCTGAAGTGCAAGCTCGAGTCGTGTTGCGTGAAGAGGGTTCATTTAAAACCAATGGCGATGCCGACTCTACTGCTAAAGTATTTCTGGGAGACGATACAAGTGTTGAATTTGGAACTTGGTTCAACTTGCTAGACAGTAGTAATGACTGGATAGTCGATGATGAAATGGCAGAAAATTTCTCAGATCCAACTAGTAAGAATGGTATTTTCGTTAGTCGTGAAGGTGATGGATTAGTGAAAGTAGCCTTATATGGCTTTAACGGACCAGGTAATACAAAGTCGATCAAGGCATCTATAGAATTTAGTAATGGCGAGGTGCTAGGGATTGATGAAATGCCGTTGTTCTATCAAGTAGATGAACATGATAGTTTTGATCCAAATTCGTCCAATGCTGGATTTGACGAAGTGACTCTTAATGGGAGCTCTGCTGTGGACTTCGATTTCTGGACAGGGAGTGCAGGAGATGGAATCAGCATTACTTTGGATCATGGCTCTATTACAGCTTGTGACGAAGTTGGTCCGATTGTAAAGACTTCTACAGTGACTATGTGTAAACTTGATACCAACGGAAACGGGTTGGCTAATTGGCGGTTGGCTTTGCTCGGTCAAGAAGTCGGCACACTTGCAGTAGCGCCAAACGGTATTACTCAATCAATGACAAATGTATCAGATGGCAACTACGTACTGAAAGCCAACGGAACTTATGTGTATCGTAACGGCCAGAGTTCATTAGCCGACGCCAGATTCTCAGCACGGAACGCAACTGAAGTTAGTGCGTTTGCAACTGGTGGATATACTCCACTTCACACTCCGTGGATGGATCTCTTGCTGATACCTGAAAATGCATTATCTCTACAGGTAAATAATGTAAATGCTGGAACAACCTGGGGAAATATCTATAACCCAGAACACACTTACTACAGTGCTTTGTCTCACAGTTCTGGAGACATAAACTTCAACATCACAGACACTGCTTACGACGATAATAGCGGATGGATAGACGTCACGCTGTTCAACGGCTTTGTTGGCGATACTACTGCAGATGGCTGTGTTGTATTTGAAAACGTGCCATACGGAACTTACCAGATAGAAGAAGCCATGCAGTATGGCTTTGAAAACACTTCTGGTTTGGGTGAGGTTACTGTGGATGGAGAAGTGGAAAGGTTTGATATAGTAAATTTTGAACCAAAGTACTCGACCGTTACTATGTGTAAACTTGATCAAGAAGGTAGTAAGCTAAGCGGCTGGGAACTAGCTTTGCTTGGTGAAGAAGTAGTAGGTTCTGTAGCGGTTAAACCAGACGGAACAACTCAATCTATCCTTAATGTACCGACTGGTGATTATCTTATGAAAGCCGAGGGAACATTCGTCTACCGAAATAAGCAAGGAGCGTCATTGGCTGATGCAAGATTCTCAGAACGAGATCAAGCTGAAGTGGCAGAGTTTTCCGATGGTGGATACAACCCTGTTCATACTCCATGGATGGATCTGTTGCTGATACCCGACAATCTTCTAACGTCGCAAATGCTATCGCTACAGGTGAATAATGGAGAGGGAGGGGACGCAGGCGATGTATGGGGCGATATGTATAGTTCAGATCATGTTTACTACGGAGATTTAACTCATATTTCTGGAAACGTTGACTTCAAAATCACGGATTCAGCTTATGACGACAATAGCGGATCAATCGACGTCTCTCTCTACCGACAGTTTGCCGGCGTTACAGAGGCTAACGAAGGAGCAACTGATGGTTGCGTAGTCTTCCAAGATGTACCTTACGGTACGTACCAGGTAGAAGAAGTAGATCAGGCAGGCTTTGAAAACACTTCGGGTTTGGGTGAGGTTACTGTGGATGAAGAAGTGGAAAGGTTTGATATAGTAAATGAAGAAACTTCGCCGGACGAAGTGTCTGTGTCTGTGTCTGTGTCTGCGCCTGTGCCTGGTCCAGAAACTCAAGGCTCTAGTGGTGGAGGATCATCAGCTACTAGGATTGCGCAACTTTCCTCTGCACCTGAAGGAGTAGTATTAGGTGCAGCTACAAGTGCGCCCGCTCTGTGTCCTTTCTTGACTGATTATATGCAAATTGGAGCTGAGAACGACAAGTGGGGGGTGACCAAGCTTCAATTGTTCCTAAACATTTTTGTCGCTCCTAATCCAGTGACCGGAGTGTTTGGCGAGACTACTGATGCAAATGTAAAAACATTCCAAGAAAAATACCGAAGTGAAATTCTTGACACTTGGTTTGAAAGAGGAATCGTACCCCACAATCGACCAACCGGATTTGTCTACAAAACTACTCAGTGGAAGATAAATAACCTAATCTGCCCAGAAAATACAACCTTACCAGACTTTACTGGAGAAGATTTGTCTGCAAATATAGACCTATAAAAAACCCAAGTTGACGACCAATAGGTAAGTAAAGTAAAGCAGAAAAGACCCTTATACACAGGGTCTTTTTGTTTTACCCTTGACAAAAGCCCAATTTATTACTTAAATATAGGTATTGTTATAAATATGGACCCTTATTCATCTTTGCGTAAATTCAATATATTGCAAAAAATATCAATGTCGTTGATGGGAGTTTTGGTGTTGATCACCTTTGTCGGGACAAATTTGCAAGCACTATTGTGGCAGTCTTCTGACTGGCTGGTTTCAACTGTTTTGCCCGCGGTTGTGGTTGATCTCACAAATGATGAAAGAATAGATAATTCAGCGTCTGCTTTGGTCAGAAACTCTACTCTAGATGAAGCGGCAAAATTAAAGGCCCAGCACATGGCCAGGAATGAGTATTTTTCTCACTTTAGCCCAGCTGGAGTTTCTCCCTGGCACTGGTTTGATGAAGCTGGCTACGTTTATGCTCATGCCGGAGAAAACTTAGCGATTCACTTTACTGATTCGTCTGAAGTGGTGGAGGCTTGGATGAAGTCGCCCTTGCACAGGCAAAATATTGTAAATGGACTTTATACTGAGATCGGCGTTGGTACAGCTAAAGGCAAATATGAGGGTTACGACACGGTCTATGTTGTGCAATTGTTTGGTACTCCGGCTATAAGACCAGTGTCTGTAACTCCAGCTCGTGTTGCTGTAGCACCAACTCCAGTCCCGGCTCCAGCACCAGCTCCCTTGGCTACAAATGTTCAGGTTACACCTGTTGAGTTAGTTCCAGATACTACTAGTCCTGCAGAGCTACCGCTTGTAGCAAGTCTAGAAGACGATAGGCAAACAGCCGTTGAAGATATATTTGAAGAGGATGTCGTAGCAGAATTTGCTGTCACACAAGCGCTAGACACTTCACTGTCTGAGATTGTTTCGGGGTCTGTCGACTTTGTAGAAGTAGAAACGGTGCCTGTAAAAACGGTTATGACTTTCACTGAAGCTGAATTATCAGAAATAGTAGTGGTCGAGTCTCCGGTTATTTCTACTTCATCTGGTTTAGCAGTCGCTCAGATCACAACTCCGGCCCTGCCACATGCTGGTCAAAACATAGGTTCGCTTGCTACTCGACCAAACGATTTATTGCAGATAATCTATATTCTTCTTGCTTCGACTGTGGTACTTCTACTATCAGCTTCTATTGTTATGGAGGCACGGCGACTTCGCTTCCAACAAATGGCCTATGGCGTCTTACTTTTGTTTGGTATGGGTGGTCTGTGGTTTGTAAATGAATTGCTAACTAGTGGTGCGGTGGTAGCTTAAGCACGAATCCATCGGGTATACTAATGAGATGAAGAATCAGCCTACAACAATCGTGTCCGTATTTCCAGTATTGCCAGATACCAAGGAGCGTGCCCAACCACTATATTCGAGCCAACCGGCAGCTGGATTTCCTTCTCCGGGCGATGATTTGGTCGAGAGGCCGTTAAATTTACATGATCTATTGGTTGATAATGAATCAGCTACTTTCTTTGTTAAGGTGTCAGGCGATTCTATGGAAGGAGCGAGGATATTTGATGGAGATATATTGGTTGTAGATCGCTCGATTGATCCCAAGTCTGGACATATTGTAGTGGCAGCTGTCTATGGAGAATTGGCCGTTAAGCGACTCAAAAAGGTAGGCAACGAACTTTCCTTGGTTTCAGAAAATGCTGACTATCAGCCGATAGTTTTAAGTGAGGAGGAGGGCTGTTTCATTTGGGGAGTTGTCACTGGCAGCGCCCGGACAATTCTGTAAGACAAGGCTTATTCGCTCGTCTATAACAGTATGATACATACCAAAACACCAGGATTGCTGCGTCAGCTTTACGTGGGCATTATTATATTAGGATTTTTCTTTGTTCCAGCCGTAGCTCAAGGCTCAAGTCAGGAAGTGGGAGTTTGGATACCCTGGTGGACCGAGGAGGCCGGAGCAAAAAGCGCACTCAAAAACATAAAGGATATCGATATTATCTATCCATTTGTATACGAAGTTAACTCAGACGGTACGTTGCGCAACCGAGTAGATTTTTATGACAAACATTGGGATTCCTTAATTTCCAAAGCAAACAAAAGCCGAGTTGACGTTATTCCTACGATCGCTTGGTTTAATGGAGAAGAGATTCATTCTGTTTTAAGTAGCGATAGTAAGAGAAAGAAACATACAGAAGACATTGTCAAAATGGTAAAAAAGTACGATTTTGATGGTGTAAACATTGATTACGAGTCTAAAAAAGGCGAGACAATTGATGATTTTTCACTCTTTCTCAAGGATTTGAATAAAGCGCTTGGACGCAAGAGTCTTACTTGTACAGTAGAAGCAAGGACTCCGCCAGACTCACGCTGGAAAGACGTGCCAAAAGTTATTGAGTACGCTAATGATTATGTAGAAATAAATAAACATTGTGACTGGATTGAAATAATGGCCTACGATCAGCAGCGAGCAGATCTTAAGTTAAATGAGAAGAGACGAGGTGTTCCTTACATGCCGGTTGCAGATACAGAATGGGTTGAAAAGGTGGTTGAGCTGGCATTGGAGGATTTTGATAATGATAAGGTTCTCTTGGGTGTAGCAACTTATGGACGAGCCTGGGATGTCACAGTAGCTCCAGACTGGTATCGTGACTACAAGCAGGTAGCGGCGGTTAATCACCCTAGGATCCTTGAACTAAGTAAAAAATATAATTCTCCAATCGGCCGATCAGCTGGTGGAGAGGCTGTGATCAGTTATTTTCCTGAGGATTCTGTATGGAAGATATTAAACGGACTACCAACTCCTGCTGGCACTCCAAAGGGTTATGAAGCAGCCGCCAAGGCTCTTATGGTAGCAAATTATGCCAAAGTAGAAGTACCTGTTAGATTCATATCTTGGAGTGATGCTAAGGCAATTGAAGAAAAGATGGATCTGGTTGATAAGTACGATTTGAAGGGGGTTGCGGTATTTAAGGTAGATGGAGAAGAAGATATGGATATCTGGAAATTGTTCTAGAGATTCGGTTGTATAGATTTAAGAAAGTATGTCTCTAGTTCCCTATAGACATGCTTTTTTGTTTCCTCAGTCTCATTTATAGCGTCCGTGAAGTCGATCCACCTGAAGTCGGAAGCTTCATGATCGATTGCTTTAGACAGGTCAATTTTTACTGATTCCTTAAGCTTGAGGAAGTACCACCGATGAGCTTGACCGATTCTAGATTTAGCAGGGTCGTTCATGCCGGCTTCACCGGCGTGAATGGTCCAGTTTGGATATTCGTGTATTTTTTCAATATCATCACTTGTTAGTCCAATTTCTTCTTTGAGTTCACGCCAGAGAGTTGTCACAAAGTCTTCACCTTCATCTATTCCTCCTTGTTGAAATTGCCAGACTCCAATAGGAAACATGGCTCTTTGGAATAAAACTACTTGGCCGGCGGAATTATAGATGACTGTCCCAACGCCGGCTCTAAAGTATCTTGTGTCTATTTCAGTTTTCATAGGCAGAAAGAATAGCATATAAATTGGTATAATAAGTGGATGAAAGAGCAACTCGTTGGCCTACTGGATTGTAATAACTTCTTTGTTTCTTGTGAACGGTTGTTTCGGCCTGATTTGAACAATAAACCGGTGATTGTTTTGTCTAGCAATGATGGTTGTGTGGTGGCTCGCTCTAAAGAAGTAAAGGACATGGGTATTCCAATGGGTGTCCCTTATTTTAAGATAAAAGACATTATAAAAAAAGAAGGAATAGTAACGTTCTCCTCACATTTATCGCTATATCGTGATATATCGAGAAGAGTATTTTTGGTAATGCGTGAGGAGCTAGATTTGATAGAACAGTATTCCGTAGATGAAGCTTTTTTTAGGGTTGATGGCAATCCAAATGAGGTGGCCGAAAGATTAAAAAAGGCAATAGAAACTCGGGTCGGAATCCCAGTTTCTATCGGTATTTCAGATACCAAAACTAAGGCAAAATACGCTAATTCGATAGCTAAAACTGAAGGTGGAGTGTGTGTAATTAATGACAAACTGTGGAGTTTGTTCATACCCAGTTTAAACCTGTCAAAGATATGGGGAGTAGGCAATCAGATGGAACTAAGATACAAGCGACACGGTCTGAAAACAGTTGGTGATTTTGTGGCTTTAGATCGCAGTAGGGTCGTCAGTTTGTTTGGTTTGAACGGACTGAGATTATACGAGGAGCTAGGTTTTAATGGTGTGTTTGAGTTGGCTGCTAAAGCCAAGCCACAGCAAAGTATTTTAAGCTCTAGGTCTTTTGAGACTGAGATATATGACGTAGAGGTACTAAGCGACGCCGTGGCCTTTCATGTGCGTCAGGTAGCGGCCGATTTGCGTAAAATGGATATGGAAACCATAAATATAAGAGTTTTTTTGGGTACCAATAGATTCGGTGATTTTTTGTTAAGAGGGGGTTCAAAGGAAGCTATTTTAGTGACTTCTACCAGCGACACACTTGGTTTACTGGGTGAGGCGAATAAGCTCTTGGAAGCTATTTATGAGTCAGGAGTACCATATAAAAAAGCCGGAGTGTCTCTTTCGGGGTTAAAGCCAGCAAACAGAGGTCAGGCCAGCTTGTTTACCGAGTACACCGCAAAAGAGGCTCCAGTACTGATGGGAGTCATAGATGCTTTAAATTTTAAAGCCGACAGAGAGTTAATTTTGATTGGTTCTCGTCTAAAAAATAAAGTCTGGAGAACGCGCAATTACTCAGCTTCGCCTTCGTATACTACTGAATGGAAAGACATCGTAAGAGTTAAGGCCGACTAGTTTAAACGACACTTGTACTATAAACAAGGTTAAAGTCATGTCCGTTTCTAGGAAAATATAGCTAGGAAAATATCGTTTCTTTTAAAGGAAAAAAGTCTAAAGAAAGAGGTTATCAACATGCTAATCAGACATAATATTAAAGACTTTGCCTAATAATTTTGGTTCGATTGAGGTGACGAGTTTCATAGAGGTTAAGTTTTCTTAAATAAATAAAACCCTCATCAATTCAACAGAAGCTTCAATCATGGATGTGTTCAACTTGAACAACGAAAAAAGTGTAATTTAAAATATAATAGAACATGTCCATAAATCAACAAGCGCCGGGTTTTCGCAAAAAAGTGAACGCTAAACCTGTTTGTTTTCTTAGCACTTTTTGCCTAAGCACAGCTAATAGATACGTACCTTTAGTAGAAAGAAGTAAAACTCTATTTATTATGAGCTCATCTGTGGGTAAATACAACTTTAAATAGTAAGAGCAAAGTATAATATACTGGTATGTCCTTTCTTCAAAGACTAAAAGATGAGGGGGTCAGGAATCACGACACGGCTCTATTGTCAGATTCCGAAGAAAAGGTGGCTCGACTGCACGTTGATTTATTTAAAGCCGAGCAGATGATTGTTGTTTATGCGCAGTCAGCCGGAGCAGACATAAAAGACGTTCATGTGTCGATTGAAGGCAACGCCGACATTATTTTAATTGAGGGAACGCGTATCCGTCCAGAACATGTTGTCTTCCCGCAAAATAAGATTAAAGGATATTTTGTAGCACAAGAGTGCACCTGGGGGGACTTCTATCGGAGGATAGTATTGCCGGAGAGTGTAAATATTGATAAAGCAGAAGCTAAAATTAAAAATGGAGTTTTGATTCTTATTCTGCCTCTTTTAAAACCTAATGATAATCAGAAAGTTAAACTAAAAGTTAGCAGCGGTTGGGTTTTAAATAAAACCAAACCAAAATAACATCACTTTTGTTCTTATGTTGTACCTTTCAAGAAATCTAACACATGTAGCCCTTGCCTCAATTTTATACTTAGGGCTATTTTTCCTGTTCGGCAACTCCTCTTACGCGGCTGATTTGTCTATTTCGCCTAGTACTGGCTCATATTCGGTGGGGCAAACTTTTACGGCAACGATTAAAGTCATGCCAGATGGGGTAAATATTAATTCGGTTGAGGCATCTTTAGCTTTCAATCCAGCTGTTCTTTCCGTGGTAAGTGTTAATAAAACTGATTCTGCGTTTTCTTTCTGGACTACCGAACCGATCTTTTCTAACTCTGCCGGTACGATTAAATTTGATGGAGGTAGTTTGTCGCCCATCACTACTTCTTCAAACTTGCTCGCGATAACTTTTCGAACGTTAGTGGAAGGGATTGGTAGTATAAGTTTTACTGAAACCTCTATTTTTGAGGTCGATAGTAGAAGTACAGCTGTTTATAGTTCTGTTGATCAAGCTTCTTATACAGTCTCTTCGTCTCAATCTCCGGTACCTTCTCTTTCGTCACCGCCCGCAGCCGATGATGACAGTGATGAAACAATTGATTTCGGTGATTCACCACGTGCCCCATTAATTGAGTCCTCTACTTTTCTAGACCCAGACACTTGGTACAAAGACACTACAGGCCTATTTACCTGGACCATACCATCTGATGTAACCGCCGTTGCGGTAGAACTTTCTGATGACCCCGATAATATTCCTCAAGATAACGAACAAGCCATTATCGATCCACCGGCAAAAGAATTTGTTATTACAGACGGCATTGCAAAAGAGGGTATTCAGTACTTGAGCATTAGTTTCCAGAACCAATCTGGTTGGAAAGCCGTAACAAACAGAGAATTAAAAATTGACTCCACACCACCAGAACCTTTTGTGATAACGGTTCAAGCGGGAGCTTCGTCTATATCTTTTCCAACGTTACGCTTTGATGCACAAGACAAAACTTCAGGTGTAGAGTTTTACGACATGACAGTAGCAGACCAGGAGCCACTTAAATTAACTCCAGACGAAGCTAGGTTAGGTTACTTGCTGGCCGAACTTGAAGATGGAACCCATATAGTTAAGGTTGTTGCTACCGACATGGCTGGAAATATAAGGGAAAGTAGTGTAACGGTATCTATTAAGGCTGGTTGGATCAATCCTCTAAAAGCAGAAGATGAAGGGTTATTGCGGGGCATCTTCACGGCTTTAAATATTTTCATATTTTTCTTGATTGTTATAATTCTTCTGCAGATCATTTACTTCTGGTATGAGCACAAACAACTTAAAGAAAAAGAAGAAAAATTACGTCGGGAAACTAAAGAAATACAGGATCAAATGGAGAAAATATTTTCCGCTTTGCGAGAAGAAATCTATGACCAAATAAACAACATTACTAAACGAAAAAAACTGACAGTTAAAGAGAAGCAGGCAGTAGAAGGTCTAACTCAAGCTTTAGAAGTCTCAGAGACCTTAATAGAGAAGGAAATCAATGATGTAAAGATAATTCTGAAGTAAAAAAAGTATTTTACTTCAAAAATGATAACCGAGCGGCTCGATTAGAGTCGCTCGGTTTACTTTATAAAAGATTAAATTGTATCTGGATAACAGAACATATTTTGTGAGTTAGTTAAACTTTCGGACTAATATAGACGAAGAATAAATTGATCGACTTTTCTATCTTTATTTTTATGAAAAACAAACCTGAATTCTTTTCCAGTAGCTAATACTAAGGTCAGAGAAGGACGTTCACCAACCACGCGTTACGTAGAAAAGATTTGTAAATACTGTACAATAATAATATTCGCCTAATACGAATAAATATGAGTCAAAAATCTATAATTCTAGCAGCGGTGATATTCGCACTTCTTATAGTGGGGATGTTTATCTACGCTAATCTAAAGCAGACAGAACTTAATACAAAGGAAACAATTCTTCCCTCCGAAAATACTGAGCCGGTTCTCTACCCTGAAATAACTAGGATCGATGCTAAGCATTACTTTATTGATGACGTACACACATTAGTTGGCGAGATAAACTTCCCAACGCCCTGTGATCTTCTACAGGCTAGCTCATTTGTGTCTAAGTCATTGCCGGAACAAGTCCTCATAAGTTTTTCTGTTATCAATAACTCAGATGACTGCGAATCTTCAACGACTGGGCAACGCTTTATGGTTGAAGCAAATGCTTCAAAAGATGCTACCTTCAGCGCCACGTTTCTTAGTCGAAAAATTGAATTGAACTTAATTCCCGCCGCAGAAGGAGAAACTCCTGGAGAATTTGAGTTATATATTAAAGGCTAAAACTTGATAACATTAATTATTCCGTGAAAAATATTAAAGTTTTTTACTACTTCCTTTGTTGCTTTGGACGATGTTGTTAGTGTGTCATTGAAACTACTCAAAATTGCAGTTGTTCCTTCGGAGTATAAGCTGCAAGAATAAACTGACCTAAGGCCACCACCAGTGTGGCCTTTTTGTAAACTGCATGCATAGGTTATACTAAAGGTAATGAAACTTGATAGAATAGTAGAATACGTTTTCTTCTTTGGTCTTTTGTTACTGGCCGGTTACATGGTGTGGCTTATTATGGCTCCGTTTGTTACCGCGCTTGCTCTGTCGGTGATTATTGTTACGATCTGCCATCCGGTCTACTCCAAAATAAGAGAGAAAATGCCAAGGAAGAACAAGTCTTTAGCCGCCTTACTTTCGACCTTAATGGTCTTGGTAATTATTGTCTTACCATTGGTCTTTATGTCGTCTTTGGTAATCCGTGAGGTAGTAGATTTCTATCAAGAACTAGAAACGGCCGAGGGAGGTTTACAAACTACAATTATTAGCCTAGAGTCAAATTTACAAACTATTGTTCCAGGGTTTAAAATTGACCTTACAAAGCAAGTCGAATCTGGTGCTATTTGGATTACCGGTAATTTAGGGGCTATTTTTGCCAGCACGCTGTCTACTTTATTTATCTTTTTTATATCACTAATTGGCTCTTTCTATTTCTTTAGAGATGGAAGGGAATTACTGCAACTTGTAATAAAAGCCAGTCCGCTACCAGACCACGAAGACAGAGTAATCCTGAATCGGTTAGCCAGAGCGATACGAGCGGTAGCTACTGGGACAGTATTGGTGGCGATCATACAAGGTTCCTTAGTAGCGCTTGGATTCACTATCTTTGGTATAGAAAGAGCAATACTCTGGGGTTCGTTTGCTTCAGTTGGGGCGCTTATTCCAGGAGTTGGGACTACCGTGATCACTCTACCGGCAATTGTCTACTTATTCTTTACCGGAGAAATGTATAGTGCTATTGGTTTGTTGATATGGTCTATGCTAATCGTTGGCTTAGTGGACAACTTTATCGGACCTTACCTTATTAGTAGAGGAAATAATCTGCACCCATTCATAATACTTATTTCAGTGCTTGGGGGAATTGTTTTAATGGGCCCAATTGGCTTTGTTATTGGCCCGGTGACTGTAACCTTGTTTGTCGTACTTCTGGAAGTTTATGATCAATATATAATTAAAGAAAAATCAGTTACCCAAACTGACGACGAAATGCAAATATGATAAATCGAAATCACATAGAGTCACTTTTAAGATCAAATGGTGTCGCAATAAACGCTCCAGACGAAGAAATTCGGTCGGTGTTACTTAGCGCTAGATATGAAGACGAAGAAGTAGACACAGCAATTTTAGTGTTACGAGAAAACACAAAAACTAACCAAACAAGGGTCGATGGTCTGCATAAAATATTTAGAAGTAACCAGGCATTACTGCCTCAAGAAATTTCTCAGCTACTGGGGATAGATGTGAGCAGAGAGCTTTTGATTAATAAAGCAGATAAAATAAGAAATATATCGCTCGGGCACCTAATTATAGTATTTGTGGTATCAGTGGTAGTAGTTGGTACAGTAGCTTTGCTATATATGTATCTGTTTAAGATGGGTGTTTTTTACCCAAATCTAGAGCTTTAAATATTTGCATCTTGCACCATAATAGCTATTATAGGGTAATAAATTAATTATATGTTTAGTAAGTTTGAATTAATAGGGATGGGAGCTAGCGTTTTCTTTATGGCGTTAGCCATTTATCTAGTCCAGGTGGAATCCACATTTTTTGGATCAAAACCAGTTGGACAAAGTGCTCAGTTGATTAGTAGCGTGAACAATGAGGCTGTGGTCGTTGGTTACTCAGAGTTTCCAAACAGGGCCAGAAAAGACGCCTATTTAGAAGCAGTTGATTTTAATGGTAATTTTAATCGTATGGTTATAGATGATATAAAAATAGGAACTGGTGATTCAGTCAAGCAAGGAGACACGGTTGCGGTACATTACGTGGGCACGCTGCAGGGTGAGTCGGAAGAATTTGATAATTCAAGAAAGCGTGGCGAACCATTAGAGTTTACCGTGGGCAATGGTATGGTGATTCAAGGTTGGGATGAAGGTTTGGTCGGTATGAAAGAGGGAGGGCAGAGAGTTTTAGTAATTCCACCTAAAATGGCATACGGTGAAAGAGGTATCGGCCCGATTCCTCCTAACTCAACGCTGGTTTTCTCAATTGAGCTAATGGAAATTAAATAGGATGGCTGATAAGCCAGTCAAATTTGAAATAATCAAACGGCAGCCCGGCACATTAGGCCGGGCTGGTGTTATTAAAACTCCACATGGCGATATCGAAACACCAGCATTTGTTGTGGTTGGCACAAAGGGAACGGTAAAAAGTCTTAAGTCAGAAGACATGCGTGACTACGTAGGTAACCAAGTGGCCTTAGCCAACACTTACCATCTATTCCTCCAGCCTGGAGATAGCGTAGTAAAAGAAGCAGGGGGATTACATAAATTTTCCAACTGGAAAATGCCTACCATGACTGATAGTGGTGGTTTTCAAGTATTTTCTCTTGGGGCTGCTTTTGGTAAAGGAATAACTAAGTTTGCAAAAGGCGAAACGACTGAATCTGCTGAGAAGGCTGGCTTAAACGTTTACTCAAAAAAGTTTGCTGAAGATCACGGAAAGCTGTGTGTAATAGATGAAGAAGGAGTAACTTTTACTTCTCACATCGATGGTTCAATGCACCGTTTTACGGCAGAACGCTCGATCGAAATTCAACACAACATTGGAGCAGACATAATTATTGCTTTCGATGAATGTACCAGCCCAACTGCCGATAAGACCTATCAAAAAGAAGCAATGGACAGGACTCATCGTTGGGCAAAACGCAGTGTAATGGCCCATAAACAAAACTACGAAGCGCTAAAAAACCAAGGCCTTTACGGAGTTGTACAGGGTGGAAGATACCTTGATCTTAGACAAGAAAGCGCTCGTACGCTTACTAACATGGATTTCGACGGTTTTGCTATAGGAGGAAGCTTTAGTAAAAAAGACCTCGGAGAAGCAATCAAAGTGGTAAATGAGATTCTTCCTGAAGATAAACCACGGCACTTGCTAGGAATCGGGGAACCAGGAGACATCGTTGAGGGCGTCTCTCTGGGTTGCGATACGTTTGATTGTGTTGCACCTACCAGAATAGCTCGAACCGGAACTATTTACGAAACAACCAATGCAGGGCACCAAAGAACAAATCTTTTGAACACCAAATACCAACGAGATTTCTCTAAACCAGACGAATCTTGCGATTGTTATGTCTGCTCTAACTACACAAAAGCCTACTTAGCGCACCTATTTAGAGCTGGAGAAATGTTAGGGCCACACTTGGCTTCACTACATAATTTGTACTACATAGTAAATTTCACCAAAAGATTACGAGAGAAAATATTGCTAAATTAAATTGACAAAAAAGCTATTTTGTTATAGAAATATATTAGACACTAAGTGATTTTGGGAGCTAGCCAATGGATATTGTAAGAAGAGACACAGGTGCACAACCTGGAGACATTTTAGAAATAATTGAAGCTTATAGAAACAAGAGGAAATTCATTAAACTAATTAGGCAAACATTTGGAAGTTATGCTGATAGGCAGTTAATCTACTCGGCTTATGATTACCATTCTGGACTATTTTCGGGTATTAATCGTAAATCAGGTGGTTCGTACATGAATAGCCACTTGATTCCTGTAGCGGTTATTATGATCAAGATAATAGGCAGTAATGACCCGGATGATGTAGTTGCTTCAATCGGCCATGACTCTATTGAGGACATTAAATATGTAACGCCTGAATTATTCAGTAAAATGTTTACGGCTGATTCAGCTTACATGGTTCAAGGAGTGACCAAACCTGAGCTTGGTGAGCGAAACAAAAAATCCGTGGAGTATTCTGAAGAAACTGTGCGGGTAATTAGATCACATGGAGCCAAATGTGTAGTATTAAAAAATGACGCAGATAGACTGCACAACATGTTAACTCTTTGGGGTACACAGCAAGAAAAAAAACATAAAATATGGGAAACAGAAAGATTCTATCTTCCGCTAGGTAACGAGTTTGGCTTAAAGTCCTTTGAATTAAGGAGAGCTATAAAATACCAGCGCAATCTTCTACCTATTAATGATAGTGATTGTGGCCACTTTGAGTGAGTGGCTTTTTTTTATTGAAGCAACAAGGTATAGTTACAACGTGAAATTCGAAATATCCACTGACAAAACACCGGCCGGAGATCAACCAAAGGCTATAAAAGCTTTGGTTGGAGGCATAAAAGCTGGTAATCGAGCCCAGACCCTGCTGGGTGTGACTGGGTCGGGTAAAACTTTTACCGCAGCCAACGTAATTCAGCAAGTGCAGAAGCCTACTCTAGTTATTGCTCATAATAAGACTCTAGCGGCTCAACTAGCGCAGGAATATCGAGACTTCTTCCCTAATAACGCTGTACACTATTTTGTTTCATACTATGACTACTACCAACCTGAAGCCTACATGTCTACTAGTGATACCTATATTGAGAAAGAGGCGCAAATTAACGAAGAAATTAATAGATTGCGACACGCTAGTACCCAGGCCCTTCTGACTAGAGACGATGTAATTATTGTTGCCTCGGTTTCTTGCATCTACGGGCTTGGCTCGCCAGAACAATACAAAAGCAAGCTTTTGTCACTTGGTATCGGTTTTAATATTAACCGATCGGACATGCTTCGAACTTTGGTAGATATGCAATTCGAGCGCACCAATGCAGACCTTACTCCGGCTAGCTTTAGAGCGGTTGGAAACACGATAGAAATAATGCCTACCAACGAAAGAGTTATATATAGACTAAGTTTTTCAGGAATTACCATAGCCAAAATTACAAAAATTGATGAAATAACAAGGGAAATCATAAGTGAGCCTCAAGTATTTCATTTGTTTCCTGCTAAACACTTTGTGACACCCGAAGCAGAGAGAATATTGGCCATTGAAGACATTGCAGAAGAACTAAAGACCCAATTAGCAAAGTTTAAGAAAGAAGGGAAGTTGTTAGAAGGGGAACGCTTAAAAAGAAGAACTCAACACGACTTAGCCCTTATGAGAGAAATTGGTTATTGTAACGGAATTGAAAACTATTCTAGGCACTTTGACCGCCGAAAGGCTGGAGAAGCACCATTTACACTATTGTCGTACTTTCCACACAAAAGCGATGGCACGCCTGATTTCTTAACTATCATTGACGAGTCTCACGTAACAATTCCACAACTCAACGGTATGTATGCTGGCGACCGCTCACGTAAGGATAATTTGGTAGAATTTGGTTTTAGACTGCCGTCTGCCGTGGACAACCGGCCACTTAGATTTGAGGAGTTCCAGACTAGAGTCGGTCAACAAATTTATACCACTGCGACTCCAGGTAAGTTTGAAATGGCAGCTCTTAAAAAAGAAAAACTTAAACCGGTCGAACAAGTAATTAGACCAACTGGTTTAGTGGATCCGGAAATTGAACTTAGAGGAATAGTTGAAACAGATAGTTATCCAGGGCAGATAAAGGATTTTATTGCCGAGTCAGAAAAAGTGATTAGTGGTGGAGCTAGGGTCTTAGTAACCACACTTACTAAGCGAATGGCTGAAGATCTAGCGGAATTTCTAGAAGAAAAAAAACTTAAATCTAAGTATATTCACAGTGACGTAGACACACTGGAACGGATTGAGATACTTACGGACTTTAGAAAAGGAAAATTTGATTGTTTGGTGGGTGTTAACCTACTTCGTGAAGGTCTAGATCTTCCAGAAGTTGAATTGGTGGCGATACTAGATGCAGACAAAGCTGGTTTTTTGCGTAGTGAAACGGCACTAATCCAAACTATAGGCCGCGCCGCTAGAAATATTAAAGGAAGAGTTATTTTGTACGCTGACGGAATGACAGATGCGCTAAATTACGCGGTCCAAGAAACAAATCGAAGAAGAGAAAGACAACTAAAATATAATAAAACCCACGGGATCACCCCTAAAAGTATTGTTAAGGAAATTAAGTCAATTACCGACCAAATGAGAACCACTCACGATGAAACAGTAGAGACACTTCTAAAAATTGATGTGGAATTATTTAAAAAGAATCCAAAGAAAGTTCTTAAAGAAAAACGCCGACAAATGGAAGAAGCTGTGGCAATACTTGACTTTGAGTCCGCTTCAATTATTCGTGACGAGATTAAGTATTTAGAGTCGATTTAGCATTCTGTGAATTGTCGTTAAATCTTAATAATAAGGTGTTATTATAGTGATATGTTCGAACTTTCTAACAAGCATATATTAGTGGTTGGTAACTCAATGGATCAATTAACTCCCTTAGAAAAGCAGCTCAGGTCTGTCGGAGCCAAGGTGTCAGAAGTAGCCTGTGAAAGCTTAGATGAGAATAAGGTTGAATCAGAGAAAATAGACCTTATTATATTTAACCACGCCCACGAAACTGATTTGTGCTCTGGTATTAAAAAAGTTTTGGTAGGTAGATATAGTGAAAGACTGGTACCTGTCTTTGCCTTAGTTAAAGATGATGCTAAAGATATTCAAAAAGCTTTGTCTTATGGAGCCGCTGACTACATTACGGATACAGAAAACATAGATTCTATTATCCAAAAAATACAAGCAGTCTTTAGCGAAGAGAACGTGTTCTCAAGCAGCTCAGCCATAGACATAACTCCAACTGAAGCGGTCCTTACAGCCACCGGCATAAGAGTTTTTGTGATAGAAGATGATCCTTTGCTTAGAAATCTTTTAACCATCAGATTAGAAAATTCATCTTTCCCTTGTGACTTTAGTGAAGACGGAATCGGTGTGGTTCCAGAATTAAAGAAGTTTAAACCGAACGTAATTATATTAGACCTTATGTTACCTGGTATAAGCGGGTTTGATGTGCTGACTGATATTATGGCTGAAGAAACTCTTAAAGGTGTGCCAGTGATTGTATTTTCAAACCGAGACGGTGCAGATGACAGACAAAGAGCTAAAGAACTTGGCGCTGCGCACTTTTTTGTAAAAGCAATGACAGACCTCTCTGAACTAATTAAGACTATTGAAGATTTGGTTAAGAAATAATGTGAACAGATTTACATGACCAAAAACCAAAAAAACCCAAAAAAAATTCCTAAACCTAAAGTTTCTACTAAGAAGCCTATAAAAGTCGTCACGACAAAATCAAAAGTTATTAAAAACCCCACCACAGCAAAAAAAGCTAAGGCTTTTAATGTAGCTAGCGAATGCAGTACAAAAAAGCCTAAGAAAAAAATCCCAACTAAAAAATACTTTAGTTTTACAAAAAAAACGGCTCAAGAGGTTAGGGTGCCGACAAACATGAGTTTACGTTCACTTTCAAAGTCAAACGCTATGCACTCAGACCTTAATGAGTATATTAGAAGGTCAGTGTATTTGACGGCTTACATATCGGCAGTTTGTTTTGTACTAGTTGGTGCCTTTTCAATCTTTTCTAATGTCTCTAACGTCGCAATCAGCGAATCAGAGATTCGAGCCACGGTATTCCAGTCTATTCCTTTGGAAGAACAAAACGACCTTCATTTAATTGACGGTGACACAGCTATCACTAATTCAGAAGAAACAACTTTCGCTTTTAGTTTTTTAAGCAAAATTCAATCTGACATTCAGCAAGATTTAAATGTCATTTTTACCACTTCTAACACCCGAAGCATTGAAGCAAAGCTTTTTAACACTGGTCGTAGCGGTTCTCTGAAGCTAGAAGTCACGAACCTCTCTAATGATAAATACAAAGTCGTTGTGCCCGCAAAAACTCTAGAAAATGGTTACTATGAACTTAGGGTGTACCTTCAAGACTTCAGCAAAAAAACAAGGATCGAAACAACCGAAGAATTTTTCCTTGGAGGTAAAAAAGCTGAAAATACATACAATTTTGGCTCAGCCGTATTAGATAAAAATGTTGAAGAAAACGCAACTAGTAACACTACAGGTACACCTAGTGAAAGTTCTAGAGAAATAGAAACTACTAACAAAGAAATGTTAGATGAAGCGGCAAAAGACCTAGTTGTTTCCCCAGGGAAAGTAGCTTCTACTAAGTTTAGTCTGGTAGATGTAAAATCTGTCTTGGCAGACAGCGTAACTCTGCAAGTTAATACCCATGGGAATTACCAGTTTGTAGAGCTTTACGCGAGGCCACTAAACTCTCTTGAGTATCGGTTTGTGTCACTGGCTAAAAATAGACTAGGAAGCTGGTTTTTTAACTTCGACTCAAATAATCTACCTAACGGAAAATATGAGCTTATTGCGAAGACAAAACTTGGAGACGAGGGCTTTGAAACAGAAGCAATAGAGGTACTAGTAAACAATGTTAAGCCAAACCTAGTCAACCCTAAACCAGTATCAAAAATTTCAGTTCAAGAGCAGTCTGCTACGCCAAAAAGAGAGTTTATAAAACTTGAAGATATAGATGATAAAACGGAAGATATCCAGTTAATACAAAATGAAGCCGATTTTCTTATTAGTTTAAATGCAGAAAAGCTTAACGAAGGATTAAAACGTTACTCAACGGCTCTGCAAACTGGTGATTCAATTTTGATTAACCAGGCTGTAGAAAATCTTAAATACTTTCGCCTAGATTTAGTAGAAACAACCATAACCAATGAAAAGCTGGCAAACCGTTCGGATAATATTAATTTTGAATTACAACAAAAAATTGAAAATTTGAAGTCACGCGCAGAAGAGTTTGAAAATTTAAGAAGAGAAAAGAGTGGCGGAGAAACAGCGAAAGACAGCGATAAAGACGGTGTTTCAGACGTAGACGAGGTTAGTGTGTACGGTACAGACCCTCTCTCTCCAGACACCGATAATGACGGAATTAACGATGGTATTGAGATAATCGACGGCTTTGACCCGACTAATGCCTCTGCCCAAGCGGTAATTGTTTTTGAATCACCAAAAGAGTCAATCGGGTTGGAAAGAAGTGATTCACTAGTAATTGAGTCTGTAATGCCGATAGTTGCTTCTTTAGATAAAACAAGGCCGGTTAAAGCAGAAATAAGAGGAAGAGGTCTACCAAACAGTTTTGTTACAATTTATATATTTAGTAATCCAATTGTTGTAACTGTAAAAACTGACTCTGACGGATCGTTTGTCTATACTTTTGACAAAGAACTTGATGATGGGGTGCATGATGTTTACGTTGCAATGACCAATAACACGGGATCAATTATTGCTCAAAGTAGCCCATTTTCGTTTACTAAAAGAGCGGAAGCGTTTACCTTTGGTGAAGAGTCAGTAAGCGCATCTGTTGGGCCTAAAGACTATGTTACGGCTTCAAACAACACTTACAATCTCGTAATCGGATTTGCTGTCCTTACTCTTGGAATAATATTACTCATGCTAGGTTCTGGTCTCCGTAACCGAGGTAGATTAGACGACACGGAAGAAAATATGGAATCAATCTTCCCATAAAACCTAAAAGACCAAAACTAACCAACTTAATCCATGATAACTAAAGTTTTAAACTTATTACACGATGGACTTTACGTAATGAGGTCTAACACAAAAATTCTTCTGCTTACTGTATTAGTTTTTCTTTTTCCTTTGCTTTTTGTCTGGGTGACACAAGGATTTTACGTAACAGCTGTAAATAATACAAACACTGTTGAAAAACAAAAAATTGAGTTAATACACACCTCACTAGCAACTTCACTGTCACACGTTGAGCATGACACGACAAAGGTTATCGCGGAACTGGTAGGGGAATTTTTAAACTCTGACCACACCCTGGAACAAGTTCAAATTTTATCGATAAAAAATGATCTACCTGAATTATTTTATACTTCAGTTGCAACAACCCCTGAAATTTCAGATAGTTTGCTTGAAATAATGAGAAGATTACAAATTTCCACATCCTCAGTGCACATTGTTGTACCAGCCTCAAGCAACGAAAGAGTTTGGCAAGGTGTGAGAAAAGTTGAAACTAAAGAAAAAACTTTTTATATTTTTACAGTACATACCTTTGGTCAGCTCGACTCAGTAATGTCCTCACGGTGGCAAAATTCATACTTTGGGCTTACGGCCATTTTTCTCTTTATGATTTTGCTAGCCTACTGGATACACAGACAAACTGATTGGCACAAGAAGTTTATCGACTTACGTAAAAGACTGGACGATCAAATGCTTTTTTCTAACATGATCGCACATGAGTTTAGAGCCCCGCTTACTGCCACGAAGGGTTACACAAGCTTTTTGAAAGAATCTAAAGATATTCTCGAAGTAGAAATGAAGTACGTAGACATAATAAAATCTTCTACAGACAGACTAATTACTTTAGTAAACGATTTTTTAGAGGTAGCAAGAATCCAGTCTGGAAAGATGAAAATCGAGAAAAACCTAGTAGATATCCGTCAAGTTATAATTAAAGTTCAAGAAAATCAAAACAAAGAAGCGAAAGTTAAAGGGCTAGCACTTACATACAATCCGGGTAGTAAGAAGATATTTGTAAATACAGATAAAGACAGACTGACTCAAGTATTAATAAACCTACTAAGCAACGCAATAAAGTACACTCACGAAGGATCAATTCAACTTGAGAGTAAGCAAGTAAAAAACTTAGTATTTATTACCATTAAAGACACTGGTGTGGGTATTAGCGCTGATAACCAAGAAAAACTCTTTACACCGTTTGAGAGATTTAGCGAAACTGATCGACAAGAAACAAAAGGAACCGGACTAGGAATGTATATCACTAAACAGTTAGTTCATTTATTAGGAGGAACAATTGGTGTGGAGTCGATAAAAGGGGTAGGTACACGCCTAACTATTACAATACCAATCGATTAATTGCTACAAAGTTTATTATCAGTATAATGGCAGTATTACTACCATCACCAAATGGAGGTAAGCTTGTATGTCAACACCAAAAAAGAAAACAAAAACGGCTTGGGAGGAACCGTCTCAAACAGATATTTCCAAGATTATTGTGCGTGGAGCTCGAACACACAATCTAAAAAACATTAACGTTGAAATGCCGAGAGGAAAGATGATTGCTATTACCGGCCCTTCTGGGTCTGGTAAGTCATCATTAGCTTTTGATACAATTTTTGCCGAGGGGCAGCGCCGCTACGTAGAGTCTCTATCCCCGTACGCAAGACAATTTCTTAATAAGTTGCAGAAGCCCGATGTAGATGAGATTTCTGGACTGTCACCAGCTATTTCTATAGATCAAAAGTCAGCTTCTAGAAACCCCCGTTCAACCGTAGCAACAATAACTGAAATATACGACTACCTTAGAATTGTTTACGCCAGAATTGGCCAACCATACTGTTTAGACACAGACGTAGAGATTCAGAGACTCTCGCAAGACGAGATTCTAAATATTGTACTAAAGTCTATCCAAGACAAAGAGGTAAAAAACGCCACGAAAAAAGAGTCACAAAAGGTGATGGGAATTGAAGTTTCAAAAGGAAGAGTTTCTGTATTTGCCCCAGTGGTAGTGGGGAGGAAGGGGGAGTATTATCAAATGCTTTACGACCTATTAGGTAAAGGTTACGAAGCCGTTAAAATAGATGGTGAGATTAAACAACTGCGCGAAAAAATCACTTTAACAAAAACAAAACGGCACGATATCGATGTGTTAATTGACGAAATATACGTGAGCGAGTTTACTAATGATCCGAAGGGTTCTCACGAAAGATTGTCTGAGGCGGTGGAACTAGCTCTGACAGAAGCCAATGGTTTAGTTAAAATTGAAAGCCCGGATGGCTCTAAGCGAACCTTGTCTGCAAAATTTATTTGCCCAGTTGATGGGTCATCGTTTCCTGAGGTTGAGCCTAGACTGTTTTCTTTTAACTCACCCTACGGAGCATGTCCTGAGTGTAATGGATTAGGAGTAATCGGCATATTTCAGTCAGATGAGTGTACGGCCTGTAAAGGAGCTCGTTTAAGGCCTGAAGCACTAAGAGTGTACCTGGGAGGAGACGGTAAAAAAAGTTTAGGTACAAATATAGTCGACTTTACAAATTTTACCGTAGCGGAAGCAGTCGAATTCGTAACAAATTTAAAACTATCAAAAAAACAAGAAGAAATAGCCTGGCCGGCGCTTCGTGAAGTCATTGATCGCTTAGACTTCATGATGGACGTAGGAATTGAATATCTGACCCTAAACAGGCGAGCAAATACCCTCTCTGGTGGAGAAGCTCAACGCATTAGATTAGCTTCGCAACTAGGCTCTGGCTTGGTTGGAGCACTTTATGTATTGGACGAGCCGACAATTGGCTTACACCAAAGAGACAACGATAAATTGATCAAAACTTTGCAAGAACTTCGAGACCTAGGAAATACCATTATTGTGGTTGAACACGACGAAGACACTATTCGATCTGCCGATTACTTGATTGATATCGGTCCAGGAGCCGGTGTCCATGGTGGAGAAGTAATTGTGTCTGATTATATGCAAAAGTTGTTATCAGACAAAAAAAACACATCTAAATCTGTTACTTTAGATTATTTGCGAGGAGACAGAGCAATTGAAGTGCCGGAGAGAAGAACATCAGAAAAGGGAAAAATAATTATTAAGGGTGGTAAGGCTTTTAATATAAAGAATTTAAATATAGATATACCATTAGGTAGATTAATTTGCGTTACAGGTGTTTCTGGGTCAGGAAAATCAACTTTCATGTACGAAATAGTCGACCGTAATCTTAAGTCTAGGCTAGAAAGACGTCACCGAAACGCAAAAACCTACAATTGCAAAACTTTTACCGGCACCGAGTACCTTGGGCGTTCAGTTTTAATCGACCAATCACCAATCGGGCGGACTCCCAGAAGTAACCCAGCGACCTACACAGGTGCATTTACGCATATTAGAGACCTATTTGCAGCCTCTAGTGAGGCCAGAGCAAGAGGCTGGAAAGCAGGAAGGTTTAGTTTTAACGTAAAAGGTGGAAGATGCGAGGCTTGCCAAGGCAACGGTGTGATTGCTGTAGAGATGCATTTCTTGCCCACGGTATATGTAACCTGTGATATTTGTGAAGGTTCTCGCTTTACTAAAGAAACCCTCGAGGTTAAGTACAAGAAAAAAAATATCTACGACGTACTCCACATGACAGTTGAAGAGGCTCAAAGCTTTTTTGTTGACATTCCCGCCATTCAAGAACGCATGAGATCGCTAGTAGATGTGGGACTCGGCTATCTAGAACTAGGGCAAAGTGCGACCACGCTTTCCGGTGGGGAAGCACAAAGAGTAAAAATAGCTTCTGAGCTTTATCGACCTCACACCCAAAAAACGATTTACTTACTAGATGAACCAACGATTGGTTTACATTACGACGACGTAAAAAAATTAATAGAAATTCTCCAAGAGCTAGTAAACAAAGGAAACACCGTAATGGTGATTGAACACAACTTAGATATTGTGAAAAGCGCCGACTATGTAATAGATATAGGCCCAGAAGGCGGAGCAAGGGGCGGTCAAGTTGTTGCTAAAGGAACACCAGAGCAAGTAGCAGAAAATCTAAACTCACACACCGGGTACTATCTCAAGAAAATATTGTAAATATTAAAGCCGGTTGTAAACCGGCTGAGTGCAAAGCTGGATAATGCTTTAGTGAGTGAAGAAACACCAAACGTTATTTAACGTATTTTTTGTTCATATGGGCTAACCATTTTTGGGTTGCATTGACTTGATCGTTTGATAAATCATGAGCCTTTACCAAAGAAGAGGTAATGTTTAGCTTGCTATGAGGTTTTCTTTTGTCAATAACTATTAAACCAAACCAAGCTACAAAAACATTTCCAATAGGGGATAGGTTATTGCAATAAAGAGAAAATCCGATCTGGCCCGAGTGATTATATTTGCTTTCACAGATGTATAAACCCAGGTTATTCAATATACTTTCTTTCATTATTAACCCCTTTTAATTTAAGATTGCACGACAGTTAATGTTGTTGGTACTTCTAAAAAATAAGTATAGCGCTTTTCGCTAAGATGTACAGACGTTGTTATCTCGCCAATGTCTGCTAATGTAAATAACCTCCAATGAATAGACAAGTTCTAAATAAAATAAGACTGCCAGAAGCACCAGGTGTGTATTTTTTTCTTGGGACTAAGAAAAAAATACTCTACATTGGAAAAGCCACCTCGTTAAGAAGTCGCGTCGGTAGTTACTTCAGCAGCGATATTGAAGAGAAACGCTCCAAACTAATTGAAAAAATGGTAAAAGAAGCTGTTACCGTTGAATACACGGAAACAGATAGTGTATTAGAAGCTCTAATTCTTGAAACAAATTTAATACGAAGTCACAAACCTTTCTATAACACTAGAAATAAAGATGATAAAAGTTACAACCACTTAGTTATTACGGACGAAGAGTTTCCTAGACTCCTTGTAGTGAGGGCTAAAGATTTAGCAGAAAAGTTTACTGAAAACGAAATCAAATATGAATTTGGTCCTTACCCGAGTGGACAACTATTTCGTGAAGCACTTAAAATAATTAGAAAACTATTTCAGTTTTATGACACCCCTAATCCAATTGGTGCTGAAAAATCAAAACTTGCGAGAGGAAGAATTGATTTTAATCGACAAATTGGCTTATATCCATCAAAGTTTTCTAAAACAGAATACAATCGGACAATCCGCCATCTACGACTTTTCTTTGAAGGTAAAAAGCATGTCTTAATTAAGGAACTGGAAAAAGACATGTTAAAAGCAGCAAAAAATGAAAAATTTGAAAAGGCAAACATTATAAAAAAACAGATTTTTGCCCTTAACCACATTCAAGATATCTCTCTGATCAAAGACGAAAATAGAATTTATCGAGGAGAAGAAAATATTAGAATCGAGGCTTACGATATTGCTCACTTACAAGGCGAAGAAATGGTAGGAGTTATGACAGTTGTAGAAGGAGGTGAGCCAACAAAAAGTGAGTACCGCAAATTTAAAATCAATTTATATGACAAAGCAAATGATCCAGGAGCATTAGAAGAAATTTTGACCAGAAGGCTAAAGCATCCAGAATGGCCCTTCCCACAAGTGATTGTAGTAGATGGAGCTATTGCACAAAAAAACGCGGTTGAACGAGCCTTAAAGAAAGCGAACCAAATCATACCGGTTATAGCGGTTGTAAAAGACACTAATCACAAGCCGGTCAGGATGATTGGGCAAAAATTGTATATCGATAAATATAAAAATGATTTCCTCTTAAGTAATGCTGAAGCCCATAGATTTGCATTACAATATCATCGGAAAAAACTAAACAAAAAATTTATTCCAAACAACTAATCACCAGTAGTCCTGTTTATATAACTATAAATAAGTAATTAAAAGTGCTAGATTTAATATACTAATTCAGGTAAAAAAGTACCGGTAATTCTTAAGATGGTAAAGGGAATCAAAAAAGAGCTGAGTAGGTGTTTGCTATCTTGCCAAAGCAAAGTTCAACAAAATCATACTCAAATTTAAGTTGAAATAATTAAATGCTCGTTTAAGTGCTTTGTTCTCAAGTAGTCATGATTAATAACTCCCATGATGTGGTGACCACGGCTGGAATGGACTAGACAAGGGTAAGATAATCGGTCATACCTGGTCCTCGAACCGGCCAAAGTTATACTAACCAAAACTTGGAGGAAATAGTTAAAAGCCGTAAGTAACTAGTGATATACTGTACTAACTATGAAGAATGTAACTGTTTTAAGAGGTGGTCCAAGTCAAGAGTATGACGTATCCATGCGGTCTGGTCAGTCCGTGGCAAAAGCCCTAGAGAAGCTAAAATACCCCTTTAAAGACGTTGTAATTACCAAAAGTGGTGAATGGTTATATAACGGTTTCGTCCGTAGTCCTGATTCACTGTTAGACGCAACTGACGTAGTGTTTATTGCTTTGCACGGAGAGTACGGAGAAGATGGTCGTGTGCAAAGGGTTCTGCAACGCAAAAATATTCCTTTTACTGGTAGCCGGGCGATGTCGTCGGCGGTTGCTTTTAACAAAGAACTAACAAAGCGAACTTTAGGGTCTTATGACGTAAAGATGCCTCGTCATAGAAAGGTTGGTCAACACGAAATCTATACCCTAAACAAAGAAGCTCGGCAGATTGTGTGTGACATTGGAAACGAATTATTTATTAAACCAATCTCCGGAGGTTCTTCCTATGGAGCGCGCTACGTAACAAACGAAACTGATCTACGGCGCACACTGGAAGAACTACTTCAAATATACGAACAAGTTCTGGTTGAAGAATATGTGCGTGGCCGGGAAGCAACGGTTGGTGTCTTAAGCAACTTTAGAGGAGAATCACTGTATATTCTACCGGCAATAGAAATTATTCCGCCAAAAGGGGAGCCAATGTTTTCAACTGAAAATAAATATAATGGTAAAACCGATGAGGTAGTACCGGGTAGGTTTTCCTATAGTGAACGAATGAAGCTAGCAGAAATTGCTTCTTTGGCACATCAAGTTATTAATTGCGACCATTATTCTCGAAGTGATTTTATTGTTAAAAATGGGGAAGTTTATTTCTTAGAACTAAACACTTTACCCGGTTTGACAGACCAATCACTGTTTCCTAAGGCTGCAGCTGCTGTCGGCCTAACTTTCGATTATTTAGTACAGCACCTCGTCGAAACAGCCACTCCGTAAAAAAGGTATATTTACCTTGACTTTAATGGACTAGATTAGTATTATTGTGCGCACTTACTTAGGGAGGAATTACAAACAAACTTAGTTAAGTAGCCCATATATACATGGGCTCGTAGCTCATCTGGTAGAGCGCCTCACTTGCACTGAGGAGGTAGCGGGTTCAAGTCCTGTCGAGTCCACAAAACAACAAAACCGCCTTCGGGCGGTTTTGTGTTTGGACTCGAAGAAAGCAAACTGCTTTGCTTTCGTCAGGACTTGAAGAGGTTGCCAGCTATTTTGAAAAAAAAGCGACAACCTGTACCGATCCTGTAAGGATCAAGATTCCTGTCGAGTCCACAAAACACAAAACCGCCTTCGGGCGGTTTTGTGTTTGGACTCGAAGAAAGCAAACTGCTTTGCTTTCGTCAGGACTTGAAGAGGTTGCCAGCTATTTTGAAAAAATAGCGACAACCTGTACCGATCCTGTAAGGATCAAGATTCCTGTCGAGTCCACAAAAGCGGAGTCAGGGTATCTGATTCTGAATATACACAGAAGATACAACCTAAAGGAGTGGTTCCAAAACCGTTCTTTTTTATACATCGCCCAGTAGGAAGAAATCGGGTAATTGGTCTCTTGCTACTTTTGCAGATTAACAATTCCGTAATGCTTTACTTTAACTCGCTTTCCATTCTTGACCCGGGCAGACGGAAATTCACCATCTTTAATAAAACCAACCTTTTCTGGCACTTTAGATACGGCAATATTCTCGGCTTCGGTTTCTGCCGAAATCCGAACTACACCAACTTCGTTAAAAGCGAAATCAATGACAGAAGTAATGACTGCTGGTGTTTATCGCTCTTGGTACTTAGTATAAAACCTCCGCACTAGCCTCTTAACCACTTGCTCAATTCTATTTTCAAATAAAAGTAATGGCCCGAACGCTATGATCAATAAAATGACAGTCACTGCTAGTTCATTGGCAATGTATTGCGATAGAAAGCTATTGAGATATCTTTCTAGCACGGGCAAGATTGCTAACCCTACACCCAAGACAACAGCAAACGCTAGTATCTCTGGAAGTTTTTCCGCTTTGGGTTGTGCCGTGTTGGCTGATTGTTCCATTGGCGTTGATTGGTCACTCTCACTCTGAGGAAGATTATTTGTCATACCTGTACAGAGTAACTTAAATAGTACCGAGATAAAAGTGGCAGGCATTGATAACAAAGAAAAGTTAAGTCACTTAGACAGGTTCAGGAACAGACATAACAATGCTACTCTAACCCCATGAATCTCCAATATATTCTCTTTGGTGTCCTCGCTATCGTCAACCTATATTCCTTTTTGGTTATGGCGTGGGACAAACGCAAAGGGGTGCGGGGTCGTGACACTAAACGCGCTCCAGAGGGCTTTATCTTCTTCTTAGCGGCCTGCTTTGGCAGTATTGGTGTATACGCTGGTATGCTCGTTTTTCGCCACAAAACCAAAAAATGGTATTTCCAACTAGGCATTCCACTATTACTCATACAAAACCTAGCCACCATTTATTTAATAAATGGATTTTTCGTTCAAACCCAGTAGCCACTAATAAAGTTCTGTTAATCAGTCATTAAGAGGGGAGAAGTGGTTTGAGACTATGACCCAACAGGAGTAGTATGAGACTATGTTCAAGAAAAAAGAGACACACTTAACTCAGAATAGGGGAGTGCTGAAAGAGATGTCTAAGATTATTAAAACTACCTTAACAGATTTTGATTCACCGGTAGAGGTTGTCGATGCCATTGAAGGTTATCGTCAATATCACTTTTATCTTACGTTGAAGAAACCGGTAAGAATGAAGACAATGAAAACCTTCGAGGATGATCTGCGCTATGCCCTAAGTAACAACGGAGTTGAGATTCAGGCACCGATTCCCAACGAGAAATTGATTGGTGTAACGGTAAACAAAAAGGAAGACGCACCCGTTATGTACTGGAAGGATGTGATCAATTCCGATCAAATGAAAGGCGCTAGCCCCCTTACTGTTCCCCTGGGTGTAGACGAGTTTGGCACTTATCACCTAGCCAACATTGCCAAAATGCCACACCTGTTGATTGCTGGTACTACCGGCTCCGGAAAGTCTATCCTTCTCCATTCAATTATAAATTCCCTAATCGAACGGAATTCGCCGGATGAAGTCCGACTTATACTAGGAGACCCTAAAAGAGTAGAGTTGACCCAGTACGAAGGCCTCCCACACCTCCTGACCGCACCTTTAACCAGTGCAAAGAAAACAATCCAAGCTCTTTCCTGGGCGGTGAAAGAAATGGAGAGACGTTACGATATATTAGAGGCCGAAGGAAAAATGAATATCAGTTTATATCATAAAAGTATCTATAAACCAGCCAGGGAGGTTTGGGTAAAGCTTGGTTCAAAAGATGCTGAGAGACAAGACTTGCCAGAAGCACTACCATACATCGTGATCATCCTAGATGAGCTGAACGACCTGATGCAAGCTTATCCGAGTGAATTAGAGTCACTTGTCATAAAACTGGCTCAAATGGCTAGAGGGGTCGGTATTCATATGATAATCGCTACCCAGAGACCATCGGTAAATGTAATCACCGGCTCGATGAAGGCAAACCTACCAGCCAGAATCGCTTTGGCCGTAGTCTCGCAAATAGACTCAAGAACTATTATCGATACCCCCGGAGCAGAAAAATTACGTGGTCAAGGAGACATGTTGTACCTCAGAAGTGATGACCCAAAACCAGTCCGAATGCAATGTTTTCATTTCCCCGAAGCAGATATTGAAGCGAGGGTAAACCAGTGGATTAAAGCCAGTCAGGGCGGAGCAGTAGAAACCTCAATTTTTGAGGAAAAAACCAATAACGACGGTTGTTTCAATACAGTAGAAGGAGGAGATGACGAATTGTATGGGGACGCCAAGCAAGCAGTAATAGAAGCTGGCAAAGCCTCGACCTCATACATCCAAAGAAAACTAAGAATCGGCTATTCACGGGCCGCCAGACTGTTGGACATGTTAGAAGAGCGTGGAGTCATCGGTCCAGCTGACGGCTCTAGACCCAGAGAAGTCCGTAAAGAACCAGAGACAGTAGAGTGTTTAGTGTGTGTAAGACAAGCATTCTGTATTGAACACGATCCCCTACTAGAAATCCAGTACAACCTAGCCAGAAAAGCCGTCATCAAGAAAGGTAAAGTCTCCACGTCATTCCTCCAAAAACAATTCAAAATCGGCTATCTAAGAGCCGCTGTCCTAATCGACCTGCTAGAAATAAATAGAGTAATCGGCCCAGCCAACGCCACTAAATCAAGAAAGGTATTAGTTTCAGAATAGTTAAAATTATTGCTATAAAACAGTAGATCTATTGTACCTGTCCCGATTAACCAGCGGCACGCCATTTTAGGCCGTTGCGTTCCGTAGCATATGAGTAATGAGCTCTTCTGCCAGCACTTCGAGTACCGGTGTAGGTTCCTCCGGAGACGGATTTCGTGGGGGGGGTCGGTGACATCGCAGCTGTACGACCCAGATAAACAGCGGTATACTTTTTGATATGAACAAAAACCTAACCATAATGCTCGCTTTGGGCGCGATTATTTCTCTCGGCCTATTTTTCTACTGGTTCCAAGGCGGACAGGCCGTAGATCCTGTAAGTGAGTTTCCGTCAGAAACTACCCTAGAAACCACCTCAGCAATTCCTACCCCAACCGACCAACCAGCAACAGAAGTACCAGCGGCCGATCTGCCAGTGACGCCCAGCCCCTTAGAACCAATCGTGACGCCCAAAGCTTGTTATGTCGGTGGCTGTAGCGGGCAGGTCTGCTCCGGCGGGGAAGACGTTATTACTAATTGTCTCTACCAAGAATCCTACGCCTGTTACCAACAAGCCACCTGTGAGCGCCAAACCACCGGAGAGTGTGGCTGGACCCAGTCGCCTACGCTGTTAGCCTGCCTCGCATCATCAGCCGAAGACGGCTCATTTGAAGAAGCTAGGTAAAGGATAACAGTAAGTGTTTTTGTGGATTAAAACAAGCCCGGAGGACTAACCTCCGGAGACACTTATTGTTAAATCGTACATCGATGACCCTTTTGTAGTACGATGTATATAACGTAAGATCAATAATCAACTAATCATATACCTATGAACAAAAACCTCATCTTTCTACTCCTTATTATTGTTATAGCGTTCGGTGCCTACGTTCTTT